>CAACWU010000185.1_pt1 | contig 11537 bp, 8 predicted proteins | sample 2275741 | NCBI WGS metagenome assembly CAACWU01 (sample SAMEA5312470, study PRJEB27640) | indoor metagenome | biome: indoor environment; feature: uncontrolled; material: tiles wood | place: Germany | collected 2014-07-07
CGCACCTGACCGTGACCGGAGCGCTCGCCCAGCGGACGGGTATCGACCACGTGTTCCACGGGCGCGGCGCCGCGGTCGCTGAAGAAGACGGCCTCGCGCCCGTCGGCCAGGAGGTGGCTCCGGTGCTCGATGGGAACATCGCTCAAGGAGTCACTCATGGGTTGAGAGGTGGAGTCGGCGGCCCTTCCCATTGCACATCCCTGCCTGCTTGACGGTGCTAGTCGGGTTCACTGTCTCACACGACGTGCGCCACGGGTCTGCCCCGGATCACTGATTGTTCTCCGTCATCTGCTCCCACTCGGTCGATCCGGGCAACGGCCCGCGAGGGTCCAGGTTGTCGTGGTCGGGGTTCGAAATGCGAGTGGGCGACGTCGTCGGGCTGGGTGTGCTGGTGGCCGACTCGCTCGTGGTCGGGGAGGCGCTCTGGCTTGGGCTCGAGTCCTGGTCAGCCGAGGACTCCCCGCAGCCCACCAACAATCCACCCATGATCAGAGCCGCAGCCCCCGCAACGGCGGCTCGGGCCAGTCCGGCCGGGCGAGGTTTTGTCGAGTTCTCAAGTTCACGATTCACGGTTACCCCCATAGATTCTGTCGGGCGCCTCATGCGCCTGCCTCGATCTAAGCCGTTGAGCGAACACGAATCATCGGCCTCGGGCAATCTGTGGATAACTCCGGCCTTGAGCCGCCCTTCCGCCCTGTTCCCACCTCTGGGTTCTTAAATTCGAACACATCTATCAGTACTCTTAGATAGCCCCCTCACGTGCGACGTCTGTGCCAGAAGCTCGCACCCCCCTCATGAATGAGAAGCTTGCCCCACATGAATAACCCCGAATCGCTTCCTGTAACGCGCCGTCGGACCCTGCTCAAAGCTGCGGCATGGACCACGCCGGTCATCGTCGCTGCATCTGCTGCACCTGCGTATGCCGCCTCGCCGCCCAATCAGCAATTCGGTGTGGTTTTCGACGGCGGCGGCGGGGCGAATGGCGCCCTCAACAGCGTTTATCTCAACCTTCGAGCAGCCACCAGGGTGGGAGAATTCAGGTCCACAGAACCGGTCTACGTCACCATCGATGTGGTCGGCTTGCTCACGGATGCACAAGATGAGCGATCCTTTTCGGCCGGTAGTAGCGACGGATCCATCCAGCGCTCTCCGTACGACCCCGCAACCCGAACGACTCGTCTCGTGTGGACGATCCCTGCCGGCACGCTGTTCCCAGCTTCGAATACCGGGGTCGCCGTTCCGGATATCCTCTTTTCGTTCCGGGATGGACTCTCACTTCGAGGGCGCATCACCAACAAGATCGTGGTGAGGAGCATCTCCGGCGGCAGGATCGTCCAGCCGACGTCGCTTCCCGTCGACTCGTCGATCGTCAAGGATCAGAACTCGTCGGCGGTAAGCCCCGACGGGATCTACTGACCAAATTCGCTTCCCGCAGTTGCTAGAACACGCTCTGGGTCATCGTACCAATCTGTACACAGGAAGAACGTTGAACGCCGAATAGGGCTTTTGGCGGCTCTTCCACTTGAGAGCGTGGCCCCAGTAAATAGGGGTTCGTAGTCCCGCGAGTATAGGTGTTGTCGAGGCATCAATGCGGGAGGGCTACGAGCCATGTGCCAGAGTACGTGCGCACCCGAGGCGGCGTCGATCTTAATCAATCTTGAGGGGTATCAGGTGGTGTCCGTTGGACGCGCCACGAGCGGCCGCCGGGTGCTCATCGAGCCGCCCGCAGCGAGGCCGCGAACGTGAGCGCGAAGAACTTCAAACGCATCGACCGCGGCTACATCAATCACACCAACTGCCGCACCCACCAACTCTTGTACACAGCAGCCCGGAAGGTCAGCTGAACACCTGCCATCACGCTCAAAGTGGAAGAGCCTGGATAGTTCAGCGATGTTCTCCTCGGCCACCCTGATCCCGCACAGAGTGGTCGGCAGAGTCCAGGCGGTTTTAACGATGATGTAAGCCTATCGGGCATCTGTTGTGCCCGCCCGTGATGAAGATCTGCAGCTCGTCGCATGGTTGGCTCGGGCAAGTAGGCCACATCGATGCCCAGGCTTTGAGCGACGGCAATGACGAGGGTTTAAGCGGTCTTGGGCTGATTCACCACGACTATAGCGGGCCCATGATTTGCGTTTAAAGTGGTGAGACGGCCCTCAATTTCGGTTCGGATTGGGGCAGGGATTTATCATGGACAACTGCCCTAGCGCTTGTGATCGCCATGCCGTGATATTCGCTCTTGTGCACGTCGAGGCGATGAATAGGTGGTGTTCCATGCTGGTCACTTTTTTCGTCGCAGATACTGCTGGTGAAGGGACCAGAGGCTCGCGGCCGTCGCATCCACCGTAAGGCAGGCGTGCTCATACCAACGGTTCACAGCGAACCAGACTTATTACGGCTGCCTTCTCCCGGATCATCAATGACTGGGGCCCGGATCCTGGATCCGACTTGGGGTCGGGGTTTGTTGGGGGCGAGAACTCCGACTGCGGTGATGCCGGTGGCACGATGCTTTGTTTTGCCGATATTGTTCCCGAGATAGAGCTGGTGGTCCATAGTGGTCGCTCTTTTCATCACGCAGGAACAGGGCAGGTGACTAGCTGGTTCACTCGCCCACCTCCACGTTACAAAGCGCCATTTCACGGGTCGTGCTTCTATCAGCAGTCCGTGTGAACCAGTACTGGCCCCGGTGACCACCCCGGACTATCGATGACTGGCGGCAGACATCATGATGGGGCCAGCTGGTTGCCTACGCTGTTAATCCTGCCGGGTCAAGCGCCGCCTATAAGGTAAGGGGGTTACCTACTGAGTGACGAAGGTTGCTGAAGATTCTTTTCTTGTCGACAACCTTCGCTTGAACTCTTATCACGATCCAGTTCGGTGGCGATCCAGACAAAACATGCCCAGTCCGCCCCAGTCTTAGTTTCATCGGGTATGTTTGGAGCTAATACGCGGACAGGTGGCTAAATCTGATCCATCATTAGTGTCTCCAATTCGTGCATCAGGCTACTTTTGACTGTCATCGCACGAGGCCAGAAAAGTATCCCATATCTGGGTCCTCAAAAGTGCCGATTACCAGACCACGGTCGAGGAATCTGTTGAACTCTTCGCAGCTGGTCTCAGGTACGAGTGCGCAGCCGTGGCAGGCCGCGAGGTTGCAGGAGTCAGTGCCCTGTCCTCGCTTGCCGACATCCATGCAGACAGGGTCAGTCGAGCACCAGGTCGCGTCAGCCAGCGCAGCCTGGAGGACGTTGTTCAGATTGTTTGGCGAGGACATGCGTACAAGTCCGCCCATCGTGCCTTCGGAGTCCCCGGCGGCGGTGTAAATGAGCAACCCAGCCATCGCCTGTTCCGGCTCGGACGAGATGTAGAGCCTTTCGCGCAGTGAGGCGGAGCTGTATCCGCAAGTGAATACCAGTTTGTTGATTAGCAGGTGAGCCAAAGTGTGCAGCATTATGAACCGCGGGGTAAAGTCCCGATGCTTTAGGCCACGTTCGGTCGCTACTGTCCCGTAACGCTGTGTGACTAAACCCGCTCGTTCCTTGACCGCAGGCCTTTGTTCCCACGATTCTAATTTTTCTGAATCGAGTTCGAAGTAGATACCTTCGCCTCTGACGACGTAGGCGGGGAGCCAGTCATGCTGAGGGGGAAGCATCTTGCGGCGCAGCATCTGCTTTCCCTCCGCGAGGCCGAGCGGGGTGTCATTAAGACGGGTGAAGCCGCGCATCGCCCGGGTTTCTCTCAGGGTCTCGACCGCACGCACCCGACCGATCAAATCGGCAAGGTCTGGATGAGTGCCTGGGTCCCTGGCGTTGAGATCTACATCCTGCGGAGTTTCACGGATCTGCTGATACTCCGGGTACCGCCAGATAACGTCAGCGGTCAACAGCTCGGAAGAGGTGCCGTCATCGTCGCTGTTCTTCTCAATGTTGCTACCGAAACCAAACCGGTCGCGGTAGAGGGCGAAGAACTCTTCCTTGGTGACGTCCCCAATAACCTCTGGAGTGACCAGGTCGACTAGCTGCTCATAGAGCAGATCAGCGGAAGCACCCTCGCCGTAATTGCGCTTTGTCAGACTTAGGATAGATTCCACTTGTGGGTCATCGAGTAATGCCTTGGCACTGGCCGGCACAGCTCCTGATTCGGTGGGAAGATAGATAGACGTTTCCACTTTGGGGAAGTAGATGTTTCCGGCTCCCCGGAGAGCGCCTCGCACGTACCCTTTGCACTTACCGTCGCCCTCATTATGCAACCACGGCATAGCACCCCGGCAAAGGAACTCGTTACCTTTCCGGCCCTCCAGGTCAATGCTGAGAGTGGTCTCTCCACTGATCTTCCGTTCCTGCATGATCCCAGCGAGAGAGCGCTTCTTGCCACACTCGCAGTGAACAACCTGACCTTCCAGACCACCACCGGAGGATTTAAGCCGCAGAACCTCCTTGCAAACGGGATGAAGCGTCCCATGCACCCACTCCCGGAAGGGAAAGTCGTCAAGGTGGCCTTTGGCACATGCGATTACAAAGGGCACCTGCGCCATCCTGGGCCGGTGCTTCCAATCACTATGCCCGTCATCTGGGCATTCGTACCGGGAAACCCGAGTAGGGCTAGACTCTTCGAGCCTTTTGCAGTACACGCAAAAATGCATGAGGGGGAAGCGCAGAGCCGCAATCTTGAGGTTGGTATTCCTGGAGTCTTCATCTCCTTGGTAATAGGGACGATAATCTGGCGGGAGGCGAAATTCTGAGACGTTCAGCCGGGATTCTAGACGCCAGTCGTGAGTCTGAAACTCGTTGGGGATGTAATTCGGGTCTGACCTCTTCGTTGGATACCAGTGGTCGAGACCGCCCGTGATAATTGACGTTCCGTCAACCAACACGCTCATTGCGCCTACGCCAAAAGGGGCGACGAGCTGTGCTCGCCGGATATCGCCCGTACTCATTTAATGCCTTCCTGCTGAAGCGTGGGGTCGTTCTCGGCGTAGACGTTTGAGATGGCCAGTCGACACTCAGCATCGACGGTGCGCATGCTGCTCGGAGTGTCCCAGGTGATGACCTCGTGTTTAGCCTCAGGCAGGGTGCCGGCGTATCGCATCAGGCCATTGCCTGGGTCTCCTCCGACTGCATTGGCGTCCCAGACTGAACGACCACCGGCCCGCCACTGTCGGGCCTTAAGATCGGCCTGTTCCCGCAGGTGCTTCACGTCGGCGGTCTCGATTTCTGAGGTAGAAGAGATGCTCTCGGCCCGGGTCTCGAGAAGGTTAACTGCCTCCCAGTATTTTTCTAGGGGAAATGGAAGGGGCCGGTCCGCGTCTGAGGTTTGCCGGATGTAGGCGATCGTCGCGCCATGCAGCGCCCGCCGCAGAACCGGAGTCGCAAAAGGGGTAACGGACGTGGGCTCAACCTGCGCGTAGAGCTGCTGATGATAGGTGCGGAAACGCTCGTAGTGGCTGCGGTCGCGTGGTTTGGCTGCCCCGTAGAGCGTGATAACCAGTCCCGGGCTGACGTCCGGGCGTCGGCCGACGCGACCACTGACTTGGATGTACTGGGCGGTCGTCTTAGGCTGCCCGATAATTGTCATAAGGCCCAACCTGTTGATGTCCACACCGACCTCAATGATGTTCGAAGCGAGGCAGACATCTATGCATCGGCTGTCGCCGTAGGGCACCTGGAGCTCCTCGATGGCCTTGGGGATTTCGTCTGAGCGGCGGCGGGAAGTGAGCTCCATATAACGTCCGGGGTACTTGAAGTAGTTGTCTCCACGGGTGCGGATGCCATTGAGGTAGTCAGGGATATCGGATTCGAGCAACGAGAGCGTGTTGCCGAGTTCGCGGAGGCTATTGAGGAAATTGAGATTGGTCCAGTAACCGTCGCGCGCGTGTGACCGGCCTTCTGTAGGCTCGTCAGGGATCTGGCTACGTCCAAGGACTGTCGCTGCTGCGACGCGGACCTGGACGGTTTGCATCGATCCGAGGGAAGCGCTCATTACGCCGAGGTACCGACGACCGGGCTTGGGTGAGCCGTCCTGGGTGCACTCAGGTTCGGCGAAGAAGGAACGGCCCTCTTCCAGGCCGTGTGGCGGAAAGAGGGCAACGTCGTCTCGTCCGTAGAGGTTCTTGACTTGGTCCTTATACCGGCGGATGGTTGCGGTGGCAGCGATGATTTTCGGTCGTACCGGGTTTTCCTTGTCCCGATAATCGGTGCACAAGTCGTTAATGATTGTCTCGTACATGCCAACCATTGAACCGAGGGGCCCAGAGATCAAGTGCAGCTCGTCCTGCAGAATCAGGCTTGGTGGAGAGACGTCCTCACGCTTGCCGTCTGGTCCCAACCCGAAAATGGCACGGGCCGATGGCTTCCATGCAAGCATTGCGAACTTGTCGACGGTGCCGATCACGACTGAGGGCGGGTTCTCGTATATCCCAGCGTCAACCACCTGCACCGGAAGAGGCCTCTGCGAATAGTGACAATCGTCATCTACGCAGCAGAATCTCACCTTTTTCTGGGAGGTTTTTTCGTATCCAGCAACGACCTGTCCATGTTTGCCACCTTTGCCGATCGGTCCCATCTGGGTTCCGCACCAGGGGCATCGCAGCAGGAGAAATTTGTTCTGTTCCCGGGCATCCCGCTGCAAAGAGGTAAGTGCTTTCACTGCCTGGTCCCAAGTATTTGGAGTCGACGAGCCACCGAGCCAGATCCCGATCGAAAAGGGTGTTGCCCCAAGTGCCTTCACATGCTCTGAGCTGCGACTGCGAAGTTCTTCAAGAACGCAGACCAGCGATGCAGCTCGCAGGAATTGCTGCGCTGTAAGCAACCGGAGCGTGTACCGCATGATCGTGTCTGTGCCAGCGTCACGGGGATTCCGTAACCGCCGGGAAAGTAGGCTCACCGCGGCGGCCCCTAGATACGCTTCGGTCTTGCCTCCTCCCGTCGGAAAGAATATGAGGTCGACAAGTTGGCGGTTTGGGTGGTCGGGCTTCACTAGCTCGGGTAAAGATGCCAGGATGAACGCGATTTGGAAGGGACGCCAGGTTCCTTTGCCAGCGGGGATCTCGACGGTCTCTAGCGAGCCGACAGAGGGGTGATCACCGTCGGGGGCGGTGTATGCGTTCTTGCCCTTGCCATGTTCTATCAGTTTGCGAAGCTCGAGGTTTGAACGGATCTGCTGGAATAGCATGGCTTCGTTTGTCCAGCGGAAAGCCTGGTTGGCCGTCTCATCCGAGCTGATGAGGCTCCACCCCTCTTGCATACGCTTAAGCGCTGCGCTGGCCTCTTGCATGTGCCTCTTGGCGGCCTTTTGCATCCCGCTGGGCAGTTCTGGAATGGCCCTCGTCTGGGTGTTGATCCATTTTTCATACAGGTCAATGACATTTTTAACCTGGGCGTTGCCGGTGCTGCTGCCGAGCGCGAGCTCACGCATGCTCACGACGACAGGGACTCGATTGCCCGCCTCGTCAGTCGTGAAGATATCAGGTGTGAGACTCTTGACTTCGTAAGCTGGCATCGCCTCGGTGGCAACCCATCGTGGTGCATCTGCGTTCTGATCGTCCCAGGAGGCGGCGCAGCCGTGGCCGATTGCGTAGGTGCGCTGGTGACGGTAGAGCAGGTCGAGCGACTGTTCTTCGTGGTCTCGCTGTTTGCGTTCAGCTTCGTGGTAAGGCCTGAGTTCGGATCCGTCACGAGGCGTTACCCGTAAACCTGCCTGGAAAATAGCACGCTCTGCCCCCTTGCCCTCACTGCGATTGACCAATGCAACCGTGATGATCCGCAGGGTAGGGTCCTGCTCTCCGGGGACATGCCGACTGAACACCTCAACTGAGGCGCGCACAGAAGGCTGCTCATCTCGATATTTGATCGAGGGTCTGATCAGCTTGCTGGTATCCGTCAGAAGCTCCTGAGCACTAACTGTCGCAGTTGCCTGGAAAGGCATACGGCGCCACCAATCTCGGGGCTTCAGGACATCAGGGATGTGTGCGACGAGCTTCACGTACTGCGCTGCGGTGATGACGATGTCCAGTGACGAGCCCGCAACGACACGGCACTCAAAAGAGATAGCCATGGCGGACGGTTTATACCCATTGGCGTCAGTTAGGTCAAGATCGTCGTCGAGGGCACCATGAACGGGGCGCTTGGCTTCACGGATTTCTCCGACCGTGGCGGAGGCTTTCTCATCGAGCTTCTCCTCGTCGATGGGTAGCCCGACGACTCCGTCGAGGTCCTCGTTCGCGTGTTTCTGCTCCTGCGGGGTGGCCTGTCCGGTCATTGCCTGGGAGAACAACACGCCAACGCCGTACCTGCGCAGTGGGTTTTCCCGCGTCAGGATTTCCTGCTTGGTTGCAGCGTCGTGAAATCGCCCTCGTGAACTCTCCTTGGTTTTGAAAGTCACGACGCCCCGTGAACAGTCCAGCGGTGTCCCAGACGGGGCCTCTCCCTCAATGGGGCCGACAAGTTCACGGCGAACTGCGTTTTCCATAATCTGGCGGGCAGCTTCTCCGTTCATGTGACTTCTCTCTTTCTCGGCGACCCCTACAGAGGGACGAATGTTTGTGCTGGTCACTGCAGCCAACGTCCGCTGTCCTCCTTGTAGAGGACACGGATCTCGTGTCCCTTCTTCATCTCGTCCTGCGGCGCAACGGCCAAGACCCTGGCAGCAGTCAGGCCGCGCTGGCCAGGGAGGGGAGCTTCGATGCTCGCGTGCCCGTCCTTTACGAGTTTAGCCAGGTGAGACGCTGAGATCGACTCCTCGATCTGCGTTTGGACGTGCGAGCTTGCCCTGAGGTAGGCGCCGCGGAGCATGGTCGCGTTGCGATATTCCACTCCATCAGGGTCAATACCCAGCCAGGTCAGGAGGTGCTTGAAGTCTGCATTGCGCAGCGGGCGTGTGAAGCCTTCTCCGACCCACTGACGGGCCTCTCCTGCCGCCTGCACTCCCTCACCGCGGAGTCCAGAGATAACCGCTGTCTCTCCCCAAGTGTCGAGGCGACTCCGAAGCCGCTCTTTCCATGCGTTCTGGGTCTGCATGACCAACCCGGCGTCGGCGCCCAAGGCTTCTCGAGCCTGCTCGTGGAGAGAGAGGTGCTGTGAAGAGCCGACGTCGCGGAAGAGAAGATAGACCTCTGTACGTGCCAGCTGCTCTGGGGTGAGATCCTTAAGTCTATTGATGTCTATGTAAGTCACTTGCTCACCCGTCGGTTGGTAAGGGTCGAGCGCCCGGATGTGATCGCGGTTGTCAATCCAGACTGCGTACCCACCTCCCAAAACGACCTTTCGCGCCTGAGTCTCGTCGCCTTCCAGCTGCCAACTTTCTTCAGGGGCCCGAGGAGCTGGCCAGGCTGGAGCCGGCATCAATCTGGCCTCTTCTTCAGCGTCGGGAATTGCGCCGCTTCCGGAGTCAGGCGAATGAGGGAACTGAGACGGGTGGCGAGGTCCCTTCAGCAGAGCTTTCACCTTAATCGGGTTTTCGGCGACCTCGGCGAGGAGCGACGTGCCGATTCTTTGGTCCCCGAACCAGTTTGGGAGCAAGAATGAGACCTCGGAAGTCGTCGGAGCCGTCACCATCGACGAGTGAAAGAACCGTGGTGGCCCCACAAAAAAGGCAAGGTCAGCTTCAGGACCTTTCCGCCGCAGCTCGCCCGCGGTAAATACGCGGGCTTGCAAGGGGGCGAGCCACTTGCGGATAGCTGTAGATGCCGTCTGGTTCGGAGCCACTACGACGCAGCATTCGGCTGTGACGTCCTCAACCGATTCCCATAGCATGTTGCCCAGGGCTGACTCGAAGCCAACGAGATCGATTGCGGCGTCCACTGCCTTGTCGAGTATATCTGTGGCTCCAACGTGGGGATGAATTTTTATCGCTTGCTCTTCCAACTTCTGCGCACAACCCATAATCACTTGGCTATCCGCCTCCGGATGGTACAGCAGCTTCCACCGCAGGGATTTCGCCGCACCGAGTACATCGGCCCACAGCTCTATGTCGTCCTCATTAGCGATCCGCTGGAGAACTCGGACAGATTCGCTGTATCGGTACCCGGCAGGATCGTCGACGAGCAAAATCTGAACCTTATTTTTGATCACCTCAGCGACATATTCATACCTTTTGGCAAGAACCTGGATCCGATCCATTAGAAGCTCACCGCCCTTTTGTTCACGGTGAATGCCATACCCTCAATTCCAAAAGGAATAGGCCATTTCAAGGATCCTTCCTCCAAGGGGCGGCCTCGCGTGCTTCGCTGCTGCAATAGAGTCTCGGCAGCGGTTTCGTCCAGGACCGACCTATCGAGGACGCAGATTACAACGCGGGCCTCCACTTCGCTGAGATACCGGATCCCTGTGGCGCCATCCAGGATCACCGCTTGAGTCTTCCCCGGAAGGACCTCATCTGCGAATTTGGATGCTTTGTAGACGTTGGTGTAAACCGAAGGCTCGCCATTGCCTGATGGAAGAAGAATATCCCGAATTTGCGTCGGTGCACCTTGCTTCCCGCTAACTCCCAGATAGCAGTCGAAGTCGTCGTCGAGCCACGACCGTGTACCGACGATCGCTAGATCGCCTGCCGGAGCCACTAGTCGACGATCCCAATCGTCTGCGATATCCGTGTAAGCAGCAAAAGTTCCCGGATCTGGCCGGTCTTTCGCGGTTGCTTCAACGGGAATGTCGAGCTGGGCGATGGCACGCACCGACTGTGCCTGAAACAGGCCACCGGTGGTCTTGACCCGAGTTGTCCCGTCTCGTCCGAGCTCCAGACCCTGAAAGAGGCCGGTGACGATTTTCCCATGGGTCACTAGCCGCACCGGAGCGCCTGAATCAATCTCTTCCAGCGTCGAAACAGCCCCCGGTATACTCTCGCGCACCCATCCGCATGCGATCAGCGCGGCAGCAAAGTCACGACCGGGCACGGAGATTGCGACAATCAATTGACGGTTTTCAGGTAGGTCTCGTTTCGAGTACCTAGCGATGTTTACTCCGAGAAGGAACAGACCTTTGACCCACGGTGCTGAGGTTCCCCCTTCGGCTGCCGTCTCTGACAGAGTTAGATGGCGGCGGATACCCTCCTCCGCTGGTGCCTGCGCCACTCCCAAACGCCTCCTTGGTGGACTACTAAGAGGAGACTATGGGAATTCATCGAAGCAGCTTGCTCGACACGCTATTTGGCAGCGAGAATCACGCAGGCGAGTACTGGTGATGACGGCGCATGAATACATGTCCTGTACCGGACGCTGCCGATCATATGGACCCATCCTCTCGCATTTCCGGAGGCTCCGTCGGCCGCGAATCCAGGCCGCCGCCGCAATAAGCAAGCCAACGGGCGGCGTCACACGTGCCCGGAGTATGCCCTGCCGTCGGTTTTAAGTACAGCGGGGACTGTCAGAAGAACGGTGTGTGAGGGTCCGGCCTGATCCGAGAGGAGACGGCCGTGGCTGACACGACCGATTTGTTGGACGACGAGATGATTGATCCCGTGACGGGAGAGATCATCGATCAGAAAGACCTCGCCGCGCGCTTACTGGCGCAGGCGAAGGAGCAGGGTGTGAGCCTGGTCGGGCCAGG
>CAACWU010000041.1_pt1 | contig 11231 bp, 9 predicted proteins | sample 2275741 | NCBI WGS metagenome assembly CAACWU01 (sample SAMEA5312470, study PRJEB27640) | indoor metagenome | biome: indoor environment; feature: uncontrolled; material: tiles wood | place: Germany | collected 2014-07-07
AATGGTGGTCGCCGGGTCCGTGGGGGATCCGACGCTCGGCATCCTGGACCAGAACGGCGCCGGCACGGACCTGCGCGACTGCCCGCTCTACCCTGAGCCCATTTCGGTGGCTCTGGGCGCGCTCGCCGAGTTCATCGCGCGCGTACGGCTGCTGCCGTACAACGTGAACAAGCGACGCGGGGAGATCAAGCACGTAATCGTCACGGGTTCACCGGACGGGCGGCTCATGGTGCGCTTCGTGCTTCGCTCCACTCAGCAGTTATCCAAGATCCAGGACAACATGTCGTTGTTGCGTGAGCTCGTGCCCCACGCGGACGTGGTGTCCGTGAACATTCAGCCCGAGCACAAGGCCGTGATCGAGGGCCCCGAAGAAATCATGCTCACCGAACAGACCGAGCTGGTCATGACCGTCAATGAGATTCCGTTGCGTGTGCGGCCGCGGTCTTTTTTTCAAACGAATACCGAGGTCACCTCGCAGTTGTATCGCCAGGTGAGCGAGTGGGTGGACCGCGCTTCGCCGCGCACCGTCTGGGATGTCTACTGTGGTGTGGGCGGGTTCGCGCTGCACGTGGCCGGTCCGTCGCGTGAGGTGACCGGTACGGAGATTTCCGACGACGCGGTCGCTTCCGCCCGCGACACCGCCGCCGCGCTGGGCCTTCCCGAATCCGGTCCGGGTTCCGTCCGTTTCATCGTCGACGACGCCGCTGCCGTACCTTCTGGCCCCGCCCCCGACCTGGCGATCGTGAACCCTCCGCGGCGCGGACTCGATGCGGGGTTGTGCGAGTGGTTGGAGGACTCGGGGGTGTCGACCGTGGTGTATTCCTCGTGCAACGCCAAGACCCTGGCGCGAGATCTGGGTCGCATGCCATCGTTGGAACCGATCGAGGCGCGGTTGCTCGACATGTTCCCGCACACGGGTCATTACGAGGTGGCGGTCCTGCTGAAGCGGCGCGGATGAGGAGTCTTTCGATGTGGTTAACCCTGTTTCTCGCGGCGACCAGCCCAATAGTTCCTACCGGCCGTGAAGCGGTGGTGAGCCTTCTATCGCTGCTCGTGGTGCTCGCTGTGGGCGTTGCGATCATCGTGTGGCTCGTCCGCCGGGTTCGACGCCGAGGGAATCGGACATCTGAGGCAGAGGAACGCAAGCGCGGGGGCGGGCTGGACATCTGAGGTAGAGGAACGCAGCGGTTCGTGGGTTTTCTCTACGTACCTCTACCAGGAATGTCGAGGCGCACGAATCTAGCGCGAACCTCGGCCCCACATGTCAGCACCCTGCGACGGCGCCCCCACAACTGTGGGCCTCACATGCCAATGGCGACGCCGCCGCGACCGGACCCTCGGAAGGGAACGGCTGCGGCGGCGTCGTCGGTAGTGAGCGAGGCGAAGGTGCTAGGCCTGGGCCTTCGCGATGGTGCGGAGCTTGGTGACGGCTTCGTTCACCATGCTCTCGACGGGCTGGTCAATGTTGAGCTTGTACCCGCCCTCTTCCAACTCGAGGGGTTCCAGAGTGTCGAGCTGTGACTTCAAAAGGGTGGGCGGCATGAAGTGCCCGCTGCGCCCTTCCAATCGCCCGGTCAGGACCTCGAGGGAACCGTCCAAATGGAGGAACAAGGCGCCGGAGGCCTGCGAACGGATGCGCTCGCGGTAGATCCGTTTGAGCGCGGAACAGGCGATCACCAGGCCCCGTTGCTGCTGGCCGTGTTCGTGCAGCCGCTGGCCCACGATCTCGAGCCAGGGCCACCGGTCGTCGTCGTTGAGGGGAGTTCCGGAGGCCATCTTCTGCACGTTCTCGATGGGGTGCAGGCTGTCGCCGTCGATGAACTCCACGCCCAGCTCGTGGGCCACGAGGGTTCCGATGGTCGTTTTGCCTGACCCCGACACACCCATGACCACCACGAGCGGTGCCACCTTGTTGCGCGCGCTCACTACGGGGCTCACCAGTCGTGAACCGTGCCGTCGGCAAGGCGGTTGTACGGCAGGTAGGCGTTGGCGTATTCGTACTTCTCCGCCTCGTCCTCGTCGATCTCCACGCCGAGGCCCGGGGTGTCGGAGGGGTGCAGCAGGCCGTTCTCGAACGTCATGTTCTGCAGGAAGACCTGGTTGGTCTTCTCCGAGTGCGGCATGTACTCCTGCAGGCCGAAGTTGTGGATGGCCATGCCCACGTGCATCTGCGCGGCGAAGCCCACCGGGGACACATCCGTGGGGCCGTGGAAACCGGACTTGACCTGGTACATCGCGGCGTAATCCATGACCTTCTTCAGCGGAGAGATGCCGCCGAAGTGTGTGGAGGCACAACGCACGTAGTCGATGAGCTGCTCGGAAATCAGGTCCTTGATGTCCCAAATGGTGTTGAAGACCTCGCCAATGGCCAGCGGCTGGGTGGTGTGCTGGCGGACCAGGCGCAGAGCGTCCTGGTTCTCGGCCGGGGTGCAGTCCTCGAGCCAGAACAGATCGTAGGGCTCCAGCGACTTGCCGAGCTTGGCCGCCTGAATGGGCGTCATGCGGTGGTGACCATCGTGGAGCAGCGGCAACTCCGGGCCGAACTCGTTGCGCACGGCCTCGAAGACCGAGGGGATGTGGCGCATGTACGCACGGGTGTCCCAATCTTCCTCTGCGGGCAGGGCTGCGCGCTGAGCGGGTTCGTAGTCGTAGCGCTCGCCGGAGGACTGCGGCTGGGCAGCCACACCGTACAGGGCGGTGATGCCCGGGACGGAGGACTGCACGCGAATGGCAGTGTAGCCGTGTTCCTGCTCGGAGCGGATCGAGTCGAAGATCTCCTCGGTGTCGCGGCCGGAGGCGTGCCCGTAGGTCGCCAGGCCGCGGCGGGACGCGCCGCCGAGCAACTGGTACACCGGCATGCCGGCCACTTTGCCCTTGATGTCCCACAGGGCCATGTCCACGGCGGCAATCGCCGCCATGGTCACAGGACCGCGGCGCCAGTACCCGGAGCGGTAGAGGAACTGCCAGGTGTCCTCGATGTTCGCGGGATCGCGGTCGATCAACAGCGGCACGATGTGGTCGGACAGGTACGTGGCGACAGACAGCTCGCGGCCGTTCAGGGTGGCGTCACCGATGCCGGTAATACCCTCGTCGGTGGTGATCTTCAGCGTCACGAAGTTGCGGGTGGGGCTGGTCACGATGACCTTGGCCGAGGTGATCTTCATGGATTTATCCTCTCCGGAAATCAAATGGTTGTCGTCGGTTTCTAGGCCGACGGCGCGTCGTCATCCTTGGGCGGGACAACGGGGGACTGGGTGGTCATGGGGTGGGAGTCGCGAGCGGTGGGGCCCACGCGGTCCTCACGGGTGGGAACGGAGTTGGGGATGTCACCGTGCTGCAACTGTTCATGACGCAGCTGACGGTTGGCCTCGATGGACTTCATGATGTCCTTGAACTTGGCTTCGGTCAGCGGGTAAGCAGCCATGATCAGCATGGCCCCCAGGAAGATCACGGCGGGAACCAGTCCGGCGCCCAATGCCATACCGCGAACGGTGTCCTCGGGCTGAACGGTGTTGGCTGCGTCAAATCCGCTCCACGTCAGGATGTAACCGGCCACGGCCACGCCCACTGCTTGGCCCACCTTGCGGGTGAAGGAGAACGCAGAGTAGGTGGCACCTTCGGTGCGAATGCCGGTCTTGTACTCGCCGTACTCCACGGTGTCTGCTTCCAGGGCCCAGGTCATGGTGTTGAGGATGCCCATGCCCACGCCCATGAAGAACAGGCCCAGCAGGCTCAGTGCGAAGGAGTACCAGAGGAAGTTGCTGAGGGAGAACAACACGCCACCAACGGCTGCCAGAACAGCCGCGTACATGAAGCCGCGCTTCTTACCGAGCACACGGGTCACGGTGGGGCCGAACGGACCCACGTAAAGCACTGCGCCCGTGGTGATGACGATGGAAATGGTGGCCACCCATCCGGCTTCTGAGTAGCGGGTCAGCACGTAGGTGGACAGGTAAATGGTCAGCGCACCGATCACGTTCTGCGCGATCAGGTACAAGAGGGACGAACTGCACAGGCGGATCAGCGGACCGTTCTGACGAACGGTCGCAATGGTTTCCTTGAGCGTCACACGTTCGACCTCGCGGTACACGACTTCCTTGGAGGTCGCGAACGTGGTGAAGAAGAACAGCGCACCGATGATCACGAACGCCACAGCGGTGATCAGGAAGGTCGCGGCCAGGTTTTCTGCGCCCTTGATGCGCGGTGCCAGGAACAGGGAGAGCAGCAGAATGGTCGCACCGGAGCCGACCATGCGGGCCGAGGCCAAACGGGAACGGTCCACGGGGTTCTGGCTCATCGCGCCGGCCAGCGAGCCGTACGGAATGTTGACCATCGAGTAGAGCAGACCCATGAGCGCGTAGCTGATGGTGGCCCACGCCAGCTTGGCACCGTAGCCGTCCACGGGGATCCAGAAGCACAGCAGGTTGGAGAGCAACAGCGGGATCGAGTACCAGATCAGGAACGGGCGGAACTTGCCCCAGCGGGTCATGGTGCGGTCCACCATGCGACCGGCGAACAGGTCCGCGAACGCGTCCCAGACCTTCACGATCATGAGGATCACACCCGCGTGATCTGCACGGATGCCCACCACGTTGGTGTAGAAGAGCAAGAGGAACAGGCCGGTCATCTGGAAGGCGATGTTGCATCCGGCGTCGCCCAGGCCGTAACCGAAGAGGGTCTTGGGCTTGAGGTGCGGTTTGTTGATCGCCGGTATTTGCGATGTTGCTGGGACTGACATTTAAGGCTCCTTTGCCTGTGTGCCGATCCGCGCCCTGCGGCGCTGGTTCAAAGGTCAGCGAGGGGTTTTTCACCCTTGGTTACATCCAGCTTCTACCCGCGGGGCCGGGGAGCACGCGTGGTTTCCGGGAGTTGCCAGAGCCACGCCCCTGGTGGCTTGACGACGCCGCTCGGTCGCCTCGACAGCCAGACGGCCCCGGCACGTGCCGGGGCCGTCTCGGGGTGACCTTCACTGGTCAGCGTCGACTGAAAGAACGAATGATCAACGCAGCTCGTTCACCAATCCATTGATCTGATCCACCACGTCCTCCTGCCGCGCGAGTTCCGCATCCAGTACGGCAATGAGCGCGCGAACTCGCTCATCCGCGGGCTTCTGGTTCGCCTCCGACACGAGTTCGGAACGGGCGTCGGACACCTCCGTGCGGCCGTCGAGGTAGGCGATCCATGCGGCTATGGCCCGGGCCGCGGCAGTTCCGGCGCGACCGGCCTGTCGTTCAGCCTTGAGCACCGGCACGGCGCGCATCTGCAGCTTGGTGGAGCCGTCCATCGCGATCTGCGCCAGGTTGTGCGCGATCCGCGGATTGGAGAACCGGTCCAGCAATGCGTCGCGGTAGTCGGGGACGTCGAGTCCCGGCGTAGTGAGGTGCTGGGCTGCTTCGTCCCAGAATTCCTCCACCCACATCCGGCACACGGGGTCGCCGATGGCCTCGGCCACGGTGGCGTGCCCGCGCAGCTGCCCGGCGTAGGCCATGAGCGAGTGCGAGCCGTTGAGCAGCCACAGTTTGCGTCGCTCGAAGGGTTCGATGTCCGCCACGAACTCCGCCCCGGCCTTCTCCCAGTCCGGGCGGCCCGCGGGGAACTCGCCCTGCAGCACCCAGCTGCGGAACGGTTCCGTCACCACGGGCACCTGGTCCGTGTAGCCGGTTTCCCGAGCCACGTCCGCCAGCACCGAATCCTCGGTACGCGGGGTGATGCGGTCGATCGAGGTGGCCACGAAGGACACGTTCTCCTCGACCCACGCACCTAACTCCGGGTCAACGGCGGCGGCCAGTCCCTGGATCGCGTTGTGCGCGGCCAAGTCGTTGGCGGACAAGTTGTCGCACGAGACCACGGCCAGGCCACCGGCGTCCTGACGACGTCGCTCGGCCAGTCCTACGACCACCTTGCCGGCCATCGTGGCCGGGACGCCCGCCTCGGAGAGGCCGAACGCGCCGTCGATGGCAGCCTTGAGCGTCTCCAGGTCGGCGGCCACAGCGGACTGCTCGGGGTCGAAGGCGAGGCCTTCGCCCAGGTTGTAGGCGGCTTCGGTCACGGTAATGGTCAGCACTGCGGTGCTCGGCGCGGCCAGCAGTTCCCACAGCCGGGACACGTTCTCGGCGGGGTGGGCCTCGACGATGCCGTTGATCACCTCGTACTCGTCACTGTCGGGGCCGCGTTCCACCAGCGTGTAGAGCCCGTCCTGGGATTGCAGGGCATTAGCGAGATCTGCCGAGCGCCCCGAGAAGGAGGCGTAGCCCCATTGGGGGTGAGCGGCGTCGTCCTCGGAATGCTGGGTGTACCAGAGCTGGTGCGCGCGGTGGAAGGCGCCCAGGCCAATGTGGACCAGGCGCGGCTGCGGGGCCGGGGGCACGTCCACCGTGCTGCGGTTGAAGGGGCGCGGTTCGGTGGTGTTTGAGGTGGTCACAGCTTGAAAACCCTTATGGGAGCGGCGTCGACGAGATCCACGATGATTTCGGCGGCGCGATCCTCACTGATGCGGTGTTCGGCCACGTACTTGGCCAGGAAGGAGGCCTCGGTGCGGCGAGAAGCGTCGTGCCGGGCCGGGATGGAGCAGAACGCGCGGGTGTCATCGATGAACCCAGACGAGCGCGAGAACCCTGCGGTGCCGGTGATGGCGGAACGCCAGCGGAACATGGCGTCCGGTTCGTCGATGAACCACCACGGCGCGCCCACGTACACGGACGGGTAGAAGCCGGCCAGCGGCGCGATCTCGCGGGAGTAGACGGTCTCGTCGATCGTGAACAGGACGAAGTGGAAGTCCTCGCGATTGCCGAAATCCCCGAGCAGCGGTTGCAGACCACGGGTGTACTCCATGGCGAAGGGGATGTCGTGGCCGGTGTCCGCACCGAACTTGTCGAACGTTTCGGGGGAGTGGTTACGGTAAACACCCGGGTGAATGGTCATGACCAGGCCGTCCTCCACGGACATCCGCGCGAACTGGTAGGTCATGTGGGCCTCGAACGCGTTGGCCTCTTCGACAGTGGCTTCGCCGCGCAGGCCCTTCTCGAACAAGCGGGCGGCTTCCGCCGGATCCAGCTTGAGGGTGTTGGCATTGAGCGTGCCGTGGTCGGCAGAGACGGCGCCGCGGTCGATGAAGTACGTGCGGCGGTTCTCCATGGCGCGGATGTAGCCCTCGTAGCCGGTGAGACCGTCGCCGGCGGTGTCGATGAGCTTTTGCGCCTTGTCCTCGAAGCCGGCGCCGTGGAACTTCACATAGGCGTCCGGGCGAAAGGTGGGCAGCACGCGACCCGAGAAGGAACTGTCCGCCGCGATCTGCTCGTGGGCGGAGAGATCGTCCAGGGGGTCGTCCGTGGTGGCCATGACCTCGAGCTTGAATTTCTCGAACAGTTCGCGCGGGCGGAAATCGGGCTGCTCCACGATCTTCTGGAGTCGGTCGTAGATCTCGTCAGCGTTGGCCTCGTTGATCTTGGAGTCATCGATGCCGAACACGTTGACGAACTCGGACCGCAGCCAGTAGCCGGAAGCCGTGCCGTCGTAGAGGTGCCAGTTGCGGCAGAAGATCCGCCAGGCCTCACGCGGGTCGGCGCCGTTGCTCTTGCCCACGTTGAGGTCGGAGAGGTTCACGCCGTTGGCGTGCAGCAACCGGGTCACGTAGTGGTCCGGGCTGATGAGCAGTTCCGTGGGATCCGGGAACGGGGTGTTGTTCGCGATGATCCGGGCATCCACGTGCCCGTGCGGAGAGACGATCGGCAGGTCCTCGACCTGCTTCAGAAGGTTGCGGGCGATGCTCCGGGTGCCCGGGTCAGCCGGCAACAATCGGTCAGGGTGGGCTGCTATCGACGTTGACATACCCCCATCCCAGCCGCGAAAACCGGCTCGGGCAATGGGTTGCCGTGAGTTGCTGAGTTTTTCAGCCGCCCAGCAGGGGCAGTGCGCTGGATTCGCGGACGACCAGTCGGGATGGTACCACCACGGGTTTCGACGCCGTGTGCGTGGCTCCTCGAACCATGGCCAGGAGATTCTGCACGGCCGTGGCACCGATCGCGTGCATGGGTGCGGCAACGGAACTGAGTGACGGGCTGATCAGGTCCAATTCCTGAACGTTGTCGAAACCCACCACGGCCACGTCCTGCGGGATCCGCACGTTGTGTTGGCGCAGCTCGCGCAGGAACCCCATGGCCATGAGGTCGTTGTAGAGGACGACCGCGGGTGCGCGGTGGTCGAGCCAATGCTGAGCCGCCCTGCGACCACCCGCCGAGGTGGGTTCGAACGGTCCCATGCGGTGGACTTTCAGCTCAAGTTCCAGGGCGGATTCCCGCAGCGCCCGCCACCGCATACCGTCCGACCAGGAGGCCTCCGGGCCAGCGGCGTAGAGAATATTCCGCCTCCCGCATGAAGCAAGATGTTCGGCGGCTCGGCGCATCCCCCGGGCATTGTCCGGCACCACGGACGCCACTCCGTTCACCGCCCGGTTGGCCACCACCGTGGGCTTCTGCTTGGCCATCATGCGGATCGCGGAATCGGACATGCGAGAACTCGTCAGCAGTACACCGTCCACCATGGGAAGAGTGCGCTCGATGATGTTTCGCTCCACGCGGTCGTCCTCGTGCGTGTTGTTCAGCAGCACGAGATACCCGGCCTCCGACGCCGCTTCCTCCGCGCCGCGAATCAGCTCGAAGAACACGGGGTTGGAGATGTCCGCGAGCATTAACGAAATCATCTTGGTGCGGCGCTCGCCGTCCAGTCCCGCACGGTTGGCGGACTTGACGCGGTAACCCAGTTCCTCGGCGGCCGCGCGAACTTTCTGAGCGGTATCGAACGAAACCCGGCTGGGGCGTGCAAAGGTGCGCGAAACGGTGGAGGGTGCGACGCCCGCGTGCCGAGCGACGTCGTAAATAGTGGGCGCGATGATCGGAGATGCCTGTGGGTCCCGATGATCTGCGCTCATACTCTCGATTGTCATGAGTCGCCGCGGGGGTGTCAAAGGCCGGACAACTCCATTTAATTGGTGATCCAACCCATCCACGCTTAGCATGCATCTTGTATCTAAGCGCCGATGACCGGGGAGAACTGTGCCAACCAACGCAGCGGAATGCGCGTATGCGCACGCGAAGGCGCGCATCTTGTCCGGAGAACTGGATGGCGAACTTCTGTCCGAAGGAACGGTGGCGGAGGAACTCGGGGTCTCTCGCACTCCCGTGCGCGAGGCGTTCCTGCGGTTGCAGGCCGAGGGCCTCATGCGGCTCTACCCCAAGCGGGGTGCCCTGGTCGTTCCGGTGGGTCCGTCCGAGGCGCGCGAAGTGATCGAAGCCCGCCGGGTCGTCGAATGCGGATGCGTGGCCGCGGCGCTGCGGGACCCTGCGTTGCCCGCCACCCTGAATGAGCTACTCGAGCAGCAATCTCAGGCAGTTGGCACGGAGCGGTTCACTGAGCTGGACGCCGCCTTCCATACGGCCATCATCGAGGCCGCTGAGAACTCACTGCTCAGCTCCTTCTACTCGGGGCTGCGTGACCGGCAGATGCGGCTGATCGCCACGGCCGTTCGCACCGTGGATGAAAAAGCCTCCGAGATTCTGGATCAGCACCGCGACATCGTTCGCGCCGTTGAAAACGGTGATGCGGAGCAAGTGCGAGCGTTGCTGTCCGATCACCTGCGCCACGTCTACGAAGGAATCGTCGAATGAGGATCAAACCCTGGAAGCGGGTGGCCGCCGGATTGTTCGCGGTCGCCTGGGGTGGCAATGAATTCACACCGCTACTGGTCATGTATCGCCATGTGGAGGGTTTCGAACAGGTCGCCGTGGATATGCTTTTGGCGGCATACGTGCTGGGCATCGTTCCGGCGCTGCTGATCGGCGGGCCGCTGTCGGACAGACACGGCCGCCGGGCACTGATGATTCCCGCGCCCATCATCGCCATGCTGGGCAGCGGCCTGTTGGCGCTGGGATCGGGCAGCCTCACCCTGTTGTTCATCGGCCGGGTTCTGTCCGGCGTGGCTCTCGGATTGGGAATGGCCGTGGGCACATCGTGGGTCAAGGAACTCTCCGGGCGCCCGTACGAATCTCACCCTGAAAAGGTGTCCGGTGCACGCCGAGCGTCCCTGTCCCTGACCGCCGGCTTTGCCCTGGGCGCCGCGGTGGCCGCCACCCTTGCCCAGTTCGCTCCTCTGCAAACGGTCCTGCCTTACCTGATCAATATTCTGATCTGCATCCCCACGGTGTTCCTTGTGGCCGGTGCGCCGGAGACGCGTGAGACCGGTCGCCACATCGGTTCCTTGTGGTCCGATTTGAAGATCCCCGCGGCCAAACAGCATCGCTTCTGGTTCGTGGTTGCACCGTCCGCGCCATGGGTCTTCGGCTGCGCGGCCTCCGGCTATGCGATCCTCCCAGCACTCATGGCGGAGGTGGTCGGGCCGGACTACGGGATCGCGTTCTCGGGCCTGTTGTGCTTGGTCTGCCTGACTTTCGGTTTCTTCATCCAACCGCTGGGCAAGCGTCTGGACCGAGACGGCTCCATCCGCTCCCTCGTGGTCGGCATGATTGCCGTGGTCATCGGCATGCTCAGCGCCGTCTTAGCATCGGCCACTTTGTCGCTGCCGGTCGTGCTGATTTCCGCGGCAATCCTGGGCTGCGGCTATGGCCTGGTACTGGTCTCCGGTCTGCAAGAGGTTCAGCGCATCGCGCGCGTGGACGACCTGGCCGGGCTCACCGCCGTCTTCTACTCACTGACCTACATCGGTTTCTTCGTGCCCATGGTCCTCGCCGTGATCTCCGAGGTCACCACCTACCCGTGGCTGTTCCTCTCCGGCGCGGTTATCGCCGTCGTCTGCCTGGGCATCATGGCGTACGGCAAGCGCCATGAGGTGCGGGAGTTGCCCGCCCGTCGGTAGCGGGGTGATTTGTGGTTCCCTATTACTGATTTCCGTCTCGGATTCGGTAATAGGGAACCCTAAATCCTCACGCCAGAATCAGAGCCAACGCGCCTCGCACCATGACGACGACGCCGCCCACCGCCGCCAGCGTCATCGCCAGTTTGGAGGCCGCGGCCTTGTCCAAGCGACGTGAAAGCCACGTGCCAACGGTGATGCCCACGAAGATCGTGGCAATGAGGGAGCCGAAGGCCACAAACACCGGGACCGGGAGCACAAACGGCACCCCCGCGATCAGTTTGGAACCCACGGACAATGCGCCCAGGGACATGAACACGGGTTGCATGGTGGCGGCGAATCGCAGCTGATCCCAATTGGTGATGCG
>CAACWU010000111.1_pt1 | contig 11177 bp, 12 predicted proteins | sample 2275741 | NCBI WGS metagenome assembly CAACWU01 (sample SAMEA5312470, study PRJEB27640) | indoor metagenome | biome: indoor environment; feature: uncontrolled; material: tiles wood | place: Germany | collected 2014-07-07
GCGATTTCGCGGTTCGTGGCCTGATCCACCACGATCGAGCCGTTCATTCCCGCGAGCACCAGATCCTGCCCGAGGTTCAGCTTGCTCGCGAGCCCCTTCAGCCCGGGAATCGGGCGGCCCGAGGCCAACATGATGCGCGTCCCGGCCGCGCGCATGGCCTCGAAAGCACGCCGCGTCCCCGGCTGCAGGTCCTTGGTACTGTCCAGCAGGGTGCCGTCCATGTCGAAGGCGACCAGTTGATACTCGGGGGGCATTCTTGGTTCTCCTGTTGCGGTCTACCGCAGTTGCTCACGCGGGACGGGTTGCGGAGCCAGCCCTTGCTGACTCCGCTCAACCCTAATGGCCCCGACTTTGCGCTCAGAACGTCAGGACCAGCCGACCCCGCACGCCGCCCTCCTGCAATCGCTGGTGAGCTTCCGTCGCCTGCTCGGCGGGCAACGTGTCGGCCACTTCCAGGGTGACGACGCCGCTCTCCACCAGTTCGCGCAGCGCGTCCAGTTTGTCGCCGTGATGGTATTCATCGCCCACCCAGACGATGTGGAACGTGAGGTCGCTGTCCTCCGGCCCCTTCCAGAAGCGAACCGTGGCGAAGCCTCCCCCGGAGCGAACGGCGGGCACTGCGAGCTCGTTCATCACCGCGGCATCGACCAAGCCGTCCACACCGTCCGGGTAGATTTCGCGGACCTTGTCGGGGAAATCATCGCCCCGCTCCACCACATGATCAGCGCCCAAGGCGACCACGCGCTCACGGTCCTTTGGGGCGGCGTCGGCGATCACCGTGAGGCCCTGGAGCTTGGCCAGCTGAACGACGTACCCACCCAGGGTGCCCGCCGCGCCGGTCACGCCCAAGACCTGGCCGGGGTCGAGGTCCAGTTTCTCCAACGCTTGGAGGGCAGTAAGCCCGTTCATGGGCAACGTGCTGGCTTCTTCCAGCGATCGGCCTTCGGGGATCCTAGCCAGAGAGTCCGCATCCGCGACCAGGTATTCGACGTATGCGCCTCCGTGGCCCCGCAACGGGATCGCGATGGCCATGACGTGATCACCCACGGACCACGGGGAAGTATCCAGCTCCGCCGTGGGCTCGCCGACCTCGTCAATCACACCCGCCGCATCCATCCCCGGGACGTGCGGAGCGGGCAGCTGGGCGGGAGCGCCGTTACCCTGCCGCGTCTCAGTGTCCGTGGGATTGACCGCTGCAGCCTTCACGGCGATCCGAACTTCCCCGGGCCCGGCATGAGGCTCCGGAACGTCGTGGATGTCGAGGACCTCGGGCCCTCCGAATTCTGTAAATCCAATGATTCGCATACTTACGTTAACGACTCAGGTCGACAGGAATTCCTGCGGGACATTGTGTGCGCGGGAGGTCTAGGCTTGCCTCATGGGTATCCAACGGATGGACAACGTGGCCATCGTCGTCAAGGACCTGGACGGCGCCGTCGACTTCTTCACCGAACTGGGCATGGAACTCGAGGGACGCACACCCATCGAGGGGCTCTTCGCGGATCAGACCGTTGGTATTGACGGGATTCGTAGCGAGATCGCCATGATGCGCACCCCGGACGGGCATGGCCGAGTGGAGCTGACGACGTACCACTCCCCCGCGCTCATCACGCCGGAGCCGCTCGCGCCGGCGCCGAACACCGTGGGGCTGCACCGCATCATGTTCGCGGTCGACGACATCGACGACACCATCGCCCGCCTGCGCACCCACGGCGCCGAGCTTCTGGGCGAGGTCGCCAACTACGAAAATGTCTACCGCCTCTGTTACCTCCGCGGCCCGGAGGGCATCATCGTGGCGCTGGCGGAGCAGATCGGCTAGCCCAGACGGACGGTCCCACCGAAGCCAACATTCCAGTCCGCAAAAGTGCAATTCAGCGGCCTGCTGAGGCACTTTTCGGGACTGGAATGTTCACCGGCCACGCCTCATGCGTGACCGGTCGAGCAGCGTCGCCCGGTGGCCTTGCACACTGGCCGCGGCCCTCAGGTTTCCAGGCACTCCGGAGCCACTTCCGCCGTCCGAAAGTGGCTCCGGAGTGCCTCAAATCTTGTCGGTCGCCTGGGGATGTCTCAGATCTCGCCGGTGCAATGACTCCGCTGGGTTTAATATGACCCCTCGGAGGCTACGCATGACTGAACTACATTTCCGCGAATGGAAAACCCCCGCTGGATTCGCGACATCGGCTGTGATTCCGGAGAAGCTGAGCTGCGGGATCTATGAGCTCTTGTTCACCAACGGAGAGCTCTACGTTGGGCAGACGGTGAATTTCCCAGCAAGATTTTCGAGCCACCGCCGACGGTGGGATGACATTGAGGCGGTCAGGTTCGCGGAAGCGATTCCCGACGAGCTGGATGAGAAGGAACGGGCTGCGATCCGGTCACGGGTCGAGCAGAAGAGACAACTACGCAACAAGACTTTGTTGTCCCAGCCAGTAGGGCCCTCACCATTGGACCTCATCGTTGATCCCCAGGCACAAGCCGAATGGTTGCAGCATGATGCGCGTTCAGAACCGCCCGGGGTGGACCCTGAACGCATCACTCTGGCCCAGCGACGCATCAAGTCCAGGGTCAAATTCGAAAAGCTCCGTCAACACTCGGAATTCACGAAGGTTCTCAATTCGGTGGCAACCTACGTGTCTCAAGTGATCGTTTGGCCTCAAGAAACCGAGGGAAGGCAGTGGAGCCTCACGGCCCTTCCTAGTACTGCTAAACACAAAACCAACCGGCGACTCATGACTTTGAGCATCCAGAACGTGGAAGTCCTGGTCATGGGCGAACAGTACTGGGAAGACGAAAACATTTGGGAGCCATACACCTTCATCAATACGGCTGTGATGCCAGAAATCCCACAAGAGGTGGCTCAGGTAACCGCGGTCTCGACCTCTTACCGATCTGCCGGGCCAGTTCACCAAATCTTCGCTGCCGGCACCGACGTCACTCCCTTGATCCTCAACATTCCCGAGGTCTTGCAGGCCGCCCGCCAGTTGGCCATGGGACAGCTCCGCAAAGGGTCGTCAGTTCTGGCGCGGCACCACAATGACTCCTTCGCCGATGAAGTCTTCGCCGCAATGGACCTCTGACGATTGCCCGGAACAGTACTGCGATAGTCACATCTGGATGTAACTATCGCAGTACCCAAAGGCTCCCCGGCAAGGCAACCTGAGGTACACCTCAAAGTGGAGATTCCAGTCACTCCGGAGCCACTTCCGCCGCCCTAAGGCGGCTCGGGAGTGCCTCAAATCTTGCCGGTGGCCTGGGGATGTCTCAGATCTTCCGGGTGGATACCGTCTCCAACATCCCAGTCCGCAAAAGTGCATTTCAGAGGCCTCATGAGGCATTTTTCGGGACTGGAATGTTCAGCAAGGAAGGCTCACGCCAAATCCGTACCCGTTTCACGCACGCCCAGCGCCCACACCTCTTCAGCCCCCACGGCAGAACGCCCGCGGCGCGAAACCTCCTGAACCTCCGGCTTACCCCGCCACTTCATGAACCCGTCCGGACCGATATAGCTCAGCGGTGGGTGGTCTCCCACAGCAGCCTCGGCCAGGGGCAAAGCGCCATCCTCTGCAGACTGTGAGAACGGCGAGGTGACCGCGACGATCGCCCGATCCAGCAGTTTGCTACCCGTGACGTTCTGAATCCCTGTCGCCGCCCAACCGGGATGAGCGAGCGTCACCGGCACGCGCGATCCGAGCCGTTCCTGTAGCGCCCGGGCCCACAGCATGTCGCACAGTTTGGACTGGGCATAGGCACTCATGGGGTTCCACCGGCGTGAGCGGAAATGCGGATCATCCAGGTCCACTCGCCCCACCTTGTACGAGTCCGACCCCGTGATCACGATTCGCTCACGCACCCGGTCAGCCACCAAGTTGGTCAGCGCGAAAGGACCCAGGAAGTTGGTACCGAGCAGCAGCTCGAACCCATCAGCTGTCTCGCGTCGGCGGGGAGAAACAGCGCCGGCATTGTTCACGAGCACGTCAATGTCGGTCGTCAACGATTCCGCAAATCGGTGCACGGAAGCAAGGTCCGCAAGATCCATGTGCGGCGTCTCGACACTCCCCGCACGCCCACTAGCGGCCGCCACTAACGACGCCGCTTTCTCCCGATTCCGCGCCGGTGCCACTACCCTCCCACCAGCCGCAGCCACCGCGAGCGCTAGCTCCCTGCCGATCCCGCTGGTCGCGCCAGTGATGAGCCAGGTGCGACCCGATTGGTCAGGGAGATCGAGGGTGGTCAACGGTACTGGATCCATACCCCAACGGTAGGCGGCACGATCGGATTCTGGCCATTGAGCCGTGGCTCGACCGAGAGCGGTTCGCACCGTAATGATCGAACTGGGTCTAGGGATTCGGATAAAGCGTTCGGAAACCCAGACGAATGCTCTTCCTGTATGCCTCAGGAAGATTGAACGGGAGGTCTTCAACCTCGAACCACTGCAGAGTGATGTGTTCATCGCTCAGATCTAGGTGGTTAGTCGATGAAGCCTCTGCTGCGTAAACAACGAGGGCAACCTTCTTGGTCGGAACGGGTTCGAAGAGTGTTGCATGTGCAAGGTGCAGTTCCTCTATAACCAGTCCGGTTTCTTCGAGAGTCTCCCGGCGGACGGTTTCTTCCAGGGACTCATCATCGGCGGTTGGCCACCCGCCGACGAGTTCCCACTCATCGCGGGAGTTGAACGCGAGGAGTGTCTTGGTGCCGTCGAAGATCGCGACCTTCACACTGATGTGGACGAAATACCAACCGGTCTCGGCATCGATCATGCGTGCTCCTCCAATCGTTGGCGCAGTCGTTGGAGACCCTGTCCGATGAACTGAAGATATCCATCACGCTCCACATCCAGCAGCGCTGATTCTCCTTCTTCGAGATGTTTTCGAGCGTCGTCCAGCCGCCCCATCCGCAAGTAACCGTCCCCCACGTTCAAGTGCAGGCTCGGCGCGAATCCCTTGGCGTTGGGAACACCGATCGGGGCGAGATCGGTATCAGAAACATCATCGAATTCAGCAAGAGCGCGCTCATCCCACTCCACCTCTGTGGCGACATCGGATTGCAGGTCAGCCAGGTAATGAGCAATGACGCATCGTTGCGCGTGATCGGACGGCATGGTCTGAGACCAGCACCTCCGCAGCGTTTGTTCACCCAGCTCTTTGTCGCCGCTCAACGTCAGCTGAACAGCGTCCAGAACTGCACCCCATTCACTCATTGAGCCAGTATCCCCTTCACCCGCGCAACGGACCCGCAATCGGATCGACGTTGCGACCCTCACAGCCGAGCCGCTGCAAACTGGTTGACGGTAGAGCCTCAGAATTCGATTCCTGAGGTCGGTGCGTCGACCACGGTGCAGGCCGCTCGGCGAGGTGGGTCTTTACGTCGATCACGGTGCACGCGTGGCAGCGATGAAGGTTCTAACGTCGACCAGGGTGCATCGATCAGATCAGCTGTGGTCTTACGTCGATTCGTGTGCAGGCACCGCAGGGTCGAGGGTCCGAACGTCGATCAGGGTGCAGTGATGCGCACCGCGAAGGTCCTAGTGTTGATCAGATTGCGATGACTGGCCTGCACGGGCCTCGTATTTGCGATCGAACTTCTCCGTGACCACGTATAAAGCGGCCACTCCTAAACCCATGACCACCCGCGGATACGGCACACGCAGCTTGCGCAGTCCGCGCTCGGCGGCGTCATCGAACCAGAACGAGAACCGGAACACGCCATAGGTGCATGCCGCCACAGCCGTGGCAAGACCAATCCGCATCACCGGGTTGCTGACTACATTCTCGAAGTCCGGTTTCGACGCATCGACCTTCCCGGTGCTGGTGCGTCCGGTGCCTGCGTCCTCGACGCTGCCACCGTGGACATTCACAGTCTCGGCGTCAACGTCCTCGAGGGCAGCAGCCTTCTCGGAACCGGTCTGACCTGTCGTCAGTTCCTGGAGTTTCGACGCCACCCCCGGAACCGCCATCAATGTGAAGATCCCAGCCGCCGATCCCCAGGACAGCGTGTGACGCAACCATGCCGGGTATTTCCGCGCTGGGATGAGGGTGAATGCCCCGCCGGCGATCGCCTGAATCCACACAGTGTTCATACTGGTCATCTTCGTCTCAGCCATACATCCACCCTAGAACTTGCCCGCAAGACAGTCAGCCCTCCACGGGCACCGAGCGCACCACCTTGGCCGGGGAACCGACCACCACGGAATTGGCGGGAACATCCTTGGTGACCACGGAGGCTGCGGCGACCACAGCGCCGTCGCCAATCGTGACGCCGGGCAGGACCGTGACGTTCGAACCCAGCCACACCCGCTTGCCAATCACAATGGGAGCGGGGTGCATGTCAGCGCGGCGGGCGGGATCCATGTCGTGGTTGAGTGTCGCAAGCAGGGCGTTGTGGCCGATCAGCGAATCATCGCCGATGGTGACCCCGCCCTGGTCCTGGAACTTGCACCCGGAGTTGATGAAGATCCGCTCGCCCAGGGTGATGTTTTTGCCGAAGTCGGTGTAGAACGGCGGGAACAGCGCCACCGATTCGTGTACCGGCTTGCCAATCAACTGCGCCAGCAGCTCGAGCACGCGCGTGGGTTCGTGGTAGCTGCCATTGAGTTCCGCGGTCACGCGCAGCGCGTCCTGGCTGGCCCGGTGCATCACGGCGTGCAATGGCGAGCCGCCGGTAATAGTTTCGCCGGCGTTGAGTGCGTCGAGCAGATCGTCGAGTTCCATGATTCGTCTCCTGAACGTCAGGGCTTGAGCAGCACCTTGATGGCCTTACGTTCGTCCATGGCCTGGTACCCCTCGGCGGCACGGTCGAGCGGAAGTTCGAGGTCAAAGACCTTGCCCGGTTCGATCTTGCGATCCCAGATCAGCTGGATCAACTCGGGCAGGAACCGCCGCACCGGCGCGGGCCCGCCGTGCAGGTGCACCAGCCCGAAGAACAGTTCCAGGCCGTTGAGCAAGACGTCGTGCGAGACGCCCACGTAGCCCACATGCCCGCCGGGCCGGGTCGACTGGACAGCCTGCATCATGGATTCCTGGGTGCCCACAGCCTCGATCACGCTGTCCGCGCCCAGCCCGTCGGTGAGCTCCTTGATTTTCTCGACGCCGGCCTCGCCACGCTCCTCCACGATGTCCGTGGCCCCGAATTCCTTGGCGAGCTTCTGGCGGGATTCGTGACGGCTCATCGCGATGATTTTCTCCGCTCCCAGTTGCTTGGCGGCCAGCACTGCCATGAGGCCGACGGCGCCGTCCCCGACTACCGCAACAGACTTGCCCGGTCCCACCTCGGCTGCCACAGCTCCGAACCATCCGGTTCCCAGCACGTCAGAGGCGGCGAGCAACGAGGGGATCAGATCGTCGTCGGGCTGGCCCGGGGTGGCGACCAGAGTGCCGTCGGCGTAGGGAATGCGCGCGTACTCGGCCTGGGTCCCAATCTGGCCATCGACGAAAATGCCGTTGACACAGCGGGACTGGTACCCGTTGGTGCAGATGGGGCACGTGTTGTCCGAGATGACGAACGAGCCGACCACGAAATCTCCGGGCTTCACGGTCTTGACGTCGTCACCGATCTGCTCGACCACTCCCACGTATTCGTGACCCATGAGCTGGTTCTCGGCGGGGTCTGCGCCGCGGTAGGGCCACAAGTCGGAACCGCATACGCACGCGGCGACGATCTTGATGACCGCGTCCGTGGGTTCCTGGATGGTGGGATCTTCGCGTTCTTCCACCCGGACGTCGCCCGGTCCGTGCAGTACTACTCCGCGCATGGTGCTCTCCTCAAAATCTTGGTCAGTGGTTTGATAGTCACAGTTGAAGTTCACTTCAAGTCAAGGACCCGGCAAAAGTTTTTGGAGACGCCATGACCTACACCATCGGAGAGACCGCAGAACTACTGGGTGTTCCGGCCTCGACCATGCGCTACTACGACAAGGAGGGGTTGCTCCCGGAGCTGTCCCGCGGCGCCGGCGGACGACGAGCGTTCGAAGACAAGGACCTCGAGGCCCTCAAAGTCATCGACTGCCTGAAGCAATCCGGGCTTCACATCAGCGAGATTCGCCAATTCATGCAGTGGTACCAGCAAGGTGATGAGACGCTCAAGCAGCGCCAGGAGCTGTTCCAGAACTGCCGGACCTCGGTACTCGAACAAATGGAACAGCTCCAACGCACCCTGGAGATCGTCGAGTACAAGTGCTGGTACTACGAAGCGGCCACAAGCCTCGGCTCCGAGCAAGCCGTCATTGACCTCCCGGAGGACCAGATTCCCGCGCGCATCCGGGGTTATAGGGACCGGCTCGAGGTCTGAGTGAAGAGCCCTGCCCAGCCCCGGTCGCGGCCCCGCTCAGTCCCAGTCCCGGTCTCAGTCGCGGCGCCGGACCAACAGGTCCAAGGAGAAACGCGGCAAGACGCAGAAACCCGGAAACGCGGAGCTATTGCGCCTGGTCACATTTCCCGACCTGGGTTTATCGAACGGCATCCGTGTGTTTTCATGGAATGTCATCGATTTGTGAAGGTCCCCCATGACGATTTCCCGCCGAACCCTCGCGAAAGGCACGGTCTGGGCCGCACCGGTAGTCATGGTCTCCGCTGCCGCCCCGGCCATTGCCGCCTCGCCTCAATGCCAGCGCTTCGTGAGTGGACAGCCCCTGCCCGCAGCTGCGTTCGAGGTCACCTACATCAACATCACCAACGAAACCCTGGGTGATCTGGTCTCCAACAAGCGGGTGTATCTGGACTTCGGTTTCAAGATCAGCGCGGATGCCGCAGCATGCGGAGTCACCTCGGGGTCGATCAACTCTGGCAACGGAGGTGGTACGTCACGGTTCAGGCTGTCCAACGGCAACACATACGACGTCACCAACGGAACGGCCGTTGCGGCCAACGGAACCGTGGGGCGCACTGACGGAACCTGCCAAGGCGGACTGAACGGGACTCAAGCGTGCGGCACCACGTTCGCCTCGCCCTATAACGTTCTGGACTCCAAAAGCACCAGTTCCTCCCGGGTCACGGCCGTTTCCCTGTACCGGACAGTAACCGTGCAGGGCTACGGCACCAGCGTCATCTACCTCAACGCCACCGCGTTCCCCTCCAGCGGGAGCACCCGTCGAGGCTCGGGATTCAGCGTCACCTCGGCGCCACTTTTCTGACGACGACGCCGCTCTCCCCCTTCACCTCGCGCCTCACCTCAGCGAGCGCGGAACCACCCAACGGCCGCCTGCTGTCTGAGTCACGGACCGCCTCACGAACCAGACGTCCGCGCTCCCTCTAACACCCGCAGCAGATCCGCGGCAACACTCACCGCAATGGCCGCAGGCTCCTTACCGGGGATCCCCGGCACGCCGATGGGACACGAGATCTGGTCGATGGCGGCGTCGTCGTGACCTTCGTCGCGCAACCGCTTGCGGAAACGCGACCATTTGGCGGACGACCCGATCAGCCCCACCGTGCCCAGGTCGCCGCGGCGCAGGGCGGCATCGCACAGAATGAAATCCTCTGAATGGTCGTGACTCATGATCAGCACGTGCGCCCCGGCAGGCAGCTCGGCGAGCGTGGATTCCGGCACAGGGCTGTGCCGGAGGTGGACCTGAGCGGTGCCGTTGGTGACGTCGGCGAACCGGGCAGGGTCCAACTGATCGGCCCGGCTGTCCACCAAGTGCAGTTGAAGCGGGAACCGGGACAGCACCCGCGCCAACTCGTAACCCACGTGCCCCACGCCGAAGATCGCGACCGACGGCCGCGCCTGCTGCGGTTCGAGCAGCACGGTGACCACGCCGCCACAGCATTGTCGGCCGTGCTCCACGGTGGCGTGCTCGTTGAGGGAAAACGTCATGGTCTCGGGCTCCGACGCACCCGAGCTCAGCAACTCACGGGCGCGCTCGATCACCGTCGCTTCCAGATTTCCGCCACCCACGGTGTCCCAAGTCTGCGACTCACCCACGACCATCTTGGCCCCGGGTGCCCTGGGGGCGTGCCCGCGCACCTCGGTCACGGTGACGAGCACACCCCCGGCCCCCTCCCCGCGCAGGCACTGCAGAGCGTCCAACCAGTCCATGTCAGTCATCCACGTCAGATGGGCAGCCGTCAGCGCGTGGCTGCGGCGGTGGCGTCCGGTGAGTCCTCGGCGGCACTCGTCGAGCGAGCTTCCGCTGAAGTCGCCTCGGTCGACGCCGCTTCGCCAGCAGACACGCCCGTCGCCGACGACGCCGCTCGGTCCCGTCGAGAAGCCGGCGGCTGGGAAGCGCCGTCGTCTGACCGACCCCGGCCCGAAGCGAGCGGCCGCTTCGCGCCGTCGTCCGCGAGCGCCCGCCGTGCGTCCTGAACTGCCCAGAACACGGCCTCGGGAGTGGCCGGGCTGGCGAGCTCGACACTGTGCCCCTCCGGCCCGAACGCCGCCGCGGCCTGCCGCAACGCCTCGCGCACGCTGAACGCCAACATCAGCGGGGGCTCCCCCACGGCCTTGGAGCCATAGACAACGCCGCTCTCGGTCGCCTTCTCGAACAGGTGCACGTTGAACTCTTCGGGCATCTCCGAGAAACTCGGCAGCTTGTACGTGCTCGCGGCCTGGGTGGTGAGGCGACCTCGGGAGGGGCCGTCGGAATCGTCCCAGCGCAGTTCCTCGAGCGTGAGCCAGCCGGCGCCCTGCACGAATCCACCCTCGATCTGCCCGATGTCGATCAGCGGGGACAGGCTGTCGCCCACGTCGTGCACGATGTCCGTCCGCAGCATCCGATACGCACCGGTGAACCCGTCCACCTCCACCTCAGACACGGACGCCCCGTACGAGAAGTACTTGAACGGCTCGCCCTGCATCCGGTCCGCGTCCCAGTGCAGCCCCTCGGTGCGGTAGTAGCCGGCGGCCCACAGGGAGATCCGCTGGAAATAGGCATCGTGCACGAGTTCAGCGAAGGGCATGTCCCGGTCGTGAAAACCGATGCCGGTAACCTTGCCGTCGACGAACCGCACGTCGTCGGGATGGATGTTGAACTTGCGCGCGGCGACCTCGGCCAGCCGATCGCGTATCTGCTCGCATGCGTTCTTGACCGCCCCACCGTTGAGGTCCGCGCCGGAACTGGCCGCCGTCGCGGAGGTGTTGGGCACCTTGTCCGTGCGCGTGGGCGCCAGTCGAACCGTTTCCAGCGGCACGCCCAGTGCGGTGGCCGCGACCTGTCGCATCTTGGTGTGCAGCCCCTGGCCCATCTC
>CAACWU010000289.1_pt1 | contig 11056 bp, 10 predicted proteins | sample 2275741 | NCBI WGS metagenome assembly CAACWU01 (sample SAMEA5312470, study PRJEB27640) | indoor metagenome | biome: indoor environment; feature: uncontrolled; material: tiles wood | place: Germany | collected 2014-07-07
AAATGCAGCTCTTCCGCGACCGCGAGGAACGCCTTGGCCTGGTGGACATCCATCAATTGCCGCCTTTATTGCGTTTCGAGCATCACCGGGGGACGCAATTTATATTAGACAGAGCCTAATACCGGTGGTTATGTGGTTCAAGACACATTCATTCCCACCCTTCGAGGTCACTTTCATGACGCTGCCAGCCACCGAGGCCCCCAAGGGCCCCCTCAGCGGAGTGGTCGTTGCTGATTTCACCCGCATTCTCGCGGGACCGTACTGCACCATGCTCTTGGCCGACATGGGGGCCACCGTCATCAAGGTCGAAGGGCCCGGCGGTGACGATTCCCGCCAGTGGATTCCTCCGCACCGCGACGGCGTCAGCACCTACTTCCTCTCCGTCAACCGGAACAAGCATTCAATCGTGCTGGACCTCAAGGACCCGGCCAACCTGGAGACAGCTCACCAAATCGTCGATTCATCGGACGTTTTCGTCGAGAACTTCAAGCCGGGCGGTCTCGAGCGATTCGGGCTCGACGCCGCTTCGGTCGCCGAGCGTTGGCCTCACCTGATCCACGCGAGCATCACGGGCTTCGGAACCGAGGGTGGTCGCACCATGCCGGGCTACGACCTGTTGGTGCAGGGCATGTCAGGATTCATGTCCGTCACCGGTACCCCGGACGGCCCACCCCAGCGTGCGGGCGTGGCCATGTTCGACGTGATCACCGGATTGCACACAGCCATCGGAATCTTAGGTGCCCTGCACGAACGCGCACAGTCCGGTCAAGGTCAGCACCTGCAGCTGGATCTGTTGTCCTCAGCGCTGTCCGGTTTGGTCAACCAGACCACCGGCTACGCGGCGTGCGGCAACGTACCTCAGCGACTGGGCAACGACCACCCCAGCCTGTACCCCTACGGACCCTTCCCCACGAGTGACAAGGACTTGATCATCACCGTGGGCAACGACAGCCAGTTCGCGCGTTTGGTGAACACCCTGGGGGTGGCGCATCTGGCCGAAGACGAACGCTTTGCCACCATGAAGGGCCGGAACAACCACCGTGACATTCTCCGGCCCATGCTCGTGGAAGCTCTGTCCACCGGGACCGCGGACGAGTGGTTCACCAAGTTGCAGGCCCAGGGCATTCCATGCGCACCCATCCTCAATATCGATGAAGGCGTGCAATACGCGGAGCGACTGGGGCTGAACCCGGTCGTGGAAACCGGCAGCGGCGACCAGGCCGTGCCGACCATCAAGAACCCCATGTCCTTCAGTCGTACGCCTGTCGGATACGACAAAGCACCGCCCGCGTTAGGCGCGGATCAGGCGACCGTACTCGCCTGGCTCGAGGAGCGCCGTCGTCATGGCTGAAATCAACCAGGTGCAAGGCACCAAGTTTTTGCGTGAGATCGACCTGCGCTGGTCAGACCAGGACGCCAACGGGCACGTCAACAATGCCCGCGCGATCACCCTGGTCGAAGAAGCCCGTGTGCGCGCCGCGCTGCATTGGACGGGAACTTTCCCCAACGGTGAGCGGCCTCGCGTGGTTCGCTCCCTCAACGTGGACTTCTTTCGCCCCATCAATTACGGGCCTGAACTGTGGGCGCACGTGTGGATTTCGCGAATCGGGTCCACGTCCTACACCGTGCACCACGAACTCCACCAGAACGGCAAACCTTGCGTGGTGGCTGAAACCGCGATCGTCCAGCTCAATCCGGACACCCAGAAGCCCGAACCCTTGGACGACCACATGCGTCACGCCCTGGGTGCCGCGCTGATCACTGAACAACCCTGACATTCGAGACCGCGACGGAGCGGTCACCCTCATCCATCTCTTGCTAACGAAAGGCCCACCATGACAGCCATCATCGATCACCCCGACTTCTTCCTCCTGGATCAGGACCTCTCCCCCGAGGACATTGAACTGCGGGACAAGGTGCGAGCCTTCGGCCAGAAGGAAATCCTGCCCACCATCAACGAGTACTGGGAGCGCGCTGAACACCCTGACAAGGTCTTCGCCAAGCTGCCCGAGCTGGGCATCATCGGCTCCTTCATTCCCGGCTACGGCTGCCCCGGATTCTCGCGTCAGACCGCGGGCATCGTGGCTCGCGAGTTCGGTCGCATTGACGGCTCGTTCAATACGTTCCTGGGCGTGCACTCCAACCTGTGCATGGGCAGCATCTACATGCTCGGCAACGAGGAGCAGCGCAACCGCTGGCTTCCGGTAATGGCCAAACTCGAGAAGACGGGCGCCTTCGCTCTGACCGAACCGGACCACGGTTCCGACTCCGTGTCGCTGGAGACCTCCGCCCGGAAGGAGGGCAACCAGTGGGTCATCAACGGTCACAAGCGGTGGATTGGCAACGGCCACGCTGCCAACGTGATCGTGCTGTACGCCCGCGACGAGGCCGACGGCCAGGTCAAGGCCTTCGTGGTCGAGAAGCAGGACAACGGCGAGTACCCCGAGGGTTACCGTCCCGAAGTCATCAAGGGCAAGATCGCCAAGCGCGCCATCAACCAGGCGGACATCGTGATCGAGAACCTCAAGATCCCCGATGAGAACCGCCTACCCAATTGCAGCAGCTTCAAGGACGTGAACCTGGTCCTCAAGGCCACCCGTGGCGGAGCCTCATGGGAAGCCCTGGGCCACGGCATGGCGGCCTTCGAAATCGCTGCGCAATATGCCCTGGACCGCGAACAGTTCGGCGCCCCCATCGGTAGCTTCCAGCTCGTCCAGGAAAAGCTCGCAACCATGCTCGCGGACCTGACCGCAATGCAGCTCATGTGCACCCGCATGGCCCACCTGGCGGAGAACGACCAACTCACGGACGCCATGGCCTCCATGGTCAAGATGTTCACGTCCCGCAAGGCCCTGGACATGTGCCGCACCGCCCGCGACATGCTCGCAGGCAACGGCATCCTCCTGGAAAACCACATCGGCCGCCACCTCACCGACATGGAAGTCGTCTCCACCTACGAGGGCACCGACTCGATGCAGGCACTCATCGTGGGCCGCGAGATCACCGGTATCTCGGCATTCACTCGCAAGCGCAAGTAACCGATAGACACGACCGTTTGAGCCCCGGCACGCACCCCGTGCCGGGGCCCCTTCATGCCGGAGCGCCCTCTCTCAGCCCCACCAAAGCCTCCCGTGGCAAGATATTGCGATGGCCGATCATCCGGATCCGGCCGCGCTCGTCGATTTCCCCCGATAAGGCTGCCCGTTGTCATTCCTTCCCGCGCCCGCGCGTTCCATGCCCCGCCGCTCCGTGATCCGTCCGCTCATGACCGTGGCCATGTTGAGCGTGTGCGTTGGCATCGCGTCCTACATCAGCCTCATGACCATGACGGGTCAGTCCCTGGATGACGAGGCTCTCGCGCAGGCCAAGGCCGATCGCAACGATTTCTTCCCGTGGATCTTCCTGGCCGCGGCCCAGCACCTACCGGAACTGGTATCGATCGCCGCCGCCGTTCTGGCTCTCGTGTGGACGGTGCGCACGCGTCGTTGGATCCCCGCCCTCGCGGGGCTGGGCATGATCATGGGCGCCAATTTCACCACGCAGTTCCTCAAGCGCGTGCTCCTAAACAAGCCCGACTACGGCATTCAGCAGATCGTCCACAATTCGTTCCCGTCCGGTCACACAACAGCCACGGCCACGATTCTCGTGGCGCTTCTGCTGGTCGCTCCCCCGCATCTGCGCGCCAAAACAGCCACCTGGGGATGGCTCCTGGCCGCGATCACCGGCATGCTCACCGTGCTGAACGGCTGGCACCGCCCGTCCGACGCCGCCGCCGCCCTTCTCATCGTGGGCGCCTGGGGTGTGCTCGCGGTCATTGCCATCAGGTTCACCGACGCCGCCCTGTCCCGTCCCGGAGCTCACCCCAGCGACGTATACCGCCGGGTCCGACAGAAGATGGACGCCCGTCGCGAGAACCTTGAGCGCCGGGAGGACCGCGGCGACAGCGCATTCATCCCGCCCGCCGGATCTCACCAGCAACAGCACAACCCCCACCAACCGGGCATCGGACAACCAGGACCCCGGGGAGACGGAAACCCGCGCTTCGGCACCCAAGGCCCCGCGGCGGCGTCGTACTCAAACGCACCATATGTGAACGCGCCGTACCCGCAGGCTCAGCAGCCATACCCGCCCACGGGATTCCAACAGAACCCGTACGCGCAGTACAACGGACCGGGTCATGGCCATCGTGCGCCAGTGCGCCCCCGCCGGGGCACGGTCATCACGCTGCTGGTGCTGGCAATCGGTCTGGCGGTGACCGTGGCGCTGATGCCATCGCCCGCAGTGGCAGGCACGTGGGCGGGGCGGGCGACCGTTATTGCGGGATACCTTGGGATTGCGGCTGCGGCTGCTCTGAGCTGGCGGTCCGTGGCGCGCTGGCTGCGGTCTCTATCCTGACGGTGGCCAACCGGTCCAGGAAGACCCGGGCCACCCCCGCCTGATACGGGAGCCGAAACATGGAAGCGGTCACAGTGCCCGCCGAGGTGGGATCGGCCTGTTCCGCGCGCTTGACCGCGAGCGCCATGGTGTCCGCTTGTTGCAGCACGAACGTGTTGGACACCGGGCTGCCGTGGCCGGGCACGAAAACCTTGTAGCGCTCGAGCGTCGCCAGTGAGCGCAACGTTTCCACCCAGCGTTGCGGGTAGGAATCCTCGAAGCTGGGATCCGCACCTTCTTCGACCAGGTCACCGCAGAAGACAATGTCCTCCACGCCCACGCACACGTCGTTGTCGGTGTGACCGAGGCCCAAGAAGAACAGCGTCACGGGCTTGTCGCCCAATTCGATACGCGTGAGCGAGGGGCGGCGACCGTTGCCGGGCAAGGTGTTGGTCGGCAACACGAGCTGGGTATCCAGACCCTCGGCATCTCCCATTTCGGGTTCTTGAGTCCCCACAAAACTGCGCTGGTAGTCGCCGTGCTCCCGCATGGCCACCGCACATGCCTTGTGCGCCCAGAATTCCTCGACACCGGCACGCTGGAACACGGCATTACCCATGTAGTGGTCGTAATGCGCGTGGGTGTTGACCACGGTGAGGGGAAGGTTGGTCACCTCACGAACGGCCGCGAGGATCTCGCGACCCTGGCGCGGTCCCGCACCCGTGTCGATCACCAGGGCACGCTGAGATCCCACGATGAGTCCGGAGTTCAACCTCCAGTTCTCCGTGCCAATCACGTGAACGCCGTCGCGCAGCTCGTGGATGCGTGCCATGCCGAACAGCCTAACCGGACCCGAACCCCTCCACATCCACCCAACGATTGAGGTTACGCAATGCTAGCCTGACCCGCGTGTTCGCCTCCCACCCTGCCTCGCCCTCCCCGAAACCCTCTCCCAACGACGCCGCTCTGCCGCCCGCCGGCCGGTTCGCGCCGTCACCGTCGGGAGACCTTCACCTGGGCAATTTGCGCACCGCGTTGGCCGCGTGGGGATTCGCTCGCGCCACGGGGCGAAAGTTCATCCTGCGGGTTGAAGACTTGGACCGTGTGAAGAAGGGCGCCGCGGAGCGCAATATCGCGGATCTGGCGGCCATCGGTCTGGATTGGGATGGGCCCGTTGATTACCAGGCCCCCCGTATTCCGCAGTTCCTAGGAGAGGTGCAACGTCTCACGGATGCCGGGCTGACCTACGAATGCTTTTGCACGCGCAAGGAGATTCACGCCGCGGCGTCGGCACCGCACGGGATCCCCGGGGCCTATCCCGGTACGTGCCGGGAGCTGAGCGAGGAGGCTCGCGTGCGGCGTCGGCAAGAGCGCCCGCCAGCCATCCGACTGCGCGCGGACGTGAGGGAATTCACCGTGCACGACTACTTTGCGGGTGAGTACACGGGCGCAGTGGACGACATGGTGTTGGTGCGCAACGACGGCACCCCAGCCTACAACCTGGCGGTGGTCGTGGACGACGCCCACCAGGGCATCGATCAGGTGGTGCGCGGCGACGACCTGTTGTCCTCCGCCCCGCGGCAGGCCTACCTGGCAGGGCTGTTGGGATACCCCGCGCCCGAGTACGTTCACGTGCCCCTCGTGCTGGGGCCAACGGGTGCGCGGTTGGCTAAACGGGACGGAGCTGTAACACTTGAGGAATTACACGCACTGGGTTACAGCGCGCGCGACGTGTTGCTGTGGCTTGGTGCTTCACTGGGGGTCAACGACCCCCTCAATACCACGGCTGACTTGCTGAAGGACTGGAACCCCGGGGCCTGGAACACGAACCCCGCCACCTTCACCGAATGGCCTCAGAAACAGGCCTGAAACCACCCTTAAGGGTGAGCAATGACACTTAACAGCTTTGGGTAGCTAAATAGCGTCCCATACAGTGGACCCCGTCCAAATTTCTCGCACCGGAAGGTACACCTATGTCCGACCAGGCGTATCAACTCATCGCGATTGTGATCTATTTCTTAGGCATGATCGCGATTGGCCTGTGGGCCAACAGTAAGACAAAGAACCTCGACGATTACATGTTGGGCGGTAGAAACCTCAAGCCCGGCGTGGCCGCACTGTCTGCGGGTGCTTCGGATATGTCCGGCTGGTTGCTCATGGGTCTGCCCGGTGCTGTGTACCTGGCGGGCATGGTTGAAGCCTGGATCGCCATTGGTTTGACCATTGGTGCCTGGCTGAACTGGAAGTTCGTGGCGCCGCGTTTGCGCGCGTACACCGAGGTGTCCAACAACTCGATCACCATCCCGTCCTTCCTGGACAACCGACTCAAGGGCAACACCCGCATGCTGCGCGTGGTGTCCGGTGTGATCATCCTGGTCTTCTTCACGTTCTACGTCTCCTCCGGCATGGTCGCTGGCGGCGTGTTCTTCATGTCCTCGTTCGGTTCTTCCTACCTGGTCGGCATGCTGCTGATCGCGGGCGTGACCGTGCTCTACACCTTCTTCGGTGGCTTCCTGGGCGCTTCTTACACAGACCTCTTCCAGGGTCTGCTCATGCTGTTGGCCCTGCTCATGGTTCCGATTGTGGGCCTGTTCATGGTGGGCGGTCCCGCCGAAATGGTGGACCGTATCCAGAGCGCCCAGCCGGATGCCCTGTCCCTGCTGGCCGGCGGCACCGCCGTGGGCATCATCTCCGCACTGGCTTGGGGCCTGGGTTACTTCGGTCAGCCGCACATCATTGTGCGTTTCATGGCCCTGCGCAGCCCGGCCGATGCCAAGTCCGGCCGCCGCATCGGTGTGGGCTGGATGATCCTCACCGTGATCGGCGCAATCTCCACCGCCCTGGTGGGTATCGCCTACTTCGGTAACCGCCCGGATCAGGAGCCCACCGACCCCGAGGCCGTGTTCCTGGATCTGTCCCAGATCCTGTTCCACCCCGCCCTGGCCGGCCTGGTGCTGGCCGCCGTGCTGGCCGCCATCATGTCCACCGTGTCTTCGCAGCTGATTGTTTCCTCCTCCGCGTTGGTCGAGGACCTGTACAACCTGGCCTCCAAGAAGACCCCTTCTCCCAAGGCACAGGTGTGGATGGGCCGCGCCGGCGTGCTGTTGGTGGCCATCGTCGCTGCCGCTCTCGCGTGGGAACAGAACGCCACCATCCTGGAGCTCGTGAGCTTCGCGTGGGCCGGCTTCGGTTCCGCGTTCGGCCCCGTGGTCGTCTTGAGCCTCTTCTGGCGCAAGCTCACCAACACCGGCGCGATCACCGCGATGATCGTGGGCGCCGTGACCGTGTTCGTGTGGCAGTACACCCCGTGGAGCGAACTCTACGAGATCATCCCCGGTTTCTTCCTGGGCATGTTCGCCGCGATCGTCGGTTCCTTGGCCACGTACAAGCGTGATCCTGAGATCGAGGCCGAGTTCGACGAGGCCGTGCGCCTGGCCAACTCCCCTCACCAGGCACCCACGGAAGCCGCTACGTCCACCCGCGTCGAGTCCGACGTCGCCACCGGTCGCCGCTAAGTTCCACCCGTTGTCGGGGCTCCTTCCCCGCCGATGAAGCAAGGGGTCCGCTCACCACACGGTGAGCGGGCCCCTTGCTTTATGCCCCGATCACAGAGTTAATGCAGTCATGCTGATCAATCCGCTCTACCAACCCGTGGCCGGTCATGACTTCGCCGATCTCATTGCCGACTACCCTCTGGGGATCATTGTGGGTTCCGAGCTGGTGGCCACACATATGCCGATGCTGGCGGTTCGGGAGCCCGATGGTTCCGTGGTCGTCGAAAGCCACATCCCCTTGGCAGATCCGTTGCACACGGTTCTGGCCGCGGGCCGGGAGGTGTTGTTGATCTTCCCCGGGCCCTCCGCATACATCAGCCCGGACTGGTATACCCACGCCGGATTACCCACCTACGATTTCGAGCCCGTCCATATTCGCGGCCAAGCCACCATGATGGACCAGCCCGCGCTGGAGGATCATCTGCGGCGGCTCATCGACCATCATGAGAACCGAGTGCGCCCGCGCCAGGAGGGGCCCGATACCGCGGCGCCCGGCAGTTCCTCCGGGCCGTGGCGGATGAACGACAGCGCGGAGGATTCAATGCATCGGCTTCTCAGAGTCATCGCGGGTTTCCGGCTGCGTCCCCGGTCCGTGGAGTTCAAGTCGAAGATCGGCCAGAACCGGCCCGCGGACGAGGTTCCGATCACCGCGCAGCACCTGTCCCTCATGCGGCACCCGGATGCGCGATACCTTGCCGATCTCATGAAACGCGTGACCGTGCCCCGTGACGATACGGACCCACCCACCGACGGGTGAGCGGGTCCTTCCGTGCCCCTTCTAGCCCGTGACCTTTCGAGAACGACGGCGCTCGCGGCGTCGTCGTCCATCACGCGCCTTGGTCGGGTGGCCGGGGAACACACCGAGGCGTGGTCCGCTAAGTAGGCTCAGAAGCCGAGCGAGGCGAGGGCCTTGCGCATGGCCTGGGCCGAATCGCGCAGCTGCTGTTCCTCGTGCTCACCCATGGGGATCGCGAGCGGTTGCTCCACACCGCGGCGGCCCACGATGGACGGGACGGACAGCGCAAGCCCGCTGATGCCGTGGAAGTCGTCCAGGATCGAGGAGACAGGCAGTACTGAGCGCAGATCACGCAAGATGGCCTCGGCAATGCGGATGCCGGACAGACCAATCGCGTAGTTGGTGGCGCCCTTGCCCTCGATCACCTTGTAGGCCGCGTTGACCACCTGATCGGTCATCTCCGCCAGGCGCTGCTCGGTGAAGGGTTTGCGGCCGTCGATCTCCCAATCCCGCAGCGGCACCTGACCGATCGAAGCGGAGGACCACACCGGGAACTCGGAATCGCCGTGCTCTCCGATGATGTATGCGTGCACGCTGGTGGTGTTCACGCGGGCCTCGTTGGCGATCATCCAACGCAGGCGGGAGGTGTCCAGCACGGTGCCGGAGCTCAGGACCTGGCGGTACGGCAGCCCCGTGATCTTCTGAGCGACCACGGTGAGCACGTCGCACGGGTTGGTCACGAGCACGCAGATCGCGTTGGGCGCGTGCTCCAGGAGCTGCGGCATGAGCGTCTTGAGGATCTCGGTATTGGCACCGGCCAGGTCCAGGCGAGTCTGGCCGGGCTTCTGCTTGGCGCCGGCGGTGATCAGGATGACGTCCGAGTCCTTGAGCACGGCCACGTCATCCGAGCCCTCCACGCGGGTGTCGGAAGCGAACATCTGGCCGTGGGAGAGGTCCAGGGCCTCGGCTTCAACCTTGGCGGTGTTGAGGTCGTACAGGGCAATATCGGTCGCGGTGCCGCGGATCATGGCCGCGTACGCCAGCGAGGTTCCCACCGACCCCGCTCCCACAATGCCGATCTTGGTTCTACGGACGGTGGCTTCAGTGCTGGTGGTCATGGAAACTCCCCGGTTACGGCGGATACGTCCCGCAGGCTCACGTGGTGTCTGAGCTGCAGTGGGTCATGTGGTCTTGCCACAGTCCATTGTGACGTATCCGCCGCACCGGGGATAGTTCGTGTGACGAGGTCAACCACCTCGTGTTTCTCGGCGCGTTATTGGCCGAGCGCTCGGTGACTAGCAGTGATAGGTATCGGTGGGAGCCTCGAAGTGCACGTCATAGCCCTCCGGGATGCTCATGCCGAACGAGGTGGCCAAGCCCAACACCTTACGGGCACGAGCCAGACGGGGTAGGTCGGAGCCGTTGCGGATCTGACCGCCGTCGGCCTCGAACTCCTGTAGGAAGTCGGTGGCCCAGGACAGCTCGTTCAGGCTCGGGGACAGGCCTTCGTTGACCGTGGCGGTCTGCTCCGGCATGAGGCACAGCTTGCCGGTCATGCCGAATTCGGAGGTCACACCGGTGGCCTCCGCGAGCTTGGCACCGAGTGCGCCCACGGCCGGTCCGTCGATCGGGCCGGGCAGATTGGCCGCACGCGAGGCAATGGTGAACTGCGAACGGGTATAGGCCAACACCATGGGACTCTCGCCAAAACCGGTGTCACGGCGGTAGTCGCCGATGCCGAACGCCAGGCGGTAGGTGGAGCGCGCCGTGGCAATGTCCTGCAGGTTCTGCACGCCACGGGCTGTTTCCACGAGTGCAACGATGCGGGTTCCCCGCAGCATCTCCGCGGTGCGAGTCACGTGTTCGGGGGATTCGGTCATGGCCAACATGACGCCTTCCAGCCCGGGAGCTTCGCGCAGGGCGCGGAGGTCTTCCTCCCACCATGCGGTGCCGAAACCGTTGATGCGGACCCACCCGTGGTTGAGTTCGTGGCGTTCGTTGCGCGAGGACAGCCACTCGATCACGTTCTGACGGGCTGCGGCTTTGTCCGCCGGTGCCACCGAGTCCTCGACATCGAGGACCACGACATCCGCTGCGCTGTTCGCCGCCACGTCGAAGCGCGCGGGCTGCGCACCGTTGACGAGCAGCCACGAACGGGCCAGCTCCGGACCAACCTTGGGATTCTCAGTGGTCGTAATGGTCATTTCGATGGTTTCTGACAGGGTGGTGGACATGATTCACTTCTCGATCTGTGTCTAAGAACGGACACGCTTCCGCAGCTGCTGTGCGGTGAAAGCGCGGGTCAGCCGAACGCCTGAACCAACCTGAGAGATGAAGCGGTCGGAGCGGGTCAGCTGCCAGTAGAGAGCCCCAGGACAAGCGGCACCAGTTC
>CAACWU010000168.1_pt1 | contig 11025 bp, 11 predicted proteins | sample 2275741 | NCBI WGS metagenome assembly CAACWU01 (sample SAMEA5312470, study PRJEB27640) | indoor metagenome | biome: indoor environment; feature: uncontrolled; material: tiles wood | place: Germany | collected 2014-07-07
CCGTCCCGCAGTGCTTCTGCCGCACCGGAAACCATAGGCACCGCGCTGCGGTCGATCACCGCCCCCACTCCGGACGCGCGGGCCATTTTGTACAGGTGACCGAGCAGCCCGAAACCGGTGACATCCGTGGCCGCCTTCAGGCCCGCGGCCACAGCCGCCTGCGAAGCATCCCGATTGAGCTGGGTCATGGTGGCGATGGCTTCCTCGAAGACCTCGCCGGTCTGCTTGTGGCGGTTGTTGAGCAGGCCCACGCCCAACGGTTTGGTGAGCGTAATGGGCAGCCCCGCCTCGGCCGCGTCGTTGCGGAGCAACTTGGTGGGGTCGGCTGTGCCGGTCACGGCCATGCCGTACTTGGGTTCGGGATCATCAATCGAGTGACCGCCGATCACCGGGCATCCCGCTTCGGAAGCGATATCCAGTCCGCCCTGCAACACCTCGGACATCAGATCCATGGGGAGCAGGTCGCGGGGCCAGCCGACCAGATTAATCGCGACCACCGGGTGACCGCCCATCGCGTAGACGTCGGAGAGCGCATTGGCAGCGGCGATCCGGCCCCAGTCGTAGGCGTTGTCGACCACGGGGGTGAAGAAATCGGCCGTGGACAGGACCGCGAGGTCGTCACGGACGAGGACCGCAGCTGCGTCGTCGCCGTCGTCCAGGCCGACCAGAACGTTGGGTGCCGTCTGGCCGGTGAGGCCGCGGACGGCCTGCTCAAGCTCTCCGGGCGGGATCTTGCACGCGCAACCGCCGCCGTGAGCGTACCCGGTGAGTCGAAGATCGGTGGACGAGGACTGTGAAGAGGCCATGTCTTCAGTGTAGGAGCCGGGCCCAGCGGGAGTGGTTCTCGCCCGCGCACCATTTCGTGACGGGTTCTGACAGATTTTCGGGGCCTACTGAGCAGTACGGCATGATGAAATGGCTGGCTGCCGCTGTAACTGGTCTGCATCCTTTCCGGTGATAAGTTCGACACGGAGGCGTCTGTGTCCTGGTGGGCACCCCGGTCTTCAAAACCGGTGAAACCGAGCATCTCGGTTTGGCGGGTTCGATTCCCGTCCGCTTCCGCCAACTTTCACCGCAGCTTTCGGCCCGGTCCGGGGCGGCGGCCGCTCACCCCAGGCACCCCAATCGCACAAGGAGTCACAGTGACCGGTGCAGACCCCCGTTCACGGATTCCCCGCACGGACCAACTTCTGGCGCTCCCGGCAGTTCAAGCCGCTCGAGCCAGGCTGAGCGATCAGGTGATTCGCACAGTCGTTACGCGGGCGCAGGATCGGGCCCGCCGGTCGGAGATAGCACCGGAAGACGTGCAGGACACGGTGATCACGGACCTTGCCGAACGGCGAGCCACCTCCCTGACTTCAGTGCTGAACGCGACCGGCGTGGTCATCCACACGAACCTCGGTAGGGCACCGCTGTCGCCGGCAGCTCGTGAGGCGTTGTTGGATGCGAGTGGGTATGTGGACGTCGAGCTGGATCTGACCACGGGTCAACGGTCCAAACGAGGGGTGGCTACGCGCGAGGCACTTCTCGCCGCGTGTCCCACCGCGGAGGACGCGTTAGTCGTCAACAATGGTGCCGCTGCCCTCGTGCTGGCCACCACCGCCCTGGCCGCAGACCGCGAGATCATCGTGAGCCGCGGGGAACTTGTGGAGATCGGTGCGGGTTTCCGATTGCCGGATCTCATGGAATCCACGGGCGCCCGACTGCGGGAGGTCGGCACCACCAATCGCACTCATCTGGCCGACTACGCGGACGCAGTGAGTCCCCAGACCGCGGCGCTGTTGAAGGTCCATCCCAGTAACTTCAGGGTCAGCGGGTTCACCTCGGATGTCCCGTTGCGAGAGTTGCGCGCGCTCGCGGATGAGCACGACCTTCCCCTGATCATGGACGTGGGCAGCGGGCTGCTCATGCCGGACCCGATCCTTCCGGATGAACCCAGCCTGTCCGAAGCGCTCGAGGCCGGCGCGGATGTCGTCATCGCCAGCGGAGACAAACTGCTCGGCGGCACCCAGGCAGGAATTCTCCTGGGTCGCACGGATACGATCCAGAAGCTCGCCAAGCACCCATTGGCCCGCGCGGTACGCGCCGATAAATTAACGCTCGCAGCCCTCGAAGCCACGTTGGTCTCCGGCGACACTCCGGTGCAGCAGGCACTTCACGCGGACCCCGAGCGATTGCGCGCGCGAGCCGAGGAACTCGGCGACGACCTCGGGATGCCCGTGGTTTCCCACGATGGCCGCGTGGGCGGCGGGGGAGCACCCGGCGTGCCGCTGCCAGGGTGGGCCGTGCGCCTGCCGGAGCGAGCGGCGTCGTTCTTACGGCTGGGCCAGCCCGCCGTGCTGCCGCGCGTCCACGACGGCGCGTGCCTGATCGACCTGCGCTGCATTCCCGAGGACGACGACGCCCGGGTCGCCGCCGCGGCTCACGCCGCGTTGGGGGCGCTGGACTGATGTACGTAGTCGCAACTTCGGGCCACGTGGACCACGGAAAATCCACGCTGGTGCGCGCCCTGACCGGCATGGAACCGGACCGCTGGGCCGAGGAGAAACGACGCGGTCTCACCATCGATCTGGGCTTCGCGTGGGTGGATCTGGCGTCCGGAAAGAACGTGGCGTTCGTGGACGTCCCCGGACATGAACGATTCCTCGGCAATATGTTGGCTGGGCTCGGGCCCGCACCGGTGGTGTGTTTCGTGGTGGCCGCGGACGAGGGCTGGCAGGCCCAATCCAGCGACCATCGGGATGCGTTGGCAGCGCTGGGGATCGAGCGCGGGCTGATCGTGCTGACCAAGACGGACCGGGCACCGGAACGAGTCGAGGCGGTGACCGAGCAGGTCAGGGGTGAACTCGCGGGAACCGGTCTGCGCGATGCCCCCGTGGTGGCCGTATCCGCCCAGAACGGGACGGGTCTGGGCGAGTTCCGCTCGGCGTTGGACAGCCTGCTGGACGGGCTACCTCTGCCGGACCCGGCGGATCGATTGAGGCTGTGGGTCGACCGTGCGTTCTCGGTGTCCGGAGCTGGGACCGTGGTGACGGGCACGCTGACCAGCGGAACGGTTCGCGTGGGGGACCGGCTCTTGTTGCTCGGCCAGGGCAGAGGCCGCTCCGTGACCGTGCGGTCGTTACAGAGCCACAATTCCTCGGTCGAGAGCATCGGCCCCACCAATCGCGTGGCCATCAACCTGCGCGGTATCTCTGCGGAGGACATTCACCGCGGCGACGCGCTCCTGGCGCCGAACGCATGGCCCACCACGGATGAACTGGATGTCCGCCGGATGTCCGGGATCTCGTTCGAGGACGCGCCGGCGGAGATCATGGTCCACGCGGGTTCCTCCTCGGTACCGGCACGCTTGCGACCCTTCGACGACGATCACGCGCGCGTGCAACTATCCCGAGAGTTGGCGCTGATCCCGGGGGACCGGCTGGTCATGCGCTATCCAGAAGCCCGTGTGCTCTTAGGCGGTGCACGGGTCCTGGACGTGGATCCGGCCGGACTCACCCGGCGCGGGGACAGTGCACGGCAGGCCGCATGGCTGGCCGGCCTTCCGGACACGGGCGATGCTGTCGCCGAAACGAAGCGCCGCGGTGCCGTCCGAGGGGCAAGGCTGCACCAGCTGGGACTGGTAGCCACGGACACGGCCGAGCCGCCCGCAGACGCAAACATTCTGCGAGCGGGTCACTGGTGGATTCACCGACCCGTGTTGACCTCCTGGGCGGGTCAGCTGAGGACTGCCGTAGAACGATTACACGAGCGCGATCCGCTGAGTCCGGGTCTGACTCGGGGTGCCGCGATCGGTGAACTCTCGCTGCCCGGACCGGAGCTATTGAGCGCGATCATCAAACAGGCACAGCTCGAAGAACGAGACGGCTCCATCACCGTTCCCGGCCGCGCCGCCGGGTTGGGTCTCGCAGAAAAGTCACTTGCCACCGTCGAGGCGCAACTGACCAAGAACCCCTTTGCGGCCCCCGAGGCCTACGAACTGGACGATCTCGGGCTGGGTTCGCGTGAGCTGGCCGCGGCAGAACGGGCCGGACGGCTGCTGAGGTTGGAGGGCGGCGTCGTCGTGCTGCCGAAGGCTCCGGCCCTGGCCATGCGTGAGCTGGCGCGGCTGGAGCAGCCCTTCACCACGAGCCAGGCGCGGCAGGCGTGGGGGACCACCCGGCGCGTGGCCATCCCGCTGCTCGAGCATCTGGATGCGCGCGGTTGGACACGGCGATTGGACGGGAGCAAGCGCGAGATCGCCCGTTAGCAGGGCAAAGGGTCTCATCTTTGAGCTGCTGCCCTGAGCGAAAAAGCTCTTATGGCTGTCGGCGGGTGGGATTAACCTGGATAGCAAGGTGGGTGATTATCGGTGGTGTTTCAACGTCGCCCAACCCACCAGAATTCATGGGACCCACAGTGCAGAGGATTGAGGAGCAATCATGACCCAGAACCCTGACGAGAACATTGCCGGCGAACCCCTCGGAGCGCGCGGTGATACCGGCGAGACCATCGGTGCGACAAGTGACGCGCAGAACCCAAACCTGGAAAAGGACCCCGAAGAGTGGGTGAGCGGTAACGACCCGATGACCGAGTCCCAGAAGTCCTACTTGGACACGCTGGCCAAGCGAGCGGGTGAAGAGCTGCCCGCTAATCTCACCAAGGCCGAGGCCTCGGAGCACATCGACCGATTGCGAGGTTCCGGGTCCTGACTCGTCCCGCCGTGTTCGACTTGGGCGGTGGGGCAGCGTGACCAGTAGATTGGTCGGGTGACTGATACGAGCTCAACCACCGTTCATTCCGTCGAAACCGGCGACGGCGATCACCGCGTCGTGTTCCTCCACGGCCTGTTCGGCCGGGGTAAGAACTTCAGCATGATCGCCAAGGGTCTGCAGCCCGAGTTCCGCAGCCTGCTGGTGGATCTGCCGAACCACGGCCAGTCGGACTGGACCGAGGAACTCGATTATCTGCAACTCGCGGATCAGGTGGCGGAGCATCTCGAGAGCAGTTTCGCCGCGGACGGCCCCGTGGACGTGGTCGGTCACTCAATGGGTGGCAAAGTGGCCATGGTGCTTGCCCTGCGTCATCCGGAGTTGGTGCGCAAGCTGGTGATCATTGACATTTCGCCCGTGGGTTCGGGTTCGAGTCGCAGCGAATTCCATCACCTCCTGGACGCGCTCGCGGCCGTGGACATTGAATCCGCCGAGCGCCGCTCCGACGTGGACGCCGCTCTCAAAGACCCCATCCCCGAGGCCGGCGTGCGCGGGTTCCTGCTCCAGAATCTCAAGAACGATGGCGACGGCCTGCGTTGGCAGCCCAACCTCACCCTGCTGCGCTCCGAGCTGGAAACCATCATGGGCTTCCCGGACATCGAGACCGATCTCGACCAGGTCCAGTTCCCCGGCCGGGTGCTCTGGATCGCCGGCGAGAAGTCCAACTACGTCAAGGACGAGGACGAGCCCGTCATGCGCGCGCTCTTCCCCAGCACCATTCGCTTGAAGGTGCGCGGAGCCAGCCACTGGGTGCATTCGGACCGCCCGCAGGAAGTCATCAATGCTCTGCGGACGTTCCTGTTGTCCGAGCGGAAGTAGGGATCGGAAGGCCAGCTTTAGGCACAACATTTCCTCACATGACGCGATGTACGTGGTTCTCGCAGAGGCGTTGGGATGCAAAGTGCTGACCTTTGACGCGCGCCTCGCAGAAGCTTCCGACCACTGCGTCACACCCGGCTGAGAGTATTAGTGCACGTCACACGCGGCTGTTAATCAGTTGTCTTATGGTTTCTTCGCTACGGTGGCGGGACGCTACCTGAGGAGAGTCATGAACACCGATCTGGCCCGCCGCCTATTCGTCACTGCCGCTGAAATCTTCTGTGTCATCGGCACGCTTGTGGGAACAGGGGTGATCGGTACACGGGTTGCGGAGTCCTCCGGTGGTGCGCTCTCCGCTGATGCCACTCTTATTGCCCCGCTCGGCACGGCGTTCTCGATTTGGTCCGTGATTTACCTCGGCCTCTTCGCCTACACCATCTGGCAGTGGCTCCCTCGCGTGGCCACCACCTCACGCGAACGCCGGATCGGGTGGCTCGCCGGCATCACCATGATCCTCAATGCGGTGTGGTTGCTGGTCACCCAGGTCGGTTGGATCTGGGTCAGCGTCCTGGTCATCCTGGCGCTCGCGGTCACGTTGGGAATTCTGGTCAAGCGTCTGCGCGAAAATCCCGGGACGACGCCGCTCGGTAAGCTCATCGTGGACGGCACCTTTGGCTTGTACCTCGGTTGGGTCACGGCGGCAACGTGCGCCAATATCGCGGCAGCCGGATCCGCATCAGGCTGGGGTTCTGGAGGCCCATCAGATGAGTGGATCGCCGTGACCGTGATGACCGTTGCGGTGGTACTGTCCGCCGTCTACGTGATCGTCCTGGGCCCCCGGTTCGCGGTGGCCGCCGGTATCGCCTGGGCACTGGCCTGGATCAGCGTGGCTCGTCTCACCGATGAGCCGGCCTCACAGCTCGTCGGTATCGCGGCGGGCATTCTGTCCGCGATTGTTCTGATCATCTGGGCTCTAGGTCGTGGACGGCTCTACCGGTCAGCTCGTCAGGGCCGCAGCCTGGATCGAGAACCCGCTTACTCCTGAGGGTCGGCAGTGCGGGGTCGTTCAGCTCGCGGATCATGAGTAACAGCCTCGGCATCTGCATGAGCCTCCGCCTGGGCACGCGCATACCCTTCGCGCACTTCAGGAGGGCCGTACTGACCGTGCGCCAGTCCCAGCAAAGTCACTAGTTCCTTGGGCCCGCCACCGATGGTGGCCGGAAGGGCAATCATGCCCTCGCCCATCATCCTTTGATTGGCCTTGGCCAATTGGCGTGTAGAGCCCGTCAGCTGAGATTCGTAGCGTTCGTAGCCTTCGGAAGTCAGCTTCATCGCGACCATGGTTGAACGGCTCACGCGCGCCAGCCCCATTCCTTCCACCTCGTCCCAGCGGATCTCGAGCTCGGGATCGGTGCCCGCCGAATGGGGCTTCCCGTAGCGGAAACCCTGTTTATCCAGAGTCAGTTGCCGCTTCTGAACGATCTGGGAGAACAGGGACGGAATACCTAAGATGCCGAAGAACACCACCACCAGGAGCCCGATCCAGAAGGATCCGGACCCGAACATCCCTGCTACCGTCGCGGCCTGTCCATAGGACGCGAACATCATTCCCAGGCCGAAGAGCGTGAAGACCAGGGTGAGCAGAAACAGGAAAATCAATTTCCCGCGGTTCGTTGAAAGCTGCACGGTTCCGGAATTCTTGAGTGTTTCGAATTGCCCTAGGACACGTTGATCGTTCACGTTAACCCTCTCCCTGGTTGTGTGATGGGGGTCATGCAGTCAGCCACTATTCAGGCTATCGACCGGTGCCACCAAAGCCGGGAACCGCGTACCGTCGGTGTGGTGATCAATCGCTCGACTCGTTCTCATTCGCCGACGGCGCCGGGGTCCTCGGCTGCCGGTGTCGCCTTGGTCGTTGCAGCGGCGCTGGTGACCCAGACGGGCGCGGCCGTCGCATATCAGATCTTCGATCGCGTGGGGGCGCAGGGTGCGGTCTTCCTCCGGTTACTCATCTCATCCCTGCTGCTGTGGATCGTGTTCCGTCCCTCGGTTCGTTCGATCACCACCAAGAACCTGCCCGTCATCCTGGGATTCGGACTGAGCCTGGGCGCCATGAACATGAGCATCTATCAGGCCATTGCCCGTTTGCCGCTGGGTGTCGCGGTGACCATTGAACTGCTCGGACCCTTGGTCCTGTCGGTGGTGCTGTCCCGTAAGGTGAGCGGCCTCCTGTGGGCCGGACTGGCGCTTGTCGGAGTGCTCATGCTCAGCGGCGTTGGCCCGAGTACCGAGGGTCTGGATCCAGTGGGTGTGGCCTTCGCCCTGGCTGCCGCAGCCATGTGGGCGTTGTACATCCTCATGTCCCGCCAGGCCGGACGGGAATTCCCGGGGACACAAGGACTCGCGCTCGCCATGGTGGTGGGCGCGTTCCTGGCCGCGCCATTCGGGGTGGCCAGCGGCGGCGTCGAACTCCTGGACCCGTGGGTTCTGCTGATCGGCGCGCTGATCGCCGTGATGTCCTCGGCTGTGCCCTACGCGCTGGAGCTCGCGTCGCTGCGGCTCCTGGCGGCGGAAACGTTCGCGATTCTGGTGAGTCTCGCTCCGGCCATTGCTGCGCTCGTGGGGTGGATCTTGCTGGGGCAGGCTCTCGATGTTCCGGAAATTGTGGGCATCGGGCTTGTGATTCTGGCGAGCGCCGCCGCGGTTAGATCAGCTCAGCGGTCGTAGCGGCGGCAGTGCCGGTCACCGGTTCCGTTCAACCGGGTCATTGGCCCGTGGGGGACTGGTCGTACACGGCTGAATCTTGCGGCCAGGCTCCGTAACGACGGTGCTTGACGCGGGTTGTCCACCAGCAGATCACCAGGCCCACCACTGTCACCGCGAGTACCACGGCCAGTGGGTCGGTGCTGCTCAGGGGTCGCATCAAGGGATTTCGGTACCCGCCGATCGCAAGGAACGGACCGAAGCTCAGGACGATTGCCACGAGCCAGCACCCGGCGGACATACTCGCTGGCCAATTGACGAATTTCCGGAGGAGCGTCGGGTCCAAATACTCCGTCGGGTCTTCGCCGCGGGGTACTTCTTGGAGAAGTTGATCCGCGACCATGCGCCAACGGCGTTGAATCAAGGCTGCGGCGGCCACGTGGAGGCCCGAGAACAGGATTCCCGCACCCAGAGCAGCTATCCAGAGCCAGGCGACGTCGGGAGGGGTGTCGCCCGCGCGTAGTTCGTAGCGGGCGTAATCCCGGAGGAAGAAGCCCGTGACGAAAACGGTGAGCAAAGCCGCCAGAGCGATCCGCCAACTGATTCTCCGCAGTGTCACTAGAACTCTCGGGACGGCCGGCTCGCGATAGGGGAGAAGGACTCCAAGACTGGTGATCTTTTGTTCCAGATAGGACGGCGTACGAGATGCGGCGAACTTGCCCTTCAACCAACCCATGAGCACCATGCTGCCATGGGGCGTGGTCGACCGGCGATAGCCTGATTCCATGGGATTTTCGCGTGCAGAACTTGAGACGTTTCGCGATCGCACGGTGCCGGACCTGCTACCAGATCCGTTGAATCTCCTGTTCGTCGGCATTAATCCCAGTTTGTGGACCGCGGCTACGGGCGCGCACTTCGCGCGACCCGGCAACCGGTTCTATCCGGCCCTGTACCGAGCGGGCATCACCGACACTCTCATTGATGCGAGGGACGGCTACACGGAATCAGACCTGGCTGAACTGACAAGCAAAGGCATTGGTAACAGCAACATCTGCCCCCGGGCCACCGCACGGGCAGATGAGCTGACCCGAGAAGAATTGTTGGCCGGGGCGGACCGATTGAATCGGCTGGTGACCGAACGGCAGCCGAAAGTAGTGGCCGTTCTGGGGATCACGGCGTACCGCTCGGCATTCAAGCTCCCGAAAACCCAGCTCGGTCAGCAGGACTCCCCGTGGCCCGGTGTGCAGTTGTGGGTCGCCCCCAACCCCAGCGGCCTCAATGCTCATGCAAGTGTCGATGACCTGGCGGCCGCCTATCGGGAAATCGCGGAAGCGGCAGGAATTGTTGTCAAACACCTTTGACGTCAGGTGGTAAAGCTTGCTTGACTAAGTCAAGTGCACTTTACATAGTCGAAAGGGTTGCAGAGACCCGGATCATGGGAGTCATCATGGCAACAACAACTCGCACCACGGGAAAGGCCCCGCTCTCGGCCTATGTGCTGAGCGTTCTTACGGCCCTTGTGCTCGCCTCCATCGTGGGGGCTATTGCGTCGATGTTCTACGACGAGAACAGATTGCTCGGATTCGTGATCTTTGCGGCCTGTACCGCGGGAACGTTCTTCGCCTTGGGCTGGGTGTTGTTCGTCTCCAAGTACACGGTGGAGTCGGATGAGCACGCGGAGGACAACATCGAGCGCCGGTGGTATGACAAAGCCACCTCGGGGGCATTCCACGACATCATCACCACGGTCGGTATTGCGCTGTTCGTCCTGGCGATCACCCGGCTTGAAGTCAGCGGGATGGTTGTTCTGACCCTGATCCTGGTGTTGGCGGTGGTCAGTTTCGCGGTTCGTTTCTGGGTGGCCAGAAGGCGGGACTCCTAGTGGAGAACATTATTGCCGAGCAACGTGGGGAGCGGTCCTGGTCGCAGGCCCACTTGGCGGCGTTGTTGGGGGTGTCCCGGCAGACCGTGATCTCCATCGAGCGAGGCCGTTTTGATCCGAGCCTCCCACTGGCGTTCCGAATCGCGGAGGTGTTCGGCTGTCGCATCGAGGACTTGTTCACACCTCAGGCCACACCCGTCTCTGATCCCGAAAAGAGCTGACCGGGAGCCTCTCCGGGGCGACTGGGCGAGCGTACGCTTGACGGTACAGGGCGGCGAAGATCGTCCACGATGAACACTCGGTCACACCGCCAGCATGTCTAGTTGTTGTGGGGCATGAGGTTCTTGTCACGGGTGCGTTGATGAGATGAGGAACGGGCTCCTCGCCACAGGATGGAAGTTCCTACACAAACATCCGCACGAAAGAGCCCGTTCATGACCCACGTTAACGCACCCCTGACACCGACCGGCCGGCTGCGCATGGTATTGCGCCACATCGAGGACGGGATCCCCAAGGCCCACGTGGCCGCCGAGTTCCGCGTCAGCCGGCCCACGGTGGCCACCTGGGTGGCCCGCTACCTCGCGGCCGGCGAGGCAGGTCTGGTTGACCGCCCCTCGATTCCGCGGCGCAGCCAGCAGCGCACCCCGGCGCCGGTCGTGGAACTGATCGAGTCCCTGCGCCGGGAGCGGAAGTGGTCGGCCCGGCGTATCCACCACCACCTGCTCGGCCTCGGCCACCAGTTGCACCTGCGCACCGTGGGCCGGTGGCTGCACCGACTCGGTATCTCCCGGCTGCGTGATCTGACCCCGGCCGGCGAGAACGCCCGCAGGACCCCGGCGCGGATCCGCGCTGCGTGGCCCGGGCATATGG
>CAACWU010000235.1_pt1 | contig 10845 bp, 9 predicted proteins | sample 2275741 | NCBI WGS metagenome assembly CAACWU01 (sample SAMEA5312470, study PRJEB27640) | indoor metagenome | biome: indoor environment; feature: uncontrolled; material: tiles wood | place: Germany | collected 2014-07-07
ACGGCGGTGGGCCACTCTTTGAGCACCACATTTCGTCGCTGGTCTCCCACGTGGGGTTCGAGATCCACCAGGTCCCGGATCTGCCGCACTCGACTCGGTCGGTCACCGACCTGCGTAACAAGCGGTTCTACCTGCCGGCGCGCTCGAGTATCGGCTCCACCTGGTCCGTGTTGCTGCAGGCCGTGGGGCATTTGCTGCTGGACCACAAGCGTCCCGAGAACTATGGGGAGTTCCTGGAGCAGCGGGTTGAGACCAACTACTTTGCGGCCGCGCTCATGATTCCGGAGTCCTCGGCGGTGAAGTTGCTCGCCGAGTCCAAGGCCCGCCGGGAGCTGTCCGTGGACGACCTGCGCGACGCGTTCGCCGTCTCCCACGAGACCGCCGCGCACCGCATGACCAACTTGATGACCCAGCACTTCGGGATCCCCACGCACTTCGAGAAGGTCCATTCCTCCGGGATCATCCACAAGGCCTGGTCCAATGACGGCATCGCATTCCCCACCGACCACACCGGCGCGGTCGAAGGCCAGCGCGCGTGCCGCTACTTCTCTGCACGGCAGGCGTTTTCGGCGACCAACCGGTTGCTCTCGCACTTCCAGTACACGGATACCCCCGGCGGCACGTTCTGGTGTTCGGCGCGGGTGGAGCGGTCCACGGACGGCGAGTTCTCCATTGCGTTCGGGGTGCCTTACGAGCACGTCAAATGGTTCCGCAACAGGGACACCGCCGTGCGCAAGCAGTCCACCTGTCCCGACCCCGCGTGCTGCCAAGAGCCGCCCGGCGCGCTCGCGGATACGTGGGACGGGCAGTCCTGGCCCTCGGCAAGGCCCGCGACCCACATGCTTGCGGCGATGCCGGCCGGTGCCTTCCCGGGGGTGGACGAGACCGAGGTCTTCCGCTTCCTGCAGCGGCACCAGCCCGCGCCCACCATTGATCCGGACGGTGACCTCACGTAGCCTCCAGAACATTCCCGCCGACGACGCCGCTCACGCGCCTCGAAGCCGGAGCTCACGTTTTCGTGACCTCGGCACCCGCGAGTAGAGAGCCGTCGGCGACCCGTGTTTCACGTAATTTCTGCCGACGAAAGGCGACCCATGAGCTTTGCGACCGCTGACCTGTACGACGAGCACGGCGAGGACCTGCAGTCCGTGACCACCCAGATGATCTCGGTGGGCGGTGTGCATCGGTTCACCGGCCCCATCCGTACCGTGCGCTGCTTCGAGTCCAACGTGGAGGTCAAGAAGCTCGTGGCCACCCCGGGCGACGGCGCAGTGCTCGTGGTCGACGGCCAAGGATCCATGAACCGCGCACTCCTGGGCGACAACGTGGCCCGCACCGCCATGGAGAACGGCTGGGCCGGTGTGATCGTCAACGCCCCCGTGCGCGACCGCGTGGAACTGGGCACGCTGCAGATCGGCGTCAAGGCGTTGGGCACCAATCCCCGCAAGTCGGAGCCCAATGACTCGGGCGAGACGGACGTGATTGTGAACTTCGGTGGGGTGACCTTCCGCCCCGGCAAGACCGTGTGGGCTGATGAGGACGGGATCCTCGTGGAGCGGTGATCTGAGACTCAGGCCTCAGTCGTGGAGCTAGCGATCGAGAAGGGTGATCGTAGTTTCACACAGTGACCTGACCGTTGGAAGTAGTCGATCAGGCAGTTGACTGCCGGTAACCGCATGACGTTCTTCGGAGATGACTTCTTCTAGAGCATCAGGAATCATCATTGCGAGCACCCGCACAGTTGCCAGGAGCCATTGCCCATCAACTTTGGCTTCTGCGGCGAATTTGGCCCAGTGTCTGTGTGCAACTCGTCCGAACCGCCGCTCACCGCCTATGGCCATGGCAGCGTTTCGTAGCCCGTCCTTTTTATCGGGGAATCCGTTTTCATTCTTGTACTCGTAAGGTAAGCCAGAGGCTACGTCGTATAGCGGGGCAAGGGCCACTACATCCGGTGCAAGAATTATCGAATAGTTCTTTGCGTGCGCATCTGGCGCACCGATTAGATAGTTCCCTATCAACCCTTCGATGAACCGCAGGACCTCGCTTTCCTCTGCACCCGCCCGGCGTAGGGTTCGGACAATTGACAGTGCGCTTGGACCCTGTTGAGCTTCGTATTTCTTGGTCGGTAGGGTCGATGTTGCCTGACAGAAGTCTTCTTGATGGATGCGAAGCACTCTGCCATCGATTGTCATCCGGTCGTAGCGTTCCACAACAATGGCATTTGTGCCGTCGAATTGCATATACCTTGAGTTGGCAACCGTGAGCCCAACTTTCGAGAGTGTTCGGAGCGAAAGATGCTCATTGAGCGCTTGGTCTCGAAAATCATGAATGCCAGGTTTAAAAATGTGAGTGGTTGGCTCCGCCCCCGTTGCTTCGAACCACCCGTCGTCCCAGCGCAAGGCAAACTTCGATTGTGCTCCTGCTAACGACCAGCGTTCTCTGTCAACAAGCCAGGACCCCTTGGGCTGAGAGATTAGTGCGCGTAGGCGCTCACCAACCTCGCGTTCTGTGCACGGAATCAAGTTACCTTTACTTTGCCGAGCTGAATCCAGTTCATCTGGGCGTGCAAACTGGATAGCACCTGCGCACTCCAATCCAATGTGTTCCAGGAGCGCGAACGGATTTCCAGAAGAGATACCGAAATTGTGGGCTAGAGCCTCCCTTACGCCTTCTCCTTCTGGCAGAAGACCCTCAATGAACGCGTCAGTCGCCCGTCTCGGGTATGGGGCCAGGCGGTACGGCAATGCCACGGAGACCTCTAAGGCGGGGTCCGAGTCTTTGAGGTATTGGAACGTTCGGTTCCCTTGCGGGCTTTGAATCAGAACACCGACTACTTCTCCATGGAGCAGCACAAGCAATTCTTTCATCCTGCATCATCCTGCTTCGGATGATCGTCAGGGAGTGTGTTGCCGGTGATCTTGGTCGCTTGGCGGATGGTTTCGAGGAGCTCGGGTGGGAGCTGGGCGGCTTGGCGCATGGTTTCGAGGAGCTCAGGCCGAACCTGGGCAGCTTGCCGCACGACGTCGAGTGTGGTGCGTGACGGCGCCGAATATTGACGCATGATGTTCAATGCTTTTCGAGCTTCAGATGTGGTTGAGTCTCTGATCTTTTGCGCAGATACGGTGCCCGGGGTGGAGGCCTTAGCTTGTGGTGATCCTGCCTCGTCTTGCTCTGGCTGCTCGATTAGCTGGATGGAGAGATCTAGGGCTCGCAAGACCGCGAGCACTTTGCTTAGCTCGGCTCCCGTCCGTGCCCCTTGTTCGAGGCCGATCAGCCACTTGCGGGAGACTCCGGCGCTTGTTGCCAGCGAGGCCTGAGTCAGTCCGGCACGGGTGCGAGCGTCGTGGATTGCTGCGCCTAGTTGGCGTCCTGTTGTGATAGCTCGGTTCCCCATGATGTGAACGTACCATCACATGATTATTTGTGTACATACCGTCACTTCTGGAGGGGGGCACGTACCGTCACATTCTGTAGTGTGAAGGTGCTGTCACATTATCCAATGTCCATGCAGTTGATTTTTGACGGCTGCTCCCCAGCCAAAATCAGGACTGCGGCCCCGCTTCGTGTGAAGTGGGGCCGCAGTCTTATTCGGGGGAGCGAGCTGCCGCTCAGCACATTTACTGTTCGGGAACCAGAGCCTGGCCGTCCCAGACGTAGTTCACGGTTTCCCCGGTCTCCCGGCCTTCGCCCTCCAGGGTCTTCTGAATCACAGTGGGTTCTCCGTCCTCACTGATTTTCAGATCAGCATTGGAGAACGGGGTCTTTACTGCACCCTCACCCGGGGGCATGGTGCCGTTGGAGCCGTTGTTGAGCTCCCACTTCTGGCCACCCAGGGAGGGGGAAGTGCCGAAGAACACCACGGGGCTGCTGTCTTCCGATCCCACGTAACCCACGGGCTGACCGTTCTGGTACAGAGCGTATGAAGCCAGACCGGTGCTGGGCGCAGCGCCCTCGGGGCTCGTGACCTCGTGATAGGTCACGACCTCCATGGCACCGAACTTGGGGTGCTCCACGGGGATGCGTCCGGTTTCAGTGCACTGGCCAGCGCACGGATCGGCTACTGCAGGCAGCTGTTCTGCGCCGTCGGATTGCTCACCGGTTGCGGTTGAAGCCGGGTCTGCGCCGGGTGTCGCAGATTCGGTGCCCTGTGCGGGCTCCTCGGTGCCAGAACCGTGAGCGGTCTGAGCCGCGGGGCTGGTGGTTCCTTCCGCGCTGTCCGCTGCGGGGCTCGCGGTGGCCTCGGTATCGGCCTGGCCGCAGCCCACCAGCAGCGGGATGGAGAGAGCAGTTGCGGTGATGGCAGTAGCTTTCTTGTTCATGATCCTGACCTCCTTGGAGGTGGTTGCCGTTCAGGTCACAACCCACACTTCCCGGGGTGATTTGCGAATGCAATACGTCGTGACGGAATCGTGATCCGCTGCTCAGCCCCTCGGGCTGCCGTGTCGAGCGGGGGAATCCGCTTCCCCGCGCGGCTGACAGCAGCAGCTAACTATTAACCAATGCAAACGAAAAGCCCCGGTGGATAGTTCATGTATGAACTATCCACCGGGGATGGTGCGATGTGCCCGTGGGGCGGGCCGAGCGGCGTCGTCGGGCGGGAATCCAGCTATGCCGGAGAACCCGAGACGAGGCTACGAGTAGTCGTAGAAACCCTTGCCGGATTTCTTGCCCAGCTCGCCGCGCTCAACCATGTCGCGCATGAGCTGCGGCGGTGCGAAGCGGGGGCCGAGCTTGGATTCGAGGTACTCCGCGATGCCCAAGCGCACGTCCAGACCCACGATGTCCGTGAGCGCGAGTGGGCCCATGGGGTGCTTGTAGCCGAGCACCATGGCGTTGTCGATGTCCTCGGCGGAGGCCACACCCTCTTCGACCATGCGAATAGCCTCGAGGCCCAGCGCTACGCCCAGGCGGGAGGAAGCGAAACCGGGGGCGTCATTCACGGTGACCGGGGTCTTGCCGATGCCGGCGACCCACTCGAGGGTCAGCTTCTGCAGCTCATCGCTGGTCTGCTGTCCGATCACGATCTCCACGAGCTTGGAGGCCGGAACCGGGTTGAAGAAGTGCAGGCCGCAGAAGCGTTCGGGGTGCTTGAGTTCGGCGGCCAGCCCGTCCACGGACAGCGAGGACGTGTTGGTGGCCAGCCAAGCGCTCTCGGAGAGGTTCGCCTCGACCTGCTGCAGCGAGGAACCCTTGAGGTCCCAGATCTCGGGAACGGCCTCAATGACCAGCTCGCACTCGGAGAAATCGGAGTGGTTCAGGCTCACGGAGAGGTTCTCGGCCCACTTGTCCAGGTTGCCGTCGATCTTGCCGCGCTCAAGCGACTTGGCAAGGTCGGATTCGATGCGCTCCTTGGCAGACGCGGCCGCCTGGGGATTCGCCTCGACCACGGTGACGTTGGAGCCGGAGATCAGGAACGCGTGCGCGATACCCGCACCCATGCGGCCACCGCCCAGCACGCCCACCTTGGCGGGAACAGTGCCCTTGGTCTCTTCGCTCATTTCTTGTTCTCCTTCTTCCGGTCCAGGAACGCCTGCATCCGGTCAAACTTGGCTTGGGATTCGAACAGGATCGCCTGCGCGAGTTCGTCCACGTGAGGGTGGGACTCGCGCGGCATGTGGAACACGCGCTTGGACACGCGCACGGCCAGCGGGTCCTGCTTGCCGATGCGGTCGGCCAGCGCGTGCGCGGCATTCACCAGTTCAGCCGGTTCGTGAATTTCGGTGATCAGGTGCGCGGCCAAGGCTTCTTCCGCGTTGAGAATCCGCCCGGCCAAAACGATCTCCTTGGCCACCGGTTCACCCGCGAGTTCCTTGATGCGCCACAGGGCACCCGCAGCGGCGATGATGCCCAGGCCGGTTTCCGGCTGGCCGATCTTCACGTACGGGGTTCCCAAGCGGAAATCCGCGGCCCACGCGAGTTCCGCACCGCCACCCAGCGCGTAGCCGTCCAGCGCAGCGATCACGGGCATGGGCAGTTTGGCGATCCGGTCGAAAATCTGCGAATTCACCCCGCGCAGCGCATCCTCACGACGCCGCTCGCGCAGCTGCGCGATATCCGCACCCGAGGCGAAAATCCCCTTGCCGTTCACTTCCGTGCCGGACAGGATCATGATCTTTGGGTTGCGTTCCAGGTAGCCGCACACGGTGTGCAGCTCGTCGACCATGGTCTGGTCGATCGCGTTGCGCACGTCCGGGCGGTCCAGGATCACGTGCAGGCGGTCCGGGGTTTCTTCCAGACGGATGGCGCTGAAGTCACCCTGCAGGATCTGCTGATTCGCTTCGGCTTGATTCTTACCGTTCGACGACGTCGCGTGCTCGCTCATGCGGGCATCACACCTTCTCCACGAGCATGGCAGCACCCTGGCCCACGCCGATACACATGGTGGCCAGACCCTTGTCCGCGTTCTCGCGTTCCATGCGGCCCAGCAGGGTGATCACGATGCGCGAGCCGGAGGAGCCCAGCGGGTGGCCCAGGGCGATGGCACCGCCGTCGCGGTTGACGATGTCCGGGTTCAAACCAAGACGGCGGATCGAGGCCAGGGACTGGCTGGCAAAGGCTTCGTTGATCTCGGCGGCCCCGAGGTCATCCACGGTCCAGCCCGCACGCTTGAGGACCTTCTCTGTGGCGGGGACCGGGCCCAGGCCCATAATCTCGGGAGCCAGCCCGGCGGAAGCACCGTCGATCACGCGGGCACGGGCCTTCAAACCGTATTTCTCGATGGCGCTCTCGGAGGCCACGATGATGGCGGAGGCGCCGTCGTTGAGGGATGAGGCGTTACCGGCCGTGACTACGGAACCGCCCTTGACTACGGGGCGCAACTTAGCCAGGACGTCCGGGGTGGAGCCGGCTCGAGGACCCTCGTCGGTGTCAACGGTGGTGACGGCACCCTTGCGGCCCTTGACCTCGACCGGCACGATTTCGTCCTTGAAGCGGCCGGCCTCAATGGCTTTGATGGCCTTTGCGTGGGACTCGGCGGCGAATTCGTCGCAGTCCTCACGGGAGATGTTGTCCACGCGGGCCACTTCCTCTGCAGTTTCCGGCATGGAGTAGGTGGCCTTGCCGTCGCGGGAGAGCGGGCCGTCCTCGAACTTCTCGTTCACGAAGCGCCAGCCGATGGAGGTGTCGAAGGCTTCGCCGGGCTTGGCGAACGCGGTCTTGGGCTTCTCGACAACCCACGGGGCACGGGACATGGACTCCACGCCACCGGCAATCACGATGTCAGCCGCGCCGGACTTGATCATTTGGGAGGCGATGGTGATCGCGGACATGCCGGACGCGCACAAACGGTTCACGGTGATGCCGGGCACGGTGTCCGGGTAGCCGGCCAACAGCCACGCCATGCGGGCCACATTGCGGTTTTCTTCACCGGCGCCGTTGGCGTTACCGAGGATGACCTCGTCAACGGCTGCGGGATCGATGCCGGCGGCTTCGACCACGGACTTGATGCAGAGGGCGGCCATGTCGTCAGGGCGAACGGAGGACAGTGCCCCGCCGTACCGACCTACAGGGGTGCGGGCCCCTCCGACTAGAAAAGCTTGCGGCATCGTGGACATGCTGTCTCCTTCGCAGGGGCAATAACTGACCGATCGTTCATCTAAAGATTCCACGACTTTGTGACCTACGTCAATACACTCGGTCGGGATTGCGGGATTCGGACTTTTTCGGCTCCAATGCGTTCGGTTTCATGCTGAGGGTCGGAGCTGAATGACCTGCGAATGCGATGTGGCCGGACCCGCGAAGGATCCGGCCACATCTGTGATTCAGTTGCATGCACTGCGCGGAGCTTTACCGGCGGTGCTGCGGGGCATTGCTGTCCATGTCCTCGGGCAGTACCGGGGGAACTTCTTCGCCCGGGTGCTTGGCAATGAATTCCTCGTGCACTTCCTCGATGTGCAGGTCGCGGCCCTGGTCCGACTTGCGGACGAAGCACACGGCCGTGAAGGACACGACGGAGAGCAGAGCGATGTAGAGGCCAATGGTCCAGGACTGGCCAGTTTCGTTCAGCAGCAGTTGGGCGATCAAGGGGGCAAATGCGCCGCCAATGATGGATCCGAGTGCGTAACCGATCGAGATGCCGGAGTAGCGGACACGAGCCGGGAACATCTCCGCGTACATCGCGGACTGAGGGCCATAGGACGGGCCCAGGCCGATGGTCAGGATGAAGATCGCCGCCGCGAACAGTGGCAGCGATGCCGTATTCAGCATGAACCACATGGGGATGGCCCACAGGATGATGAACGCGTAACCCAGCTGGAACGTCAGTTTTCGTCCGATCTTGTCTGACATCCAGCCGCCGAGCATCGTGAAGATCAACCAGCCGATGCCCCCGATCAGGGATGCGACCAGGGTTTCGGATCGGGGCATACCCAGGACCGTGGCACCGTAGGACGCGAAGAACGCGATCACTAGGTAACCGGCGGCGTTGTTGGCGGCAAAGATCAGGGCGGCCAGGGTTACTTCGCGCTTGTTGGTGCGGAACAACTGGCCCAGCGGAGCTGAAGACTCCTTGGCGCGCTGCTGCATGGCAACGAACACGGGAGACTCATCCACCGCGCGGCGAATCGCGTAGCCAACACCGATCAGCACGATCGAGAACAAGAACGGAACGCGCCAGCCCCAGGACTCGAACTGCTCGGGGGTCAGCAGGGATGTCACGCCGAACATGAACAGGGTGGCCATCAGCATGCCCAAGGGCACGCCGATCTGCGGGTAAGCCCCGAACAGGCCGCGCTTGTGGTTGGGGGCGTGCTCCACAGCCATCAGGGCCGCGCCTCCCCACTCGCCACCGGCTGAGAAGCCCTGCAGGACGCGCAAGCAGAGCAGAATAATGGGCGCCGCAATACCGATCTGTTCGTAGGTGGGAAGCAGGCCGATCAAAGTGGTGGCCGCGCCCATGCCGAACAGCGTCAGCACGAGTGTGATCTTACGACCGTACTTATCGCCGATATGGCCAGCCACGATGGCGCCCAGCGGACGGAACAGGAAGCTGATGCCCAGGGAAGCCCAGGCGACGATCTGTCCCACAGCCGGATTCTCAGCGCCTGCCGGGTTGAAGTAGTGCGTGGCCAGGATGAAGGCCGCTGCCTGAGCGTAAATGAAGAAGTCGTACCACTCGATGGTTGTGCCCACCAGGGTGCCGGCGAGAACCTTGCGCTCTTCGCGGGACATGGTGTGCGCCTGCTGCTGTGCGGGCGGGGAAGCTGCGTTTGTAGCCATGGAAGCTCCAGGATCATGAGTTGCGCGGTCCGGGCCCGGCAAGATCTGTGATTACTGACCGAATGGTCGTTGGAATAGATAGTACTGATGATCGTGACTCGCGTCACTACCTCCGCGCAAAATTATCAAAGGTTTGAGGAAACACGTGTGAAGCTCTGTCTCGGGTGCCGTGCTGACCAGTCTCTTCCCCTGGGCGACGACCTTCCCTCGGGCGTCCAATGAGCCATTTCATTCGGTCTTACTGTGTGGTAGACCCGGTTACTCTGCAGTACGGTCGCATCAAATGGTTGCGCGGGGTCTGGTCCCGCGTTCCGAATTTCGCAACCAGGCTCAGCAGCGCGGATCAACCGGTCACCTAGCGCAACTGCTGATCCAACCAGCACATCCACTGGGCTCGACGGTCTGGGTGCCTGAGGTCGTCCCAGGTCAGCACTCGCACCTTCCATCCAGCATCACGAAAGCGTTCGAGCCTGTAGTTCTCGTCCCGGTAGATCTGAGTGTCGATTGCGTGGTCATTGCTGTTGTATTCGAGGGCCGTCCGCTTGGCGACCCATGCGAGGTCGGGGAATCGTTCCCGGCCATCCAGCATCACCAGTGGGTTCATGCTGGGCGGCGGGAAGCCGTTCTTGAGGACCAGCAATCGAGTCAACGTTTCGGGTGAAGACCACGTGCGTTCCACCGCGTGGCTCAGAAGTCTGGCGATTCGACAGGCGGAGCGTGAGCGTGGGGGAAGCAGGGCGAGAGTCCGCGAGATTTCTTCACGGTCGAACGGTTTCAGCCAGATCTTGTTGGTGACCTGGATCCGGTGCGCCAGCAGGTAGTCCAAACAGGCAATGATTCGCCACGCGGACAGGTAAGGGGCGGCCACGGTCAGTGCTTCGATCGGATGGGTGAGGGCGCACTCCGATGGACCCAAGTACGGGTTCAGCCCATAGGACTTGGTCATTGTGGCACCACCCAGCTCTGACGTGGGGCGGTAACGGTTCCAGGCCAGGTGGGGTGAGCCCATGGCGCTCACAAAGGCGCGTGCTCGCGGAGCGGGTTCGTGTCCGAGCGTCGGATTGATCCAGTGTTGAGTGGAGTCGACGGGCACCTTGTACAACCGCAATGCGTGGAGGCCGGTGATCGGCAAGCCGCTCATGTTCCGCCGGAAGTGTCGGTGCAGCAGCACGGAGAGCATCGCGGGTTCGTAATGCTCTGGCTTGTGGAACCAGTATCCGCGGGTCAGGCGCACCATGGCGGGGTCCGCGTTGAGCTGAGGAGCGCGCAGACCCCAGTCGACCGTCGGCAACACATCTGGCAACGGGTCGAAACTCAGTACTCGAGCGGCTTTCATGACCGCGACTGTAGGCGGTCTCGGGGTCGGTCAGTTCGAGTTATCCACAGGCACTTCTGCCGACTGTGCTAGCTCTCCGGTTGAGCCCCACCATTTCATCCTGCCTTACTGTTCGGTAGGGCGGGTTACTTTGCCGTAAGGCGGCATCAGATGGTCGGCCGCGATGGCCGGCTGAGCTGCGACGCCGGCCGGACCCGGCGGACCCGGCGGGCGGGGAGGCGGCGTGGCCCTAGGCGGCAGCGGGGGCACTAGCGGTGGGGTGGGGAGGATGAGCCAGGGTGATGGGGGCGGGA
>CAACWU010000225.1_pt1 | contig 10835 bp, 13 predicted proteins | sample 2275741 | NCBI WGS metagenome assembly CAACWU01 (sample SAMEA5312470, study PRJEB27640) | indoor metagenome | biome: indoor environment; feature: uncontrolled; material: tiles wood | place: Germany | collected 2014-07-07
TCCCAGCGGCAGGTGACGCGCCGCAGCCCGCCCAGGGCGCGGATCTGCTCGGTCGTGCCGTCGGCGATGATGCGCCCGGCGCTCACCACGACGATGCGGTCGGCGAACTGCTCCGCCTCCTCGAGGTAGTGGGTGGCGAAGATGATCGTGCGCCCCCGCTGGGCCTCCTGGTGCATGGAGGCCCAGAACTCGCGTCGCACGGTCACGTCCATGCCGGCGGTGGGCTCGTCGAGCACGAGCAGTTCGGGCTCGCACAGCAGGGCCAGGGCGAAGCGCAGGCGCTGCTGCTCGCCTCCCGAGCATTTGGAGACCTTCCTGCGGGCGATGCCGGAGGCTCCGGCGCGCTCCAGAGCCTCGTCGACGGGAAGATGGCGGGGATGCTGCGTGGCGACCATCGCCACCGTCTCGCGCACCGTCAGGTCATCCAGCAGGGCTCCGCTCTGCAGCACCGCCGACACCCGCCCCTGGTTGACCGCCTGGCGCGGGGGAAGCCCCAGGACGCGGCAGATTCCGGCCGTGGGGTCGGTGAAGCCCAGCACCATGTCCAGCGCTGTGGTCTTGCCGGCGCCGTTGGGGCCCAGCAGCGCCACGATCTCGCCTTGGGCGATCGTGAGATCCAATCCGTCGACGGCTGCGACCCGGCCGGAGCGTGTGCGGAAGCTCTTGTGCAGGTCGGTCAGCTCGACAGCCGGGGGCGCGGCCGGCTCCGCACGGAGGTCTGGGGCATCAGGTGCTGTGCTCATGCCTCCATGGTCCACTGCGCAGGCCCCAGCGCGCCGTCAGGAGGTGTCATGAGCTGACTATGACAGATGGCCCATATGTGCGGGACGATCCTGACGGGATCAGTAGATGCCGTCGGGACTGACGCCTCGCAGATCCTTGACCACGGAGGGGTCGAGGGGGAGGCTTCCGGGCTCGACGATGCGCCCGCCGGCGATGCTGCGGATCGCCACCGTGTTCGTGATCCGGCCGGCCCCGCTGGTGCTCGAGGCGCCGTCGCGGAACGTGAACAGGATCTGCGGGTTCCTGCTGGAGCGCGATTCGCTCGTCACGCGGGTCCCTGCCGGGATCATCCACTGCAGGCGCCTGTTGCGGGTGGCGGGATCATATGCGGAGTGGAGGACGCGGCGACGCGAGATGGTCGACGGGGTGGGTGCTCCGAGAGCTGGCATGGAGTCCGTTCGCGGTGAACTGCGCGCGGGTGTCGTCAAAGTCACGAGGTCCCGCACTCATGCGAGTGCGGGACCTCGTGGCCTTGGAGCCGAGATCTGAGATCTGTCGACGCAGGTCAGGCGGTCGGCGGGAACTCGCCCTCGTGGTCGACGGAGTCGCTCGCGTCGTTCCAGGTGAAGGTCGACTCGGCGCGGCCCTGGGGTGCGGCGTTGGGTTCGTCACCCTCCAGATACCGGTAGGTGATGGAGATCGCGCCGTCGTCGATCCGCTCGATCTGCGGGACGAAGGCCTGCGGCTCGGCCGTGGCCGTGCCCTTGTAGATGCCGTGGTGGAACAGCATCACGCTGTTGGCCGAGGAGGCGGTGCCGCCGTGCGGGACGACGATCCACGACAGGTCGGCGCAGCGGTCGTAGCCGGAGGTGTCGGCATGGTCGAGCATCTCCGTGCTGTCGTCGGCGCTGAGGACGAGGGCGCCCCAGACGGAGACGGCCTCTTCGCCGGTGAGGTCGGAGCAGGACTGTGAGGGCTGGTTCTGGGGTGGGGCGACGTCTGCGGCGTGTGCCGCAGCGCCGGTGCCGAGCAGCAGAGCGGAGGCCGCTGCCCCGGCGATGACGGAGTCTCGGAGCTGGGTGCGGTTCATGAGTCTCACCTCGTGAGGGTCGATCGTGCTGAAGCGACTGGATTCCGTTGCTCAGAAGGGCCGCCGCCCGCCCAGGGGTCGGGCGGCGGAGAGGGAATCAGAAGGTGTCCGGGAACTCGCCCGAGTGCTCGACGGAATCGGACTCCTCGTCCCAGGTGAAGGTGGACTCCGTGGTGCCCTCGGGGCCGACGGCGTCGTCGCGGTGGCCGTAGGGGTACTCGACGTCCAGCGTGTCCTCGTCCACCCGCTCGATCTCCGGGGTCCACTCGTAGGCCTCGGCGGTGTCCGTGCCCAGGTACTCGCCGTCGTGGAAGAGCATCACGATGGAGTAGCCCGGGCTGCCGGCCGGCAGGCCCTCGTCGGTGGCGTAGCTGACGGTGATGGCCGAGAGGCCGTCGCAGGGGTCGGTGGGTTCGGTTCCGGGGCCGGCGGGGGCGGCCTGTGCCGCGACGCCCGAGCCCAGGAAGAGCAGGGAAGCCGCTCCGGTGGCGATGGCGGTGCTGCGGATTGTCTTGCTGTTCATCGTGCTCACCTCTTCGGTGTGTCCTGCATCGCGATTTGCGATGGCACCTACGTTGGTAGTCGTGATTCGCGATCGCAAGGGGTTGTGATCGGACCGTGATGTTCGGCCGCTGGGCGGACCGCCGCGCCCGTCGCCGGTAGGGTGTCCTCCCGTGGCTCTTACTATCGGAATCGTCGGTCTCCCCAACGTCGGCAAGTCGACCCTGTTCAATGCGCTGACCCGCAACACCGTGCTCGCGGCGAACTACCCGTTCGCCACCATCGAGCCGAACGTGGGCGTGGTCAGCCTTCCGGACGAGCGCCTGGATGCGCTCGCGGGCATCTTCGGGTCGCAGAAGATCCTCCCGGCCACGGTGTCGTTCGTGGATATCGCGGGCATCGTGAAGGGCGCCTCCGAGGGGGAGGGGCTGGGCAATCAGTTCCTCGCCAACATCCGCGAGGCGCACGCCATCGCCCAGGTGGTCCGCGCCTTCGACGACCCCGACGTGGTCCACGTGGACGGCAAGATCGATCCCGCCTCCGACATGGAGACCATCAACACCGAGCTGGTGCTCGCCGACCTGCAGACCCTCGAGAACGCGATCCCGCGCCTGGAGAAGCAGGTCAAGATCAAGAAGGCGGACCCCGCCAAGCTCTCGGCCTATCAGGCGGCCTACGAGGTGCTCTCCGAGGGGCACACGATCTACTCCCGCAAGGACTCGCTGGAGCTCGATCAGATCCGCGACCTGACGCTGCTGTCGGCCAAGCCGTTCATCTTCGTCTTCAACTGCGACGAGGGTGTGCTCGGCTCGGCCGAGCGCCAGGCTGAGCTGGCCGAGCTCGTGGCCCCGGCCGAGGCCGTGTTCCTGGACGCCAAGCTCGAGTCCGAGCTCGTGGAGCTCTCCGACGAGGAGGCCGCCGAGATGCTCGAGATGTCCGGGCAGGACGAGGCCGGTCTGGACAAGCTGGCCCGTGTGGGCTTCGAGACCCTCGGGCTGCAGACCTACCTCACCGCCGGGCCCAAGGAGGCCCGTGCCTGGACCATCAACAAGGGCGATACGGCTCCTCAGGCGGCCGGTGTCATCCACACGGACTTCGAGCGCGGGTTCATCAAGGCCGAGATCGTGTCCTTCGACGACCTCGTGGCCGCCGGCTCCATGGCCGATGCCAAGGCCGCCGGCAAGGTGCGCATGGAGGGCAAGGACTACGTCATGCAGGACGGGGACGTGGTGGAATTTCGTTTTGCACTTTAACCTCTGGCGTCCATGACAGGTCGCGAACAGCCCCTTTTTCTGCGCCCCTTTGACGTCGCACAGAGACCAAGCTGATCAAGCGAACAGATAAAGTGAGCACGGGGGAGGAGCCTCGACATGAGTCTGAAAGATGAACTGGATGCGTACGTCCAGAAGACCGTCGACGAGCAGTGGGAGCGTCGCGCAGGCCAGCAGGTGCCCGACGCCGATGACCTTCCGCTGAAGAACCTTGCTGTCGAGCTCGACGCAACCGTCCTCTACGCGGATCTTGCGTCGTCGACGAAGATGGTTAAGGGTCACAAGGACTGGTTCGCTGCGGGAGTCTACAAGAGCTATCTCTACTGTGCAGCCAAGATCATTCGAGCGCGGGGCGGGATCATCACCGCCTACGACGGGGACCGTGTCATGGGTGTGTTCATCGGAGACTCGAAGGACACCGACGCTGCGAAGTGCGGGTTGCAGATCAACTGGGCATCGAAAAAGATCGTGGCAGCGAAGATCGCCGAGAAGTACCCGAAGAGCACCTTCGTGCTCAAGCAGCGGGTTGGCATTGATACCTCGAAGCTTTTCGTCGCCCGAACAGGCATCCGAGGCAGCAACGACTTGGTGTGGGTCGGGAACGCGGCAAACAATGCGGCGAAGCTGGCCGCGCTGGATCCTCGTTACCCGACCTACATCACCGCCGACGTCTACAGCAAGCTGAACGAGACCTCGAAGCTCGGGGGCGACCCGAAGCGGAACATGTGGACTGACCTCGGTACCTCCGACATGGGCTATCAGATCTACGGGTCGACGTTCTGGTGGTCGGTCTGACGCCGGATCTCAACTGAGGGAGCTGATCCAGTCGTCCATCGGAGGGATGATGAGACTTCCCTGGTACACAGTTCCGATGCTGGACGTCCACTGCGGGCGTAGCAGGCTCTTGTTGTTCTCGTTCAAGTTCGAGTAGAAGACGTCGCCGACGACAAGCGGGCTCGATCCCCAGCCACGCCCCGCCAGGTGCGCCAGATGTGCTGCCCTGTTGACGACGTCGCCCATGTACACGACGTCGTTGATCGTGCTGCCGCTGTAGCCGGCCTTGATCATGAGGACCCGCCCGTACTCGACACCTATGCCGATGCTGAGCTGGGCGATCCCTGCTTTCTCGTAGTGGTGGTTGAGGAGCTTCAGGAGGGTATTGGCCTGCGCCGCGATGGCGAACACATCGTCGATGTGGTTGACCTGCGTCGTCTTGTAGGAAGCCCACACGCAGTCGCCGACGATATTCACCTCGCGCACATAGGAGTCGGAATTCAGGACTGCGACCATCTCCGAGATGAACGACCGGTAGATCTTCGCAAGAACGGGCCTCTTGTGCTTCGACGTCAAGCCGGACGAGTCTCGGATGTCAATGAATATCGCCGAGCACATGCCGTAGAAGCCGTTGGAGAACGTGAGCCTGTCCCGGTCAGGGAGCCCGTCTACCTCCTCGTACGCTCCCGCCGGCTGATCCAGGATCGCTTTGATCCGGGCCGAGCTGGCCGTCCAATCATATGGTCTGTAGTTGCCGTCCATTTGCGTCCTAGCTGTTCGCGATGCCGACAACGAGGGCCAGGACTGCGATCGCGGCTCCTGCAACGAGAGCGCACCGAATGGCCCACTTTGCGGCTGTTGCTTTCACCGTGGCAATCCGAGCATTGACGTGGATCTGGTCAGCGAGATCTTTCGTCAGCTCAACAGGGTCAGAGGTCAGTGTGTGGAGCACCTCGCTGTACTCCTGTCGCTTGCCCCTGAAATTTCGATCGATGCTGGCGAAGAAGAGCTTGTTGATCACGTCCCGATCTGCATCCTTGTCCTTCACTCTCGGTGTCAGTGTCCATCCGCACAAAGCGCCGGTCATGAGCAGCAAGAAGCAGGCGATGACGACGAGAGTGTCGAACAACGCAGTCCGAGAACTAAAGTCCTTTGCGAGGTTGAAAGTCGTCGTTGCCATCACCCCGGTGAAGGCCAGTGTCACACCGGCCTTCGCATCCGAGTGGCGAATCCACTCGTTCATCAATGCGAGTGTCTTCCATGCGTGATCCGGGTTCGGTTCGGGCGTGGTCGCGTCGTGCGGATGGCCCTCGGTGGCTCGTCGTTCACCGCGCCAGGACGGCATTCGAAACATAGCTCTAGGGTACTAACGTCGGCACATGTGCCTCAGGCACCGTCCGTTACGCGCGTGTCTCAGGTGGGATCCATCCGCTGGCAGTCGCGGGGCTGAGCTTGAAGAGGTTTGCACTACAGCCCCTGCAGCAGCAGGGCGACCGTGACGGACGCACGACCTATCGAACGCAGAGGTTGCTCCGTGCCGGAACTCAGTGGAGTTCCGGTTCAACGTGTGACCGCCAGCTTGACGCTTCCTATAAATGGAAGATATATTCCTGTTTTGTGAAGACTCCCGCGCCACAGCTGACGCCGTTCGTGCGTTCGGATGCGGTCGGGGCGATCCTGGCTGAGCTGCTCGGGCACCCCGACCGTGAACTGTCGCTGTCCGAGATCGGCCGGCGTACTGGGGTGAGCGGGCCGGTCGTCCATCGAGAGGTAGGGCGGCTCGTCGAGAGCGCAGTCCTGCGCGATCGCCAGGAGGGGCGCAATCGGCTCATTCGGGCGAACGGCGAGCATCCGCTTTTCGGCCCCATGCGCGATCTGATCGCGGCGACGTACGGACCCGTTCCCGTGCTCCGTGAACTTTTTGGCGGCGTCGATGGTGCGGACCAGGTACTGATCTATGGATCCTGGGCCGCGCGCCGCGCCGGTCAAAGTGGTGCTTTCCCGAACGATATCGACCTGCTCGTGATCGGATCCGTGCCGCGCCGAGCGCTTGCCTCGATCGCTACTGCCGCAGCTGAGCAGCTGGATGTTCCCGTGAATGCGACACGACTGACTGCCGAAGAGTGGGATGCGGACGATCCGTCGCCGTTCGTCGCGACACTCCGGTCGAGGCCGATTGTCGACGTGCTGACGGGTGAGGTCCATGCCTGAGGTCATCGAGCAGATGGTGGCGAGTCGTCGCCTCGAACGCGTCGAACCGAATCCAGCGCATGCGCTCGCGGTCGTGCAGACCGCGAAACGTCACATCATTACCGCGCGGGTGCTAGCCGGGACCGACGATCCGGGGATGGCTTTCACTGCTGCATACGATGGCGCGCGGAAGGCGCTGGCTGCGGTGATCGCGATCGAAGGGCTGCGCGTGCGCCCCGTAGGAGGAGCTCACCGCAATACAGGGATCGCTGCCGCCGCCTACGTGACGGATCCGTCCCTCGGAGAGTTTGACTGGATGCGTCAGGTGCGAAACGCGACGGAGTATCCGGATCTGGATCGCCCGACGGCTACCGCACAGGACGTCGCGGAGGCCATCGACGCGTCGAGTGCAATTATCACCGCCTGTGCCTCGTATATCGCCGAGCGGACGTAGCTCCGGCAGAGGTTGTTCGGCTACGGAACGTGGTGGAATTTCGTTTCGCCATTTAACCTCTCCACGGACCTTATTGGGCCGTACCCAGTGATTTCATCCCGGTACTGGGGTGCATCTCCAGGTCTTGGCCGATGTCTATCTCTGGCTGATTGATTCAAGCTTCCTGACGTATCGGGAGCTCGCGCGAACGCGACGGTTTGGCGGCACGCGCCTGTGTCGCAGGTGCGAGCGAGAGGACCAGGAGCGAGGCGCAGATGCCCGCGAGTCCAGCCCATCCGATGGCGGGGAGGCGCTCAGCGACGATGACCACGGCCAGGAGGGCGGCGATCGCGGGTTCAGCGAGCGTGAGCGTTGTCGCGGCGCTGGGAGTGACGCGCGTGAGGCCGTACCCGAAGAGCAGATAGCCCAGGAACATCGGGACCAGTGCCATGTAGATTCCGACCATCATGGGTTGGGCGGAGGCGATGAGCGGTGCGCCGGTCAGCAGGAGTACGGGCATGAGGGCGATGCCGCCCAGGCCGAAGACAGCGCCCATCGCTGCGGCGCGCTCGACGCCGCGGTCCATGAGGCGGTGAGCGCTCCAGGAGTACATGGCGTAGGTCGCGCCGGCCACCAGGCCGAGGATGACGCCGGCGACCGTGGGGAGCGTCTCGCTCGGCGCGTCGTGCATCTTCGCTGCGCACAGCACTGCGCTGCCAGCGATGCCGAGCGCTGCGGCGAGCATCCACCAGCCGCTGAGTCTGCGTCGCTCGATCGCCCGCTCCAGGAGGCCCGAGGCGATCGGGGCAGAGCCGAGTGACACGACCGTGCCGACCGCGACACCGGCCAGATGCATCGAGCTGTAGAAGGCCAGCGGGTAGATCAGCACGGCTCCGGCTCCGGCGAGCACTGTCCCACGTTGCAAAGACAGTGCGGGCCGTTCCCGGCGGAGCGAGGGTGCGGCAATGGCTGCCTGCAGGATGCCGCCGATGCCGAGCGCTGCCGCGCCCATGGCCAGCGGCCCGACTGTCGGTGCGAACGTCGCGGCAGTCCCCGTGGTGCCCCACAGGAAGGCGGCGGCGAGCACCGCGATGACGCCGGTGGGGAAGCCGCGCTTCACAGCGCGGCCAGCATCCGCGATGCGATGGCGCGGGCGTGCTCCAGGCGCGCAGGGGTGCCCTCAAGGCCGGACCGTGCGACGGCTCCTTCGAGAAGGAAGCTGAAATGCTCGGCCAGCTCCAGTGCCTCGGCTTCGGTGGTGATGGATTCCAGGTTCTCGGCGAGAATCTTCTCCACCTGCTCCTTGTGCGCGCGTACTGACGAGCGGGCGGGGTGGCCGGCCGGAAACTCGGCGGCCGCGTTGAGCAGCCCGCAACCTCGAAAGCCTTTGCCGTGGGCGTCGTCCGCGTGGTCGATGTAGGCGTCGAAGACCGCCACGACCCGGTCCGCGGCTGTCGAAGCCTTCGCAGAGCGTTTCCGATGGAGGTCGAGCCACTCCGCGTGGCGGGCGTCGATGTAGGCGCGGACGAGCTCCTCCTTGGACGAGAAGTTGTTGTAGAGGCTCTTCTTCGCGACACCGGCCTCAGACGTGATCGTGTCGATCCCTGTTGCGTGCACGCCGTCCTCGTAGAAGCGTCTCGCCGCAGCGTCGAGCAGCCGCTCCCGCGCTGTTCCTTGACTCAGCTCGCACCTCTCGGTTGGTAGGTAGACCAGTCTACCTACCAACCGAGAGGTGCTTCAGCATCTGTGCTCGTAGAAGCTGATGAGTGCTGCCCGGAGGCTGCGTCGAGATGGCCTGACGGGGTCCACGAGGCGTGCACTGGCGCAGGTTGTTCCGTGGCTGAACTCGGTGGAGTTCCGGTTTGCGGTCTAACATCTGGCAGCGCTGGTGGGCGGTCAGGTAGATTGCCTGTATGGAGCAACCTGGCGAAGTGAGCGGGACAATCGGCAATTGGCTCGAGAGCGCGCTACGAGAATCTGACGGACCCTCCCACTTTGCGAGCCCCTACCTTTCGTACGACGTCTGTCGCGTTTTGGCTGAGGCAGCTACGCAGCGGCGGCAGCCGTTTGTCCTGTTGACGGCGCTTGACCCTAGCGCCGTTGCGAACGGCTACCTGTCGGTACAGGGATTGAGGAGATTGGTCAGCAGCGGGGTTCTCGTTCGTCATGTCGACAGACTTCACGCGAAGTGTTTCATCGTTGGGCCGAATGGTGCGTTGGGGTCGGCTAATCTCACTGGCTCGGGACTTGGATCTTCTGTGAGCCCCAATAAGGAGCTCTGTGTGGTCCTCAATTCTGAGCAGGTGGAGTCGGCACGACGACTCATGCTCGATTGGCCCTCGCGACCCATCGACGCTTTAGCTCTAGATGCCCTTGAAGAGGCCGCCGCCCGTTTGGGTAAACAGCGCAAGTCGCAGCACGATACGCTCGACGCCGACTCTGCTCTGCAATTAGCCGAATCGCTTCTTGCTGATGCGCGCGACGGAGAACGCGGCTTCTGGTTGAAACTAGAGTATGGGCAACCTGACCTTGATAGTTGGCGAGCGGAATCATGGTTCGCGAGCCCGAAGAAGGGAAAGCCCGGATTCCGCGCTGGGGACTTCGTTTTCATTTGCGCTAAGGACACCAAAGACTGTTATGCCGTTGTGGAAGTGAAGGGTGAGTCAGAGTTCCAAGCCCCCTTTTATGAGTCGTGGACCGAGTCGCACGACCCCGAAGCGTTCTCGCGGTGGCCGTGGACCACGTCGACGATCCCTCGCTTTGTCCCAAATCGACTCCTCGAGTTAAAGCTCTCGGAGCTGGGCGTCAGCGGGCAAGCCCTTCAAAACGGGCACGTGCGCTTGAGGCTGGATCAGTTCACTGCCGGAGTCAGAGCGCTCGCGAGGTTGTCCACGGACTGAGGCCCCACGCCGACGAGTGGTCAGGCCTATCTCTGCAGACGTTATTCCGCTACGGAACGTGGTGGAGTTCCGGTTTAACGTCTAGTCGCGTTCCGCTTTAACCTCTTGGGCGAAGCGCCGGATCCCTTGAGGGGTGCAGCGCTTTTGCTCTTCGCTCGCTACGACTCGAACGTCATCCCGAGGACCGTTCGCACAGGGATGTTTCCGCCTTGATCGACGTCACGTCGATGCATGCCGAGTTTCCGGGCGACTCGTTCCGATGCCTCATTCATGGGGTGGATGATTGCAACCAGCTCGGGGCAGCCGACAACGTCACGTGCATAGTCGCGACACGCCATGGCGGCTTCGGTGGCGTAACCGCTGCCCTGCTTCGCAGCGACGACGTGATAGCCGACCTCGAGTTTGGGTGCGCCATTCACGTCCTGCCAGGTGAGGCCGCAGTCGCCGACGAACTCCCCGTCACTCGTCTCGACGATCCACAGGCCGTAGCCGTGCTTCGCGTAGTTCTCTTCGTTCCAGGTGATCCATCGGGCTGCCTGTTCACGAGTTTTCGGCGCGGGGTAGAAGCGCATGACTTCGGGATCGCCAAGCATGTCGGCCATCGGATCGATGTCAGTGGGCTGCATGCGACGGAAGCGGAGGCGCTGAGTGTTCGGCGGAGTCATTGGTTCACTGTAGTTGCAGCGGCTCCAACCCGAGGGCGACCGGGACTGCCGCACGAATAGGTGACATCTTGACCTGCCCTACGGTTAGGTTTCCACTCTTGGTCGCTAGCTTCCGATGGTGGTGAGTGCCCGCGGGGTGCGGGCGAGGTCGTAATCGTGGGGTGTCGCGTACTCGAGGGAGGAGTGCCGGCGACGACGGTTGTAGAACACCTCGATGTACTCGAAGATCGCGTTCGCGAGCTCGATGCGCGTCTTCCACTTCTTCCGGTTCAGCAGCTCGATCTGCAT
>CAACWU010000295.1_pt1 | contig 10814 bp, 8 predicted proteins | sample 2275741 | NCBI WGS metagenome assembly CAACWU01 (sample SAMEA5312470, study PRJEB27640) | indoor metagenome | biome: indoor environment; feature: uncontrolled; material: tiles wood | place: Germany | collected 2014-07-07
CGGCTGAGCGCACCACCACATCACTTTCCGAAACGATTTCGGAGCACGACCGCCACGGGCACAGTGGTTTAGGACTGTCCGCTGCGGAATTACGGGGCTTACCCCAAGACAGCGTGGTGGGATATGCGGCCGGTGCATTTGACCTGTTCCACGTGGGGCACCTTAACATTCTTCGCCAAGCCAAGCGACACTGTGATTACCTGATTGCCGGAGTCGTCAGTGACGAAATGTTGGAGCTGACCAAGGGCCGTGCCCCGGTGGTACCCGCGGCCGAACGCGCCGAGATCGTCTCCCACGTGAAGTTCGTGGACGAGGTCCACATCGAATCCGTCGAGGACAAGCTCGATACCTGGGCCCATGTGCGGTTCGACCTGTTCTTCAAGGGCGACGACTGGAAGGGCACACCGCGCGGTCGTGACCTGGAGGAACGTTTCTCGGAAGTGGGGGTGGAGCTCGTGTACTTCCCGTATACCGTGCATACCTCCTCGACACGGCTGCGCACGGCACTCGATCTGTTGAGCACCCCGCAGGCCAGCAAGGCACCTCAGACACTCAAGGATGGTAGCCAGGTCAGCTCCTGACGTGCCCCTAGGATTGAGGACCATGGGCAAATTACTCGTCACCGGGGGCGCCGGTTTCATCGGATCCAATTTCGTTCGTCACATCCTCGAGAACACAGAACATTCGGCGACGGTATTGGACAAACTCACATACGCGGGAAATCGGGCGAACCTAGACGGTCTTGATCCTCAGCGCTGCGAATTGGTCGCGGGAGATATTACGGACGCTGAGCTCGTGGATTCTTTGGTCCGCGATTCTGACGCGGTGGTGCATTTCGCCGCGGAATCGCACAATGACAATTCTTTGCGCGATCCGTGGCCTTTTGTTCATACCAATCTGATCGGCACGTACACGCTGGTTGAGGCGGTGCGCCACCATGGAACCCGGTTCCACCATGTATCCACGGAAGAGGTGTTCGGGGACCTCGAGCTGGATGACCCGGCCAAGTTCACGGAGGAAACTCCCTACAACCCGTCCAGCCCATATTCCTCGACCAAGGCGGGATCGGACCTGTTGGTCCGTGCGTGGGTGCGCTCCTTCGGCGTTGCGGGAACGCTGTCAAATTGCTCCAACAACTACGGTCCGTACCAGCACGTTGAGAAGTTCATTCCGCGTCAGATCACCAACGTGCTCAGCGGCAGCAAACCCAAGCTCTACGGTGCGGGCCACAACGTGCGGGACTGGATCCACGCGGACGATCACTCCGCCGCCGTGCTGCGCGTCCTGGAAGCCGGCGAGATCGGCCGCACCTATCTGATCGGCGCTGATGGCGAGGCGGACAATCTCACGGTGCTGCGAACCATCCTGCGGCTCATGGGCCGGCCGGAGGACGAGTTCGACCATGTCACCGACCGCGCCGGTCACGACCTGCGCTACGCCATCGACGGCGAACGCACTCGCCAGGAGCTGGGCTGGGAGCCGCAGTTCACGGACTTCGAATCCGGCCTGCGGAACACCATCGAGTGGTACACCGAGCACCGCGATTGGTGGGAACCCGTCAAGGAAGCCACCGAGGCCAAGTACCGGGAGGCCGGTCAGTGAGCGCTACGCAGGTCCAGGTCCACACCACGGCGATCGACGGTCTGCTGATCGTCGACCTCCCGCGCCCAGGGGACAATCGCGGTTGGTTCAAGGAGAACTGGCAACGCGCCAAAGCGGTCGAGGCGGGGCTTCCGGACTTCGTTCCCGTGCAGAACAACATCTCCTTCAACGGCACCCGTGGCACTACGCGCGGCATCCACGCCGAGCCGTGGGACAAATACGTCTCCGTGGCCACCGGGTCCATTTTCGGCGCGTGGGTGGACCTGCGCCGCGGTCCCGGCTTCGGCACCGTGGTCACGCACGAGATCACGCCCTCCACCGCCGTGTTCGTGCCACGAGGGGTGGGCAACGCGTTCCAGACCCTCGAGGACGCCACCGCCTACACCTACCTGGTGACCGACCACTGGTCCGCTGACGCGCAGTCGGCCTACAGTTTTGTGAACCTCACGGATCCCCAGTTGGCCATCAATTGGCCCATTGCGCTGGACCAGGCGGAACTGTCCGAGAAAGACCGCAACCACCCGCTGCTCGCAGCCGTTGAGCCATTGCCGCCCGCGCCGGTTCTGGTGATCGGTGCCGGTGGCCAGCTTGGTTCCGCGCTCACACGAGAGCTGATGGAGCGGGACTTGCCTTACACCGCCTACACTCGCTCCGACCTGGACCTCGCCAACCCCGACGGCTGGCCAGAAGACGTCCGCACGGGCGAGGGGCTGCGCCGCTATCGCGCCGTTATCAACGCCGCTGCGCATACCGCGGTCGACGCCGCCGAGACTCCCGAGGGCCGCATTGACGCCTGGGCCGCCAACGCCACGGGCGTTCGTGCCCTGTCCGGAGCGTGTCAGCGCGGGGGGGTGCCCTTGGCACACGTGTCCACGGACTACGTGTTCGACGGTCAGTTGCCGCTCGGGCAGTTCTATACGCCCGACGCCGCTCCGGCACCCGTCTCCGTGTACGGCCAGTCCAAGGCTGCGGGCGAGTGCGCGGTGACCGCGTGGCCCAAGCACTACCTGGTGCGAACCAGCTGGGTGATCGGCTCCGGACACAACTTTGTGGCAACCATGGCCAGGCTCGCGGAGAACGGCGTGGACCCTTCTGTGGTCTCGGATCAGCACGGCCGCCTGACGTCCGCGGCCGATCTAGCCGCGGGACTGCTGCACCTGGTCGACAGCGGAGCTCCGTACGGCACGTACCACCTGACCGGTTCGGGCGAGCCGACCACGTGGGCGGAGATCGCCCGCTGGACGTTCGAGGAACTGGGCCACGATCCGCAGCGGGTGACCCCGGTGACCACCGAGGAGTACACGGCGGGCAAGACCGGCATCGCTCCGCGTCCGAGCAACAGCTGCCTGGACATCTCCAGCCTCGACGTCGTGGGCTTCACGCCCCGGGACAGTGCGGCGGTGGTGCGCGAGGCGCTCGAGCGCCGAACCGAGGACTGAACCGAGGACCGAGCCGAGCGGCGTCGTGGACTGAACTGAGAACCAAGCCGAGCAGTGTCGCGGACCAAGCCGAGCGGTACCGAGGACCGATCTGAGCGGTGTCGCGGACTGAACCGAGCGGCGTCGTCGGCCCGTGGCATTCTGTGCGCCGTGGGAGCCTGGCCAGACGTTTCCTGCACCGGTAGAGCCCCTGTGGGGTCCCGCGAAGGTCCTCACGCCCCTCAAGGTGATCCTTTCGGCTCTAACGGCCCCTTAGCCGCGCCGTCGTCTGCCTGGCGTCTACTCCACAGGCCTGCAGCCGCGATCACAACGAAAGAACCCCGCCACCGGAACTTCGGTGACGGGGTTCTTTGCGGTGAAACTTAGTGGTTGACCTGGGCCCCATTGGGCACGTTGGGGCGCTGGGCCATTTCGTGCGGGCCGGCGGGCAGGTCCAGCGTGAGCTCGGTGCCACCGGTGGAGTGTTTGGCCGTTGCACCGGAGGTGATGGTGGTGGGCACGAACAACGCGAGACCGTATGCGAGGATGCCCAGCAGGAAGATCCACCAGCTGTTGGGGTAGCTGGCGAACATCCAGAGGCTGGCCACAATGGTGATCATGCCGCCGAGAAGCAGGATCAAGCTCTTGATCGTCTCGCCCTCACCCGAGAAAGTGCGGGGCTTGATGGCGTGGCTTCCGCGTTCGGCCGAGCGACGAGTAGTCTCCTGCTCGTTGACGGAGGCTTCATCTCTTCTGACCATGAGTGCACCCTTTCAGACTGCAACCGCGAGGGGTAAATAAATTCTTTGTCCAGTCTAGACGGTTGACCGCCCCGTTGCTGACATTCCGCCAGTTACGGGGTGGGTGCGCCCACCGGAATTTTTGCCCCGGTGACCAAGACCGGCCCTTCACCGGATTCGGACGCCGCAATTTCCTGCGCGGTGGCCGGACGAATCTGGTCGCGCTCCAGAACATACATGCGTGCACCGTTGTCCTGGGTCTCGGGTTCGTTGACGAACGGGCGGAATCGTCGCAAGCGATCCGGGTCCTTGAGGGTCTCGGCCCACTCATCCCGGTACTCCTTGACGTGGGTTTCCATGGCACGGTCCAAATCTGCGCAGATCCCCAGGGAATCGTCCATGATCACGGAGCGCAGGTGGTCCATGCCGTCACCGTTGTATCGCTCGTCCAGGTCTTCCATCCAGCGGGCGGTGCGCTGCAGCTTGTCCGCAGTCCGGATGTAGTACAACAGGAAACGGTCGATGTAGGTGATCAGGGTTGTCTCGTCCAGACCCTGCGCGAACAGCCGACCGTGCACCGGGTTGGCGCCGCCGTTGCCGGCCAAGAACAGGTTCCACCCGTCGGTGGTGGCCACCACACCAACGTCCTTGGCCTGTGCCTCCGCGCACTCGCGAGCGCAACCGGAGACACCGAATTTGAACTTGTGGGGTGAGCGCAGCCCCTTGTACCGGTTCTCCAGGTCGATGCCCATGGCCACCGAATCCTGCACACCGAACCGGCACCACGTGCTGCCAATGCAGGACTTCACGTTGCGCAGTGCCTTGCCGTACGCGGAACCGGACTCGAAGCCGGCGTCCACCAGCTGCTTCCAGATCAGGGGGAGCTGTTCCAAGCGGGCACCGAACAGCCCGATGCGCTGGGCCGCAGTGAGCTTGGTGTAGAGGTTGAACTCCTGGCCCACGCGGGCGATGACCGCCAGCTTTTCCGGTGTGATTTCGCCACCGGGGATTCGGGGGACCACCGAGTACGTACCGTCCTTCTGCATATTGGCCAGCGCCCGGTCGTTGGTGTCCTGCAGGGTGCCGCGGCCGGAATCCAGGGCGTAGTCGTGGCGGATCGAGTGCAGGATGGACGCCACGGTGGGCTTGCACACTGCACAGCCGTCTTCGCCCGTGCCGAAGCGCTCGAGTACGGCGGGAAAGTCGGCCAGGCCGGTGACCAGCACGGCCTCGAAGAGTTCTGCGCGGGACATCTCGAAGTGCTCGCACAGCGACTTGGACACGGTGAGGCCCAGCTTGCCGAGTTCCTGGCCCAGCGTCTTCTGCAGCATGGGTACGCACGAACCGCACTGGGTGCCGGCGTTGGTGCAGCCCTTGAGCGCGGGAACGTCGTGGTTACCATCGCGCACGGCCTCGCGCACGGTACCGAACGAGACGGCATTGCAGGAACACAGGATGGCGTCGTCGGGCAGTTCGGTGTCCGGTGCCTCGGAACCGGCGGCGGAAAGGTAAGCGCCGGGCTCACCCGGAAGCGCGCGGCCCAGGAGGGGGCGCAGGGAATCGTAGGGAGCGGCGTCGCCAACGAACACGCCGCCCAACAGGACCGAGGCATCCGAGGACGTCACGATCTTCTGGTACAGGCCTCGCGCGGGATCCGCGTAGACGATTTCCAGGCAGCCCTCAGTGGTGCCACCGGTATCACCGAAGCTCGCGACGTCGATCCCCGAGAACTTGAGTTTGGTCGCGGTGTCGAAGGACTCGACCACCTTGGAGCCGCCGGTGAGCTGTTCGGCGACCACGTCCGCCATGGTGTTGGCCGGTGCCACCAGACCCCACGTGCGGCCCAGGATCGAGGCGACCTCGCCGATGGCCCACACGTGCGGCACGGAGGTGGCGCAGCGCTCGTCGACCACCACGCCGCCGCGGTCGGCCAGGTGGAATCCCGCGCGGCGGGCCAGACCCTCGCGGGGACGAATACCCACGGCGAGGATCACGAGGTCCGCCGGGATGTCATCGCCGTCCTTGACGGAGACCGACACGACCTCGCCCCCGTCCGTGTTGACGCCGGAAATGAAGGTGGAGCAGTGGACGTCGATGCCCACTTGGCCGATCAGTGCGTTGACCGCCTGCCCGCCGCCCTGGTCCATTTCGGTGCTGAGCAGCCATTCGGCCACGTCCAGAATGGTGGCTTCCGCGCCCAGTTCCTTGAGGCCGGCCGCTGCTTCCAGGCCCAGCAGACCGCCGCCCACCACGACGCCGCGCGGGGCACGTCCCAGCTTCTCCTGCAGTCGGTCGATGTCCGCCACGATGCCCTTGACGTCATCCACGGTGCGGAACTTGTGGGTCTTCTGACCGCCAGGAATGTTCAGTGACGCCGCATTGGAACCGGTTGCCAGGATCAACTCGTCATACGGGTAGCGCTGACCGCTCACCGAAATGATGCACTGCTCATCCAGATCGATGTCCGCCGCACGTTCACCCACGTGCAGCTCCACGCCCGGGTGCTCCCAGATCTCGCCATTGGCCAGAGTCAGGTCCGTGGAAGTGTCGCCGAAGAGCTTCTCCAGACCCACGCGGTCGTACGGCACGTACTTTTCCTCCGAGAGCACGGTGACCGTGTCATCACCCAGGCCGCGGGACACTAGGCTCGTCACGAAACGGTGCGCTGCCGGTCCACCGCCGACCACCACGATCCTGCGCGCATCGGGGGCGGTTGCCGTCGGTTCGGGAGCCTTGCCGGTGCTGGTTTCGACGGTGACGGGCGGGGTGGTCTGACCCATGCTGACGACCTCTCGGTGTAGGAGTCCCCGGGATCGGTGACGTTGGCCGGTAACCCCGGGGTCGTACAGTGTTTGCGCAGGTGCCGAATATGTTGCTCGGCAAATGCTGCTTTAATTGAAACACGGTTGACCGTCGCACGCAGGCGATGTTGCAGTGAGCATCTTGTCGATTGCGTCACGGTCAGCCGGGTCCACGAACGAACCCCGCACCCAGCACGGAAGGTACAGAAACCATGGCCACTGCCACTTGGCACCGCGTGTGCTCACTGTCGGATTTGGAGCAGGACTGGGCCGAGGCCGCCCTGATCGATGGTCAGCAGATCGCGCTGGTGCGCACCGTGCGCGACGAGGTGTTCGCTTTCGCCCATGAGGACCCCAACTCCGGCGCCCTGGTCATGGCCCGCGGCATCGTGGGCCGCACCGGCGAGCACGATTCCATCACCTCGCCGCTCTACAAGGAAACCTACGATTTGCGCACCGGCGAGTGCCTCACGGGCCAGGACTTCACCCTCCCGGTGTACCCGGTCCAGATCGCCGACGACGGCGCCGTGAACATTCAGGTCTGACGGGCGCCTCTTCTACGCACGCCGCCCGCGCGGCCTCCTTCTGGGGAGGCTGCGCGGGCGGTTTTCCAGTACGACGACGCTCGAGGTGACCTTGGCCTCGTGGCCGGGGGAGCGGCGTCGTCGACGAGCGTGATGCCCTAGAGCTTGGCGACGATGTCCGCGAGCAGGCGGGAGATGCGAGGACCGGCGGCGGCGCCGGCCTCGATAACTTCTTCGTGGGAGAGCGCGGTCTCACTGATGCCGGCGGCGAGGTTGGTCACCAGCGACATGCCGAAGACCTCCATACCGGCGTGACGCGCGGCGATGGCTTCGAGGGCCGTGGACATGCCCACCAGATCGGCACCGAGGACCTTGGCCATTTGCACCTCGGCCGGAGTCTCGTAGTGCGGGCCGGGGAACTGGGCGTAGACGCCCTCGTCCAGACTCGGATCGACCTCATGCGCGATCTCGCGGAGGCGAGACGAGTAGAGGTCGGTGAGGTCCACGAACGTTGCACCCTCGAGCGGGGACGTGGCCGTGAGGTTGATATGGTCGCTGATCAGCACCGGGGTGCCGGGCTGCCACGCGGGGTTCAGACCGCCGCAACCGTTGGTCAGGATCATGATTTCGGCACCTGCGGCGGCAGCGGTGCGCACACCGTGGGCGACGGCGCGCACGCCCTTGCCTTCGTAGTAGTGGGTTCGCGCACCAATCACCAGGGCGTAGTGACCGTTGGCGAGCTTGATCGAGCGCAGGGTACCCACGTGGCCTTCCAGCGCGGGGCGTGAGAATCCGGGGATCTCGGTTGCCGGGATTTCGTGCTCGGTCTCACCGATGAGCTCGGCGGCCTCACCCCACCCGGAACCCAGGGTCAGGGCGATGCGGTGGTTCTCCACCCCGGTGCGCTCGCGGATGGCGTCAGCGGCACGGCGGGCAATGTCAAAGGGATCGGCGGTAGCCGTTGCATTCTCAGTCACGCGCCCCACTCTAGAACAGGGCGCGTACGGACGTGTGCCCGGACATCCCGGAACCGGATCGCGCCCTGCGTGCGTTCGGATCGTGAGGGCCGAATAACCACCGACAGTGGGCCGCCATAAACATCTCGGGCAGAGATGCGCAGGAATGGGCGCGGCCGGGAACAATTCGGGCAGAGATCCGCGGTGGCGGGAGTCGCCAAGAACATGTGGGGAAGAGATCCGCGGGGAAGGTGGCGGTGGTGAACATCTCCGGCAGAGGTCGGCGAGTTCGAGGTGCCCGTGAACATGTACGGCAGAGATTAGCGGGCAGTGCGGCGGTATCGAACATCTGGGGTAGAGATGCGCGAGTTCGAGGTGTCCGTGAACATCTGAGGCAGAGATCCGCAGAAAATCGGCCCATATTCTGCGATTTCGAGACTTAAATGTTCATGGTGCGGATCTCTGCCTCAGATGTCAGCACCTAGCGGACCAGTGCCTCTCTCAGGACCTAGATGGTCGGTTCATTGTGTACAGGTGGTCGATCACTCACTAGAACCGGTGGGTCTAATCGGTGAGGTCCTTGAAGTACCGAGCCACCGGCCAACGTTTGAAGCCGAGGTGTTCATAGGTGGCCCTCGCATTGGAGTGGCCCGGGTCATCTCCGGTTTCGACCATGGCCATACTCATCCCCGCGTCCTTGATTCGGCGCATCGAGTGATCCGTGAGAGCGGAGGCGATCCCTCGACGTTGATGATCAGGGTCAACCACTAGGACGTAGACCTCACCCATGTTGTCCTCGGGATGGATCCGCGTGCAGATCCAGCCGACTACCTTGTCATCCTCAAGGGCGAGGTCTACGTTCTGCGGCTCTTGATCAAGGACTTCGGACAGATCCGCCCGCTGTCTGACTTCCCACCCGTTCGGATAGAAGCTGTCGTAGACGAAGCGCGGCACAGTGACCCGAACCTGGGGGAAGACCGGAGCCCACGCACGAATGGCCAGGTCAAGGGCTTTGTCCCGATGCGAAGCGTCAAAGCGAATGATCATCACCATGCTGGATCATTGTACTCAGGGTTAGCCCCAACGGCTGGGACGTGTGAGGCAGAGAGCGCTGGGGAGCGGCAGCGCGTGGGCAGGCACGGGTAGCCACGGTGACGTGCTTGAAACGACACCGCACCGAACCTTCACGGAACCGAGGTCCCGGTCACGGTTACTCCCCGTTCAATTACTGCAACAATGGGGGACGTGAGTGTGCAGACTGAATTTGCGAATCCGAAACTCGTAGTCATTGGTGGCGGCCCTGGCGGTTATGAAGCGGCCCTGGTTGCTTCGTCCCTGGGTGCAGAGGTCACCGTGATCGAACAACAGGGCATGGGTGGCTCAGCGGTGCTGACCGACGTGGTCCCGTCCAAAACCCTGATTGCTTCCGCGGACACCATGAATCGCTTTGCGGAGGCCAAGGATCTGGGCGTCCACATCGTGGGTGGCTCTGGGGACGGTGATGAGATCAATCAACTGTCGGTGGATCTGGAAAAGGTCAATACCCGCCTGTTGCGCCTGGCGGCGACGCAGTCCCGTGACATCAAGCGCGGCCTGGAACGCCAGGGTGTGCACCTGGTCAAGGGCCACGGTCGGTTGACCAGCTCGAACACCGTGCACGTGGAGACCGATGAAGGGCTCGAATACGACCTGGAAGCCCAGTTCGTGCTGCTGGCCGTGGGTGCTTACCCTCGCGAGTTGGACACCGCCAAGCCTGATGGTGAGCGGATCTTCAATTGGAAACAGGTCTACCAGATGCGGGAGATCCCGGAGAAGCTCATTGTGGTGGGTTCCGGTGTCACCGGCGCGGAGTTCGCGTCCGCCTACAACGGGCTGGGCTCGGACGTCACCCTGATTTCCTCCCGCGACCAGGTCCTGCCGGGTGAGGACTCGGATGCGGCGGCGGTTCTGGAGAACGTGTTCGAGCGCCGCGGTTTGACCGTGCTGTCCCGCTCGCGCGCGGATTCCGTGGAAAACACCGGCGACGGCGTTCTGGTCACCCTCGCCGACGGCCGCAAGATCCAGGGTTCCCACTGCCTGCTGGCCGTGGGCTCCATCCCGCACACCACAGATCTTGGCCTCGAAGAGGTTGGCGTGGTCACGAACAAATCCGGTCACATCGTGGTGGACGCGGTCTCCCGGACCACCGTGCCCGGTATTTATGCCGCTGGCGACTGCACCGGTGTGCTGCCGCTGGCATCCGTGGCCGCGATGCAGGGCCGCATTGCCGTGGCCCACCAGCTGGGGGACGCCGTTCGTCCGCTACGCACCGACCAGGTTGCATCCAACATTTTCACCTCCCCGGAGATTGCATCCGTGGGCGTGGGTCAGAAGGACGCCAAGTCCGATCCGTCCGTGATCGAATACGCCGCGCTTCAGCTGAGCACCAACCCGCGCGCCAAGATGATGGCCGTGGACGACGGTTTCGTGAAGATTTTCGCCCGCCGCGGCACCGGCACCGTGATGGGTGGCGTAGTCGTGGGTCCGCGAGCGTCCGAGCTGATCTACCCGATCGCCCTGGCCGTCACGCACAACCTTAGTGTGGACGATCTCGCGGATACCTTTGCCGTGTACCCGTCGCTGTCCGGCTCCATTTCGGAGGCCGCTCGCCGGTTGCACGTGCACCACTGATTCACAAACTGACGACGCCGCCCCGGCGACCTTTCACACGAAAGGTCACCGGGGCGGCGTCGTACGTCATGGACGATGGAGCGGAAGGTGCGTTACTTCACGA
>CAACWU010000137.1_pt1 | contig 10664 bp, 8 predicted proteins | sample 2275741 | NCBI WGS metagenome assembly CAACWU01 (sample SAMEA5312470, study PRJEB27640) | indoor metagenome | biome: indoor environment; feature: uncontrolled; material: tiles wood | place: Germany | collected 2014-07-07
GACGGCACCTGCTCATCGACGAACCTGGCCGGCCCCTGACGATCGCCGGGGGCAAGCTCACGACCTATCGCACGATGGCCGAGGACGCCGTGGACGCCGCCTGCCGTCGTCTCGGGACGGACCGGGAGTGCCGGACGAGGACGCTCCCGCTCGTGGGCGCGGCGCCGCGGGAGGTGCTGGCCCGTCTCGAGGAACCGACCCGTCTCGTGCGCCGTTACGGCACCGAGGCCGGTCGTGTCGCGGAGTTGGGCCGTCGGTACCCCCGGTTCGCGGGCCCCGTCGCCGAGGGCGTCGCCTACACCGGTGCGGAGATGCTCTTCGGCGTGCTGGCGGAGGGCGCCCTCACGGTGGAGGACCTCGTCGGACGCCGCACCCGCACCTCCTTCGTCGAGTCCGCCGTCCCCGCCGCCCGCGAGGTCGCCGCCCAGGTCCTGGAACTCGCGACCACCTGACCCCGCCCCCCGGATGACGTCATCGATGACGTCATGCGGGGTGAGGAAGGGGGCAGGGGGGCCATCGACACGGCTGAGCGCGTCGAGCGCGTGCTCGCCCTCGTGAGGTCCGAGGGCGCGGACGGCCCCAGAGCCACGGCGTTCCAAGTCGAGAGGCCCCCTCCCGGGTTGGGAGGGGGCCTCTCGTTCATCGCCGGTGCGGACGACCGGGCGAGCACCGGTCTCGATCCGCCGGCCTGGTCAGCTCTCCCAGCCCGCGTCGGCGATCCAGCGCAGGGCGGAGAGGGAGGGCATGAACATGTACTCCCCGCCGCGGAGGCGGTTGAACGTCGTCACGCCGTCGACCCGCTTGCGCACGGGGCGGTCGGGGATGGTGAACCGGCCGGGCTCCTCATGCAGGCCGACGACCGGGTCACGCTCGGTGCCGAGGTCGATGAAGTTGCCGCGGTTGATCCACTCCTGCTGGAGGAACTCCACCGTGTCGAAGGCGCGGGCGCTGATGAAGATGAAGAACAGACCGCGGTCGTCGTCCTTGTCGTCGGCGGCCGTGAGGTCGGGGTCCCACTCCGGGCCGAACGTCGAGGAGCGGCGGATGATCCGGTGGATGTTCTCGTCGGTGAGGATCGTCAGCTCGCTGCCGCGGGGGTTCATCCGTCGGGCGTGCGCGGCGTGGGGGCACATGAGGCCCGCCCGGTCCTCGGAGTAGTCGAAGTCGTCGTTGCGCTGGTCGTCCATGCCCAGCTCGACGTCGTCCTGGTCGGGGGCCAGGACGAGCGGCGCGCCCGAGCGCCACCGGCCCACGAGCTTGGCGCCCAAGGCGTCGCGGGACTCCTGGGTGTCCTTCTCGGCGTGCTCGCGGAGGAAGTCGTTCCAGGCCCCGACCCTGCTGTCGTACTTGCGCAGCACGACGAACGAGCCGTTGCGGCCGAGGACGTCCGGAGACGGCATCGCCACGGGCGCGCCGGTCTCGCTGTCCTCGCCGAGGATGAACTCCCCGGCGGCGATGGCCCGGTCCTGCCCGGGCAGCGCCTCCACCCCGGCGCCCGCGACGAGGGGCTGGCTGAGGGAGTCGTGGAAGCCGAAGGGGTTGGCCGCATCGGGCGCCCCGAACGCGTGCGTGCCGAGCAGGGTGACCCCGTCGATCTCCTCCAGGTACCCCAGAGCCTTCTCCACGGCGTCCGCCCGGGACTCCTCCGAGTCGGCGTAGATCGTCACCGCGACGTGCAGGGAGTCGTCCTTGTAGAACTCCTCCCACGTCTCCGGGGCGTTCTCGCCCGTGTCCATGAGCTGGCCCGCGCGGGCCGCCATGCCCTGCCGGAACGGCAGCGGGAAACTCGCGAGGGACTCCTCCGGCAGGCCCATCGCCTTGAGGCCGGCGTGGCTGATCGCCACCCCCGTCCACGCGTGCATGTCCGCGGTCCAGTCCTGCGCCGAGGGGACGTACTCGACGAGCCGGCCCAGCAGGGCACGACCCCCCTCGGGGGTGTCGACCCGCAACCCCGCGTGGATCCCGACGTAGGGCTCGGGCCGCGACCGCAGGATGAGGGACTGGATGTGGTCGAGCTGCAGCGTGACGCTCTCCCGACGGAACCGCTTGCGCAGCTCCCTGAGGTGATCGAACGGCATCAGTAGTCCACCCCCTGCGGCGTCGCCACCGCGTCCGACAGCGCCGACAGGGCCTCGCGGGTCGTCGCGTCCATCGCGGTGTTCGCCGCCATCGCGTCGAAGAACGTGTCCAGGGCCTGCTCCATGCGCTGGTACCGGCGCACGTCCACGACCGTCACCTGCGGGTTCGCGACGAACCACGCGGCGGCGTCGATCTGGTGGTCGGCGATGAAGTCCTTGACCTTCGGGGAGTCGATGCCCGGCCAGCCCTCGACGTTCGCGAAGAGCAGGTCCATGAGCTCGGGGATCTTCGTCGCGAAGTCGTCGATGTAGGTGTCCCAGTCGCCGTCGTAGGCCGTGGCGAACAGCACACGCGTGTCGTCGTCGAAGAACACGAACCGCATGTTGTGCAGCGTCGAGACGCGCTTGGCGCCGTCGAAGTCGCCGCCGGTGAGGCCGAAGATGCGGCGCAGCCGGTCGGCGCCGCCGGGCCGCAGGTCGGCGATGGCGGTCAGCTCGGACACGTTGCCGGAGCGGGCACCGGCCCGGCCAGCCGACATGTACGTGCCCTCGTGGAGCGGGTTCTTGTCGGTGAGCAGGGAGTTGAGGGCGATCTGCGAGACCGTCGGCGCGTCGGCCGCGACCTCCTTGACCACGCGGCGGAACTCCTCCATGCGGCTCTCCTCCGAGAGGCGCGGGTCGATGCGGGTCTGTTCGGACGTCAGTTTCTCGTTCATGGGGTCCTCCAAGGGGGTGAGGGGTCAGGCGGTGAGGTCGGCGAGGGAGTCCGGCTCCCGGCGGGCCACGGCGTTGAGGTCGTGCCGCTGCCGCGAGGACGACTCGTAGGCGAGCTTGCGCACGCGCATGATCGACCCGAGGGGCCGATGGGCCTCGACTCCGTTCCACGGGTTGAACGCGAGGTGGTCGTCACCGGCGACCCGACGGGCGGGTCCGCCGACGTCCTGCGGGTCGAAACGGACCGTCGCGACCACGCGGAACGGGGACTCGTCCTCGTCCCAGAGCACGGCGGCGTCCTCGACAGGCATGGTCTTCAGGTCGGTGCACAGCTGCGCCCGCAGCTCGTACGTCGCGCCCTTGGTCATGAAGTGGCGGACGACCGCGGTACGCATCGCGTCGAAGTCGTCGCCGACGTCGACGCCGGTGAGCTCGGCGACCTCCCCGGTCGGCGCGAGGGACATCTTGGCGACGTGGTCGCCGTAACGGATCGCGGCCTGGGTGTAGAAGGTCTCACCGAGCATGTGGGAGTAGTCGTTCGCGAGGCCCTGGACGGTCGCGCCGGGGGTGCGACCGAGTTTCTCGGTGATCGAGGCGATGCCCCGGGCGGCGGCGGAGACCGCCTTCTGCGCGGCGGCCGGGTTGCTCGCGTTCTTCTCGAGGATGTCGAGCATGTCCTCGTACTTGGTCACGGTGCCGAACGCGAGCGTCGGGAAGTTCACCATGAGGAAGTCCTGGTTGGCGCCACCGAGGTCGGGGGACAGGCGCTCGCCCTCCACGCCGATGATCTTGAGCGCGAAACCCCGCGGGGCAGGGATCTCGTCGGAGTGGATGTCGCCGGGTGCCGACGAGAGGCGGGCGACGACCTCGTGGGTGCCGGGGGTGGCGAAGATGCCCTGCGCGAGCTCGTGCGGCAGGTCGTCGTGGACGGTGAGTTGCCCGGTGATGATCGCGTGGCTCTTGGCGTGCGCGTCGCGGTGGGCGTGGCGGTGACGGTCGGCGTTCTCCGCCTGGGTGGCGGCCATTCGTTCGACGATTCGCTGGGAGATCTCGGCCTCGTTCTCGACGGGGACCTCGACGTCATCGTGGTAGCGGATGGGGTTCATCGGTATGCCTCCTCGACATCGTGACAACAATATTGTACTGGACTCAATTTGGCTCTTCAACTTTGAGCGTGGTGCTGGGTGTTCACGCCGCGATCGGTCGGGGCGCATAGCCAATGATGCGGCATCTGTAGTTCCGATGGTTGCGGTACCCGCGCCCGACCCTCTTGATCGTCTTGGCGGTCAGGTTCGCCGCCTCGGTGCGAGCGTTCGTGACCCTGGTTCGGCAGAAGGTGAGCAGCTCACGACGCCAGGCCAGCAGGGTCCGGAACAGCGCAGCCGGCTCGGGCAGGTGGGTGGCTCGCACGGCGCTCTCAAGGCGGGCCCAGTGCCGCTGGAAGGAGGGCGTGTCGGTGGCGGTGAGGACCTGGCGGACGTGTTCCTTGATGCCCCACGCGACGGCCAGCTCGACGTCCTCGGCCAGGATCTGCTGCAGCTTGGTGCGCTGCCGGACGGTGAGCCGGTCACCGGCGCAGGTGAGCAGCTTGCGGTACTTCCACGGGGTGTCGGTCGCCCGCCCTCGGCGCTCGTGCAGCTCCCACACCCGGCGCCTCCTCACCTTGGTGACCATCTCGTTGGCCAGCCGCACCACGTGCCAGTGGTCCACGCTGACCTTCGCCCGCGGTAGTGCCTTGCGGACCGCGGCCCGGAACTCACTCGACATGTCCAGGGCGACGACCTGCACCCGCCGGCGCCACCACCGCGGCCGCGCCGCGAGCCAGGAGGTGACGACCTTGCCGCGGCGGCCGTCGACGACGTCCAGGATCGCGCCGTCGTCCAGGTCGGTGAACACGATGGACCACGGCTCGACCCGCTTCACCGCGTGGGTGTCCGGGTCGCGCAGGTAGCGCACGGTGCGGAACCGGTGCTCATCGATCCCCAGGTGCCGCACGTGCCGGCGGTCCACGCCGGTGTCCAGGTCCAGGGTGGTGGTGAGCATCCGCATCACCGTGGGCCAGGACAGGTGCGCCTCGTGCGCGACCCGGGACACCGCCCGCGGCTCGGCCCGGCAGGCGGTGATCACCTGCTCGGTCAGCCGGGTCGTGACCCTCGCCCGCGCGGGCAGCTGCTCGGTCTCCTCGGTGAACGACCGCCGCGGGCACAACGACTCACGGCAGGCGTAGCGGCGCTTGCGCACGAGCACGTCGAGCCGCTCACCCCCGCACGGCACGTCCTTCACGCGCTGGGTAGGTCTTGCCTGGATCCGCGAGGACAGCACCCCGCAGGAGGGGCAGGCGCCCTCGCTCGTGGTCGTCTCGATCAGCACCTGCCGCGGTTGCTCAACGCCGACGCCAGGGGTGGCCGAGACGACTCGGTAACCGGACAGGTTGAACAGGATCGACGCCGCATCGACGTCGAACGTAGGCTTGTGCACGCTCGCGGTCCTCGCTCATGAGATGTCTAGACAACACCCATGCTGGCGTAGGGCCGCGAGCCCTACTTCAGGGCCCCACCACGCTCAAAGTTGAAGAGCCAACATTGCGGCGCCGCCGTCTTGCTGTCTCAATATCCGAGACACGAATTCACGTTGTGGAATACCCGCGCCCGCCGGATTTAGGCTGGGAGCATGAGCGAAGCATCGTCGAACGCAGCCACCAAGTACTCGATCGCCGTGATTCCCGGAGACGGAATCGGCCCCGAGGTCGTTGCCGAGGCGGTGAAAGTACTCGATGCCGTGACCGAACCCGCGGGCATCACCCTGGACAAGACCACCTACCCGCTGGGCGCGGAGCACTGGTTGGCCACGGGCGAAGTCCTCAGCGACGAGACCATGGACAAACTTCGCGGCCACGACGCTATCCTGTTCGGCGCGGTCGGTGCGGCCCCCAATGACACCCGCATTCCCTCCGGAATCCTCGAGCGTGATCTGCTGCTGAAACTGCGCTTCACGTTCGATCACTACATCAACCTGCGCCCGGCCACCCTGTACCCGGGAACCACCAGCCCGCTGGCCGAGCCCGGAGACATCGATTTCGTGGTGGTCCGCGAAGGCACCGAGGGCCTCTACGCCGGCAACGGCGGCCGCGTGCGCCAAGGCACCGAGCACGAGATCGCGACCGAGGTCTCGATCAATACCGCCCACGGTGTGCGCCGCCTGGTCAAGTACGCGTTCGAGCTGGCCCAGAAGCGTCCCCGCAAGAAGCTCACCCTGGTGCACAAGCACAACGTGCTGGTCAACGCTGGTCGCCTGTACCAGGAGACCGTCAACGAGTTCGCGCCGCAGTACCCGGACGTCACCGTGGACTATCTGCACATCGATGCCGCCACGATCTTCCTGACCACCGATCCCTCCCGGTTCGACGTGATCGTGACCGACAACCTGTTCGGCGACATCCTCACGGACCAGGCGGGCGCCGTGACCGGCGGTATCGGCCTGGCACCGTGCGGTAATATCAACGCAGATCGCACCGCGCCGTCCATGTTCGAGCCCGTTCACGGTTCCGCTCCGGACATCGCGGGAACCGCAACAGCTCAGCCGGTGGCTTCCATCCTCGCCGCCGCCATGATGCTGGAACACCTGGGCCACGAGGATCTCGCAGACCAGATCAACCAGGCAGTGCGCCGGGATCTCGAGACGCACGGCAATGAGCAGCGCAGCACCGATCAGGTGGGTGACCACATTGTGGCCGCCCTGAAAGCCGCCTGAATCCGAGCAGTCGAAGGAGAACACTCTTGAGCACCCAGTTCGTCCGTCAGCCCAACCCGCATCCGGCCACCGGTGAGGTTCGGAACGCCATTTTGGCCAACCCCGGCTTCGGCGTGCATTTCACGGACAACATGATCTCCATCGACTGGACCGGTGACGTGGAGAAGGGCAACGGACAGTGGGAGAACCCGCGCCTGGAGGCGTACGGTCCCATCGCGTTGGATCCTTCCGCTGCCGTGTTCCACTACGGCCAGGAGATCTTCGAGGGGCTCAAGGCCTACCGGCACGAGGACGGCTCGGTGTGGACCTTCCGCCCGGAGGCGAACGCGGCTCGGTTGAACCAGTCCGCTGAGCGGCTGGCGCTGCCGGCCCTGCCCGAAGAAACGTTCGTGGATGCCGTGCGGGAATTGGTGAGCACGGACGAGAAGTGGGTGCCCTCCGGTGACGGCGAGTCCCTCTACCTGCGTCCTTTCATGATCGCGACGGAACCGTTCTTGGGCGTGCGTCCTTCGCGGCAGGCGCGGTTCTCGGTGATCGCGTCCCCGGCCGGTAATTACTTCGGCACCGTGGAGCCCGTGGACATCTGGTTGTCGCGCACCTACGCTCGCGCTGGCAAGGGCGGCACCGGTTCGGCCAAGTGCGGTGGCAACTATGCGGCGTCGTTGATTGCCCAAATGGAAGGTGACGCCCACGGCTGCAGCCAGGTGCTGTTCCTCGACCACGAGCGCGACGATGCCATTGAAGAACTCGGTGGCATGAACGTGTTCTTCGTGTTCAAGGACGGCCGCGTGGTGACCCCCGAACTCACCGGAACCATCCTCGAAGGCGTGACCCGCCGCTCGATCATCGAACTCGCCAAGGAACGCGGTCTGCAGGTCGAGGAACGTCGGTTCACGCTGGATGAATGGCGCGAAGGTAAGGCCTCGGGCGAGTTGACCGAGGTGTTCGCGTGCGGCACCGCGGCGGTCATCGCACCGGTTCGTCGTCTCGTCAGCAACGATGAAGTCATCGGTAACGAGGACGACCAGCCGGGCGAAGTCACCATGTCCCTGCGTCAGCAGCTGCTGGACATCCAGACCGGTCGCGTGGAGGACACGCACGGCTGGCTCACGCGACTGGCTTGATCGCTCACCGCTCAACGCGGGGTCGAGGTGGACCGTGCTGTGTAGCCTAAAGGCATGCGCATTGCACGGTTCACCTTTGACAATGAAATTCACTTCGGCGTGGTCTCCTGCCCCGAGGGTCAGGAGAAAATCACCTATCTTTCGGGCGACCCCCTCTACGTGGGCGTGCAGCCCCTCGATCGCACGGTGGACATCTCCGAGGTGCGGTTGCTGGCACCGGTGATTCCGCGCTCCAAGATCGTGTGTGTTGGTCGCAATTACGCGGACCACGCCGCCGAGATGGGTAACGAGCTGCCCACCAGCCCCATGCTGTTCTTCAAGCCCAACACGGCCGTCTCCGGTCCCGGCGACCCCGTGTCGTTGCCGTCCTGGACCGAGCAGGTCTCCTACGAGGCGGAGCTCGCCGTGGTCATCGGGCGCATGTGTAAGGACGTTCCGGTCGAGCGCGTTCCCGAGGTCGTCTTCGGCTACACCGGGGCCAACGACCTCACCGCCCGCGACGCGCAGAAGACGGACGGTCAGTGGGCACGCGCCAAGGGTTTCGACGGCGCCTGCCCCCTGGGTCCGTGGGTCGAGACCGAGCTGGATACCACCTCACTCGCCGTACAGTCCCGCGTCAACGGGGAACTCAAGCAGGACGGCAACACCGGAGACATGGTCTTCGATGTGCCCACTCTGGTCTCCTACGTGTCCCAAGCATTCACGCTGCTGCCCGGTGACGTGATTCTCACGGGCACCCCGGCCGGTGTGGGCATCGTGGACGAGGGCGACACCTTGGACGTGGACATCGAAGGTATCGGTCGCCTCACCACGGTGCTGCGCCGATAGTCCCAGTCCCCGCAGCCGGTCTCCGGTGGTCGCAGTCCGCAGGGCTCTTATCCTGTAAAGCTGTGATCACCGGGTCCTGCAGAATGCCCCGAAGAACGGCGTGAATGCGGGCGCGGTGACACGTGAGCCTAGAATGGTCACATCATGACTGACCTCCAGACTTCACTTCACCCCACCGTTTCCGCCGACACTCCCGTGCGCGTCCGCTTCTGCCCGTCACCCACGGGCACTCCGCACGTGGGACTGATCCGCACCGCACTGTTCAACTGGGCCTGGGCCCGCCACACCGGCGGCACCATGGTCTTCCGCATCGAGGACACGGATGCCGCCCGCGACTCCGAGGAGAGCTTCGGCCAGATCCTCGACGCACTCGCCTGGTTGGGTATCGACTGGGACGAGGGCGTCAACGTGGGCGGCCCGCACGAGCCCTACCGCCAGTCCCAGCGCGGTGACATCTACCAGGACGTCCTGGCCAAGCTGGTCGAGTCCGGTCATGTGTACGAGGACTTCTCCACTCCGGACGAGGTGGAGGCGCGCCACAGGGCCAAGGGTGAGGACCCCAAGCTCGGTTACGACAACTATGACCGTGACCTGACCGATGAGCAGAAGCAGGCATTCCGCGACGAGGGCCGCAAGCCGGTGCTCCGTCTGCGCATGCCGGACGAGGACATCTCCTTCAACGACTTGGTCCGCGGTGAGATCTCCTTCAAGGCGGGGTCGGTGCCTGACTTCGTGGTGGCACGCGCCAACGGCAAGCCGCTCTACACCCTGGTGAACCCGGTGGATGACGCCTTGATGGGTATCACCCAGGTGCTGCGCGGCGAGGACTTGCTCTCCTCGACCCCGCGCCAGATTGCGCTGTACCGCGCGCTCATGGACATCGGAGTGGCCGAGTTCATCCCGGAGTTCGGTCACCTGCCCTACGTGATGGGTGAAGGCAACAAAAAGCTGTCCAAGCGCGATCCCGAATCCAACCTGTTCCACCACCGGGACAACGGCTTCATTCCCGAGGGTCTACTGAACTATCTTGCTCTGCTGGGCTGGTCACTGTCCGCGGACGAGGACATCTTCAGCGTGGAACAGCTCGTGGAGAACTTCGACATCCACAACGTTCTGGCCAACCCCGCGCGCTTCGACGTCAAGAAGGCCACGGCCATCAACGGCACCCACATCCGTTTGTTGGATCCGCAGGACTTCCGCAATCGTTTAATTCCGTACCTGCAGTCCGCCGGACTGGTGGGGGAGACCCTGACCGATGAGCAGAACACGATCCTGGATCAGGCAGCACCCCTGGTGCAGGAACGCATGAACCTGCTGGGCGAGACCCCGGGCCTGCTGGGATTCCTGTTCCGCTCCGATGATCAGATCCAAATCGCCCCGGATGCTCAGAAGCAGCTCAAGGAGAGCGCTCCGCAGGTTCTGCAAGCCGCCATTGATGCACTCGAGCCGCTGGAGGACTTCACTGCGGAGAACATCGAGACCGCTCTGCGCGAGGCAATTGTCGAGGGCTTGGAAATCAAACCGCGTCTGGCCTTCGGTCCCGTGCGCACAGCCGTGTCCGGTGAGCGAATCTCCCCGCCCCTGTTCGAGTCACTCGAAATCCTGGGTAAGGGATCCTCCCTGAACCGGATCAAGGCCCTCGCCGCGCAGCTCAGCTAGGCGCCCTTTCGTCGGTTTGGCTCCCGCGCAGCGAGCGGGTATAGTTATTGCTCGTTGCGCGGGAGCGAAAGCCCTAGCAAAACATTGGGATATGGTGTAATTGGCAACACAGCGGTTTCTGGTACCGTCGTTCTAGGTTCGAGTCCTGGTATCCCAGCGCTGACCATCCACTGATCTAGCAGCGGATGGAATGCACCGAGCGAGCAAGTTGGTGCTGGCACAATCTGATGTTACTGTTTAGTCCGTCGATTGAGCCGAAAAGCTTCTCGGTCAACTAGGGCCCCATCGTATAGCGGCCTAGTACGCCGCCCTCTCACGGCGGTAACGCGGGTTCGAATCCCGCTGGGGTCACGCATGTGACGAAACCCCGTCTCCTTTTGGAGGCGGGGTTTTTTCGTGCCCTGACGGCGGTGCCTATAAGGGTTAAAGGCCAAAAAGTGGGGTTAAAGGCCAAAATGTGTGTATGGCCCGGGTGTGTCATGGGTGGTTTCGGCCGCCCCAGCCGTGTTGG
>CAACWU010000327.1_pt1 | contig 10561 bp, 13 predicted proteins | sample 2275741 | NCBI WGS metagenome assembly CAACWU01 (sample SAMEA5312470, study PRJEB27640) | indoor metagenome | biome: indoor environment; feature: uncontrolled; material: tiles wood | place: Germany | collected 2014-07-07
GACACCGGCACCGGGGTCATCACGGAGATGGTGGGCGCGGGATCGGAGCCGACACGGTACGACAGGGTTTTCGACGCCGCCGCCCACGTGGTGCTGCCCGGCCTGATCAACACGCATCACCACTTCTACCAAACGCTCACGCGCGCCTGGGCGCCGGTGGCGGACGCTGAACTCTTCCCCTGGTTGCAGGGCCTCTACCCTGTGTGGGCGCGGCTTACTCCGGACGCTCTGGAGTCCGCCGTGACGGTGGCGGTGGCCGAACTGTTGTTGTCCGGGTGCACCACGGCGGCCGACCACCACTACGTGTTCCCCGCGGGCATGGAGGAGTCCGTGGACATCGAGGTTGACGTGGTGCAACGTCTGGGCGCTCGCGCAATGCTCACCCGTGGATCCATGTCACTGGGCCAGGACGACGGCGGCCTGCCACCCCAGTCCACGGTGCAGGATCACGACACCATCCTGGCCGATTCCCAACGGGTCGTGGAGAAGTATCACCAGGGCGGGGAGGACGCCAGAATCCGGGTGGCCTTGGCGCCCTGCTCCCCGTTCTCCGTCACCCGAGAACTCATGCGGGATACAGCAGCGCTGGCCACCGACCTGGATGTTCGGCTGCACACCCACCTGGCCGAAACCATTGACGAGGAAGACTTCTGCCGCGAACGTTTTGGCCTGCGAACCGTGGACTATCTGGAATCCGTGGGCTGGCTCAGCTCGCGCACGTGGTTGGGGCACGCGATCCACCTGGACGACTCCGAAATCGCACGTTTGGGTGCGGCAGGAGTGGGTGTGGCCCACTGCGCAACGTCGAACATGCGGTTGGGATCGGGGACGTGTCGAGCCCTGGAGCTTGAGGAAGCAGGTTCGCCGGTGGGGTTGGGCGTGGACGGGTCCGCATCCAATGACGGGTCCAACATGATCGAGGAAGTTCGTGCGGCCTTGAACATTCAGCGGCTGTCCGCGGGGCCTTCGCGTGTGCCCGTTTCGCGGGCTCTGAACTGGGCTACTTGCGGGTCCGCGGGAGCACTCGGCTGGGACAACATCGGTGTCCTGGAGCCCGGAGCCAGGGCGGATCTCGCCATGTTCACGCGCGATGAGTTGCGGTTCGCGGGCTCCCACGATCCCGTCGCATCCCTGGTGCTGTGCGGTGCGCACCGGGCGGATCGGGTCATGGTGGACGGCCGATGGGTTGTTGAGGGCGGATCCCTGCCGGGCGTGGATCTCGAGCGCGTCATCGCGCGGCAGGGTGAGCAGGCGAGGCTCTTGATGCGGGACGAATCCAACCCCGCAGTTCTAGGATGAACCCATGTCTAAGACCCCCGCGGAAAAGCTGCTGATCAAGCCCGGTTCCTCCGTCTACTAGGCCGGGGATACCCCGGAAACGCGCGATCTCCTGGAACCGCTGCCGGAGGACGCGGTCTACGTGGAGCACGCCAATAACGCGGACGTTGCGGTGCTGTTCGCCATGAGTCGCGCCAACCTGGACGACCTGTTGGAAGCAAACCTCGAAGACCTCCGGGGTACCCGCGCAGCGTGGATCGGCTACCTCAAGGGCGGCCGATCCAACATCAATCGGGACACCATTTTGACCCGCGTGAACGAGTTGAACTGGACGCTCAACGCCAACGTGGCCATCTCCGAGGAATGGTCCGCCGTGCGGCTCAAGGCCCTGGACTGATTCGCTCAGGAGCTTGGAGCGCCCAGCTAGCCCAACCCTCACCACTCCCGATTCGGATCCAGCCCGTCGACCAGGTCGTTGAGCTCGTACGACCCCTTGCCGTCAATCGACTCTCGGATGATGTCCGCGTGCCCCACATGGCGCGCGAGCTCGCCGACGATGTGGGTCAACGCCCAGCGAGCCTCCCAGGATTCGAGTTCGGGCGGGTACCACGGCGCGTCCGGGACGGGCATGGGGGCGCTTAAGTCGGTGATGGACTCCATCTGCTCGGACGCGTAGGACACGCATCGGTCGAAGAACTCGAGCGTCTCGTCCAGGGTTGCTGGGTGGGCCACGCAATCTTCCATGTACATGTCTTCACCGATGTCCTCCGGAACATCAGGAACATTGGTCTGCTGCGCAGCCATGTTGGACCATCCCGCTGCCACGAGCGCGCAATGCCGCAACAACCCCGTGAGATTCAGCGAGGATGCGGACGGCACGGAATGTGCCTGCTCGTTGGTGAGTCCGTACACCGTGGTGCGCACTTGCGCGAGGTGATACAGGATGTGGGTGATCAGAACGTCTTTTTCGCCGTGTGCTTGGGGAACCAGGAAACCCATGATCTTGCCTCTCTTGAGTGCTTCGACTGCTGATGAGAGCATCATGAACCCCATTGCGGACAGATCCTGTCCCCAGTCACACTGGGTGCGTGACGGATCCGACTTCGCGCGCCCTGAAACTACTGAGCTTGCTCGGCCACCGCCCCGTGTGGCCTGGGCCCGTGCTCGCCGCGGAACTGGGCGTTACGCCGCGAACGCTGCGCCGCGACGTCGACCGCTTGCGAAATCTCGGGTACACCGTGGATGCCGAGCCGGGCCAGGGTGGCGGGTACGCGTTGCGTCGTGGCCAGGCACTGCCCGCGCTGTCGCTCGACGAGGACGAGGCACTCGCGGTCAATGTCGCCCTCGCCGCCGCGGCCGGGTACCTCACCGACGCGCACGCGGGCCAGCGGGCGCTCGCCAAGATCGACGCCGTCCTGCCGCCCGCCGCTCGGGCCCGTGCGCAGGAAACCCGTGCGGCCACGGATCTGAGCGGTGCGGGGATGGCGGTCGATTCCGCGATTCTGGCTGCGTGCGCGGACGGGACCAGGCGCCGCCGTCGGCTGCGGTTCAGCTACGTGGACCGTCGCGGGCGGCATTCGGAGCGATGGGTCGAACCGCACCAGGTCTCGTGCCGCGGGCAGGTTTGGTACTTGGCCGCGTACGACGTCGCTCGTGAGGCTTGGCGTTCCTTTCGCCTCGATCGCATGGCTGAGGTGCGCGTGGGCGACTGGGTGTTTCGTCGCAGGCCCGACGCGGCCGAAGCGCTGGAACGAACGCTCGATCCCGTGCCGTTGGAGGCCTACGAACACGAGGTGGTGTTGCACGTGCGATGTCCGATCGAGAGCGCACCGGACTTCATGACCTGGGACGGCGCGATCCTCCGCGAGCTCGAACCGGGTCTGTGCGAGTACGTCACGGGGACGGATGATCCTGAGGAAGCGGCGTCGTGGTTGACCGGGATCGAGTACGAATTCACGGTGATCGAGAACCCGGAGGTCCGAGAGGCCCTCGCAGAGCTGGGGGAGCGGTTGCTCCGGGCGGCCGGTGGCGCACGACGCGAGGTATGAACAAATGCGTCAAGGTGCAGGCCCGGTGCTTCACGCGCGAGCCTCGCGGTCCAACAAGTTTTGTTTGATGTCGAGCCCCCACGCGAAACCGCCCAGGGAACCGTCCGTGCGCAGTACACGGTGGCACGGTACGAACAGGGCCGCGGGGTTGCGGGCGCAAATGGATGCTGCCGCGCGCACGGCAGATGGACTCCCCAGGGCACGAGCGAACTGCGAGTAGTTCAGCGGTTGTCCTGGTTTGATCTGGCGGAGGGCCGCCCACCCAGCGAGCTGGCCGTCGGTGCCGTGCAGTTCGACCTCCACACTGTCGAGGGCATGTGCGTCCCCGGCGTAGTAGGCCTCCACAGCCGACACCGCGTCCACGGTTCCTTCCATGAGGTCACTGGGGCGGTGAGCCGGGCGGATCCGAGAGGCAGTGTCTTCGACGGACGACGTCCACCCAGAGGCCATGACTTTTCCCGCGTCGTTGGTGATCACCGTGAACGGTCCGTCCGAGGTGTCGATGGTCTGGAATGTGGCGGTCACGAGGGGTCTCCTTGTTGCGACTGCGCGGGCGCGGCGGGCGCCCTCCACAGGTGGGTGGTCAGGTAACTGCGCCACGGCGATGCCTGGGTCGACCAGGCGAGTAGCTCGGACTTGTCCGCCGGCAAACCGGCGCGGCGTGCTCCGGCGCGCAGAGCGCCGTCGTCGATCAGGAACACGTCCGGGTCGCCGGTGACGCGCATGCGCACGTAGTCGGCGGTCCAGGGGCCCACGCCTTTCAGGGCGAGCAAGGCCCTGCGCTGTTCGGCGGGGTCGTCGCCGAACCCGAGACGTAGCTCGCCTGTCGCAATGGTTTTCGCCGCATTGACGACGGCGTTCTGGCGGGCTTTGGGGCCCCGCAAGACTGTGCTGCCTCGCTCCGCGATGGCGTCCATGGTGGGAAACAAGTGAGTGAGTCCGGGCGCGAAGTCGGGGGCGGGCTCACCCAATCCGGTGGTGATCCGGGTGAGGATCGTGCGAGCGGCGGCCACCGAAATTTGCTGACCGATCATGGTTCGGATCAGGAGTTCGTGCGGATCCATGCAGCCTGCTACGCGCACCCCGGGCAGGGCAGCGACGAGCGACTGAATGGCTGGCAAAGAGGCGAGGGCCGTGTCGACGGCGACCGGATCGGCGTCGAGATCGAATAACCGGCGGACGCGGGACATGAGAACGGGGAGGTCTTGCAACTCGGTGACCCGGGCCTGGAGGCGTAGGTCCCCGCTTGGATTCGGCGAGCTGTAAATCCTGAACCACGCGGGTCCACCGGGTAATTGGATGGACCGTTCGTAGGAGGAATCGTTCGCGAATTCGAGGCCGGGAATGGCGCGTGCGGCTAACCAGGCGAACAACCCGGGAAGGTCGATGGGCTCTCGAAAGCTCAGGGAGAGGTCCACCGTGGCGGTATCGGCCTGTGCAGTGCGGTGACCGTGCGCTCGAACCTGCTGGGGTGAGAGTTCATACACGTCGCGAATCGTGTCATTGAACTGGCGGATGCTGCTGAACCCTGCCGAGAACGCGATGTCAGAAATCGGTATGGCTGTTTGCGTGAGGAGGACCCGGGCCGTTTGAGCGCGGTGGGCTCGAGCGAGAGCGAGCGGGCCGGCACCCGTTTCGTCGCGCAGGATGCGGGTGAGATGGCGGGTGGAATAGCCCAGTTGCTGAGCGAGCCCGGAGACGCCCTGCTGATCGATCACGCCGTCATTGATCAGCCGCATGGCTCGCCCGGCAATGTCTCCTTGAAGGTTCCATTCGGGGGAGCCGGGGACGGCCTCCGGCAAGCAACGTTTGCAGGCCCGGAACCCAGCGGCGTGGGCTGCGGCACTCGCGCGGAAGAACTGTACGTTCTCGGCTTTGGGAGTGCGCGCCGGACAGCTGGGCCGGCAGTAAATCCCGGTGGTTTTCACGCCCAGCACGAACTGACCGTCAAAGCGATGATCGCGCGCTTGAACCGCGCGATACCGCTGGTCGAAAGTCATGTTCTGGAAGGTCATGTCACTAGAGTGACACGCTTCCGTGTGTTGAACTAGCGGTTTTCGGACATGACAGTTGGCCGTGCGCGGTTAGGTGCGGGGACGGCGTTCGGCCGGGGTGCGGGCCCCTCGTGCGCCGTCTTGTCCGAAGACACCGACCGCGATCCACGAAACAGTCACCAGGGCCGCACCAAGCACCGCATAGGCCCGACCGGTGTCGAACGCCGCGAAGCCGACCCCGTAGAAGATGGTGATGGCGAGAGCAATGAATGCCAGTGTTTGCCGTTTCATGACTTGAGTGTGCCAGTCACGGAAGCGGCGGACTACTGACATTTGTCACGAATTTGCTCGTGACGGGGCGGCGGAAGAGCTATTCCAACAGGCTGTTCAGCGTCTCAAGGTCCGCGCGCACCATGTCGGTGTCTCGGTCGAAATCCTCGTCACTCGCATTCAGCTGTCGAATCGTGAAGATGACCTCCGCGCCGTCCGGGTGGGGGATCACTCGTAGCGGGTTGTAGACCTCGGTGCCGTCAGGCAAGGTCACCGTGTGGTCCAGTACGCCCAGGTCATTGCGGGAGGTAAACGCGACGGTGACCCGGCCCATGGGTGAGTCGACGAGCAGCCGGTCCCCGTCCTGGGTGACCTCGCTCTGCGCCAGGCCGGCGGCCCAGCGGGGAAGGTTCATGGGCTCTGTCATGAAGGCGTAGACCTCGGACGGGTCGCGCTGAATGACCTGGGAGACGTGGCGAGTGTTCATGGGTTCCAGCCTAAAGCGCGGTCCGGGTAAGCGCTCAGCGCAAGTCCTCACCATTCACTGCGCCCACGCATAGGCTCGTAGTCCCGAACCATCGATCGGAGAATTTATGCGTGCCATCACTTTGTCCAAATACGGCGGCCCCGATGTCATGAAATTGCAAGACATGCCGCAACCAGTCCCGGAGGCGAATCAGGTTCTGATCCGCACGGTCACCGCCGGGTTGAATCCCGTGGATGCGTTGCAGCGGCAGGGCACGTTCAGGCTGGTGCAGCCGTACACGTTCCCCAAGATCGCGGGTAACGAATTGAGCGGTGTGGTCGATTCAGTCGGTTCACTCGTTCGAGAATTCCAGCCGGGCGATCACGTCATGACCCGCACCGGCTCCGAGCAACTGAGTGCCCTGGCTGAATACGTCGCGGTAGACCAGGATTTTGTGGCGAGAGCGCCCCAGACCCTTCCGCTGTCGGACGCGGCGGCCATGCCGTTGGCTGGGCTGACGGCCCAACAGGCGCTGGGCCCGGACCACCTCGACCTTCAGGCGGGCGAACGGCTGTTGATCACGGGCGGCGCTGGCGGCGTCGGCCTGTTGGCTATCCAGCTCGCCAAGCTGACGGGCGCGCACGTGACGACCACGGCGTCGTCGGCGGGTGAAGAACTCGTGCGCGAAGCAGGAGCGGACCACGTGATCAACTACCGCGACCGGAAAATTTCCGAGGGTAACGAGCATTTCACCAAGGTCCTGGACCTGGTCGGCGGCGAGACCGTGGCCGATCTGATGTCCACCGTGGAGCGCGGGGGAGCCGTGGTGAGCATTGCGGGACCGCCCACCCCCGGCAGCCTGGCCGAAGATAGGGACCTTTCCAAGCCCAAGGCAGCGCTGGTTCGTGCCGTCGAGGAAATTCTGAGCTTCAAAATTCGCCGCTCGGCCATGAAGGCGCGGGCGACGTTCGAGTTCTTCCTCATGCACCCGGACGGCGAGGGTCTCGCCCGGTTGGCATCGTTGGTGGATCAGGGCAAGCTGCGGGTCACGATCGACAGCCGCTATCCACTCGATCAGTTCCGGGCCGCCTTCGAGCAGTTGGAGTCCCGGCGTTCCAAAGGCAAGGTTCTGGTCGAGATATCGGACTAATCCGGCCCAGGACGACGACGCCGCGTGGGCAGCCAGCGTTGGGCGCCCACGCGCGGTCACTTGCCCGGGTTCAAAGCGGCGATCGCGCCACTGAGGGCCGTAGCACCGCTGGTCCACACCGCGTAAGGGGACAGGAGCAGGCCGAGGCCAGCGTGGGACTTGCCCGCGCGGCGAACCAGGTCGATGGAGCTCACGGCCAGGGCGCCGGCTTCAATGGTCGAGACGACCGGGCGCTCACCGCGGAAGAACAAACCACACCACGCGGCATTGAGAGCAAGGTTGGTGCCGAGTGCTCGCGAGTAGCTCTTGAACTCGGCGGCGTCCCCGCGTTCGTGTGCATCGGCGAGCACTTTGTAAGACACATAGGCGATGTCCGCGTACAAGGCCGTCCACACGATGGGGAAAGCTGCGGCCGGCGGCTGCCAATCAGGCTTGCGAAGGGACTTGTACCAACTGTTCTCGGGGTCGGTGAGGAGTGTGCCCACCGCCGCACAAGCACCCACGGCAGCAATGGTGCCGATGGCTATCTTGCAACGATCGCGTTTACTCTGACGCGTCCGTTCCCGGCGAGTAGGAGAAATCTTGATGCGACTGACGGTGGGCTTCAAGGGGACCTCTTCCCTGGATTCCTAGTGGACAGCAGGCTTCTTACTCTTTCTATCGAGATTTTCTGTGAAGTGCCACCAGGGCGGCACCGAGCACACCAACGGTCACATCGCTCAGGGTGTCGAGGGGTGGAATGTGGATGTCCGGGGTGACCAGAAGAAAGCCGAGGAGCTCCATAACTTCCCACACGACGGCCAGGACGAGCCCGGTGATTGCGCACATCATCAACCGCTGCCCACGGGAAAGACGACCAAGTTCCGGAGATCTCCGCAGCGCGTAGTTCCAAGCGATCCACACCAGTACGTAGGTGCACAAGAAGTGGATCAGTAGATCCCACCACCAGATGCTGCTGTAGACCTGCTCCGCGGCACTCACCCCGGCGACCAGCATGATCAGGCTCGTTACCGCGCGAGCGTGTCCATGGCGGAAGCACAAGAACGCGACGACTTGTCCAAGCCCCACCAGGAGTAGGACCGCCACGTCGATCCAGCGTCCCTGAATTCCGTAGATCAGGGCGAAAAGCAACCCCGAAAAACACATGCTGGAAGCGATATATTCCCTTGCCGCGCCTCGATCAGCCACGCGGTGCCGTCCAGCGGGCACGCATGCGCTCCCACGGCTTCTGCTCGACCCAGTTGGTTTGCATGGTCGTACCTGCCATGCGTAGTTGTCGCATAATCCGGGGTGTCGAGGCGGCCGCCCGCCACGACACCAGCATGACGTTCCGGTGATCCAGCACGACCTTCTGGCGGGGGCCCAACCGGAAGCTGAGGTCGTAGTCGTCATGGATCTCCGGGGACAAGTGCACGCGGTCCCTGACGGAATGCCACCATGCTGAAGACATGGCCATGTTGGACCCCCACAGGGCAATGTGACCTAGCGCGAATCCGCCCACGAGGCGGTACGCGTACGAGTACAAGGCGCCCGCGACTCTGCCCAGCAGCGGGGAACGGGGCCCGAACCGGGCAATACCTGTCACGGCAACCACCTGAGTTCCGCCCTTGCGGGACATGTGTCGTTCCATGCTCTCGGCCATGTGCTCGACCCATTCCTCGGTCGGAATACCGTCCGCATCGCAGCGCAGGATCACGGGATGTTGCGCGGCGTCGTACCCGGAACGCACGGCGTACGCCACGCCGGGGATGTCCTCGCGAAAGCACGTTACGTCCGGGAATTCACTGAGGACCGTCGCGATGTCATCGGTTGAGCCGTTGTCCACCACGATGATCTCGTCCGGTAGGTGCGTTTGCCGGCTCAGTGCACGCAAGCAGCGGTGCAGGTACGCGGAATCATTGCGGGTGGGTATAACCACGCTGCACTTCATGGTTCTCCAAGCCGGTGGGGAGGGGGCTACATGCGACTTTACGGGGGGATGCTCCCTGGTACCCATGTCAAGACAACGGCGTTCGCTCACCGCTCGATTAACTGCCCAGCGGCTTGATGCGCTCCCAGGGCTCGATGGGTCCCTCGACCACGGTGAAGAGTGGGTGCGGGGTGGGAGTGTTCACTGCGTCCAGGCGCGCGCGGCCCCAGTCCGGATCGCGGCCTTCAACCTTCTGGCGAAGGAACGCGAGCTCGTAATCGAGCTGCCCGGTAGTCACATTGATGGTGTCTGGTTGGTGGGAGCGATCAAGCGAAATCCGCCCGCGATCAAAGCTGTAACCGCGCCGGTCCGCTTCGTCCGCGATGGCATGCAGATAATCAGCGACTGCCTGCAGGGGATCGGGGCGATCACGGAAACGCTCGAGTTGGGGGTGGTGGGTATAACCCTTTGTTTCGCCGCGCAGGACCTTTTGAGCCAGTAAGGTTTCTCGCCAGCCGGCGACCAATGCGCGTCGATCCAACAGGGCGGGGTCCAGCGACCAGAGTCTCATGGGCTCATTGTGCCCTTTGTCTCTCCACGTTTTGAGGGGGATTGCGTTGGGGAATCTCCAAGCGCGCTCACGTATCATGACCGCGTTCCTGAACCCCACACAAAGCGAATGCGTGATGTCCCTAGTCTCTGTCCTCCTGCCCGCCCAAGCAGCCGGTAGTGCTGAACTCGATGGTCTCGCAGGGTGGGTGGTCGACGTCATGGAGGCGATTGGCGCCCCGGGTGCCGGTCTGCTGGTTGCGTTGGAGAATCTGTTCCCGCCGTTGCCGTCGGAAGTCATCCTGCCGCTGGCCGGGTTCACCGCGAGCCAGGGCAACTTTTCCCTGGCCGGTGCCATCTTCTGGACCACTCTGGGTTCTGTGATAGGGGCGATTGCCCTGTATTGGATCGGTGTTGCGCTGGGCCGCCGCCGCCTGCGTGTGATCGTGGACAAGATGCCTCTGGTTGATCTGGATGATCTGGACCGCACCGAAGACTGGTTCAATCGGCACGGTAAAGCGACCGTGTTCTTCGGTCGAATGATCCCCATCTTCAGATCATTGATTTCAATCCCCGCCGGAATCGAACGCATGTCGTTTCTTCTTTTCGTGGCATTGACTGCGGCAGGTTCCCTGATCTGGAACTCCGTTTTTGTGGTGGCCGGTTATTTCCTGGGCGAGAATTGGCATATCGCGGAGCAATACGCCGGAGTGTTCTCCCGAATTGTGGTCATCGCCGTTCTGGTGTTCCTGATCTGGTGGGTGGTTCGGCGCGTGCGTCGAAACAAAAGGAAGCCGGCAGCCTAACCGTCCAACACTCAGAGACCCAGGCCGACCAGAAAGCAGGTGCATCCATGAACCTTATGGGCATTCTGGGAGGCCTGGGTCTTTTCATGGT
>CAACWU010000242.1_pt1 | contig 10431 bp, 7 predicted proteins | sample 2275741 | NCBI WGS metagenome assembly CAACWU01 (sample SAMEA5312470, study PRJEB27640) | indoor metagenome | biome: indoor environment; feature: uncontrolled; material: tiles wood | place: Germany | collected 2014-07-07
ACGAGCTCGGCGGAGACCACCCAGTCCGGGGAGGTTTTGAACAGGGCGGAGCCGGGGAAGATCGCGAACTTGGTGCCGCGTGCACCGCGGTAATCGCGGGTGCGTTCATCGCGCACACCGATATGGCTCAGCAGACCGGACAGCAGGCTCTGATGAATGGCGTCCTGATTGCCGGCGACGTCCAGCTCACGGGACCTCCCCGGATCGATCCCCACTTCGCGGGCGATCTGACGCAATTGGGCGAAGAGGTCCTGCCACTCGCGGATCCGCAAGAAATTGAGGTACTCGCGCTTGCACAGTTTGCGGAACTGAGAGGATGACAGCTCGTGTTGCTTTTCCTGGATGTATTGCCACAGCAGGCCGTAAGACATGAAGTCGGACGTCTTGTCCTTGAACCGCTTGTGGAACTCGTCCGCGGCCTGCCGATGCTCCAGCGGCCGTTCGCGTGGATCCTGAACCGTGAGCGCTGCGGCAAGCACCATGACCTCGCGGACGCAATTGCGCCGCTTGGCCTCCACGATCATGCGCCCCAGCCTCGGGTCCACGGGCAGGGCCGCCAGGACGCGGCCGGTCTGGGTGAGCGGCGAATTCTGCTGGCCGCGGCGGCGTCGTCCCCGGGAACGACCGCGACCACCCGACGACGCCGCCTGCTCGCGTTGCTCGTTCTGGCCACCCGAGCGCAGCGCGCCGAGTTCGCGCAACAGCACCACGCCGTCCTTGACGGCGCGGGAATCCGGCTTCTGTACGAACGGGAATTCGGAGATGTCCGTGGGCTCGCGCACCACACCCACCGAAATCATCTGCAGGATGACCGCGGCCAGATTGGTGCGCAGGATTTCGGGGTCGGTGAACTCCGGGCGGGACTCGAAGTCCTCCTCGGAATACAGGCGAATGCACACGCCGTCCGACACACGGCCGCAACGGCCGGCGCGCTGCCGCGCGGACGCTTGGGAAATCCGCTCGATGGGCAGGCGCTGTACCTTGGTGCGCGCCGAATAGCGCGAGATTCTGGCGGTGCCCGGGTCGATCACGTACTTGATGCCGGGGACCGTCAGCGAGGTCTCCGCCACGTTGGTCGCGAGCACGATCCGACGCTTGGAAGACGGCGCGAACACCCTGTTCTGCTCCGCCATGGACAACCGGCCGAACAGGGGTAGCAGCTCGGTGCCGGCCAGTGCGCGATTGCGGTCGATGACTTTGGCCAGCGCGTCCTGGGCGTCCCGGATCTCGCGTTCACCAGCGAAGAAGATCAGGATGTCGCCGGGCGGCTCGGAAGCGAGCTCCACCACGGCATCGCACACGGCGTCGATGGGATCGCGGTCCTCGTCCTCGAGGCCGTCTCCCGTGTCCGCCTCGTCATCGCCGCCGTCGCCGGTGCGGGGCTGGGCGAGCGGACGGTAGCGGACCTCCACCGGGTAGGTGCGGCCCGAGACTTCGATGATGGGGGCGGGCTTCACCTGGTCGCCGTCCTCGGCGGGTTCAGCGAAGTGCTCGGCGAACCGCTCGGGATCAATGGTTGCCGAGGTGATGATCAATTTGAGATCCGGGCGGCGGGGGAGCAGGCGCTTGAGATACCCCAGCAGGAAATCGATGTTGAGGGAGCGCTCGTGGGCCTCGTCGATGATGATCGCGTTGTAGCGGCGCAGCATCGGATCGTGGCTGATTTCGGCAAGCATGATGCCATCGGTCATCAGCTTGACCTTGGAGTCCTTGCCGACCTCGGACGTGAAGCGCACCTGGTAGCCGACCGTCTGCCCGACCTGCTCGCCCATCTCGTAGGCAATGCGTTCAGCCACGGAGCGTGCGGCGATGCGGCGCGGCTGGGTGTGGCCGATCAACCCGTTCTCACCCAGACCCAGCTCCAGGCACATCTTGGGTAGCTGTGTGGTCTTGCCGGAGCCTGTCTCACCGGCGACCACCACCACCTGGTGATCACGAATGGCAGCGCTGATGTCGTCACGGCGCGCGCTGACCGGAAGGTTCTGGGGGTACACGATGCGGGGCGTGGTGCTGGACTCAGTCATGTCAACGCCCCAGTCTACGGGTCCGGGGCGGTACGCCACTCACGGCGTGCGGGCCCGTCAGAACACGATCCCATACCGAATGTGTGCCACGTCTCATTTTTTGACCGAACGGCAGGTAATATCCAGGCACCACTAGTTGTCTTGAAAGGACGCCCACCATCATGAAGCGCACTCTTTCGCTAACCGCAGCGGTCGCCGCTTCCGCCCTGGTCCTGACCGCTTGCGGTTCGGGCGGCGGTGCCAGCCAGTCCGAGGAACCCCAGGAAGTCTCCGTGGGGATCGCTCAATTCGTGGAACACCCCTCGCTCGATGCCGCGCGAGAAGGTTTCGTAGCCGCCTTGGAAGAAGGCGGCTACAAGGAAGGCGACAACCTGAAGTTGGACGTGCAGAACGCCTCCGGTGACCAAGCCACCGCGACCAACATCGCCTCCAACTTCGCGTCGTCCGATAACGACTTGATCCTCGGTATCGCGACACCCACCGCTCAGTCCCTGGCACAAGCCGTGACCGACAAGCCCGTCCTGTTCACCGCCGTCACCGATCCCGTGGACGCCGGACTCGTGGACTCCATGGACGCGCCCGGAGCCAATATCACCGGTACGACCGACATGAACCCGGTCGAGGACCAGATCAAACTCATCAAGCAGTTCAAACCGGACGCCAAGTCCGTGGGCATCATCTACAGCTCCGGCGAGACCAACTCGCAGATCCAGGTGGAAGAGGCCAAGAAGGCCGCCGAAGCGGAGGGTCTGACCGTGGAGGAGAAGACCGTGACCACCACCGCGGAGGTCGCCCAGGCCGCGGAGTCCTTCAACACCGATTCCATTTACGTCCCCACCGACAACAAGGTGGTGGCCGGCCTCGAAGCAGTGGTCGGCGCCGCCGAGTCCAAGAAGATCCCGTTGATCGTGGGTGAAGGTGACTCGGTGGAACGCGGTGGTCTGGCAACCGAGGGCATCAGCTATGAACAGCTCGGCAAGCAGACCGGGGAAATGGCCCTTCGCATCATCGAGGAGGACGGCGACCCCGCCGAGATGGCCGTGGAATCCCAGAAGGAGACCCACTTGATCATCAATGCCGAGGCCGCCAAGGCCATGGGCATCGAGGTCCCCAAGGCACTGCTTGATTCCGCCGATGCAGTGATCCGGTAACCATTCATGATCGCCGGAATCGAACTCGGCCTGATCTACGCCGTGATGGCCCTGGGCGTCTATCTCACGTTTCGTGTGCTGGACTTCCCGGACCTCACGGTGGATCAGTCCTTCACCACTGGGGCCGCCACCGCGGCCATGATTATCCTGGGTGGTGGCAGCCCCTGGCTGGGCACCATCGCGGGATTCTTCGCCGGTGCGCTCGCGGGTCTCATCACGGGTCTGCTGCACACCAAAGCCCACATCAACGGCTTGCTGGCGGGTATTTTGACCATGACCGCCTTGTACTCCATCAACCTCAGAGTCATGGACAGCAAGGCCAACCTGGCACTGCTGCGCGAGGACACCGTATTCACCCCGCTGCGCGAAGCCGGGTTGCAGGGATCCGTGGTGGGAGTGCTCCTACTGCTCGCCGGGGTGCTGCTGGTCAAGGTCCTGCTTGACTGGTTCCTCTACACGGACGCCGGCTTGGCCATGCAGGCCACCGGTGACAACCCGGACATGATCCGTTCCTTTGGCGTGAACACGGATAACCAGAAAATTCTCGGTCTGTGCCTGTCCAACGGCATGGTCGGCTTGTCCGGTGCGCTCGTGGCTCAGTACCAGGGTTTTGCGGACATCGGCATGGGTATCGGCCTGATCGTCGTGGGCCTGGCTTCCGTGATCCTGGGTCAGGGCATCTTCGGAACGCGCACGGTCATCATTGCCACCGCGGCCGTGATCTTCGGGTCCGTGCTGTACCGACTGGTGATCACCGCGGCCCTGCAGCTGGGTCTGAACCCGTCCGACATGAAGCTGATCTCCGCCGTACTGGTGGTCATCGCGTTGGTGCTTCCGCAAATGACGTTCTTCAAGCGGTGGAATGCGCGCCGCAAGGACCGCGAGGCACGCAAGGTCCAGGCCGGCGTCGAACCCGGCGTGGGGACACCCGCTACCGTGGGCGGTCGCACAGGAGAGGGGCAATAAACCATGTTGACCATCACCGACGTGCGGAAAACGTTCTTCGCCGGAACCGTCAATGAACGCGTGGCTCTGGACGGCGTGAGCCTGACCGTGGAACCGGGAGATTTCGTGACCGTGATCGGCTCCAACGGCGCCGGTAAATCCACGATGTTGAATACGGTCTCCGGGTCGATCATCCCGGACTCCGGCAGCATCCAGGTCTCCGGCGAACCGGTCACCAAGCTCGGGGAACACAAGAAGGCCCACTGGATCTCTCGCGTGTTCCAGGACCCCATGAAGGGTTCCTCGCCCAATCTGACCATCGAGCAGAACATGGCCATTGCGTCCCGCCGCGGCAAGTCTCGCCGACTGTCCATGGGCGTGACGCGCTCGCGGAAACAACAGTTCCGGGACGAGCTGGCCAAGTTGGAACTCGGGTTGGAGAACCGGCTGGGTGCCAAGGTGGGGTTGCTGTCCGGCGGCCAACGCCAGGCACTGTCCCTGCTCATGGCAACGTTCTCATCACCGGAGATCCTGCTCCTGGACGAGCACACCGCGGCCCTGGATCCCCAGCGCGCCAAGCACGTGACGGAACTGACCGAGCGCATGGTGTCCGAACAGAACCTCACCACCATCATGGTCACCCACAACATGGAACAGGCCCTGCGCCTGGGTAACCGGTTGATCATGATGCACGAGGGCAAGATCCTGTTCGAGCTGAACGAGGAGCAGAAGGCCAGATCGACCGTGTCCGATCTGCTGTCGGAGTTCCAGAAACTGCAAACGGTCAGCGGGGAACCCACACTTGATGACGCTACGCTGCTAGAAACAGTCCGCGTCACCAAAGAAGGAAAACCGTAGTCATCGTGAACACGAACAGGCGCCAGCGCACCACATCAGTCATCTCTTTGGCGGGTCTGCTGGCCCTGTTCGTGTGCATCTTCACTCTTCCTCCGGCCCTGGTACACCTCGGGCGGGCGGCGTCAGAAAGTGCATCGGTGCCCCTGACCGGCACCGCACTGGCCACGATCATCGTGGGCTTCGGCACGCTTCTGATCGGTGGGGTGCTGAGCATCATCGGCATGGCGCGGAGGCGTACCACGGCCCCGGTGCACAACCCGGAGGATGACTACGTGGCCGAGCAGTTCGGCGAGGGGGAGATGCTCCACGACTACGACCCCATGGAGCTGAATCCGCACCTTCGGGCGCGGCAACGACACGGCGATAACGAGCGCTGACGAACGAAACCCCCGGGCTGTTGCTCCGGGGGTTTCTTCGTGGTGCAGCGTGCATAACCGGTTGCATCGACCGCGCTGAGGCGAGGGGCGGGGCCCGACCGCCGAGTGGGCGTTGTTGGGTACGAGGCCGAACCGCGACGGAAGAGGACCGCGCGGGGCGGGGGAGCGGCGTCGTCGACGGAAAAGGCGCGTTAAACGAAAAAGTGCCCGCGATAGGAATCGAACCTACGACCTTCTGCTCCGGAGGCAGACGCTCTATCCCCTGAGCTACGCGGGCGGGGGCTGTCTTGCGGTCCCTTGGATCGGGCCGTGAACAACTCGATTGATATTAGCAGGTTCGTCACGGCAGTCGAATTGACTCGAATCGGTGGGCGCGGTTCGTCCCGTTACACTGGTCCGGTGACTCCTGAAGAACTTTCCGCTGCCGTATCCGCATGCCTGCACGAGGCCGTAGCCGCCGGTGATCTGACCCTGGTGGACGGTGCAGAGCTTCCCGAAGCGAAGGTCGAGCGCCCCAAGAATCGTGAACACGGGGACTGGGCCACCACCGTGGCCATGCAGGCGTCCAAGAGATTCGGTCGCAAGCCCCGTGAGATCGCCGAGATCCTGGTCGAGCGCTTGAGCAATGTGCCCGGCGTGGCCGCCGTGGACATCGCCGGTCCCGGCTTCCTGAACATTAAGCTCGAGGCCGCCGCGGCCGGTGAGCTCGCGCAGTCGATCGTCGAGCAGGGCGTCTCCTACGGCACCTCTGACGTTCTGAGCGGCACTGCCATCAACCTGGAATTCGTCTCCGCCAATCCCACGGGTCCCATTCACCTGGGCGGTACCCGCTGGGCTGCCGTGGGCGATTCGCTGGCCCGCGTCCTGCAGTCGCAGGGTGCCCAGGTCACTCGCGAGTACTACTTCAACGACCACGGTGCGCAGATCGACCGGTTCGCGCGTTCACTGCTGGCTCGTGCCCGTAACGAGGACGCACCCGAGGACGGTTACGGCGGACAGTACATCTCGGACATCGCCCAGCGTGTGCTTGAGCAGCACCCTGACGCCTTGGAGTCCGAGGATCCGCAGGAAGTCTTCCGCGCCAACGGTGTGGAGCTGATGTTCCAGGAGATCAAGTCCTCACTGCACGAGTTCGGGGTGGACTTCGATGTCTTCTTCCATGAGAACTCCCTGTTCGAAGGTGGACAGGTCGAGCAGCTGGTCGAACAGCTCAAGGACTCGGACGCCATGTACTTCAAGGACGGCGCCTGGTGGCTGCGGTCCACGGACTACGGCGACGACAAGGACCGCGTGGTCATCAAGTCGGACGGTAACGCCGCCTACATTGCCGGTGACATCGCCTACTTCAAGGACAAGCGCGGCCGCGGGGCGGATTTGTGCATCTACATGCTGGGCGCGGATCACCACGGCTACGTGGCTCGGCTGAAGGCTGTCGCCGCAGCGCTGGGGGATTCCCCGGAGCGCGTGGAGGTGCTGATCGGCCAAATGGTCAATCTGGTCCGCGAGGGCGTGGCCGTGCGCATGTCCAAGCGTGCCGGCACCGTGGTGACCATGGAGGACCTCGTGGAGGTCGTGGGGGTGGACGCCGCGCGCTACTCCCTGACCCGTTACTCGGTGGACTCCAATATCGACATCGACCTGGATGTGCTGACCAAGCGCTCCAACGAGAACCCCGTGTTCTACGTCCAGTACGCCCACGCCCGCACCTGCGCCGTGCAGCGCAACGCTGAGGCCGCCGGGGTGCGTCGCGTGGCAGAGGACGGATCGGATCTTTTCGACGCCGCTCTGCTCGATCACGCTCGCGAAGCAGACCTGCTCGCCGCATTGGGGCAGTACCCCTCCGTGGTCGCCCAGGCCGCCGAACTGCGCGAACCGCACCGCGTGGCCCGCCACCTGGAACTTCTGGCGGGCACCTATCACCGCTGGTACGACGTGTGCCGCGTGGCACCCCAGGGCGGCGGCCCGGTCGAACCGGTACACAACTCTCGCTTGTGGCTCAACGACGCCGTGCAGCAGGTCCTGGCCAACGGCCTGACCCTGCTGGGCGTCGGTGCGCCGGAACGGATGTGATGTCGTGAGTTCAACAGACAACGCCCACCCGCTGGCGCCGGGATGGCTGACCGTCCCCGAAGACAACGCCGCACTGGACCCCAAGGTCTTCACCGGGCAGTACGACCGTGATGATCGCGGCTGCGTCACCGTGGACGGCGTGTCCGTGACCGAACTGGCGGAGCGTTACGGCTCACCGAGCTACGTGATCTCGGAAGACACTTTCCGCTCCCGCGCCCGCGGGTTCCGCGAGGCTTTCGAAGCCGCGTTCTCTCCCCTGGGCGTTGACGTGGAGGTCTACTACGCGTCCAAGGCACTCTTGAACACGCACGTGGCACGGTGGGCCCAGGACGAGGGTCTCAACGTGGACACCGCGTCCGGCGGTGAACTCGAAGTCGCGCTGCGCGCCGGAGTGGATCCTTCCAAGATCGCGTTGCACGGTAACAACAAGTCTGCCGCGGAGATCACTCGCGCGCTGGACACAGGTGTGGGGCGCATCGTGGTGGACTCCCTTCCGGAGATCCAGCTGGTTGCGGACCTCGCGCAGAAGCTTGCGGTGCGCGCTCCCATCATGTTGCGCGTGACCCCGGGTGTGCACGCCTCGACCCATGAGTTCATCGCCACGGCCCACGAGGACCAGAAGTTCGGGCTGTCGCTCAATCCTTCCGTCGAGGGGGAGGACTCGCCCGCACTGCAGGCTCTCGCCCAGTGCGTGGCGCTGCGGGAACACCTGGACCTACGCGGACTGCACTGCCACATCGGATCCCAAATCTTCGCGGCGGAAGGTTTTGGCCAGGCCGCCGAGCGCGTGCTGGCCCTGCGCGAAACCGTGGCCGAGCGCTGGTCAACGGTGCTGCCCGAACTGGATCTGGGTGGCGGTCACGGTGTGGCCTACACGAGTGCGGACGAACCCCGTACGGCTGAGTCGATCGCCACGGATCTCGCTGAGCACCTCGCCGGTCTGCTCAAGAATTCCGAGTTGCCGCTTCCGCACCTTTCGTTCGAGCCCGGCCGCTTCATTGCGGGTCCTTCCGGTTGCACCGTGTACACAGTGGGCACGGTGAAGACCGTGACCGTCAGCCCCGGTGTGGAGCGCCGCTACGTCTCCGTGGACGGTGGCATGAGCGACAACGCCCGCCCGGTCCTCTACGACGCCGATTACACCGCTGTGCTCGCCAACCGCGTCTCGGATGCGGATCCCGTGCTCAGCCGCGTGGTCGGGAAACACTGCGAATCCGGTGACATCGTGGTCCGGGACGTCTACCTGCCGGCGGATGTCACGGCCAGTGACCTGCTGGTGGTACCCGTGACCGGTGCGTACTGCTGGGCTCTGTCCAGCAACTACAACTGGCTCACGCGACCAGGAATGATCAGCGTGGACTCTCAAGGACGGGTCCAGGTGCTGATCCGTACCGAGACCGTCGACGATCTGCTGGCCCGGGACACCGGCGCGAGCGCCGAATAAGCCCCCAAGGAATATCAGGAGCAATGACTACTTCAGCGACTTCGCACCAAGAGACACCCCACTTGAAGGTTGCCCTCCTGGGCGCCGGCACCGTGGGTTCCCAGGTAGCCCGCGTGCTGCTCGATTCCAAGGACGAGCTGGCCCTGCGCTCGGGCGTCACGCTCGATCTCGTGGGCGTGGCCGTGCGTAACGTGGACGCGCCGCGAGATTATGAGATTCCGCGCGATTTGTTGACCACGGACGCGGATTCCGTAATCGACGCCGCGGACATCGTGGTGGAGCTGACCGGTGGCATCGAGCCCGCCCGGACACGTATTCTGCGTGCGCTCAACGCCGGTACCAGCGTGGTGACCGGTAACAAGGCGTTGCTTGCCGCCCACGGCCGTGAGCTCCAGGACGCCGCCGCTGCGTCCGGTTCCCAGCTGTCCTACGAGGCCGCCGTGGCCGGCGCGATCCCGATCGTTCGCCCCATGCGCGACTCGCTCGCCGGCGACAAGGTCACCCGCTTCCTGGGCATCATGAACGGCACCACCAACTTCATCCTGGACCAGATGGACACCACGGGCGCCGCGTTCGACGACGCCCTGGCCGAGGCTCAGGAGCTGGGTTACGCCGAGGCCGACCCCACCGCCGACGTCGAGGGGCACGACGCCGCCGCCAAGGCCGCCGTGCTCGCGTCGCTCGCCTTCCACTCGACCTTCACCCTGGACGACGTCCACTGCGAGGGCATCACCGCGGTGAGCGCGGAAGATGTCGCAACCGCGGCCGAGGCCGGTTACGTGATCAAGCTGCTGTCCGTGGGTGAGCGCACCGAGGACGGCGTGAACCTGCGCGTCAACCCCGTCATGATTCCCCGCAACCACGTGCTCGGGGGAGTGCACGGTGCGTACAACGCCGTCTTTGTCGAGGCCGAGAACGCCGGCTCGCTCATGTTCTACGGCCAGGGCGCAGGCGGTGAACCCACGGCGTCGGCCGTTCTGGGCGACCTGGTGTCCGCCGCTCGCTCGATTGCGCGCGGTGCCGAGGGCATCCCGCTGAGCGATCACGCCAAGCTGCCCGCCGTGTCCATGGACAACGTGACCACGCGCATGGCCATCACCGTGACCGTGAAGGACCGCTTGGGTGTGCTCGCTCAAATCGCCCAGGTCTTCGCGGACCATGGCGTGTCCATCTCCACCATGCATCAGACCGAGGATCCCAAGGATCACGCCATCTCCGTGCTGCGCCTGGTGACCCACACGGGCCGCCACCGTGATCTCATGGACACCGTGGGTGCACTGCGTGAGTTGCCCGTGGTGGCCGAGGTGCTCTCGGTGATCCCCGTGGAGACCGGCGACTAAGTCCACCGCCCCGCGGGGCGTTCATAAACTTCAATGGGTGGTGAACGCCGCCCACCGTCACACAGCGTCGAGGAGAACCGGTATGGCACACGTCTGGCAGGGCGTTATCAACGAGTACAAGGACCGCTTGCCGGTCACCGAGGCCACCGAGGTCATCACCATGGGTGAGGGTGGCACGCCGCTGATCCAGGCTCGTGCCCTGTCCGAACTGACCGGCAGCTC
>CAACWU010000323.1_pt1 | contig 10410 bp, 11 predicted proteins | sample 2275741 | NCBI WGS metagenome assembly CAACWU01 (sample SAMEA5312470, study PRJEB27640) | indoor metagenome | biome: indoor environment; feature: uncontrolled; material: tiles wood | place: Germany | collected 2014-07-07
CTGATTCGTATCGACATGTCCGAATACTCGGAGAAGCACTCCGTCTCCCGTCTGGTCGGTGCCCCTCCGGGCTACGTCGGCTACGACGAGGGCGGCCAGCTGACCGAAGCCGTGCGGCGTCGTCCGTATTCGGTGGTCCTGTTGGACGAGGTGGAGAAGGCTCACCCCGAGGTCTTCGACATCCTGTTGCAGGTCCTCGATGACGGGCGTCTGACCGACGGCCAGGGCCGCACCGTGGACTTCCGCAACGTGATCCTGATTCTGACCTCGAACATGGGCAGCCAGTTCCTGGTCGACCAGAACTTGGACATGGAGCAGAAGAAGGAAGCGGTCATGAACGTGGTCAATGCCTCGTTCAAGCCCGAATTCTTGAACCGTCTGGACGACATCATCATGTTCGATCCGCTGTCGGTCGAGGACCTCGCCAAGATCGTCGACATCCAGGTGGCTCAGCTCGCCAAGCGGCTTGAACCGCGCCGTCTGACGCTGGATGTCACCTCGGCAGCCAGCGAATGGTTGGGCCTGGCCGGTTACGATCCCGCCTACGGTGCTCGCCCGCTTCGCCGTCTGGTGCAGCGCGAGATCGGCGACCGCCTGGCTCGCGGCCTGCTCTCCGGAAACATCGTGGACGGTGACACGGTGGTCGTGGACGTCAACCCTGACGTCGCCACCGAGGGCCTCACGGTTACCTCGTCCCACGACGACGCCGCCGGCTCGCCTTCCAGCGGCAACGACGATGACATCGTGGACGCGGAGATCGTCGAAGACTGATCCGCGGTATTTAGACAGACACCAACCCAGTCCGACCGATGCAATACAGCGCCGGTAGTGGCCCCGAGGGGGTTGCTACCGGCGCTTCTGCCTGTCCGCTGTCTCGGTGTGGAAGCGCGGAATGATCAGCGCGCCCCGTGAACCGCTCTTCGATCCGGTGGAGTTCGATTGGCGGGAACCGGTCGGGGCTGTCCGGCGATTGCTACTGCGCCGATAGTCGCAGCTGCGAAAAACACCAGGGGTGCGGAACCGAGGTCTTGCAGCGTGCCGAGAAGCCAGGCGCCAACGGCCTGTCCCAGTGCCAGGGCCACAAAAAGAACGACCGTTCCCGCAGCGGCCGAGCGTGGGGTCAACCGCATGGCCCACACGATCAGGACGCCCGTCATGGCGGTGTAGCTCGCGCCGAACAGTGACACCGCTGCGAAGGCGATCACCGGGTGCCCGGGGTCCACTCCGACGCCTGCGGTGCCCACTAGCATCGCCAGATTGGTCAGCGACCACGCCCGACTCAGCGACCAGCGTTGAACGAGTCGGGCGGCCAACGCGCCGGCAACGCTCATGGCACCCAGCAGAATCCAGGCCGTGACCGAATATGACTGCCCGGTGAAAAAACTGGGGGAGGCCGCATCGAGCGCCGATCGGCCGAAGGTCCATACTGCGGCACTTCCCGCCCCCGAACACAGGGCGATAGCGACGACGCGTCGCAAGGCGAGAAGGTCGTGCGGGCGGACGTGTGCATCTGCAGCCGGCTCACCGAACCTCGAGGTGTGGTGAGGGTGCCCGGCGCGAGCCGAGGTGAGTGTGGCCACCGTGGCAAGCGCCGTAGTGATGGCGATGATGGTCCATCCGGTACGCCAATTCTCGGTTGTCGTTGCCAACAACAGGCCGGCGGCAACAAGCCCCACGCCCGTGCCCGAATTGACCGTGGTCTGGGCGCCTTCTCTTTTGGCTTCCCCGATGATGCGCGAGATCAGTCCCACGGTTCCCGGTGTGGCGAAACCTGCGCCGGTACCGGCCACCACCACGCCGATCCCCAAAACCGCGGTACTGGGGGCAGTCGCCACCGTGAGTGCGCCCGCCGAGGCAGAGGCTCCAGCGCAGACCACGAGGAGACGAGGCCATTTGGCTCCGAGCGCGGCAATTACGGCGGCGACACAGTAGGACAGGAAACTACCCGCCTGAATCATGCCCGCGGTGGCGCCATCGAGATCGAAGGCCTGCTGGAACTGCGGAAGAAATAGGCCGTATCCGAACCGCGCCAAACCGTACGTGGCGGCGATGAGTCCCATGCTGCTGAGGATGAGGCGCACAGGAAACTCCTTTCTAAAACGATCGTTACATTTATAGTAACGTACGTTCTAGTTTTCTAGGTTTAGAGTTAAGTTGATGATGGTGACGAGAACCCCGGCGCGGACCCGATTGTTGGAGGCGGCGGATCGACAGCTGTTCACGCGTGGCGTTCAGGCGACCCCGGTGGACGATCTTCTGCGCGAGGCGGAGACCTCCGCGGCAACGCTTTACGCGCAGTTCGGAAGCAAAGACGGTCTGCTGGCGGAAGCGCTCGAAGGTCGACTGGCGAATTGGCAGGCCGCCTGGGACGCGCACATTGCCGAAGCTTCTGACGACACGTCTCGTTTGCTGGCGATTTTCGACGCTCTACTCGCATACCGCGAACGTGGCCGCCCATCGGCACGGTGGTGTGCCTTCCTCGCCACGGCATCGGAAATGTCCGAACCGCCGAAACCAGTGCGGTCCGTTCTGGAAGCGGACTCGGCATTACTGCGGAAACGACTGCTTCATCTCTCGCGGCCATTGGCCGAAGAGCGAGCGGCGGAATTGGCCGATGCCGTGGAACTCATTTACTCGGGTGTTCTGGCCTCGCTCCTCCGGGATGACCCCGTGGATCCGATAGCTGTTGGCCGTCGCTCGGCAGCGGTGGTAGCCGCTTCCTACGGTTCTTAGAAAGGACCCCGCATGAGCGCTACATCGAGTCTGGCCCGCGTGGACGATTTGCTGCGCTCGCGGAACTCCGTGCATCACGCAGTAGTTCTCCTGGAAAGCGCAGACGGGTCTCGGCGCCACACGGCGACCACCGGTCGGGCGAACCTGGATGGACGATTCATCACCGCGTCCATCAGCAAACTCTTCGTTCACGCCATCACGTACGCGCTCGTGGATCGAGGGATTCTCGAGCTCGACCAGCCAGCCGCTCAGTGGCTCGGTGCTGACACTCTTCGCGGTGTGCATGTCATCAGTGGGCGCGACTATGGCGACGAGATCACACTGCGCCATCTCGTGACGCACACCTCCGGACTTCCCAACCTGGAAACGGCCGGAGTCAACGGGGCACCGTCCCTTGAGCAGCAGGTCTTGCGGAGGGACCGTGAGGTGCCCCTTTCGGAGGTCTTGGACCTCCACCGCCACGTGGCCGCCAAATTTCCGCCCGGCGCGGGTCGCAGGGCGCAGTATTCGGACACCAACGCCGACCTGCTGGCGTTGATCCTCGAACGCACCACGGACACGCCCTACGAGCAGTTGATCAGGGACTACGTCCTGGAACCATTGGGCCTTGGTCGCACGGGCCTCGTTCACACTAATACGACCGATACAGCCCCGGTCTTCCGACGACGCCGCCCCGTCACCTTCCATCGCTATATCTCGTCCCAGCGTGGTTCCGGAGGAATCGCGGCATCAGCCTCGGACCTCATGAAGTTTTTGCGCGCTTTCACGGAGGGCGAGCTGTTCTCCCCGGAGCACCTGTCGAACCCTGATTGGCGACGGACCCAGTACGGGCCGCTGCAATACGGCCCGGGCGTGATGCGATTGCAGCTCCCACGATTGATGTCGCCGTTCTTGCCCGCCCCGGAGATCATCGGGCACTCGGGGTCGACGGGCAGTTTCGCGTTCTACTGCCCGCCCTATGCGACCTACATCGTGGGTACCGTCAACCAGATGTCTGGTATCCCGTTCGAATACGTCTACCGGTACCTCAACGCGTTCGCGCGGTAGGTGGCGCGAGCGGCGTCGTCGGTGGGGGAGGAAAGCACACAGCGCCGGCGACCTTCCCGAATAGGGGCGGCCGACGGCGCTGTGCAGTGCGAGGACGCTACTTGGCTGGTTCGTCCTCCATGTACTTGTCCTCGCGGTAGTCGTAATCAATCGGACGATCGTCTTCGTCGGTGCGCTGATACCAGGCGCTGATGCGCTCCGAGGTGGAATCAACGTCGTGACCGGCTGCAGACGGGCCCTTCTCGTGGCGGATCTCGATGGCGAAATCGTCACCGTGCTGGTCCATACCCTGGCGCACGGCGTTGTCCAACGCCTTGCGGGCGTAACGGTGTCGCAGGCTCATGGGGTCGGTGCTCAAATCCCGCAGGAACGCGGGGATCAGGGCGAGCAGGATGATCGCGAACGGTAGCGCCGCCACGGTGACCAAGTCTTGGAGCCCCTGCAGCGCATCCGAACCGCCCACCAGCAGCATCACGGAGGACACACCGGCCAACGCGAGGCCCCAGAAGATGGTGATCTTCTTGTCCGGGTGCGGCTTCCCCTGCTGGGACATGGACGCCATTACCAGAGTTGCGGAGTCTGCGGAGGTGATGAAGAAGACGGCCAGCAGGATAATGATCGCGATGGGCGTGATCTGGCTGAGGGGCAGCGCGTCCAGCATGAGGAAGAGCATTGCCTCGGGGGAAGCCGCGCTGGCGATGTCTGCGCCGGAACGCTGCAACCAGATGGCGGTGCCGCCGAAGATGGAGAACGCGAGCACGCAGATCAGGGTGGGTGCCAGAAGCACCACGGTCACGTACTGGCGCAGGGTGCGACCGCGCGAAATGCGGGCCACGAAGACACCCACGAAGGGCGCCCAGGAAACCCACCAGGCCCAGTAAAACAGGGTCCAGTAGCGCATGAACTCTTCGGCCTCGGGACCCCAGGACGCGGACATCGAGATCATCTGGAACATCTCGCCGAAGTAGGTTCCGACCACGGAAGGGATGAAGTTCAGCAGGAATACGGTGGGGCCGGCCACGAACAGGAAGAACGCGACGATGGCCGCCAGGACCATGTTGAAATTGGAGAGGCGACGAATGCCCTTGGCCACTCCGGACACGGCGGAAATCAAGAACACGCAAGTCAGTACGGCAATGATGCCGATCAGCAGGCCGTTGCCCACCTCGCTCATGCCGGTGATGATCTGCAGACCGCTACCGATTTGCAGGGTGCCCAGACCCAAGGAAGCGGAGGTCGCGAACAGGATGCCGATGATCGCGAAGGTGTCGATCAGTCGACCGCCCACGGTTAGGTGCGCGCGCTGACCGAAGATGGCGGACATCAGCAACGGCCGACCGCGGCGGTAGGCCGCGTACCCCACGGCCGCGCCCACCAGCGCGTATATGGCCCACGCCTGCAGGCCCCAGTGGAAGATGGTCTGTGCCATGGCTGAGTGCATCGCCTGGTACGTTTCGGCTTCCGCACGGCCCGGCGGAGGAGTCATGTAATAGGTGATCGGCTCGTACACGCCGAAGAAGATCAGGCCCACGCCCATGCCCGCGGCAAAGAGCATCGCGATCCACGAACCCATGGAATAGGCGGGAGCTTCGCCGTCCTTGCCGAGGGGAATCCTGCCGTAGCGGGAGAAACCCACGTAGAGCAGGAACAGCAGCACGACCGCGGCCAGCAGTGTGAAGACCCAACCGCCGTACGTTACGACGCCGGTCAGGGCTGCGGAAGCGACCTGGGTGAGGGTTTCGGTGGACACCGCACCCCACACCACGAATCCCACGATCAGCGCACCGGCCACACCGAACGTGATCTTGTCGGTGCGGTAGCGGACGCGCTGTTCTTCCACGGAGACACCGGGGATCAAGCCCGGGTGTGTGTCGTGGGGGTAACTGGCGGGGGGATCGTCGGACCCGGATACCGGGCGGGACGAGGAGCTCATAACGGAACCTGCGTTCTGAACTGAAGATGGCGGCGTCGGCCGCCCGGACCGTTAGACCTTACCGGTTTCTACTGAGACGCAGCGTCATGAAGGTGTCCACCGAAAAGGCACTAACCGACGAGTAGGCACTGTCCATAAGCTCATGAGGGGCTGGAAACGACCCGAGGAGTGGGCAATTTCACGTTCAATGGGGAACCAACATGACAATTCAATATCGATCCATGATCCGTTCGACGTTGGCTTTCGCCGCAGCGTCGTTCATGATCGTCAACGCCATGCCGGCCGCGGCCGCAGAAACTGAAGAGGACTCGTTCTCGTTCGCGACGCTGGGTATGTGCGACCAAGAACCTGTGCGTAACCTGTACTGAATCACCATGAATGGTGACACCAGCGCGAATAATTACCTGAAATTCACCGTAAACCCGCACGTCCCGGCGGGTGGGTCAGCCACCGGGTCCAGCTCAGGCGAAGTGGTCAATTACGAGCGGGTTCACCTCGACCGAGGTCATGTAGAGGGTTTCTCCCAATGTGAGTGACCCCTCGTCAGCAAGGGCGGGTAAAAGCATGTAACCTGGACCTACGAAAAACTGACAAGATACTCCGGGGCCGTACTGTGTGCGCAGTGCGTTGAACAGTGCCGCCCATCGGACACGAGACGCAGAGGGGGTCACGCCATGGGGCGCGGCCGTCAAAAGGCGAAGGCGACACGGCAGGCGCGGGAGATGAAGTACTTCAGCCCGCAAACCGACTACTCGGCGCTGCAGCGCGAGCTGCGGTCCAACAAACCGTCCACCCGAGCCGTAGACCACGAGGATCGTCATGAGGAAGAAGATGATTACTCGGCCTACGCGGAGAAGTACTCCGACTACGACTGACCTGGTTCACGCGGAAACCCACTGAGGCCCGCACGACCGGCAGTGCAGCGCATGCGTCACGCGAACGTGGAGCACCACGTTTCGGGTCCAAGGACGTTGTAGTTCACAAGGAACCGCCCCACACCACGAGTGGTTGGGGCGGTTCCTTGTGCGCTTTTCTTCCCGCTCCGCGAATGACTCAGTGGGCGTACTTGCCCGTCATGAGCACCCCGCCGCCGTTCACGCCCTTGGCGCCTTGGACCCAGTCCAACCCGGCGTCCTTGGCGGACGGATCCACGGGGCCCACATGACCCATGATCCAAGAGCTCACGCCGCGCTTGTTGAGGTGCTCCACCGCGGCATCTGCGACTGAGGGGTCAACGATTGCGACCATGCCCACACCCAGGTTGAGGGTGCGTTCCAGATCGGGCTGGGGAACGTTGCCCAGCTGACCGACCAGCTGGAAGATGGCGGGCAACTCCCAGGTGGAACGATCCACGGTGGCCTGCAATCCTGCGGGCAGCACCCGTGCCAGGTTGGCTGCCAAACCGCCGCCGGTCACGTGCGAGAATCCGCGCACGCCGTGGCCCGTCTGCCCGTCTTCTCCGTTGACGGGGAAGGCCCGAGCCAGGTCCAGGACATCGGCCGCGTACACGCGCGTGGGCTCAAGCAGTTCTTCGCCCAGGGTGCGTCCGAGTTCCGAGACCTGACGATCCAGCTGCCAGCCGGCCACATTGATCACCCGGCGCACCAGGGAGTAGCCATTGGAGTGAATGCCGGAGGATGCCATGCCGATGATCACGTCACCGGACTGCACGCGGTCCGGGCCGAGCAGCTCGTCGGCCTCGATGATGCCGGTGGCCGCTCCCGCGACGTCGTACTCGCCCGGGGCCAGCAGGCCCGGGTGCTCGGCAGTCTCGCCACCGACCAAGGAGGTTTCGGCGGCGTCGCACGCCGCGGCGATGCCACGCACGATGTCCGCGATGCGCTCTGGAACCACCTTGCCGGTGGCGATGTAATCGGTCATGAACAACGGCTTGGCGCCCACCACCACGATGTCGTCCACAACCATGCCCACCAGGTCCCAACCAATGGTGTCGTGGATGTCCAGGCTCTGGGCGATGGCCACCTTGGTGCCCACGCCGTCCGTGGAGGTCGCCAGATATGGCTTGCGGTACTTTGTGAGTTCCGAGACATCGTAGAGACCGGCGAATCCGCCCACCCCACCTACCACGTTGGTCGAGTGAGTGGCCTTGACCGCGGACTTCATGAGTTCCACGGCGCGATCACCGGCTTCAACGTCCACTCCGGCGCTCGCGTAGGTCACGGACTGGGCGCTGGCGCCGTCTTGGATGTTGCTCATGCGCTGTTCTCCTGGGTGGCAGGTGTCTGAGGTTCGGTCTCGTTCAGCTCGTGGTGCTTCGCCGACGGCGCTGAGCTGCCCGGCGCTTCAAGCACGGCCTTTCCGAGCTTGTCGGCTTCGGGCAGGGGAGTGGGGTACGTGCCGGAGAAGCATGCGGTGCACAGGATCTCCCGCGGCTGCTTGGTCGCCTCGACCATGCCTTCCTGAGAGATGTACCCCAAGGAATCGGCACCCAGCGAGGCGCGGATGTCTTCCACTGCCAGCCCGTTGGCGATCAGCTCCGCACGCGAAGCGAAGTCGATGCCGTAGAAGCACGGCCACTTGATGGGCGGGGATGAGATCCGAATGTGGATTTCCGCCGCACCGGCTTCGCGCAGCATGCGCACCAGTGCACGCTGGGTGTTGCCGCGCACGATCGAGTCGTCCACGACGATCAGCTTCTTGCCCGCGACGATCGAACGCAGCGGGTTGAGCTTGAGCCGGATGCCCAGTTGTCGGATGGTGTCCGAGGGCTGAATGAACGTGCGTCCGACATATGAGTTCTTGACCAGGCCGTGACCGAACGGAATACCGGCTGCCTCCGCGTAGCCGATGGCCGCGGGGGTTCCGGACTCCGGGGTGGGCATGACCAGATCGGCCTCGACCGCGTGCTCGCGAGCCAATTGGCGGCCCATTTCCACGCGGGATTCGTACACGGAGCGGCCGTTGATGGTGGTGTCCGGGCGGGCCAGGTACACGTACTCGAACACGCAACCCGCGCGCTTGGGTTCGGCAAATTGACGGGTGCGCAGGCCGTTCTCGTCCACGGCAATGAACTCGCCGGGCTCGATCTCGCGAACCAGCGAGGCGCCGACGATGTCCAGGGCGGCGGTCTCGGAAGCGACCACCCAGCCGCGCTCCAGTCGACCCAGCACCAGCGGGCGGATGCCCTGGGGGTCGCGAGCGGCGTAGAGCGTGGTCTCGTCCATGAAGGACAAGCAGAAGGAGCCGGTGAGCTTGGGCAGCAGGTGCATGGCGGCGTCCTCGAGCGAATTATGAGGATGCTCCGCCAGCAAGGCCGTGATCAGCGCGGTGTCCGTGGTGTTGCCCTGGGCCATTTCGCCGCGCGACGGGAAACCGGACTTGTCGATCAGCTGGTCGTACAGCTCAGCCGAGTTGGTCAGGTTGCCGTTGTGCGCCAACGCCACGGTTCCGTGCGGGGTGGCACCCAGCGTCGGTTGTGCGTTGGCCCAGTGCGATCCACCCGTGGTGGAGTAGCGGCAGTGGCCCACGGCCACGTGCCCCTGAAGGGTGTTCAGGACGGTCTCGTCGAAGACCTGGGAGACGAGACCCATGTCCTTGTAGACCGAGATACGGTCGCCGCTGGACGTGGCAATACCCGCGGACTCCTGCCCGCGGTGCTGCAACGCGTAGAGACCGTAATACGCAAGTTTGGCTACGTCCTCGCCGGGGGCCCACACACCGAAAACGCCGCACGCGTCCTGGGGGCCTTTTTCGCCGGGGAAGATGTCATGAGTGAGTTTTCCATCGGATCGAACCACAACAGCAGTGTCTCACGATCCGGGGCGGTCACCACTGTCGTGTACGTCATCAACCTGTGCGGTGACATCGCGGGTGCGCTTGAGCGAAATCTTGTCGACGATCAATGACACGACCGAGCCAAGGCCTGCGCCGACCACCAGGCCGATGACCAGGAAGAACCCCATGATGGAGCCGCGGGTGTAGAACTGGGATTCCGGACCCAGCAACCCGAACAGGACGCCGGCCACGGCACCCAGAATCGCACCGGTGATGAGGAATGCGAGCAGATTGGGAGCGCGGCGAATGGTCATCTTCTCTTCGCGCGAAGGCTCGTCGGATGCGTGTTCGGGGGTGGTGTGGGGCATGGAACTCATGGGTTCCAGGCTATCGCGGGTTCGCCGTGACCGCTCACACCAGCGCTGGCGGGGGACCGGGGGTTTGCTGACAACCCGGTCAGCTGAACAGCGGTAGCCAGTCCGAGAGGTCGGTTCTGGTTCCCGACGCCGCCACGGTCCCGTTCCCCACGGCGCTCGCCCAGTCGAGTTGTCCGGTGGCCAGCCGGAGCCAGGTGAGAGCATCGGTCTCCACCACGTTCGGGGGAGTACCGCGCGTGTGCCGAGGCCCGGCCACGCACTGGGTCACACCGAACGGGGGTACGCGTACTTCCACCGAGTTGCCCTCGGCGCGGGTTGCCAGCTCTTCCAAGCAGTAGCGCACGGCCAACGCCGTGGTCTTACGCGGTGTCGATTCGGGGTCCTGACGCCACTGGGTCAGTGCCAGGGTGCCGTCCGCGGGATTGATCTTGCGACGCACGCTCACGGTGCAGTGCCTCCAGGAATAGGTGCGACGTGGCTGGTGCGGAACAGTTCGCGACAGCTCGGGTCAAGACGGCGTGGGACAGAGGATGAGTGTGCGGGTCAGGCGAGCAGGTCCAGAACGGGACGCGCGAGCTTGATGGC
>CAACWU010000126.1_pt1 | contig 10149 bp, 11 predicted proteins | sample 2275741 | NCBI WGS metagenome assembly CAACWU01 (sample SAMEA5312470, study PRJEB27640) | indoor metagenome | biome: indoor environment; feature: uncontrolled; material: tiles wood | place: Germany | collected 2014-07-07
TGGGTCTGTCCGAGATCGAGGATCTGGAAGCGGTCACTGCCCGAGCCCGAGGCAAGGGAGCGCGCATTGGCCACCATGAGCTGTTCGTGGTGGTCACCGGGCACCAGGATGGACACCCGGCGCCGCAGGATCTGGTCCTCACCCTGCAGGACGTGATCATCATCGGCGCTGGTCAGCAGCGACGCGGTGACCTGGTAGCGGCCTCCCAGAACAGTTCCGAGCGCAATGGGCTGGGACACAGCGAACTCCCTCGAGTTACGGCGCCCGGCACGGTTGGCGGGCACGACGACAAACTGTTGCGCAGTCTACCGGCCCAGGCGAGCCTTCAACGGGCCGATCAACGATCCGAACTCCTCGACCCGGAACACCTTCATGGCCAGCAGATACACCAGGCCCATAGCCACGCCGCCCACCATGACGGAGAGGAACGCGGTGACCTGGTTCTGCCACGGGAATCCTCCCGTGTCGTAGCCGCCCATGAGCCACAGGGCGACGACGCCGCCCAGGCCGGCTACCAGCGAGGCCGCCAGGATCCGCGCGTGGGCACCCAGGATGCGAGCGACGTCGTAATCCCCGATGCGGCGCTTGAGCGCGAAGTGATAGAGGAGTGTGGCCAGGATGTTCTGGGCGGCGTAGCAACCGGCCACGGCGAAGACCATGTATTCGGGCGGCAGGGCGCGCGCAATGGCCACGGCCGCGATGACCGTAAAGATTGAGACGATGACCTGCACGATGAACGGCGTGCGGGCGTCCTCTTGTGCGTAGAAGGCGCGGCCGAGCATGAACGCGGTGGACATGAACGGTGCGCCGATCGCGATGACCGTGATGACCTGGCCGATCACGGCGCCGGCCGGGGCGATGCCACCGGAGAACATCATGCCCAGCGGGCCCGCGTACACGATGAGTGCGACCATGCAGAAGACCGTGGCCACGCTCGTGATGCGCATGCTGGAGGACAGCGAGGAGACCAGGCTGTCGCGGTCCTTGGCGTCCGCGGCGGCGGCCATCCGGTTGAACAGGACCGTGGCGATGGACAAGCCGATCACGCCGTGGGGCAGCGAGTAGAGGAGAGAGGCCTGGTTGAGGGCGGTGACACCGGCAATCTGCTCGGACACCCCGCCGGAGGGGTCTACGTTACGAGCACCGGTGGGGATCGCGGCGGTCCGGGTGAGGGCAAGGAACGCGAGGTTGGCGATGACGCCGGTGGCCAGCGTCCAGCCGCCCAGCTTGGCGGCGGTGGAGAGGCCGATGCCGCGCCAACCGAACTTGGGGCGCAGCCCCAGGCCCAGGCGCTTGAGCGGCCAGAAGAGGATGAGAGCCTGGGCGATCACGCCCACCGTGGACATTCCCACGAGCCAGAAGGTCTGGGCCGAGGTCCAGTTCTCCAGGGTGTGGGGCGTGCGCGCGAACGGACCGAACTGGTAGATGAACACCACCAGGCCTGCAATCGCAATAATGTTGTTGAGCACGGGAGCCCACATGTACGCACCGAAGGCACCCTTGGCGTTGAGCACCTGACCCACCACGGTGTAGAGGCCGTAGAAGAAGATCTGCGGGAACGTGATCAGGGCGAACGTGATGGCCATGGTCAACTGGCCTTCGGACCAGCCCGGGCCCATGATGCGGATGATGGGGATCGCGCACGCGACCACCACGGCGGTCACCCCGAGCAGTGCGAGTACGGCCAGGGTGATGAGCCGTGAGATGTAGTCCGCGCCGGCGTCGGGGTTCTTGGAGGCCTTGATGATCTGCGGAACCAGCACGGCGTTGAACACACCGCCGGCGATCAGCACATAGATAAGGTTGGGCAGGTTGTTGGCGAGTTCGAAGACGTCCGCCATGGTGGTCAGGGAGCCGATGGCCACCGTGATCAGCAGCGCCTTGGCGAAACCGAGAACCCGGGAGATCAGGGTTCCTGACGCCATGATGGCGCTGGAACGCGCACCGGATCTCTGCATGAAACAGGCCTTCCTGCACGGGGAATGGAACGGCAGTCACCGCGGAACGGATCCGCGGGCGCGATTACAACTGATGAATGATGTATTCCCGAGCGATGTCAGCAATGCGCCGCTCGTTGGGGAAGGACAGCTTACGGCCAAGATCGTCGATGCCGGACCACGCGACATCCACGGCCTCGTGATCCGGGTCGTTTTCCGTGGTCAGGAAGCCGCCGGTGGCTTCCAATAAGAAATGGTGCACGGTCTTGTGAACGCGGTGCCCGGAGACGGTGAACCAGTAGTCGATACTGCCCAGCGGAGAGAGTACGCGGCCCATGATGCCGGTTTCTTCCTCGATCTCGCGGACAGCTGCTTCTTGGTTGGTCTCATTGCCTTCAGGGTGACCCTTGGGGAGGCACCATTCCAGGCGACCACCGCGATTGATTCGAGCGATGATGGCCACCGGATGCGTGGGATCTTCGAGGTTCACCACAATGCCGCCGGCCGAGACTTCTTCCACCGTGGGCAGCGCGGAGACCGGTTGGTTCGGTCGCCTCTTGGGCGCGCTAGGGACGGGAAAAGCCATGCCTACTACCTTAGCCACATTCCCCGAGCACTCCCTGACCCGGGATTCGCTGGGCCAGGGAGCGGTGGAAGAAATGAGACAATTACGCCCATCATGACGCAGCTGTTCGATACCTCTTCTCTCCACCCCGTCTCCCTCGAGCTGGGGCGGCTTTTTGCCGACGCCGGATACGAGTTGTCTCTGGTGGGCGGGCCCGTACGGGATCTGTTCCTGGACCGGGACGCCCTGGACCTGGACTTCACCACCAACGCGACCCCGGACCAGACACTCGCGGTCATCAAGAAGTGGGCGGATGCGCACTGGGAGATCGGACGGGACTTCGGAACGATCGGCATGCGCAAGGCCGGCCTCCAGCTCGAGGTCACCACTTACCGTGCCGAGGCCTACGATCCGGATTCCCGCAAGCCCGTGGTCGCGTTCGGGGAAGACCTCACCGAGGATTTACGACGCCGCGACTTCACCGTCAACGCGATGGCCCTGCGGTTGCCGGATCTGGAGCTCGTGGATCCGTTCGGGGGCATCAAAGATCTGCATGCCGGTGTGCTGCGCACCCCGGGCACACCCGAGGACTCCTTCACGGACGATCCTCTGCGCATGATGCGTGCCGCCCGCTTCAGCTCGCAGTTGGGGCTGGAGGTGGCCGAACCTGTGCGCGAGGCCATGACGGCCATGGCGGAGCGGATCGAGATCGTCTCTGCGGAGCGGGTGCGCGAAGAACTGGTCAAGCTCGTGTGCGGCGCATATCCCCGTCGTGGCATAGAACTGATGACGGACACCGGTCTGGCACAGATCGTGCTCCCGGAGGTTCCCGCGCTCAAGCTCGAGACGGACGAGGCGCACCACCACAAGGACGTCTACCAGCATTCCCTCACGGTAATGGAACAGGCCGCGGAGAAGGAATCGGATGCGGACGGTCCGGTGCCGGGTCCGGACTTCGCGCTACGGTTCGCCGCGCTCATGCACGATGTGGGCAAGCCGGCCACGCGCCGGTTCGAACCCAGCGGTGCCGTGAGCTTCCGCCACCACGAACTGGTGGGCGCCAAGCTCACGCGCAAACGGATGAAGGCCCTGCGCTTCGACAACGACACCATTAAGAAGGTCACGCGCCTGGTCGAACTACATATGCGTTTCTACGGATATGGCGAGGCGGGCTGGACCGACTCCGCCGTGCGTCGCTACGTGCGCGACGCCGGGGATCAGCTGGAACGCCTCCACCGACTGACCCGTTCGGACGTGACCACTCGCAATAAGCGCAAGGCCACGCGCCTGGCCAATGCCTATGACGACCTCGAACGGCGGATCGCCGAACTGCGCGAACAGGAACAGCTCGAGGCCGTGCGTCCCGAACTGGACGGTCAGCAGATCATGGAGATCCTGGGCATCGGCCCGGGCCCCGAGGTGGGTAGGGCGTACAAGTTCCTGCTCGAAATGCGCCTGGATGAAGGTGCCGTGGGTGAGGACGTCGCTCGCGAACGGCTCATCGAGTGGGCCAAGTCCAAGGGCATCGGCACGGTCTGACCGCACTACCTGCCGGGTAGCCACTGAACTGGTTCGGTGTTGCCAAGCTGTGCAGGTCTGTCCCGAGGGCCGGACGAGGCGTGCGAGAGGTCCGCGAGCGGCGTCGTAAATTGTGGGGCCGGATCGCGCCACAAGCGCCGAACCGGGCGGGGCCGTGGAAGACTAATGCCGTCCCTGTGTCCACCGGAGGAGTGCGTGCATGAGCATGGAAGGCGCCAAGAAGCGCGGCGGCGGTAATTCCGGCCTGCTGTTGCTCGGCCTGGGCCTCTACACGGTCATGATGGCGTACCTGCTGCGCGTGCCGTGCCGAGTGCCCAACTGGAACCTCGCGGAGGACGTTCCCGAACTGTGCGCCACGGTGATCGGCACCGGCGACATGGGCGTGCGTTCCACGGACGTGGCCAACGGCTTCTTCACCGGCGGGCCCACCGGGGATCAGCCCGTTCTGGTGGGCATGATCACCACCATCATCGGATGGTTCGCCTCCAACCTCTCCTCCCTGTTGGGCATCGACGTGGACCAGGGCATTTACCTGGACCTCTCCCTCATTCTCTTGGCGCTCGTGTGGCTCGCGATCGTGGCCGTGGTGTCCTCGCTCAGCGGCTCCCGGAAATCCGACGCCTTGGTCATGGCGCTGGCACCCGTGGTGGTGCTCGTGGGCTTCCAGACCTGGGACCTGTGGGCCGTGCTCTTCATGATGCTCGCCCTGCTCGGCTACGTGCGCGGTAACCCGGCGCTCGCGGGATTCATGGTGGGCTTCGGCGCGTCCGTGGCGTTCTTCCCCGTGGTCGTGCTGCTGGCCATCCTGATCATGGCCGCGCGTCACCGGTTCATCAAGGACTTCATCAGCGCGCTCATCTGCGCCGCCATCGCGTGGATCCTGATCAACGGCACCTACATGCTCACCGCGTGGGATCAATGGCGGGCGCAGTTCAACACCATCGTGGATTCCGATACAGAGCAGTCCTCGTTCTGGAACGTATGGAACAACAACATCGAACCGCGCACCGGGGTGGCCCTGGACGGCGGAAACGTGGGTCAGTACGTGCTGCTGACCATGGTGCTCGGTCTCGTGTTCGTGCTGCTCATCTCGCTGTTGAGCCACCGGGAACCATCCGTGGTGCAGGTGATGTTCCTGCTGCTGGCCCTCTACGTGCTGCTCGCCAAGGACTACTCGCTCAACTATGTCGTGTGGTTGGTGCCGCTGGTGATCCTGTGCCGTCGCAACTGGATCGAGTTCGGCCTGTGGCAAGCGGTCGAAGTCCTCTACTGGGCGACCGTGGTGTTGCCGGCCGACGCCTGGCCCACCCTGCCGTGGGTCGAACAGTTCGGCTGGGCACCCCAGGACATCCTGGGGGTCATCCGCTACCTGTTCCTCATCTACTTCGTGGTGGCCGTGGTGATCGACATGTTCCGCGGACGCAAGGCGCTGGCCCTCGGGGTCTCGGCGCTCAAATGAACGAACTCGCGTGACCCTGCCGAGATGGCGGCTCGCAAGTGACCCGTGCGTTCCGTGGGATTATAAAGTAAACCTGTTTATTACTGTCCGTCGGAAAGAGTTATGAACAAGCCCTCAATCCAGTCGGTGGCCAATTGGCAGCCGCCGACCTGGCGATCACTGCGCAAGCCGCTGCTGCTGATCCTTGCGGGCGTGGTGATCGTAGTGCTGGTATGGAGCACGGTGATCAACTTCTTCCTGGTCTCGCGCGATCCGCAATCCCCCGTGGAGGCGTACCTCGGTCAGTTGGAACGCGGTAGTGCCCGGCAGGTGCTCGCCCCGCTCAGCATCGCCACCAGCGACCCCACGGTGCAGATCCTGCCCAACTCCGTGTATCGGAATTCTCACGACCGACCGGTGGGCCACGAGGTTGTTTCCGTGTCCGAACACGGGACCCAGGCGGACGTGGAGGTGGACGTGCGCATGGGCGACGGGCAGACCCACCGCGTGACCTACACGGTGGACCAGTTGGTCTCCACAGGATTCCTCAACGACACGTGGCAGCTCAATGACGTGGACGACGTGATGGTGGCCGTGAAACTCCCCGCTGCCGTGGACGCGCTGTCCGTCAACGGTCAGACCGTCCGGCCCGACGCCGCCGCGTTGCGCGCCGCAGATGACACCGCCGCCCGCACGTGGCAGTTCGAAGGCTTACCCGGCAGCTACAACGTGGCTATGCCGGATGACTCCTACCTGGTGGCCAGTAAACATGCCGTGGGGGGCATCAATATCAGTGACCCGCAGGCGCTGGCGCTCGAGCTGAACTTCGGGCCGTCCCCGCGCATGTGGGAGACCGTGGACCGGGAAATCGGCGTGGTGCTCGGTGATTGCGAAAGTGGGCGTCGTCTGGATCTCGAGAAGTGCCCTGCGCCGAGCTCATGGGCCAAGGGCGCGGCGTCGGGATCGGAAACCGCGCAGCCGGATGCCCTGCCGGACGGTGTGACCGACGTGAAGTGGGAGCTGGAGACGAGGCCCGCGCTGGTGCTGCAACCGGAGGACAACGATCCCCTGACGTTCCACGCCCAGCGTTACCGCCCCGCCGTGGCCAAGGTGACCTTCCGAGAAGACGGCCGCACCAAGACGGAACGTGTGGAGTTCGGTTTGGATGTCACCACGCGATCGACCGGGAACAACATCACCACCGATGTGCAATTGCGCCGAGCGCTGACCGACACCGAACGGGCCTTCGACGCCTCGTAAACTTGAGGTAGTCGAAGAGGGAGTCACCGTGACCCAAGAGCCGGAATACTACAAACCTCAACCGCTGCCCCCGCGCGACGGCGCTCGCGCCGGTGGGCACCAACCCAACGGCGGATATCGCCAGGGCGGTTTCCAACAGAACCCCGGAGCGTCCCAGTGGGGTCAACCCCGCCAGGGCCCGGCCGTGGTCAACGTGGTGGGCGGCAAGTCCGCCCTGTTGTCCTACGTGTTGTGGTTCTTCCTGGGCTGGTTGGGCGTGCACAAGTTCTACCTGCAGCAGCCGTTCCAGGGAATTTTCTACGTTCTCCTGTGGGCGATTGGTTGGTTCACCACCCCGATCATCATCGGCTGGTTCATCCTGGGCCTGTGGGGACTGCTCATGATCATCGACCTGTTCCTCATTCCGTTGCGGGTCGCCCAGCTCAATGCGCGGCTGGCCCGCCGCGTCAATGGCTACTGAGCCGCAGTTGTAGTAAACTCGGCAAGTCTGTGTGCCGTTCGATACGCGATCGGTACCGACAAACGCACAGAACCTCCTGCTGCGGAAGGACCGCAGCCGCTTAGCCCGAAGGAGGTGGGTTCTTTACATGCGTGAATACGAATTGATGGTGATCCTCAACCCCGAGGTCGAGGAGCGCGCCGTTGAGCCGACCCTCAAGAAGTTCCTCGAGGTAGTCACCAAGGAGAACGGCACCGTCGACAACGTCGACATCTGGGGCCGTCGTCGCTTGGCCTACGAGATCCAGAAGAAGGCCGAAGGCATCTACGCCGTTGTGAACTTCACCGCTGAGCCGCACACCGCTCAGGAACTGGACCGTGTCCTGGGCCTGAACGAAGCCGTGATGCGCACCAAGATCATCCGTCCTGAAGAACAGAAGATCGAAGCCAAGTGAGTTGACTGTGCGGTCCACCCGGACTGCACAGGGCGTCTCACCACGGCCCTGACGGGTCACCCCCGTGAGATGCTTCAGAACAACCCACTACGTCTCGCATCCAGCGTCCACAGATACCGGAGGTTCACATGGCTGGCGATACCGTCATTACAGTGATCGGCAATCTGACCGCCGACCCCGAACTGCGCTTCACTCCGTCCGGAGCCGCGGTGGCCAATTTCACGATTGCGTCCACCCCGCGTGCCTTCGATCGGCAGTCCAACGAGTGGAAGGATCAGGAAACCCTGTTCCTGCGCTGCTCGGTGTGGCGTGAAGCCGCGGAGAACGTGGCCGAGTCCCTGACCAAGGGCACTCGTGTGATCGTTCAAGGTCGGCTCAAGGCACGCTCTTACGAGACCAAGGAAGGGGAGCGTCGCACCAGCCAAGAACTGGAAGTCGACGAGATCGGCCCTTCCATGCGGTACGCAACCGCCAAGGTCAACCGGAACTCGCGCGGTGGCGGCCAGGGAGGCAACTCCTACGGCGGCAACCAGAGCTTCGGTAACTCCGGCGGCGGTGGCGGATTCGGAGGCGACTCCGGATTCGGTGGCGGCCAGCAGGGCGGCGGCTTTGGTGGAAACCAGGGCGGCAACTTTGGTGGCGCCGGTGGCGGCAACCAGCAAAGCGGTTTCAGCGGGGGTAACCCCAACGCCAGCCGCGGTGGTGGTCAGCAGCAGCGTCCGCAACAGGGCAACGATCCTTGGGGTCAGTCCTCCGGTGGTAATTACGACTGGGGTACCGATTCCGAAGACGAGCCCCCCTTCTAAACACACTTATCCAACCCATCCCGCAGGAATGCCTGCGGGCTCCGCATCCGAAAAGGAGCACCACGATGGCCAAGGCTGAAATTCGCAAGCCGAAACCAAAGCAGAACCCGCTCAAGGCGGCAGGCGTCACCGAGATCGATTACAAAGACGTCGCTCTGCTTCGCAAGTTCATCTCCGACCGCGGCAAGATCCGTGCACGCCGCGTGACCGGCGTGTCCGTTCAGGAGCAGCGCAAGATCGCTTTGGCGATCAAGAACGCTCGTGAAGTTGCTTTGCTGCCCTACTCCGGCGCCGGCCGCTGATCTGAGAGGACTGAGAATCTATGGCAAAGATCATTCTGACCCACGAAGTTTCCGGGCTGGGTTCAGCCGGTGACGTGGTTGACGTGAAGAACGGCTACGCCCGTAACTTCCTCTTCCCGCGCGGTTTTGCAACCCCCTGGAGCCGTGGCGCTGAAAAGCAGATCGAATCCATCAAGAACGCACGTGCCGCTCGTGACCTGGCTTCCCTCGAGGACGCTCAGGCTCTGGCTGCCAAGCTGACCTCCACCACCTTGACCGTTCCGGTCAAGTCCGGTGCTGAGGGCCGCTTGTTCGGCACCGTGCGCGCTGACGACGTTGCCAAGGCTGTTGAGGCCTCGGGTCTGGGCTCCATCGACAAGCGTCGTGTCGAGCTCACCCAGCGCATCAAGACCACCGGCGTGTACCAGGCCGTGGTTCGTCTGCACGAAGAGGTCAACGCGAACGTCGAGTTCGAGGTTGTCCCCGCCTGATTTCATCCCCTGGACATCCTTCGAGATGTCCGTGGAATGTGATTGAGAAGAACCCCGCAGGTCGCTGACCTGCGGGGTTCCTTTCTGTGCGTTTGCACGCTCTGACCAGCACTTATGACTTTCCCAAGTGTCACGACCGGACGAGCCAGGGGGTTACGTGTGATGATTCTCGGTATGGAGATCAAGGCACACAGGGGACTCACCGGGTCCCAGCTCTATTGGGTTGGACTGGGCTGCCTTGGCCTGGCCGTGGCCGCCTTTGCCGGGAGTTTTGCCATGGGCAATTCCCTGGACCCTCAGGGGGCCGTGTTCGTGCTGGTGATCGGGCTGGTCATCAGCATTATCGCGTCCATAATTGCCGCGGTATTGAGCATCGCCGGGCTGGTTGCTTTCCCCCTGCTCAGAGGGAGATTCATCATTCTATTGGTACTGTCGCTGGTGTTCTCGCCCCTGCTTTGGCTTGGGTTGATGGCCACCGTGCTCTAGTTATCCACAGATCCGTCCACAATCCGTGCACAAGTTCGCACGGCGTGTTCCACACGCTGTCCACAGGTTTTCCACAACCCGTGGACAGCGTGTGTCGTTAAGCCTGACGGATCATGCGGCTGTCGTCGCGAATCTGTCCCACGAGTTCCTCGAGCATGTCCTCCAGCGTCACGATGCCGTCCACGTGACCGTCCGCGGAAATCACGGCGCCCAGGTGGGCACCCGAGTTCTGCATGATGGTCAGCGCTTGCCGCAGCGGCATGTCCGCATTGATGCGGGGCAGTGCCCGCACCTGGGAGGCCTCGATGGGAAGGTCGCGAGCGGCGTCGTCCTCCTCGATGAGGTCCTTGATGTGGACGTAACCGGCCAGCGATCCGTCGCGGGCGAGCATCGGGAAGCGCGAGTAGCTGTCCGCGGCGATGATCTCGGCCTGGGCGGTGGTGACGCCCGAAG
>CAACWU010000130.1_pt1 | contig 10042 bp, 8 predicted proteins | sample 2275741 | NCBI WGS metagenome assembly CAACWU01 (sample SAMEA5312470, study PRJEB27640) | indoor metagenome | biome: indoor environment; feature: uncontrolled; material: tiles wood | place: Germany | collected 2014-07-07
CTTCCACGCGTAGTCCGGTTTCACCTCCGACTGGGGTTTCTCATAGACCACGGCCGAACGGCACTGTGCTCCGTAACCGCTGAGCAGTTCCAGCACGAGGGCCAAGGTGCGCCCGGAGTCGACCACGTCGTCCACGACCAAGACCTTCTTGCCGCTGATCGACTCGGTGTCCAGCATGGGTGCCAGCAGAACCGGGTCCGGCAGGGTCTCGTGCACATCCGTGTAGAACTCCACGTTGACCGCGTCCGAGAGCTTGACGCCCATGGCGTAGGACAGGGCGCCGGCGGGCAACAACCCGCCCCGGGCCACGGCAATAATGATGTCCGGGGTGAAGTCGGAGTCGACGATCATTTGGGCGAGGTTACGGCTGGCGGTGCCGAAGCTCTCCCACGTGAGTACTTCTTTGGTCTGCAGGTCCGCGGAGTCAGCGTGATAAGCCATGTCCGCAGGTTAGTCGCTCCAGCTGAATTGTGCCCACTGTCCCCCGCGACGATCACCGGTCGACGGATGCGGAAGCACTACGCGCCTTCTGCGCCGTCCGTAGCTTGCACGCAATCGCGATGATCACCACCAAGCTGCCGGTCAACAGCAACTGGGTCCGGACCACGGGGTCGAAGAAGCCGAGCACGAAGATCATCGCAATGAGACCCAGAGCCACGTACGACAGGTACGGGTAGCCCCACATGCGGAAGGAAAGCTGACGTCCTGCACGGTCCGAGCGGCGTCGGAGGATGATCTGCGAGATCAAGGACAAGGTCCACACCACCAGAACGGTGGAGCCGATGGTGTTCAGCAGGAACCCGAGCAACTGCTCGGGCCACAGATAATTGGCGCCGACCGTCAGGAATCCCACGATCACAGACGCCACCACGGCCGCGCGGGGCACGCCCTGAGCGCTCAACGTCGCGTACCGGGCCGGGGCGTAGCCACGCGAGGACAATGAGTGCAGCATGCGGGATGCGCCGTAGAGGTTCGCGTTGAGTGCGGAGAGCAGGGCCAACACGATCACAATGGCCATCACGACCTGCGCACCGGGTAGGCCGACCTCGCTCAGCACTGCCACGAACGGGCTGGAGGACAGGGATTCGTCGTTCCACGGCAGGATGATCACCATGAGCGTCACCGCACCGATGTAGAACACGAGCAGGCGCACCACGATGGTACGAATCGCCTTGACCACGTTCTCCTTGGGATTCTCGGTCTCGGCAGCAGCCACAACCACGAGCTCCGTACCACCGAACGCAAACACCACGATCAGCAGCGCCGCGGCCACACCCGTGAAGCCATTGGGGATGAACCCGCCGTGTTCTGTGAGGTTGGTCAGCCCCGGCGACGGCGCCGGCAATAGTCCCAGCAGCAGGGCCACGCCCACCAGCAGGAACACGACCACGGCACCCACCTTGAGCAGCGCGAACCAGAACTCGGACTCGCCGAGTGCCTTGACGCTGATGAGGTTCACCGCGGTGAAGATGACCATGAAGGCCAGTGCCATGAGCCACTGCGGAATCACCGGCCACATCTCGTTCAGAATCTGCGCGGCGGCGGTGGCCTCGGCGGCGATCACGATGACCAGCTGGACCCACCAGAGCCAACCCAGGGTCTGCCCGGCGGTGCGGCCCATGGCCTGCTCGGCATATAACGAGAACGCACCGCGAGCGGGTTCGGCCGCCGCCATTTCACCCATGGCACGCATGACCAACACGAGAATCACGCACGCGACCAAGAACGAGATCAGCACGCCGGGACCGGCCACGGCAATTGCGTTGCCCGTACCAACGAACAACCCGGTACCGATGGCCGAACCCAACGCCATCATCACCAGGTGGCGGGTCTTCATGTGGCTGGCATCGGATTTCTTGATGTCCGGGCATGGAGTGGATGGAGAGTGAGACATGACATCCCGATCAGATCGAGCCGCGCCCTCTGCAGTGGAGAGCGGCGACTTATGGCGTAAGGACAAGGGAGATTCCTTTCGGGCCTGCACCAACAGTATGGACCGGGTGCATTCCAGGAAACCGGGCGAACCCGGTGCAGAGGGTGGGAGAAATTAGTGGGTCAGGCGGCGGGGAAGGCCGAGCGGTCCTTGAGGACCTCCAGTACCCGGTCGTTAGTTGCGAGGTCAGCCAGCGTGACCCGCACGCCGTCTCCGGCGTAGGCGCGCACGAGCACATCGGAGCGGTCGAAGGCGTCGACCAACGCTTGGCACAGGTCCTCCCCCGCGCGCAGCCACACGAAATTCGCCTGGCTGCCCGGCACGTTCCAGCCGGCCTGGCGCAGGGAGGCGACAATACGACGTCGTTCGGAGACGACCGCAGCCACGCGCTCGCGCAACTGCTCTTGGGCCTCGAGCGACGCGATGGCTGCTTGCTGCGCAAGCGTGCTCACGCCGAAAGGCAACGCCACTCGGCGCAGGGCCTCGGCCAGATTCGGGTGGGCCACCGCGTACCCCACGCGCAGCCCGGCCAGCCCGTACGCCTTGGAGAAGGTCCGCAGCACGCACACGTTGTTGTGGGCGCGGAACAGGGCCAGCGCGTCCAGGGTCTCGGTGGCATCGAGGTATTCGGTGTAGGCCTGGTCGATCACCACGAGCACGTGGCGCGGGACCTTGGCCAGGAAATCCGCCAATGTATCGTGCTCCAGCGCCACCCCGGTTGGGTTGTTGGGCGAGCACACCATGACCACGCGAGTCTGGTCGGTGATGGCCGCGAGCATCGCCTCCAGGTCATGGCCCTCGTGGGAATCCAGGGGCACAGGAACCGGGGTCGCGCCGGTCAGGCTCACCAGGATGGGGTAGGCCTCGAAGGAACGCCACGCGAAAATGACCTCATCGCCGGGACCGCACGTGGCGGTCAGGATCTGCTGGAGCACACCCACGCTGCCGGGACCCACGGACACCTCGTTGGGTTCCACGTCCAGGAAGTCCGCCAGCCGTTCCCACAACTCAGTGGCGGCCATGTCCGGGTAACGATTCATCCGTCCGGCGGTCCGCTGCACGACCTCCAGAACGGCGGGCAGCGGCTCGTAGTGGCTCTCGTTGGACGCCAGCGCCGCCGTGAGATCACCGGTGGCGCGGCGGCCGGCAACGTAGCCGGGCAGTTGGGATACGACGTCGCGCACGCGCGGTTCGTCGTTCGCGCTCCCGGAGGGCGTGCGCCCGGAAGCCTCGCTGGCCTGGCGGGTTTCCGTGGCCTGGTGCGAGGCTTCGGTGGTCTCGAGCCGGCTGGAAATAGGGCTGGTGGTGGAACTGGTGGTCATCAAGGGGCCTTTCAGATGCCAAGGGCCCGGGTTACGGGCGACCGTTGGAGAGTCGGCTCTCAGTGTGAGCCAGGACACGCTGAAAAGATGGTGAACCCCATGAGCGATATGCGCAATACTTTAATTTTGAACTGCGTTAAATGCTTAGCTAATGCGCTTTAAGGTGACATACTGCACACCATGTACCAGCTCGACCCTCTGGATGCCCGCATCCTCATGGCCCTGGACAAGGATCCGAACGCCACGATCCTGGCTCTGGCCCAGACCCTGGGCGTGGCTCGCAACACCGTGCATGCTCGGCTCCGCCGCCTCTCCGAGGGAGGGGTCATGGGTCCCGTCAGCCAGCGTCTCAATCCACGCGCGTTGGGCTATGACCTCATGGCCTTCGTGGAGCTCTCCATCCGGCAGGGAACGAGCGAGGACGCCCAGAAGGCCCTGCTGCGGATCCCCGAGATCATCGAGATCTACGCGACTACCGGGGACTCCGACCTGCGCGTACGCCTGGTGGCCAAGGGCACCTCGGATCTGCACCGGATCACCAATTTGATCCTTGAAACTCCGGGGTTGCTGCGCACCACCACGTCCATCTCACTGCTCGAAGCCATGCCGCTGCGCATGACCAGTCTTCTGCAGCGAGAGGTGGAGCGAGGCTAGCCCCGCACGGCCCGCAGATGCAGCACCAACCCGGCCACCATGCACGCGGAGCGGAATGCCTCGCCAATCAGCACCCACATGGCCATAGTCACCGCGGTGTCCGCACCGGAGACCAAAGCACCACCGACCACCAGCAGCATCTGCACCGCTGCAATCGCCGCGAACATCCGCTCGCGGCCCCCAAGCATCATCACGTTGCTCATGGCCGAGGTGATCGCATTGATCACCGTGGACACCACCAGCACCACCGACGCCGCCCATGCGCCCTGGTACTCATCGCCCAGCACGGCCACGAGCCCGTCCGAGCCCACCACGAACAAGAACGCCAGGAGCCCCAACGGCACCACTAGCGAACTACCGCCGGCCTGCACCAATAGCTTGATCAGGGCGGCGGGTTTCCGCAGCTCCACGGCAATCCGCGGAGCAAAAACGGTGGCCACGGCGGAGGTTCCCATGGCACCGCCGGACTGGATCTTCTGCGCCACCTCATACACGCCGGCCGCGGCCAGTGATTGCCCACCGATCACGAACATGGGACCTCGCACGCACAGCGAGGTCAGCGCGTTGCCCGCTCCCACGGTCAGGGCGGGGCGCCACGGGATGGGGGCGTGAGCGACGTCGTCGGCGTGAGGTGCCCCCGAAGCATGCCGCGGAACGTATATGGGCCCCGGTTCGGGGACCGCCCTCGCGTGTCGTCCCGTGAACGGGACATCTGAGGCCGACGACGCCGCGCGGCGCCGTCGTGCGCGGCCCTCCTGAACCGACGGTGAGGCGGCGTACAAAATCAGTGTGACCAACACGAAGGCCATAACCTGCGATGCGATCAGCCAGTCCGGCGCGAGCACCGAGGTGACCAGAGCCCCCACCAGCCCGAGCGCGGGAAGCACGATGGACTCCATGAACTGGCCCAGCAGCGGCCAGTTGCGTGCTTGACGCTGAGCCACGTAGAGCTGCATGAACGCAGAGGTGACCGCCACGATGCCCAGCGAAAGGAACCAGGCTCCGGGACCACCCCCGAGCGCCAACGCCGCACACGCAACGGCGGCAATGCCGAACGCAATGCCCCACACGCGCACCAGCGCACCCGAATAGCGACGCGCAAGTGTTACCGCCTGGGCATTCCGGCCCTCAGCCCACAAGGGAGACTGCGAGCGCAGCCCCATGACGTCCAGACCAAGGGGCCCGGCCATGCGCGCGACCAGGGCGACCGCCCACAGGATGCCATTGAGACCCACCTCGGTGACGGAGAAGCGCAGAGCCACTGTGGCGACCAGCAGCATCTGCAGCACGGCCCCGCCCACGCGAATGCCGAGCACCAGGATGGACTGCTTGGCCGCACTCATCGGGGCACCCGGCCGCTTGGGAGCGCCAAGCTGGCTAGGTGCCTCGGTGGAGTCGGCGGGGGGACTCGTGGTGGCGCTGCCCAGCGCCACCCGAGCCGCGGGGGCCTCAGACACGGTTCAATCGTGCCCTCACCACGAGCCAGACGAACTTGGAATTGCCCACCAAGTAGCGCTTGAACATACGACGCGGCTCCTGGACCAGGCGCCAGAACCACTCCATGCCCATGCGTTGCACGAGCTTGGGGGCGCGGGAGGTGATGCCGGCGACCACGTCGAAGGAGCCGCCCACGCCCACGCAGATTCCCGCACCCGTGCGGTCCTTGTGGGCGAAGACGAAGTCCTCCTTGAGCGGGGACGGCACGCCCACGAACACGATGTCCGGCTTGCTGCGGGCGATTTCGTCCGCCATTTCCTGGTCGGTCGTGTCGTCGCGACGCCAGAATCCGTTGTGCCATCCCACTACGTTGGCCCCGCGCGCCAGGAAACGCCAACGCACCTGACGGACCACTGTGTCCGTGGCACCCAGTAGGTAGATCCGGTAGCCCTTCTCCGCACTGGCATCCACCAAACGGTCCATGAGGTCGATCCCGGCCACGCGTTCGGGCAGCGGTGCACCCAACAGCCTGGAGGCCCACACGAGTGATTGGCCATCGGCCGTCACCAGCGTGGCGGTGGCGAACTTGTCGACAAGGTGCTGATCATGGCTGGCTGCCACAAGCTTGGCGGCGTTCATGGCCAGGTGGTTGTAGTGACCCGAGTCCTTTTCGATGAGGTCCTCAATGGTCCGCACCGTCTCGTCCATGGTGAGCGGGTCAACGCGAGTGCCCAGGAGACGGTTGGCAGACTCAACGGGAGTCGATGGGTTGCTCAGCGCCGGGATGCGCACGCGGGCCTCATGGGCCGAGGAGTGGGGTCGGTGAAGCAAACTCATGACTGCACCTCCTCGGACTCGTCACCTTTGAGGAGATCAACCCACCGAGTCAGTGCGTAACTCGCGTGGGCCTGGTTCCAGCGCATGTGCGGCAAGGCCTTGGGACTATTCCGGAATCCGCCATCCTCACCCTGATGCGACAGCAGGTGCCGGATGGTCGGCTCCGGATCGATCTCCAGATCACCTCGGCGGGCCAACCCCGCGAGGAACCCCACGGTGGTGGCCACGTTGTGGACGTCGTGGGACGCGTGGGCCTCGTCCGCGTTGTAGACCGGCAGCCCGTCGAGGGTCAGGCAGTGGGCGGACCAGTAGGCCAGCCCGCGCTCGTACGAGTCGCCGATCTCGTAGCCCTGCTGCTTCAGGAAGTACAGCGAATCCAACACGTAGATCGTGTGGAAACTATCGATCCATTCGAGCCCCTTACCTTCGCCGTAGGCCCACGAGCCGTCCGAGGCTTGCGCCTCCACGGTGCGGGTGATGGCCCGCTGAATCAGGCTCGGGTCTCCGCCCAGGATGGCCAGGGACTCCGCGGCCAGCAGGGACCCGTTATGCACCAGGCGATCGGAGGCCTCCGTATAGCGGAAGAATCCGTCCGGGTGGGCGAGATTCTCCAGCCAGGTGGTGGTTTCAGGTGAAACCTCGCCCAGCCGCTCCATGGCGGAGATGGCGCGCAGGGCGAAGACCGTGGCCACTACATTGGGAGAGTTCGCCAGATAGTGAGCCCACCGGGTCTGAACGTCGAATTCATACCCCCACGGCCCACTGCCACGCGTGCACAGGATCTTGGTGATCAGTTCGTGAGCACGATCCGTGTGGCCGCCACGCTGCTCTGCCATGGCGAACAGCGCCATGGCCTTGGTCATGGTGACCCTGGGGACGCGCGTCATCGAGCGCAACGAGTCCCCCAATCGTTTGTGTGCCTGAACCCACACCTGCCGAGGCAACCGGCCCTTCAACAGGGGAGCCAGGGGCGAGAGCAACCCGTCATATGGATCCGTGCCGGCGTAATCACGGCTCCGCGCAAAGCGCAGGGCCGCATCCGTCGCCGAGTGGATATCGTTCCCCAACGACCTGTTCAGAATTTCCTGAGTGTACGAACTCATTAGTCCCCCCTTGTGAAGCCATACTTTGTGCCCGTCCCCCCGAACTGACACAAGGCTTCTATTCGGTTTTATTACCCTGTCCTGGCCTGTCGATATACGTCTTCGAGTCGACTTCGGTAGTGGCCAATGTCGTATTGCTCTTGCCACCGCGCCCGCGCGGCCTGGGCCACGGCCACTCTCCGAGGGGTGTCCGCCAGGAGTATTTCCATGGCGTTCGCCAATTCCCGTGGGGCCCCAACGGGCACAATCCATCCGGAGTCACCGTCGGTGATGACGTCCGAGACGGACCCCACATCTGTAACCACCGGGGCCAAGCCCCACGCCATGCCGTCCAGAAGCGAGAGCGGTAGATTTTCCATGTGGCTGGCCAGCACCAAGATGCTGGCGTGGGCAAGTTCCTTCTTCAACCGCTCACCATCGAGCCAGCCCGTGGTGGTCACGTCCGGCGTTGTTTCCAGCAACCGGGTGATGCAACCATCGGGATCGTGCAGGTCCCCCGCCAGGACCAGTCGGGTCCGTACGTGGTCCGGCAATGAACTCCACGCCTGCAGAAGTTCAACGATTCCCTTGGCCCGGGTGACCTTCCCCGTGAAGAGGACGGTGGGAGTGGAACTCGGATTCGGTAACGCGGTGGGACCGGGAACGGCATTGGGAATGATATGCAGCTTCTGCGCCGAGACCCCCAGTTCCTCGCTCACGAACTGGCGCCACAACTCGCCGAGTACCACCACAGAACTCGCGGATCGGAACATGGATCGAACGGCCACGGTCATGACCTCGTTGAGATTCTTGAGAAATTCGGCGTAACCGCCACCGTGTAAATGCAGCACGTAAGGGCGCCGTCTGACGCGCAGCAGACCCGTCAACACGAGTTTTCGCCACGTACTACCCTTCGAGGCCAAGTTCACGTGATAGACAGTGCCGTCCGGAACCGGAGCCCAGCAGGCCAACATGGCCCGCCCGAACGCGCAGAGGCGTCGAGCACGGGGTCCAGGTGCGCCGCCGGACTCGACGAACTCAAAACTCGAATGATCGGATTCGGTACGCGCCAAGTGCCCCATCATCACTCCGATACCACCCGCGGTGTCGGGGCCTGGACCTAGGACAATTACCCGGGTCATCGGCTTTTCTCCACTCGGTGGCGGCCACGAACGTTTCGGAAAACCGGCTCGGCCAGTAGTGCGTCGCCACCCGGCAGATCGGAAGTAGTCATCGGTGGCTCCTCTGTTCTGCGAGCGGGGGTCGTGTCAACCGCGTAAAGTGCTGCCGCAATACCCGCGGCACCGAAAACGAGTCCGAACATCGGGGGCCCGGTGAAAACCGGGGCAACGGCGGACTCGATCAGCATTTGCCCCATCCAAGCCACGGCAACGGTCCCAATCCATTGCATGTACGGCTGACTCGACTGCCGCATGAGTTTCCAGCCCGGGTGAACGGCCATGATGAGACCTGCGAAATAAAGCAAGAGGCCAAAGAAGCCGGTCTCGGCGAGGATCGACGGCCAGAACGTGTCCGCCAGGAAACCCCCTCGTTCGCCCGGCCCCATGCCGTAGATCCGTGTGTATCCCAGTTCTTCATAGACGGGGCTGTAATTGGACGAGGCCACCGCCGACCCGAACCGCCCCAATCCCACACCCAATGGAAAGGCCGCGGCGGCCAGAATCGCAGAATCGATCGTCATGGTCGTTCTGGCGGTCGAGTCAATGTTGGTGAAGTACTCGTTGTACGTGTTAGTCACCACTTCTGTCAGCGGCGCCCACCCCAGCAAGAGCGCCAGTGGCAAGAGCATGACCAGGAGAATCACGAACCGGGTGAGTTTGCCCGGCAGTGCCAGACGTGTTCCGATGGCCACCACCAGGACCGAGACGATGGACTTTCTGCGGAAGGTCAGGATTCCCACTGCACCCGCAGCAATCATGAGCACCAACGACACCATGGATCGCTCGACAATCCGTCGATAGGACAAGATCGCGAGAAAAGCCATGCCCATGACGGACGCGAGGCCCACCGGATGATCAAAGATCCCGGTCAGGCTGGGAATGCCCAGCCGATAACTCACTTCCTGTCGGCCCACTACGGAATTCCAGGCCTCGGGAGCCACGGCGTTGAGTAGGGCGGAGACGAGAATGACCAGCACACCAATGGTTCCGAATCGCGCGATCCTGGGCAGGTCGGCACGGTGCCAATCAATCTGCAGGATGCCGAGCATCAGAAGGGGCCCCTTCAAAAACAAGAAACCACTCACCGCCCATACGCTCAGCGGAACCGAATTCAGGAGAGCCGAAATGATTCCGAGGGCGGCGTAAGCAGCAAAGCACCAGTACGCGGTCATGAACCTCAAGGCTCCGTGGATCAGGAGCCGCCGCACGGGAAAAACCACCGCGGCAACCAAGACCGCCAATTCATCCACGTACCCGACAAGTGAGCTACCGGTCATGGTTTGCAGGGTCTGTGCAATCACCGTGGCGCTCAGCAAGACGGCAGTCCCCGCCTTGGGCCAAAGCCCCAGGGCTACGCAGCACAATGCGCCCACTGCGATAGCTATTACCGCGGTCGCAGCCATCAGCACGATGACCGTCCACGGCTCAGAGCCCAGAACATGCTCGTCTCCCCCCGAAGTTCTTCTGTGTCACGCTCACGCGTGTCCACCAGTCGCAGAACCGCGATTCCCCCGAATGCGGCCACCAGAATGGTGAAATCTGCTGAGTGTAGCTAGACACTACAGTAACCACGAAGTGTGTTCTTTCGGAACGGAA
>CAACWU010000173.1_pt1 | contig 9937 bp, 6 predicted proteins | sample 2275741 | NCBI WGS metagenome assembly CAACWU01 (sample SAMEA5312470, study PRJEB27640) | indoor metagenome | biome: indoor environment; feature: uncontrolled; material: tiles wood | place: Germany | collected 2014-07-07
GCACCGATCACGGCGGAGGAACTCAGGGTCAGAATTTTCTCAGTGTGCTTCATACGTCAATTATCCCGCTTACCCGCGAGTTTTAGGGGATTACCTCGGACTCTTCGCTCGCAATGAAAACTGCCGACGGGCACCCCCTGACTTTCACCGGCTACTCAGCCAGGGTGTCTACTATTCTGGGGACTACTCACCGTCACACGCCCACCTCCCCCGGTCGGCGCGCACACGAGACCGCCACGGGTTGGCGCGGAAGGAGGCGGCAGTGGGTTTTTGGACCGGTTTGGAAAGCGGTATCGAAAAGGCCGTACGCACCGCTTTCACCGCGGGTTCCCGCAAACGAGTTGAAGCCGTGGAGATCGCCAGCGCCCTGCGCCGTGAACTCGATCAGGAATCATTCACGATCTCCGCCGGGCGCACCATGGCACCCAACGTTTTCACCGTCCAGTTCTCGGACGACGATTTCCCCCGCGCCCAGGAATGGGGCACGCAACTGGCCGAAGAACTGTGCGACGTGATCATCCGGCACGCGCGGTCCCAGGCCTACACGCTGCAGGGTGCCGTTCGGGTCAGCTTCATCCGCAACCCGGATCTCGAGGCCGGGGAGTTCCAGATCGTCTCGTCCTCCGAACGCACCGACGTTGGCACCGTGTCCTCGGGGAGTTCCTCCGGAGCGGCGTCGGCCTCGGTACGCGCCCCGGAACCGCCACCCGCCCCGCGTCAGGAAACACGCCCGGCCCCGTTCGACGCCGCTCCCGGCCCAGGCCACGAGCCGCCCCAAGCCGTCGAGTACGTCCCGGTCATCGAAGTCAGCGGTGAACGTTTCTCCCTGAACGCCCCCGCCGTGAGCGTAGGACGTTCCACCGAGGCGGACATCACCGTGGAGGACACCGGCGTTTCCCGAAAGCACCTGGAAATCCGGCGGCAGGGCCAGCACTACATTGCTGTGGATCTGGGCTCCACCAATGGTTCCTACGTTGACGGTGAACGTGTGCAGGGTCGTGCCGAGCTGGTCAACGGATCCGTGATTACCATGGGGCGAACCCGTTTGGTGTTCCGGTTGCTACTCCCCAAGGAAGGGCGCTGACGTGTCTGAGCTGACCATCACGCTGTTGCGCTTCGGTTTCTTGGCGTTGCTGTGGATCTTCATTTTCGCCGTCATTGCCTCGCAGGCGCGCGACCTCGCGGTGGGCAACAAGGCCCGGGCCGCTGTGCAGAACGCGCGGAACAAGCGCACGTCCGCACGCAAGGAACGTCCCGCCAAGCAACCCGCCGCCAATGGATCCGGTCCCACCACTACGGGTGGCACACGGCACCGCCCCCAAAACCTCATGATCATCGAAGGGCCCCTGTCCGGCAGCAGTTTCCAGCTCGGTTCCGCGCCCGTCCTGCTCGGTCGCTCCAACGAAGCCACGGTTCCGCTCGAGGACGACTACGCCTCCGGCCGCCACGCCCGACTGTTCCCCCAAGGTTCACGCTGGTTCCTCGAGGACCTGGGCTCCACCAACGGCACATTCGTGCAGGGTCAGAAACTCTCCCGCGCGGCGGCTGTCGAACCCGGCATACAGTTTCGGGTGGGGCGAACCGTCATGGAACTGAGGCCCTAACTCATGCCCATTGCTTTCCGCTTTGCCGCACGCTCGGACGTCGGCCGCATCCGCTCCAAGAACGACGACTCCGCGTACGCGGGTCGCTACTTGGCCGTGGTCGCCGATGGCATGGGCGGCCACGTAGGTGGCGACGTCGCTTCGGCATCGGCCGTCATCGACCTCACCCACCTGGATCACCCGGGTCACGAAGGTGAAGCCGAAACGATCTTGGCGGACGAGATCCAGAACGCCAACCAGAACCTGGCCAAGCTGGTCCAGACCAACCCCCGTCTGGGTGGCATGGGCACCACGGTGACTTCGCTGCTCATCGACGGCGACTCGATTTCCGTGGCCCACATCGGTGATTCACGTGCGTACCGCTGGTCCGAGGATGAAGGCTTCAGCCAGGTCACCACGGACCACACGTTTGTGCAGCGACTCATCGACGAAGGCCGGTTGCGGCCCGAGGAGGCAGAAAGCCACCCGCACAAGAACGTGCTCATGCGCGTGCTCGGTGACGTGGACGCCTCCCCCGAACTCGAAGTACAAACCATTGCCCCCAAGGTGGGCGAGCGCTGGCTGTTGTGCTCGGACGGCCTCAACGCTGTGGTCAACGCGCAGACCATCGAATCGATCATGCGCTCGACCGGAGACCTCAACCAGATCGTGAACTCCCTGGTGGAACTCACCCTGGACCGCGGAGCCCCGGACAACGTGACCGTGGTGGTCGCCGAGGTCCAGGAAATCCCCCAGGGCAGCGAACCCGCCCCCACCACGGGTGAAACCGTGGGTGCAATACCGGACGAGAGCCGCACCTCGGACGAACAGCTCGCGGACGAAGAGCTCTGGAACTCGAGCCTGGACTCCCCCGTGGCCGGTGCCGGCTACACGGACAATCACCGCACACCGGCGGAAGCCGAAGAATCCTCGGCCGCCGCGTTGCGTCGGGACCTCTCAGAACGCCCCCACCTGCTGGTGGGCGCCGCGGCAAACGCCACCCAGACGGGTCGCATTCCCACCGTCACCGATTCCGTGGCCCAACGCCGCGCCACCCTGCTGCGCACCTCCACCCTGGACATCCCGTCAGACCCGGACGAGGTCAGGAACGCCCTGTTCGGCGAGGGCCGGCAGCGAAAGGGCGGCAAGCGGCGTCGTGCGCTGGTCATCGGTCTGTTGGGCCTCGCGGCGCTCGCGCTACTGCTGGGCGGCTGGGCCGCCAAGTCCTGGACCTCTTCGCAGTACTACGTGGGCGAGAACGACGGGAAGGTGGCCATTTACAACGGTGTGTCCCAGAGCCTGGGCCCCATCAGCCTGAGCGAGTTGAACAGCACCACCACCATTGAGGTGGACAGTCTGCCCAATTACGTACAGGAACGCGTGCGCGGAACCATTCCCGCGGGAAGCCACCAAGAGGCCGAACGCATCGTGACCGAGCTGGCGAGCTCCGGGGACGGCGAACCCAGCCCGCAGCCCACGGGCCAGGTCAGGGTCATCACGCCCACGCCGGAGGATTCTCGCTCCCCCTCCGCCACTCCGGAGAACAGCAATGGGGGTGATGGCTCGTGAGCAATGCCGTGACAAGCGCTCCCCCGAACGCTCCTGACGAGCAGGTCACGCCCAAACCCCGGCGGATCACGGAGCTGTTCCTGCTGCTGATCGCCTTGGCCATTGGAATCGGCGCCAACATCCTGGTGGATCCTGATCAGCTGACCGAGGACCCGGGGCGCATCATCACGAGCGGTGCGGTACTGGCCGGCGGCGGCTTATTGATCCACGTGGTGTTGTGGATCCGCGCCCGCTACGCGGATCCCTACCTGCTGCCCATTGCCGTGACCCTCAACGGTCTCGGCCTGGCCATGATCCACCGCATCGATCTCTCCACGGGACAGACCGCCTCCGACACCCAAGTGGTCTGGACCGGGTTGGCCATGGTGGTCGCGTGCGTCGTGCTCTGGTTGCTCAAGGACCACCGCCTGCTCCGCAAGATCACCTACATTTCTCTTCTGTTGTCCGCGTTGCTCCTGCTCTTGCCGATGGTGCCCGGCCTGGGTGTGGAGATCAACGGCGCACGGCTGTGGATCTCCGTGGCCGGACGGACGTTCCAGCCCGGTGAGATCGCCAAGATCACCCTGGCCATTTTCTTCGCCGGATACCTGTCCACCAACCGCGACCTGATCATGCTGGCCGGCCGCAAGATCGGCCCGGTACGGCTGCCGCGTTTCAAGGACATTGCTCCGATGTTCGCCGCATGGCTGATCGCCATCGGTGTGCTCGTGCTGCAGCGTGACCTGGGCACCGCGATCCTCTTCTTCGGCCTGTTCCTGGTCATGATCTACCTGGCCACCGGCCGCATGGGATGGATCGTCCTGGGCGTGACGCTCATGCTGGTGGGCGGCTTCGTGGCGAGCCGCATCTTCTCCCACGTGAGCCTGCGTCTGGATTCCTGGCTCAACGCCTTTGAACCCGAGGTCTACAACCGCTCTCCAGGTGGCTCCGGTCAGATCGTCCAGGGACTGTTCGGGCTGGCCTCCGGTGGGTTGTTCGGTCAGGGGCTGGGCCAGGGCCGCCCGGATCTGGTCTCCTATGCCAATTCGGACATGATCATCACCGCGTTCGGTGAGGAGCTCGGCCTGATCGGTCTGGGTGCCATTCTGTGCATGTTCCTGCTGTTCGCAACCCGCGGCCTGCGCGCCGCCCTGGGTACCCGTGATCACTTCGGCAAGCTGCTGGCCGCGGGACTCTCCGCGCTCATGATCATCCAGTTGCTCGTGGTCATCGGCGGTGTGACCCGGTTGCTGCCGCTGACGGGTTTGACCACGCCGTTCATGTCCGCCGGTGGTTCCTCCTTGTTGTCCAACTGGATCATCACCGCGGTCCTCCTGGCCATCTCGCACACGGCCCGTCGACCGGTCCTGACCGGCCCGGCCACCGACGAGGACTACGCGGAACTCCAAGCTCATGTGAAGGCCACGCGTGATGACCAGGAGCGGGAGGGTGAGCTCGATGACTCCGAGCCCACCACCGAGTTGTCCTCCTCGGTCGCCGGTACGGGTGGACCCCACGACGACGCAGGCACGGCCACCGAAGTCATCTCCCGGATCCGAGGGCGTTCCGGTTCGAAATCTTCAGATCAATCGGGCTCGACCCCGGAAGGAGGAACACAATGAACACGTCCATTCGTCGACTGTGGTTCGCGTCCGTGGCCATTGTGATGGTCCTTCTCCTGGCGCTGACCTACGTGCAGTTCTTCGCCGCCAAGTCACTCGAGGCCAATCCCTGGAACAACCGGGCCCTGTACGAGCAGTTCGGCTCGGATCGCGGGTCCATCCTGGTGGGTGGCGAGGAGATCGCGAAGTCCGTTCCGTCCCAGGACGATTTCGAGCACCAACGCGTGTACGAATCCTCTCCCCTGTACGCACACCTGACCGGGTACTTCTCGCTGGTCTACGGCGCCACCGGGCTGGAAGCGACCATGGGTGAGCAACTGTCCGGAGCCTCGGACGAACAGTTCTACAACCGCGTGGTATCCCTGTTGTCAGGGAATCAGCCCACCGGTGCTTCCGTAGAACTCACGCTGGACCCCGAACTGCAGCGCACCGCGCACGATCTGCTGGAGGGTCACAAGGGATCGATCGTGGCGGTGAACCCGCAGACCGGCGAGATCCTGGCCATGGCCTCGAGCCCCGGTTACGATGCAAACCGCTTGGCGTCCCACAACGCGGACGAAGTGGTCTCCGCCGCCGACGAGCTCAACAGCGACCCGGACAAGCCCTTGGAGAACCGCGCCATCGCCGGCGACCTCTTCGCACCGGGGTCCACGTTCAAGATCATCGACACCGTGGCGGCCCTGGAGTCCGGTCAGTACGACACCGATTCCACGCTGCCCAACCCGGCGGAACTTCCGCTACCGGGTACCACGGTCAACCTGCCCAACTACCGTCAGGGTGGCTGCGCGGCCCGCACCGAGGTGAACCTGGAGTTCGCCCTGGAGCAGTCCTGCAACACGCCGTTCGCGTCGATCGCCATGGACCTCGGTCAGGACGCCATCAGCAAGACCGCGGAGAACTTCGGCTACGGACAGGACCTGTCCATTCCGCTGCAGGTGACTCCCTCACTGTTCCCGGAGGACATGAATGACTCCCAGCTCGCTCTGTCCTCGATCGGCCAGTACGACGTCCGCACCACTCCCCTGCAGGTGGCCATGATGTCCGCCGCGATCGCCAACGACGGTGTGATGATGAAACCTCAGCTGGTGAAAACCGTGCGCTCTTCCGATTTGTCCGTGATCCAGGACTTCGAGGCCGAGCAGCTGCGCCGTTCCACGGATCCGGAGACCGCCCAAACCGTCAAGGACCTCATGGTGCAGGTCGTCAGTGACGGTATCGCCGGCGGCGCTGCCGTTCCCGGTGTGGAAGTAGGCGGCAAAACGGGTACCGCAGAGCTGGGAACCGAAGCAGGATTGAACGACTCGTGGTTCACTGGTTTTGCGCCCGCAAACGACCCCCAGATTGCGGTGGCAGTGGTTATCGAAGACGTAGACGTAACCACCGGTGCACAGTTGACCAGTCCGAGCGCTAAGCAACTCTTTGAGGCGGTGTTGAACCAGTGAGACCATCGTCGAACACCATTTTGGGCGGGCGCTACGCACTCACAGAACGTATCGCCATAGGCGGCATGGGAGAGGTCTGGAAAGCAAAGGACCAGGTCCTGGGCCGCATCGTGGCCGTCAAGATCTTGAAGGACGAATACAACGGCGACCCGACCTTCTTGCAGCGATTCCGTGCCGAGGCTCGGCACACCGCGCTGCTCAACCACCCCGGCGTGGCCAATGTCTTCGACTACGGCGAGGACGAAGGCTCCGCGTTCCTGGTCATGGAGCTGGTTCCGGGTGATCCGCTGTCCAACGTGATCGATCGCAAGAAGTCGCTCGAGCCGGACACCGTTCTGAACTACATCGGGCAGACTGCCCGCGCCTTGGCCGCTGCTCATGCGCAGGGTCTGGTACACCGCGATGTGAAGCCGGGCAACCTGATCATCACCCCGGACAACCGGGTCAAGGTGACGGACTTCGGCATCGCCCGCTTGGCGGATCAGGTGCCGCTCACTGCCACCGGTCAGGTCATGGGCACCGCCCAGTACCTGGCGCCGGAACAGGCCACGGGCCAGACCGCCACGGGCTCCTCCGATATCTATTCGCTGGGCATCATCGGCTACGAACTGCTGGCTGGGAAGCGACCGTTCACCGGTGAATCCCAGATCGCCATAGCCCTGGCCCAGGTCAACGATCCGCCACCGCCGCTTCCGGACAGCATTCCGGAACCGGTTCGCGCGCTGATCATGTCCATGCTCGCCAAGGATCCGCAGGACCGCCCGGAGAACGCCGGCAAGCTGGCCAACGCCGTGGATGCACTCCGACGCAACGACGTGAAGTCCGCCGTGGCCATGGTTCCCGGGATGGCTCAGTTCCTCCCCGACCACCCCGAGGACGACCAACCCACCGAGGCGATCTCCCCGGTCAAGGATGATCGCACCCGGCCCATGCCGCGTTCCACGGGTTCGGCAGCCGTACCGGCGGTCGTCGGTTCCGCAGCCGCCGCCAATAGGCCGGATCCCAAGTACAGTGCCCACCCCTCCACCGCACAGTTCGACGCCGTGGAGCACTCCGACCCCACGGGCAAGGGTGGCTCCGAATCGGCTGGTCGGCGTAAGTCTCCGTGGCCCTGGGTGCTGCCCCTGGTGTTGCTCTTGCTGGGCGGCGTGATCTTCGGACTGTGGGCTCTGGGCAACCGGGACGATGGCGATTCCACTCCGCAGGGCACCGTGACGTCTTCCACCGCGAGCCCCTCCGCGGAGATGGTCACGCTTCCGGCGAGCATCGTGGGCCAGAACGGTGACGAGATCGCCAATGACATCGCGCAGCTCGGTGTGAACGTGGACAAGCGGCTGCAGCAGGGAAGTGGTAACCCCGATGGCACCGTGATCTCCTCGGACCCTGAAGCGGGCACCGAGGTCGCCGTGGGTTCCACCGTGATCCTCTACGTCGCGTGGTCTCCCGAGGCCAGCAACAATGGCGGCGGCCAGCAGGATTCGGAGGCTCCCGCGCAGGATGCCCCGGCCACACAGAACCCCGCGCCGGAGCAGACGCAGGCACCGCAGCCCGCCGAGCCCACCCAGGCTCCCGACGACGCCCCGGCCGCCACCCAGAACCCCGGGGCCCGCGATGATTCCGCGGCCACCCCGGCGGCAGAAGCCGCCGCCGATCCCGACGCCGCGGCGTCGTCACCCGCGGACGGTCAGCTGCAGAGCGTGGCCGAGGCTCCGCGCTCGGATGCTGCCCAGGGCCAGCAGAGCGTGAGCGGCGCCGAGCAGGGTTCCGGTGCCGGCACCGGAACCGAGGGGTGACCCAGCATGCCGATGCCCGCAATGCCAGACCTGATCAACGACCGGTACAAGGTCGGTGAGGTCATCGGTCGCGGTGGCATGGCCACCGTGCACGTGGGTGAGGACACCCGTCTGGGGCGTCGCGTAGCCATCAAGGTATTGCGACCCGAACTCGCCGCGGACGATACGTTCCACGAGAGGTTCCAGCGCGAGGCACAAGCAGTGGCCTCCCTGAACCACCACACGATCGTCTCGATTTACGACACCGGCGAGATCAAGCCGCAGGGCCCGGACGGCGTGACCCGACCGTACATCGTGATGGAGTACGTCCCCGGGCAGACCCTGCGGGAACTGATCCACGGTAAGGGCATCAACCCCGAGCAGGCCATCGAGTACATGTACGGCATTCTGGATGCCCTCTCCTTCAGCCACCGCGCGGGCATCGTGCACCGCGATATCAAGCCGGCCAACGTGAAGGTCACCCCGGACGGCGGGGTCAAGGTCATGGACTTCGGCATCGCGCGCGCCGTGGAGGACACCCAGGCCGCGCTCACGCAGTCCCAAGCGGTCCTGGGCACCGCGCAGTACCTGTCCCCCGAGCAGGCCCGCGGTGCCTCGGTGGACCCGCGCTCGGACCTGTACTCCGCGGCGTGCGTGCTGTTCGAGATGCTCACCGGCCGCGCACCGTTCGTGGGCGAGTCCTCGGTCGCGATCGCAGCGCAGCACGTGCGGGACGCACCGCCCGCGCCGTCGGCGTTGAACCCCCAGCTGCCCAAGTCCGTGGACCGGTTCATGGAACGGGCGCTGGCCAAGGACCGGGACCATCGCTTTTCCGACGCCGCTCAGATGCGTCGCGCGTTACGTACAGTTCTCGTGGAGTTGCCGGATAATCTCGAGGCCACTCAGGCGATGGATCCGACGCAGACCGCGGACACCAACACCAAGACACTTCCTGCGGTGGGTGCCGGAGCCGCCGCCGGCGCCGTAGTCGCAGCCGGACGCAGTGAGACCGCCGAGCAACCGGTCGACGCGAATGATGACCCCCTGCACTACGAACTCGATCCGGATGAGGACACCGAGGACGTGCGACCGGGTGCCGCGGCTGCCGCACCTGCCAAGCGGGACAAGCAGAAGGGCGGAAACGGTTGGATCCTCCCCGCGGTGCTGATCGTCCTGCTCATCACGGGGCTCGGAATCGGCGGTGTCCTGGGCGTGCAGTGGTGGCAGAACCAGCAGGTGGAGCAGCCGTCCATGGTTTCCGTTCCGCAGGTCGTGGGAATGGACCGCACCACAGCGGAGAACACGCTGCGTGACGCCCAGCTCGAGCCCACCTTCAGCACCGAGAACAGCGATTCCGTGCCGGAGAAGCACGTCATCACCATGGATCCTTCCGCGGGCGATCAGGTGGCGGTGGGTTCCAGCGTGGCTGTGACCGTCTCGGACGGGCCCGGCACCGTGGACGTCCCCAATGACCTGGTCGGTCAGACCCTGGACAACGCCCGCAATGCCCTGCGTGAAGCGGGCCTGAGCGTGGGCATGGTCAGCACGGCCAACAGCGCAACCGTTCCCGAGAACGTGGTGATGTCCACCGATCCAGCTGGCGGCACCTCGCTCGACAAGGACAGCCCCGTGCAGTTGCAGGTCTCCAGCGGTCGGGTGACCGTGCCGGACGTCGTGGGCATGTCCCGCGCCGAAGCCGAGAGCGCCCTACGCGCGGACAACGTTCGGTTGAACTTCAACATCGCAGTCCGGGATTCCCGGGATGAGGCCACGGACACCGTGCTCGAACAGTCCGCCCCGGCCGGTTCTTCGGTGGCCCAGGGGTCCACGGTCACACTCACCATTGCGCGTCAGGTCACGCCGTCACCCACGGCCACACCCACCCCCACGCCGGAGCCCAGTGAGGAGCCGACGGCGGAACCGACCTCGGCCGAGCCCACACCGTCTGCCGAGCCCGAATCGGCCGGCAA
>CAACWU010000209.1_pt1 | contig 9865 bp, 7 predicted proteins | sample 2275741 | NCBI WGS metagenome assembly CAACWU01 (sample SAMEA5312470, study PRJEB27640) | indoor metagenome | biome: indoor environment; feature: uncontrolled; material: tiles wood | place: Germany | collected 2014-07-07
GCGTGGAACGCGCCGCCGCTGAACTTGTAGAGCTCATGGGGTTGCCCGCCCAGACGCGGGACTGACCGCTGATCACCACGCACCCAGCCCACACGGCCAGGAGCCTACCCATTACCAAGAAGTCCATGACAGGAGTCATTCACTCGTGAGCACGAATTACGAAGGCATCGTCAACCCGCCCATCGACCGGTTGCTCGGCAAGACCGATTCCAAGTACGGGCTGGTCATCTTCGGTGCTCGGCGTGCCCGTCAGATCAACGCGTACTACTCGCAGTTGCACGAGGGCCTGTTCGAGTACGTGGGTCCGCTCGTGGACACCCAGCTCAACGAGAAGCCGCTGTCCATCGCGTTCCGCGAGATCGACGAGGACCTGATCGAGACCACCGAGGTCGATCACGCGGGCTTCTCCGCCAACGGCCAGCTCGTGACCGAGGAAGCAGCGTCCGCTGACGTCTTCGGCGGCGACTTCTTCGCTCAGGGCACCGACGAGGCCTCCGCGCCCATGTTCTCCGACAGCGCCGAGGTGGCCCCGGAAGAAGTCGTTGAGGTCGAGGAGGTCGTCGAGACCGAGGAACCCACCGACAAGTGACGGTTCCGCACGCTTCGGGTACCCCCGTTCACTCCCAATCGACCGCGCCGTTGCGCGTGGTCCTGGGCGTGGGCGGGGGTATCGCCGCATATAAGGCTGCACTGCTGACGCGCTTGTTCACCGAGGCCGGCCATCACGTGGTGCCCATGCCCACCGCGGCCGCGCTTGAATTCGTGGGGGCACCCACGTGGGAGGCGCTCACGGGGGAGTCGGTCTCCACGTCCGTGTTCGATCGCGTGGACACCGTCAATCACGTCTCCCAGGGGCAGCAAGCGGACCTGGTGGTCATCGCACCGGCCACCGCGGACCTGATGGCCAAGATCGCCCACGGCCTGGCGGACGACCTTTTGACGACTACGGTCCTGGCCTCCCGGGCGCCCGTCGTGCTGGCCCCGGCCATGCACACGGAGATGTGGCTCAACCCCGCAACCCAACGCAACGTGGCGCTGCTGCGCGAACACGGGCACACGGTCATCGATCCGGATTCGGGCCGGTTGACGGGTAAGGACAGCGGGCCGGGCAGGCTTCCCGAGCCCCAGCGAATTTACGACGCCGCTCTGGCCGTTCTCGCGCACGGCACCGAAGCGGCGTCGTCGGGCCCGCTGGCCGGGCGTCGAGTCCTGATCACGGCGGGAGGAACCCGCGAGGCGCTGGACCCCGTGCGGTTCTTGGGCAATCGCTCCTCGGGTAAGCAGGGGATCGCCCTGGCCCAGGCCGCCCGGGACGCGGGCGCCACCGTGCACCTGATCGCGGGACATGTGGAGACCGAGCTGCCGAGCGGCGTCGAAATCTCGAACGTGTCCTCCGCGCTGGAGCTTCACGACGCGACCCGAGCTGCCGCTGAGAACGCGGACGTGGTGATCATGGCGGCTGCCGTGGCGGATTATCGACCCGTGTCGGTTGGGGAGCACAAGATGAAGAAGTCCGAGGACGGCACGGACCCCGTCATCGAGCTCACCCGCAATCCGGACATCCTGCGCGCCCTCGTGGACGATCGCAAGAACACGGGCCGCGAGCAGCTAATCGTGGGATTCGCGGCGGAAACCGGTGACGGCGAGCACTCCGTACTGGACTTCGGCCGGGCTAAACTGCAGCGCAAGGGCTGTGACCTGCTGGTCGTGAACGAAGTGGGTACGTCCAAGGTGTTCGGCCAGGACACGACCGAGGTCACGGTGCTGTCAGCGCACGGCACCGAAGACGCTCACGCCGCCGGCTCCAAGGCCGAGGTGGCGCAATTCATCGTGGATCGTGTGGGCATCGAACTGGGAGTCTGAGTGGACGGGTAGTCTTGGACGGTGACCGAATCTAGCCCCCACCTGAGAATTTTCACCTCCGAATCAGTGACGGAGGGACACCCGGACAAAATCTGTGACCAGATCTCGGATTCCATCCTGGACGCTCTGCTCACCGAGGATCCCGAGTCCTCTGTGGCCGTGGAGACCATGGTGACCACCGGACTGGTTCACGTGGCCGGTGAAGTCAAAACCAAGGCGTACGTTGAGATCCCGCACATTGTGCGCAAGTGCCTCCTGGACATCGGCTACAACTCGTCCGTGCACGGCTTCGACGGCGAGTTCTGCGGCGTGTCGATCAGCGTTGGCGAGCAGTCCAGCGAAATCCACGATGGCGTGTACAACTCCCTGGAGAGCCGTTCCGGTGTGGCCAAGGATCCGCGTGACATTCAGGGCGCCGGGGACCAGGGCCTGATGTTCGGTTACGCGTCGGACGAGACCGACGTGCTCATGCCCGCACCGATCTCCATTGCCCACCGGTTGTCCGAGCAGCTCACCCGCGTGCGCAAGACGGCCGTGCTGCCGAACCTCCGCCCGGACGGCAAGACCCAGGTGACCCTGGGCTACGACGGGCACACTCCCGTGTCCGTGGAAACCGTGGTCGTGTCCTCGCAACACGCCGAGGGATATGACCTGAATCAGCTGGCCACCGACATCTCTCAGTCCGTGATCGACCCGGTGCTCGCCGATTCCGGCCTGGACCTGTCCAACACCAAGATCATCGTGAACCCCGCCGGCAATTTTGTCCGCGGTGGCCCCGTGGGTGACGCAGGTCTGACCGGCCGCAAGATCATCGTGGACACCTACGGCGGTATGGCCCGCCACGGCGGCGGTGCGTTCTCCGGTAAGGACCCGTCCAAGGTGGACCGTTCCGCCGCGTATGCCATGCGCTGGGTCGCCAAGAACGTGGTGGCAGCGGGTCTGGCGCGCCGAGCCGAGGTGCAGGTCGCGTACGCGATTGGTCAGGCGCACCCGGTGGGTCTGTACGTGGAGACCTTCGGCACCGAGACCGTGGACCCGCAGCGCATCGAGAAGGCCATCCTGGAGGTCTTCGACCTGCGACCGTTGGCCATCATCGAGGACCTGAACCTCAAGCGCCCCATTTACGCCAAGACCGCGGCGCACGGTCACTTCGGCCGCACTGACCCCGATTTCACCTGGGAGCGCACCGACCGCGTCGAAGCGTTGCGTTCCGCCGCGGGACTGTGAGCGAGCGTTCCGGGCCGGGGGCAGTTCCCGACCCGGACGCCGCCCCGGAGCAACTCTCCCTGGACGGGTTGCCCGAACCTTCACCCGCACCCAAGAAATCTGACCTTCCGGTGGGGGCTGAAGGCCCGGCACCCGAAAACCCCATTGCCAAGGTGTTGTTGGACGCCTATGTTCCCCACCTTGATCGGCTCTTCGACTACCGCGTGAGCGCCGGTCTCGACCCGGACGCCGTGGTGGGTGCCAAGGTCTCCGTTCCTTTCTCCGGCCGCCTGATGACCGGATGGATCGTGGACCGCGTTGCCGAGTCCGACGTGACCGGTCGTCTCTTGAGCATCCGCAAGGTCCTTTCTCCGTTGCCCGTGCTCAAGCCGGGGATCGTGGAGCTGGCTCAGGCCGTGGCCGCCCGTTCTGCCGGAACCGTGTCGGACGTCCTGCGGGTAGCCGTGCCACCGCGAGTGGCCCGTATCGACAAGGAAATGCTGGCGCGCCGGAAGGCGGCTGCGGCCGAAGAATCCGAGGCGATACCGGCAACGGGCGATACGACCAAACACGACGCCGACGCCGCCAACGTGGCGCACGGCGATCCCCAAGCCGGCGAGCTCGGGCCGTCGGATGCCGAAGACGTGAAGCCTTCGGGCGACGTCGACAATGCGGCCGAAACTACCGAGGCGACCGACGCGGAGAAACCCGACCCAGCGACGTCGGCGGGGGAGGAGCCCGACGCGCCGGTCACCGTGCCTCGTGAACTCTGGCGTTACTACGACGGCGGCCCCGAGTGGCTCACCGCGGCCACGGAGGGAGCTCCGGCCCGTGCTGTGGTCGAGGTGTTGCCGTCCCCAGAGGACCACGACTGGGCCCTGATGACGGCATCCGCCATGGCGGCCACCTATGAGGCCGGGCACGGAGCGTTGGCCGTGGTGCCCGACTACAAGTCGCTCGAGCGCCTGGCAGCGGCTCTCGAATCGCTAGTGGGATCTGACCGTGTCGTGCGACTGCACGCCGACGACGGCCCAACGCCGCGATACCGGGGCTACATGGAGCTGTGCCTGGGCTACAAACGCTTGGCGATCGGCACGCGTTCCGCCGCCTACGCACCCGTTGAGGACCTGCGCCTGGTGTGTTGTCACGACGACGGCGACACAAGCTATGTGGAGCAGCGCGCGCCGTATCAGCACACGCGAGACGTCTTGTTGCTACGCGCCCAGCAGGAAGACACGGCGGCGTTGTTCACGGGCTACAGCGTGAGTCCGGAGGCACAACGTCTCATCACCACGGGCTGGGTGGCCCACCTGCGTCCCGAGCGGGCGACCCTGCGCACGCACTCACCGAGGGTCGAGGCGACATCGGACTCGTTCAACCTGTCCCGCGATCCCATGGCCGCGCGGGCGAGGCTGCCGCACGAGGCGTTCCGGGTGGCTCAGCAGGCCCTCGCGAAGGGGCCGGTACTCGTTCAGGTGGCACGACGCGGCTACGCGCCGTTCGTGGCCTGCGAGCGCTGCCGGACGCCCGCGCGATGCCGAGGCTGCGGTGGATCGTTGTCGCTGCGTTCAGGACGCGAGGCTCCCGTGTGTACGTGGTGCGGTCGCAACGCCCACGGCTGGCAGTGTCAGGAATGCGGTTTTCAACGCCTGCGGCTGAGCAAAGTCGGGGCGCTGCGCACAGCCGAGGAGCTGGGACGCGCGTTCCCGCAGGTTCCCGTCATTTCTTCGAGTGCCGAACACGTCCGAGCAAATGTGGGCTCCGAACCCGCGCTGGTCGTGGCGACCCCCGGCGCGGAACCGGTCGCCGAGGGCGGCTATGCCGCTGCGCTGCTGTTGGACGGCAACGAGATGCTGGCGCGGCCGTGGCTGCGCGCCGAGGAACAGACCCTGCGCCGCTGGTTCAATGCGGCGGCACTCGTGCGGTCTTCATCGAAGGGTGGGACCGTGGTCGTGACCGCTGACCATGATCAGGCGGTGGGTGCCCTGGTTCGCTGGGACCCGTCGGGCCACGCCTATCGTCAACTGCAGGAACGTCACGAGCTGGGCCTACCGCCAGCAGTACGGACCGCAGCCCTCACCGGCCCGCGGGACGCGCTGACCGCAACCCTGCGCGACCTCGACCTGCCGTCGCAGGTCAACGTGGTAGGCCCCGCGCCCATGAAAGATCAGGTGGGTGGCTGGTCCGACGAGGGCGATCCGGGGACCCTGGCCGGCCTCGCGACCGAGGATGAGCCGCAGTACCGGGCGCTATTGTTCTTCGGCTTCGGGATCGCTCCGCGCATCACTGCGGCATTGCGGGCCGAGAAGGCCCGTGCCTCCGCGCTGCGCGAGCACGCGGTGGTTAATGTGCGCTGCGATATCACTGACCTGTTGTAGTTGGGCCGCCACCCAGGTTGACGTCGGTCTCGAACGCCACGGGGGTTCCGTGTTCTACCGTGCGTGAGACGGTGCAGTACTTGTCGTGCGAGAGCTTCACCAGTCGGTCGACCAGACCGGCGGCCTTGCGCCCGCCCTCGTCATCTGGGAACGACAGGTTGAAGGAGAGGTTCAGGTCCTCCAGATGACTTCCACCGTTTTCTTCCGCGATTTTGTTACCGCTGGCCTCGACCTTGAATTCCGTGGGCTCGGAACTACGTGAGGTAACGGTATCCACGTCGATGGATGAGCACCCCGCGATGGCGGCCAGGAGCAGTTCCACCGGGGACATCAGGTCCTCGCCACGGCCGAAAGTGACTTCGACACCGGCCGCATTGCGGGCGACGTAGCGGTTGGTGGCTTCACGAGTTAGTTCGATGGAATGCGTGGGGTTCTGGTGATTGCTCATGACGTCATGATCTCACCGGCAACTGTTATGAGACAGAATGTGGTTCACCATACGAAGGAGACTGACGATGACGACAGACAACCCGACTTCCAGCGATTCACCGACGGTAGGTGCAGATCTGGGTGATCAACTATGGCGGTGGAATGCGACCGAGTTGGCTCGTGCAATCGCCACAGGGCTCATCTCCAGCAGAGAAGTTGTCGAGAGCTGTCTGAGCCGCATCGAAGACGTCAACCCGCATCTCAACGCACTGGTTGAGGTGCGACCAGAGGACGCGCTTTCGCTGGCCGACGCCGCCGATCGTCAGCGTTCGTCCGGTGCTCAGCTGGGACCCCTTCATGGGGTTCCGGTTGCCACCAAAGTGAATTCGGACGTAGCGGGCTATGCCACCACGGACGGCATTCCGGCGTTCAAGGACTCCGCGGCGAAACAAGACAGTCCGCACGTTGCGAGTTTGCGCCGAGCTGGTGCTGTGATCATGGGCCGTAGTAACTCTCCGGCCTTTGCCTACCGCTGGTTCACCAACAATGATCTGTACGGCAGGACGCTCAACCCATGGGACTCCTCGCGGACCCCGGGCGGCTCAAGTGGCGGGGCGGCCTCTGCCGTCGCTTCAGGTATGGTGCCGACCGCAGGGGGTAACGATATCGGAGGGTCGGTACGGTATCCCGCATACGCCTGCGGTGTGGTTGGTCTGAGGCCCACCGTTGGTCGCGTGGCGCAGACATACCAGTCGGATGAAGTTGATTCATCATTGTCCGTGCAAATCATGGCCGTTCAAGGTCCACTTGCGCGCAGTGTTGAAGATGTTCGTCTCGCGATGAAGGCCCTCGAAGATTTCAGTCATCGGGACCCGGCATTCGTTCCCGGTGCACGAGCTGCCAAACTCCCCGGGCATCGTCCGCGTGTCGGGCTCGTCCGAGATTTCGGCGTCGCTGCTCCTTCTTCTGCGGTCAACACATCATTGGAGTCGGCTGCGGACTACCTCTGCGACGCGGGGTATGTCGTCGAAGAGATCGAGTTGCCCGTTCTGGCTGAGGCCTACCGATTGTGGTACTTGCTCTGTATGGAGGAGTTCCGGTTGGCGATGCCTCTGGTCAATGAGGTCGGTGATGACGGCATGAAAAAGGCCGCCGAGCATTACTATGCAGTCGCCCAGGAATGGTGGGGGAACAAACCCAGTCTTGACCAGTTCATTGCTGGTTACGCGCGCCGGGGCACACTGATTCGTCAACTCGGCGGGATCCTCGAGTCCCACCCGCTAATTCTCCTGCCGGTCTCATCGGAGCAAGCCTTCGAGCAGGACGCAGACATCGCCAGCGTGGAGAGCATGGGCCGGCTGATGGGCGCTCAGGCCTCCATGATGGCGATTCCCGTTTTGGGTTTTCCCGCGATGTCCGTGCCCACGGGTGTGGTCGATGGGTTGCCAACCGGGGTACAACTTTTGGGCAGGCGATTCGACGAGGACACACTTCTGGATGCAGCCACCGTCATCGAGGCACACGCTGGAACATTCACCCCGATTGGGCCTCGCTGAGACAAACTACCGCTCAGGGAAGCGTTAACTCGTCTCAGGCAGCGCCGGCAGCTTCTTCTCGAACAGCCAGTCATGCAGCAGGGGCTCCACGGGGCGTCCGCTGACCTCGGATGCCAGCGCGAAGAACTCTGCCGTGGTCACGTTGCCGCACCGGTTCTGGGAAGTCCACCGCTGCAGGATCGTGAAGAAGGTCTGATCGCCCACGGCCATCCGCAGTGCGTGCAACGTGAGTGCGCCGCGCACATAGACACGGTCGTCGAACATTTTCTTCGGCCCGGGGTCCCCGATCACCACTTTCTGTTTCGACCCGGACAGCTCCGCGTAGGCAGCCCGTGCTTCATCGTGGGCCGAGCGGCGACCGGAGGCCTCGGACCACACCCACTCCGCGTAGTGGGCAAAGCCTTCGTTGAGCCAAATGTCGGACCAGGAGGCTGGGGTCAGCGAATTGCCGAACCACTGGTGGGCCATTTCGTGGGCAATGAGTCGTTCGGACTCCCACGACTCGGTCATATGATTGGGGCCGAAAATCGACAGCGGTTGCGATTCGAGCGGAATTTCCAGTTCATCGTCGGTCACGACCACGCCGTAGTAGCCGAACGGGTACGCCCCGAACCGTTGTTCGAACACGGACATCATCGCGTGCTGTTTCGCCAACACATGCTGAGCCTGTGACCACAGGTGTTCACCGCAGGCCAGCGTCAGCGGAACGCGCGCCGGGGGATAGGACCCGGGTTCCACGGACCCGCGCCGGTACTGACCCATTTGCACGGTGGCCAAGTAGGTCGCCACCGGTTCGCGGGATTCCCAGGTCCACGCCGTGCGCGGACCGCGAGAATCCACCGAGACCAGCTCGCCGTTCGAAATCGCCGTGTAGTCGGAGTCCACCAGTACCGTGACCCGGAACGTCGCCTTCTGGCTCGGATGGTCGTTGCACGGGAACCACGTGCCGGCACCGACCGGCTGCCCGGCGACCAGAACACCGTCGGAAAGCTCCTCCCAGCCTATGCCGCCCCACGCGCCAGAGGCCGGAGACGGCGTTCCCCCGTAGTGGATCTCAAGCGTGAGCGCCTCGTCCACGGAAAATCGCTCGCGAGCGTCCACCACCAGTTTGGTCTTCGCCTGTTTGAACGAACTGGGCTGACCGTTGACCAGCACCCGCTCCACCGTCAGCCCCTCAAGGTCCAGGGACAGCGCCGAACAGTCCTCCAGGACCCGGGCGTCCAACACGGCTCGCGCTCGCAGTGTGTTGGGCAGGATGTCGTAGTCGAGATCCAGGTCGTAGTGCGTGACGCGCACCTCGGACGTGCCCGACTGTGGCGTGTAGGAATCCAAGTAACTCATGGTGCTCCTTCCCCGGAACTGACGCCCGGTTCAACCGCGCTGATGCAGTTCGATCGCGAGCTCCAGGAGCCGTCGCGCGGAATCCGCCCACGTATGGACGCGTACCCGTTCCAGTCCCCCCAGGACCCGTTCTTGTGCGAGCTGCGGATCGGCGAGCTCGCGCACCCGGGTGGCGAACGCGGCGGCGTCGTCGGCGGGTGCGTACCCTGCGGCGCGGCCGGCCACCTCCCGAAAAATCGGTGTGTCCGAACAGACTACGGGAGCCCCGGCTGCGAACGCTTCGATGAGCGGTAAGCCGTAGCCTTCGGCGCGCGAGGCCGTCAACAGGGCGGCGCACGAGGACAGCAGGTCCTGATACTCGGCGTCGGTCACACCGCGGTGGAAGACCACGTTGTCGGCGGGGCCCGCGAGCGCACGCAGTTCCTTTTCCCGCGCGGGCGAAATCCGGGACAGCACGTGCAGCGTGTGGTCGGGCAGCTGCCCGGCCGCGCGCAGCAGGGTCTCCACGTTCTTGTACGGCAGGAACGAACCCATGTAGAGCAGGTCCGTGCCGCGCGTTGCGAGCCTGGCGAGCGCCTCGCTGTCGGACACCGCCGCCGACGACGCCGCATTGGGCACCACGCGCACGTCCCGTTTGGTCAGGCGGTGGGCCAGGATCTGCTCGCGAGAAGTCTCGGAAACCGTGACCACGGCGTCGGCTCGGTTGAGCGCGACCCGCTGCGGCCACCACGCCTTGTGATAGGCCCGCCACCCCCATTGAATGGGCAGCGGCAGATCCGAGGGCGGCTGGGGATGTTCGTAGTAGATCAGGTCGTGAAGGGTCAGCATCAACTTGTACCGGCGGCCCAGCGAACCCATGGTCTGCATGGGGGAGAAGACCACGTCCGGGCGGTAACGATTGAGCTCCAGCGAGGTGAGAACTTCGGCGGGTGAGGTCACCGACGGCCCGGTGAGGTGGGGGAGTTCCGGGAAATGCCTCAGCTGGGCGGGGTCGCTGATCAGCGCGGCCAAGCGGACTCGGGGATCGTCACGGGTCAGTTCGGCCAGCGCAATGAGGAGCTCGGCGCTGTAGCGGCTGATGCCGTCGTGGTG
>CAACWU010000060.1_pt1 | contig 9827 bp, 8 predicted proteins | sample 2275741 | NCBI WGS metagenome assembly CAACWU01 (sample SAMEA5312470, study PRJEB27640) | indoor metagenome | biome: indoor environment; feature: uncontrolled; material: tiles wood | place: Germany | collected 2014-07-07
ATGCAGGAAATGCTGTACCCGACCAGCTACCTCAAGGGCTTGGGCCTGGGTAAGAAGTGCGCCCTGATCACGGACGGTCGCTTCTCCGGCGGTACCTCAGGCCTGTCGATCGGCCACATCTCCCCGGAGGCCGCAGCTGGCGGTGCCGTGGGGCTGATCGAGCACGGCGATGAGATCGAGATCGACGTGGAGAACCGCGTGCTTCGGGTCAACGTCGACGACGCCGAGCTTGCGCGCCGTCGCGAAGCCAAGGGTTCCGCACCCTGGAAGCCCACCAAACCGCGAGAGCGCAAGGTGTCAAAGGCGTTGCGGGCTTACGCCTCCATGGTGACCTCTGCCGATAAGGGCGCAGTGCGCGTTGTCGAGGACTAAATGAAAGTTATTCATTTGTAGCGAAGCCGCTAGTGAAATGAAGAAGATGACCCCGTTTATTAACGGGGTCATCTTCTTGTCATATTTGCCCTTTCGGGTGGCGCGCGTGTCACAGGTAACAACCCTGGTCCTAAGCTCAGCTCTCAGGCACGCGAAGATGTACGGGCCTCATGCGAAAGGACTTTTGGATGGCACAGCAGGGCCCACACATCGGGACGACCGAAGAGCGTCAGATCCTTAAAGAGCGGTTCAACGATGAAACCGTTGGTTTCCACAAGGGACTGGGTGCGCGACAGCTTCAGATGATCGCGATCGGTAGTGCGATCGGAACGGGTTTGTTCCTGGGTGCCGGTGGCCGGTTGGAGCAGGCGGGTCCGTCGCTGTTCATTCTGTACGCGATCTGTGGTTTTTTCGGCTACCTGATTCTTCGGTCGCTCGGTGAGCTCGTGGTGCACCGGCCGTCCTCCGGGTCCTTCGTGTCGTATTCACGCGAGTTCTACGGTGAGAAAGCGGCGTACGTCTCCGGTTGGCTCTACTGGTTGAACTGGGCCATGACCGCGGTCGCGGATGCCACGGCCATTGCCATCTACATCAAGTGGTTCGGGCAGTACAGCCCGGCCCTGGCTGAGTTTCCGCAGTGGATCCTGGCCTTGGTCGTGGTGATCTTTGTGGTCGCCCTGAATATGGTGTCGGTCAAGGTGTTCGGTGAGTTGGAGTTCTGGTTCTCGCTCATCAAGGTGCTGGCACTGGTGATCTTCTTGATCGTCGGAATTTTCTTCGTGCTCTTCGGAACGCCCACCGGTTCGGAAGTGGGCTTCTCCCTGATCCAGGACAACGGCGGCCTGCTGCCGGCCGGTATTCTTCCCGCGCTGATCGTCGTGCAGGGCGTGGTCTTCGCGTACGCCGGTATCGAGCTGGTGGGTACCACCTCGGGCGAGACCCGCAACGCGGAAAAGGTCATCCCCCGGGCCATCAACACCGTGATCCTGCGCATTGCCGTCTTCTACGTCGGCTCAGTCCTGCTGCTGTGCTTGTTGCTTCCCTACACCGCTTACAGCGCGACCGAGAGCCCGTTCGTCACGTTCTTCTCCTCCATTGGAGTGGGCGCGGCCGGTCCCATCATGCAGCTCGTCGTGATCACTGCGGCGCTGTCCTCGCTCAACGCCGGCCTGTACTCCACCGGGCGCATCATGCACTCGATGGCCCAGGCTGGTTCCGCTCCCAAGTTCGCCGGCAAACTCACGAAATCTGGTGTGCCATTTGGCGGCATTCTCATGACCGCGGGTGTGGCCGTGTTGGGTGTGGGGCTGAACTTCGTGGTTCCTGAGCAGGCGTTCGAGATCGTGTTGAACCTGGCCGCACTGGGAACCATGGCCGGTTGGGCGGCTATCACCATGTCGCACATGAAGTACGTGTCCATGGCCAGGCAGGGGTTCTACAACAGACCCTCTTATCGCGCACCACTGGCTCCTTTCACCAACTGGTTGACCATTGCGTTCCTTGCGGGTGTGATTGTGCTCATGGCCGTGGACTACCCGGTGGGCACCTTGACCCTGGGATCCTCACTCGTGTTGATCCCCATCCTGATGATCGGTTGGTTCGTGGTGCGCGGTCGAGTCCGTGCGATCGCTGCCGAACGAGAGGGCTACACGGGGGCGTTCCCCGTTCTGGCGGAGCGTCCGGTGGTGAGCGCCTTCCGAGTCGGCCGCGAGCGGTCCACCGGATCCGGCTCCACCACTTCCACGGCTTCACTGCATCAAGTTCCCAAGCCGCACACGGACGCAGCCACCACCGACACCACCAACTCCGACTAGATCAGCACCGACAAGCACACCACTGACGGGGATCATCCCTCTAAGGAGAACGAGACCATGACACAGTTCGTCGACGTACCCAATATGGCCCGATGGATCCAGCGCGAAGGCGTCGAGGGGATCATGCGCAACATGGTCAAGTACCTGGAGAGAGAGATTTCGCCCGCTGGGAGAAGTTCGACAAGATCCCGCGCGTGGCCAGCCACACGCCGTTCGGGGTGATCGAGTTGATGCCCACCTCGGATGGCGAGGAGTATTCCTTCAAGTACGTGAACGGCCATCCGTTCAACCCCGCCCGCGGCTACCAGACCGTGACCGCGTTCGGCGTGCTCGCCAACGTGGACAACGGCTACCCCACGTTCCTGGCCGAGATGACCCTGCTGACCGCGCTACGCACCGCAGCGACGTCGGCAATGGTGGGCAAGCGCCTGGCGCGCCAGGACTCCAAGCGCATGGCCATGATCGGTGCCGGCTCCCAGGCCGAGTTCCAGGCACTGGCCTTCCGTGCCGCGATGGGTATCGAGGACCTGGACGTCTACGACGTGGACCCCGCCGCGATGGACAAGCTCAAGCGCAACCTGGAACCCCTGGGCTTCCGCATCAACGCCATGACCTCCACCGATGAGGCCGTGGCCAACGCAGATATCATCACCACCTGCACCGCGGACAAGGCGCAGAACACCATCCTGGTGGACAGCCACGTCAAGCCCGGCGTGCACATCAACGCCGTGGGCGGTGACTGCCCGGGTAAGACCGAGCTGGAGGCGGCGATCCTCTATCGCTCCACCGTATTCGTGGAGTTCCCCGAGCAGACCCGCATCGAGGGCGAGATCCAGCAGGTCGAAGAGGACTTCCCGGTCGTGGAGTTCTGGAAGGTCCTCACCGATCAGGCTCCCGGGCGCACCTCGGAAGAAGAAATCACCATCTTCGACTCCGTGGGCTTCGCCATCGCGGACTTCTCCGCCCTGCGTTGCCTGCGCGATTCGACGAACGGTACGGAACTGCAGAGCTACATCGACCTGGTGGCGGAGCCGGAGGACCCCAAGGATCTCTTCTCGCTGGTGAACTCGCTCAAGCCCGTGGGCTGAGCCTCGCTCACACCCCGGCTGCAGTTTCCGCTACTGTGACCTAGATCAGTGCAACAGCACACACTAGGTACCCGGTCCCGTTCACTCCACAACTGCGAGTGAACGGGATCGTTCCGAGGGAGAAGTCCGGGGATTTTCATGGATGCATTAACAGAACTTGTGGGAACGGTGGGCGAGTACGTCTGGTACGTCGTCTTCGCGATCCTGATCGGCGTGGGGCTCTATCTGACCGTTCGTACGGGCGTGATCCAGCTGCGCGGACTCCCCGAGATGTTCCGCGTGCTTACCGACCCTCCCGGTGACGCCGAGGACGGCAAGAAGGGCATCTCGTCCTTCCGCGCGTTCACCGTGTCCGCGGCGGCCCGCGTCGGCACCGGCAACATCGCCGGTGTTGCCATCGCCATCAGCCTGGGCGGCCCGGGTGCCGTTTTCTGGATGTGGACCATCGCGGCCATTGGCGCGGCGAGCGCCTTTACCGAGTCCCTGCTCGGTCAGCTTTACAAGATCAAGTCGCGGGACGGTTACGTGGGTGGCCCGGCGTACTACATGGAGCGGGGCCTCAAGAAGCGCTGGATGGGGTTGATCTTCGCGGTCACCATCACCATCACCTACGGTTTCGTGTTCAACTCGGTGCAGTCCAACTCGATCGTGGACGCCGTCAGTGGTTCCTTCAACCTGGACATGGCCGACAGCCAGAACCTGTGGATCCGCATCGTCATCGGTCTTGCCCTGGTTGCCATTACCGCGGCCGTGATCTTCGGCGGTATTCGCTCGATCTCCAACGTGACACAGATCGTGGTTCCCGTGATGGCCATCCTGTACCTGATCCTGGGTCTGCTGGTCGTGGCGCTCAACATCACCGAGGTTCCCGCCATGTTCCTCATGATCGTCGAGGGTGCCTTCGGAATCCGCGAATTCGTGACCGGCAGCTTGATCGGTGTGATCATCCAGGGCATGAAGCGCGGCCTGTTCTCCAACGAGGCGGGTATGGGTTCAGCGCCCAACGCCGGCGCCACCGCTTCCGTGTCCCACCCGGCCAAGCAGGGTTTCGTGCAGTCCCTGGGCGTCTACTTCGACACCATGATCGTCTGCTCCGTCACCGCGTTCATCATCCTGCTCTCCAACCCGACGTTCGGCGATGAGCGCCAGGGTGCCTCGCTCACTCAGACCGCGCTGGGCGCACAGCTGGGCGACTGGGCCATTCACTTCCTGACCGTCGCGATCTTCCTCTTCGCGTGGTCGTCGGTGATCGGCAACTACTACTACGGCGAGTCCAACATTCGCTTCATGACCGGTTCTCGCGCGGTCATGACGGGTTACCGCTTCCTGGTGTTGGCGTGCGTCTTCCTGGGTGCCATTGCCGCTCTGGATCTCGTATGGTCGCTCGCGGACCTGTTCATGGCGTTCATGGCCACCATCAACCTGATCGCCCTGGTCGGGTTGGCCGGGGTCGCAGCCAAGGTCTTGCGCAATTACATGGACCAGCGCAAGGCCGGTGTGGAACCCGTCTTCCACTCCGGTGACATCCCCGGTCTGTCCGGCCTGGGCGCGTGGGACGGCACGGACTTCGTGACCACCCGCGAGCACTGGATCGTTCAGGCGGAGGAGAAGGCCGAAAAGAAAGAGGCCAAGCGCGGCTAGTCCCGTCGCGGCGTCGTCGTCATGAATCGTTCGCGACCAGGACGACGACGCCGCCCGCGCACCAGACGAAAGGCCCCTCACCACGCGTGGTGAGGGGCCTTTCGCCACGACTGATGAACCGGGGTCAGTGAGGGTCCTTCGAGTCGGAAGTCTCGCGCTTGTCTGCGCCGCGGTCCTTGCCGTTCTTCTTGCCGAGACTGCGAACGACCTCTGCGTCGATGGCGCCGGTAATGGCGTCACCGTCCGCGGTCGATTGGTTCGCGGCGTCTTGGAGGCGCTTCTCGTGGCCTTCGGGGAAGTCCTTGTCCTCAGATTCCTTCAGGGTCAGTAGCGCGCGCATGCGGTCGCGGCGGCTTTCTTCGCTCGCGATCTTCGGGCGGCTACGGAACCACCAGACCAGCATGACGAGCACCATGATCATCCCCACGTAACCAATGGCGGGGTACACGTAGGCCATGAGAGTTCCGAAGCCGATGAGGCTCACCAAGAAACCGGCCACGCAGGTTCCCAGGAACACCGGGACGTATCGCTTGCGGTGGTTGACGGTGATGCGGCGGCCCAGCGCGTAAAACATGCTGATGCAGGTGTTGTAGATCATCACGAACGTCACGATCACCATGCCCAGTGCAGCCGTGGGGTGCATGGTCTCGAAGAGCATGAGCATGGGGATGTCAGAGCCTTCCACGGACTCGTAATTGACCAGCAATGCCACGGCGTTCATGACCAGCAAGATCGTGTACACCACGCCACCCAGGACACCGCCCCAACCGGCCACGCGGGGGTTGGGGGTGTTGCCGCCGATCATCAGGCTCATGGAGACACCCAGCATCAGGGCCATACAGGTGTAGTTGATCGCGGACAGCCACCACGGAGACACGGGGGAATCGGCCTGCACGGCCAGATCACTCATGGCACCGAGGTCCACAGGCAGCTGCAGCATGGTGTAGATGAACGCCACGATCACGGCCACGAAGATCAGGGGTGTGACTGCGGAAATGATGTTGGTGACCTTGTTGACGTTGAGCAGGCCGGTGAGCATCACGATGCCCACCATGATGGCCGAACCGATCCAAGCGGGAAGGCCGAACTGCTGCTCCAAGGTGGAGCCGGCGCCGGCGAGCATCACGAATCCCATGGCGAACAAGGTCAGGGTCACGCTGATGTCCAAGAATCTGGAGACCACGGGGTGTGCCACGGAGCGGAAGACGCCGCGGTGCTCCTCTGCCAAGAAGTAACTGCCGATCTGGATGATCACAGCACCCGCGGCAATCATGAGAATGCCGGAGACCACGGCACCGGCAATACCCCACGTGCCGAATGAGATGAAGTACTGGACAACTTCTTGACCGGTCGCGAAGCCAGCCCCCACCAGGAGCCCGACAAAGGCCAGAGTGACTTGTAATGTTTTTCTGGCATTCACGGGTGACAACTCCTCGAATTTAGGGAACAAATGGCGAAAATCAGCGAACCTTCCCAGGATAGAGGACTACATGACAAACGCCACCTGGTGTGATAGGGCGAGTGAGATACTCGGGGCAATAGCTTGCCGAGAAAGGAGAATCGCATGGCGCAGCAATGGGAAGACGACCTCAAGGACTGGGTGGCCGGTTGGGATGCGGTGCGCGGAACCGAAGCACCGCCGCAGAACGTGGTGGCCTGGGACGGTTCAGTCCCTTCAAAGGACGGGCTCGTGTTGGTCTGTCCCGAGGATCAGGTCGTGATGGCCCGCGGCGCCGTGAATGCTCAGGAGAAGGAGGTGCTCTCGCAGGGCATCTTGCTGACGGGTGCGGTTCAGGAGCTGGACCGTGGACTGAGTTTCCCGGGTGAGTCCGGGATGTTCGATGCACCCATGGGGGACGTCACGCGGTTCGAAGTGGACGAATGGGGCAAGCCGGTAGCGCACTCCACGCTGTCCGTGCAGGACGAGGTTGCCTACATGGGCCCGCTGCTCACTGACGCCTCCACCGAACGCGATCCTGCCGAGGTGCTGGACCCGTTGGTCTCGTCCATGGCCAACGAGGCCTTTCTTGCTGATGCCGAGCGTTTGTACACCGTGGTCCCCGAGGACGAAGTTCCCGCCCGCGAGTCCCAGGGCTGGGAACGCGCGGCCGTGGTGTTGCGGTTGGGCTGAGAGCGACGTCGGCAGTTTGCAGCTGGGCCGGAGAACAGCAGGCCCCAGAACCATGTGATCCCGCCTCACTGCAAAGTAACCGTGGTTACTACGCAGTGAGGCGGGATCAATTGGTTGGTCACCCAATGACCGTCAGGCAACCACCTGACGCTTGGCGGAAATCACCCCGGTGTTGAAGCCGGCCAGGTGCAGGCCGCCGTGGAAGCGGGCGTGTTCGATCTTCACGCAGCGATCCATCACGGCGTTGAGCCCGGCGTTCTCGGCGATCGCCGCGGCTTCCTCGCTCCACGAGCCCAGCTGCATCCACACGGTCTTGGCGCCGAGGTCCACGGCCTCCTGGGCCACACCGGGCAGATCGGAGTCCTTGCGGAACGCGTCCACCATGTCCGGGACCTCGGGCAGGTCCGCGAGCGAGGGGTAGACCTTCTGGCCCAGCACCTCGTCCAACACGGGGTTCACGAAGTACACGCGGTACGGGGACGAAGACAGTAGATACGTGGCCACGAAGTAGCTGGCCCGCGCGGGCTTATTGGACATGCCCACGATCGCGATCGACTCGGTGTTGCGCAGGATGTTCAGTCGCTCGGGGGCGCTGGGGCCCACCCAGGTGCGTTCGGTGCTCATGCGTGGACTCCTTCGGCAGCTTTTTCGGACGTGGGTTCGGCGGTGGCCGCTGCGGGCGTCACGGTTTCGACGACGTCGCCCTCGCGGTTGATCCCGGTCGCGGCGGTCAGTGCCTGGTCCAGATCCCACAGGATGTCCGCGGGGTCCTCGAGACCCACGGAAATGCGAATCAGGTCTTCCCTCACGCCGCCGGATTCCAGCTGCTCGGAGGTGAGCTGCTGGTGGGTGGTGGACGCCGGGTGCAGCACCAGGGTGCGGGCGTCACCAATGTTGGCCAGGTGCGAGGCCAGCTGCAGGTTCTCGATGAACCGGCCGCCCACTTCGCGGCCGCTGAGCTGATCGGTGCCGGCTACACCGAAGGCGAACACGGAACCGATGCCCTGGGGCAAGTACTTCTGGGCGCGTTCGTGGTGCGGGTGATCTTCGAGACCCGCGTAGTTCACGTAGCCGATGCGCGGATCGGTGGCCAGCCACTGCACGACCTCTTGCGCGTTCGCCACGTGGGCGTCCATGCGCTGGGGGAGGGTTTCCACTCCCTGCAGCAGGTTCCACGCGGCCTGCGGGGTCAGCGATGGACCGATGTCGCGCAGCTGCTCGGAACGCAGCTTGGTCAGGAAGCCGTACTCACCGAAGTTCCCCCACCACGTCACGTTGTTGTACGAGGGGACCGGTTCGGTCATGGCCGGGAACTTGCCGTTGCCCCAGTTGAAACGACCGGACTCGACCACCACACCGCCCAGGGTGTTGCCGTGGCCGCCCAGGAATTTGGTGATCGAGTGGATCACGATGTCCGCGCCGTGCTCGAACGGACGGCACAGGTACGGGGTGTTGAGTGTGGCATCCACGATCAGCGGCAGGCCTGCCTCGTGGGCGACCTCCGCCAAGCCTTCCAAATCGGCGATCTCACCGGACGGGTTGGCCACGAGCTCGGTGTAAACGGCCTTGGTGTTCTCGGTGATGGCCGCCTTGTAGTCGGCTGGATCGGTGCCGGGAACAAAGGTGGTCTCCACACCGAAGCGCCGCAGGGTCACGTCCAACTGCGTGACCGTTCCGCCGTAGAGCTGGGAGGAAGCCACCACGTGATCGCCCTGTCCGCACAGCGCGGCAAAGGTGATGAACTCGGCAGCCATACCGGAGGCCGTTGCTACCGCGCCGATACCGCCCTCGAGGGACGCAATCCGTTCCTCCAGCGCAGCCACGGTGGGGTTGCCGATGCGCGAGTAGATGTTGCCGTACTTCTGCAGCGCGAAGAGGTTAGCGGCGTCGTCGGCGTCTTTGAAGACGAACGAACTGGTCTGGTAGATCGGGACGGAACGGGCGCCGTGCTCGGCGTCCGGGGTGCCGCCTGCGTGCAGTGCACGGGTGCGGAAACCGAACTGGTGCTCGGCCATAGGGCTCCTCCTTGTCGGCCGCGTACAGCTCCCGTCCGAACACTGCCCGGGGCCGCGCAGCACTCCATCGGTCCTGGCGGTAGCACCGTGCAGTAGGCCGATCGCTGCGGGTTGCTGCGGCGTCGTCGATCCAGGTCTCTCGGCCGCTCGGGATGGTGAGTCCATTGTGTCGCGTGGGTGTCGACGTTCACAAACCGGGGCCCGCCGGTGACCACGGTGCGAGACGGCCGTCGACGCCGCCGCGCGGGACCTCCCGCGCATCCGCGGTGAATTAGGCGTACTTCCCCGGGTTCATCCGGCGGAGATTTTCTCGAGCGACTTCCGTGAGGTTCTCGAGGGGGAGGCCGGCGGGGCAGACCTCCATGCAATCGCCCAAAAGGGAGCAGGGGCCGAACTCGTGCTCGGCGGCGTCGAGCACCTTGCTCGAGCGTTCGTTCCGTTCCTCCGGAGTCTTGGCGAGCGGCGGGAGTTCCTTGAGCAGCGTGCCCACGTACAACTGGCCGGAACCGTTGGGGCAAGCCGCCACGCATGCGCCACAGCTGATGCAGCCGGCGTTGCCCAGGGCCTTGAGTGCCACCGGGAACTTGGCCTCCTTGGCCACCCGCCGCAGAGCCTTCTTGTCCACGGACAGATCTTTCTTGACCGGGAACGAGCCCGCGCGCATGGGTTCGATGAAGATCTCGTCCCCATCGCGGTAGGCCCGCAGTGACTGCGTGCATGATGCCTGGTTCTTGTCCGGGCCGTGGGGCACGCCGTCCACGGTCAC
>CAACWU010000190.1_pt1 | contig 9760 bp, 6 predicted proteins | sample 2275741 | NCBI WGS metagenome assembly CAACWU01 (sample SAMEA5312470, study PRJEB27640) | indoor metagenome | biome: indoor environment; feature: uncontrolled; material: tiles wood | place: Germany | collected 2014-07-07
GAAGGTAGCGTCAGGCACGTCGAGGTCTTCCGGACGGGTTGTGTGAGAACTCCCATCATCGGAAGACCTCGACCCTCACCCCGACACCGACGCGCCGCCCCAGGTCGCACCACAGCTACACCCTCATCTGTGAAGAGCCGGAAAAGGACCAACGATGGGTCAGGGGTGTTACGAAGCACCAGTGCTGGCCGCCGTACGGCCAACACGGTGAGACCCGTGAGCTGGACCGGACCAGCTGTCAACGGAGAGCGCTATGCGCAGAGTAGTGAGACCGTCCGTGGTCGTGGAGTCAACTCCGGTGACACTGTGCACTCGGCGCAGACGGTTGCGGACCGTGTTGATGTGCAGATAGAGGGACTTCGCGGTCTTGGACAGGGAACCGTCGTGAGCGAGGAGGCACCGCACGGTCTCGATGAGATCCGTGTTGTGGGCGGCGTCGTACTTCTGCAGCGGTACGAGCACATGGAGGCGGAAAGGGGCCATCTGATCTGGTGTCAGACGCGCCAGCAGGCCGTTGATGGTGGCGAGATCCCGCGAGGTCGCTGGACGCCCCCGGAGACGGGCGATCTCATGGGCGCTGACGGATTCGCCCAGGATGCGTTGGAGCTGGCTGAGGCCTCCCGGTGCACTCAGCCCGTAGACGTCGATTCCGGCCTCGACCAGGTAGGCCTCCACGTCCGAGGCCTCGCCCACAGCCAGCGACCAGGTCGGACGGCTCCCGATGAGCGTGCTGTGCTCGGCGGGGACTGCCGTGGGTGACGGACGGTCGAAGCAGGCTGCGACGATGAGCCGCATGCCTGTTGCCAGGTGCGGAAGATGATCTAGGACGACCGCCGGGTCGGCCTGGCCCCGTCGGACGTGGTCCAGCAGCGCGCCCGCGGCCCACCGGTCCGTCCAGGCGTTCCTGCGCCGGGCTTGCTCGTCGGCGATGCGCTCGGTGAGAACCATGAAGGGCAGGCGCTGCGGGACCTCGAGGAGCGGCAGGCCGTGTGCCCGCGCGGCGTCGACGAGGGGCCGGGGCACCCGTGGCGAGACGGGACCGACCCCGTATCCCAGGCCCGAGGCCCCACGAGCGGCCAAGGCGGCGACGAACAGCTCCTGGCGCCGGGGGGAGGACAGCCGCAGACCGGTGGTCAGGACGAGTTCGTTACCGCGCAGATACGGCGCCGGATCCTCCAGTTCCACCGTCTGGGCGATGCGGACGCAACGGTCGGCGCGGTCCGTCCCAGTGAGCAGCAAAAGGCGCAGATCGGGCCAGCTCGCGATTTCCCCGATCGTGGGCCAGAACTGTTCGGCTCCCACCGGCGCGCCGATGTCGAGGTCGGAGGACATGTAACGACCTTAGGTGCGGCCTGTTTCGCGATTGTTGCCCCGCCGTGTGCGTTCCTACAGGCACGCAGGGGTGCGCATGTGCCGCCGGCCCGGAATTGTTTCCGTGGCCCCCGTGGCGCAGCAGTGGTCTCTACGTTGGCGAGTGATCCGACATCACCTGCCTTGGGAGACGACATGGCCACCGTGCACCTGCCCCATCCAACGACCCCCACCCCCGCTGAGCGGGCTAAACCGTCCGTGGACACCGACTACCCGAGCCGACGGGTGCCTGCCCATGCGCGCCGCCGCACTTTGTCCCTGGCGATCGTGATCGCAGGATTCTTCTTCTACACCCCCACGATGGTCACCGGCGGTCAGGTCGCCGGCGCCTTCCGGTTCAGCGAGTTCATGGGGTTGGCCTTCGCCGCGACGCTGATCCTGGCCGTCTACATCGGGCTTCTGGCCGTGGCTAGTGCGCGGACCGGGCTCACGACCGTATTGCTGTCCCGGTTGACGCTGGGTCGACTCGGCGGCAAGTGGGCCTCACTGATCCTGGGCGGCACCCAGGTGGGGTGGTACGCCATCAGCATCGGCATCCTGGGCGACCTCCTGGCCGCAGCGTTCGGTTGGGACGCGGCCTGGCCGGTGGTGGTCATCGGCGGCGCCCTCATGGCCACGACCGCCTACGCGGGCTTCAAGGGCATCGAGATCCTGTCCTGGCTCTCCGTCCCGCTCATGATGATCCTCTGTGCGATCGTGTTCGTGCAGTCGGTGGGGCACGTGGGTGGCTGGTCCAGCATGCTGGAGGTCGAGGGAGCCGGAGGCATGACCCCTGGGCTGGCGATCACCATGATGGTCGGATCGTTCATCAGCGGTGGCACGCAGATCGGCAACTGGAGCCGGTTCGACAACGGACGAGGCCTCCGGGTTTTCCTCTTCACATCGGCCGCGGTGGTGGTCGTGCAGTTCGCGATGCTGTTCTTCGGCGGCATCGGCGCGGCCGCGTTCGGGGAGCCGGACTTCACGACCCTGCTCATGAGCATGGGCATGCTCGGAGCCGCAGTTGTCCTCCTGGTCGCCAACCTGTGGACCACCAACGACAACACCGCCTATGCCTTCGGCGTTGCCGGAGCCGAGTTCTTCGGTCGCAAGAGTAAGAGCCCCTTCATCATCGGTGGCGTCCTTGTCGCCGTGGTCCTGGCTCTCACCGGGGCGGCGAACTCGCTGACCGGCTTCCTCGTGCTGGTGGGCATCGTCATCCCCCCGCTGGGCGGAACACTGATCGGCACCTTCTTCCTCGCCTGGGGGGCCCGGGACCCGGGGACGAACCTCGACGACGTCCCGGCCTTCCGTGCCACCGGGATCCTCTCCTACCTCGGCGGCGCAGCAGCCGCAGTGACCTGCACCGTCGGAGAGTTCGGCAGTCCCGCCCTCATCGGCATCCTGGTCTCGGCCGTCCTCGCGGGAGTGCTGGGCCGCACGCAGGCCCGCCGCCGGGCGGCCGTCTGAACGTCCGGACCGGGCGCATCACCACGACCATCGACTCCACAGGAAAGGCACGTCATCATGTCCCTGTTCATCCGCAACGCCCACGTTCTGACGATGGACGACTCCACCGGCAGCACCCCGGTCGTGCGCAGCGTGCGCATCGACGGGGAGGACATTGTGGCCATGGGCACCGACCTCGAACCGGTCCCCGGCGACGAGGTGCTCGAGGGCCAAGACCGATTGGTCACGCCCGGCTTCGTCAACGCCCACACCCACTCCTGGGAGAGCATCTACAAGGGCCGCTACGACAACATGCCCCTGGAGCTGTGGATGCTCTACACGTATCCGCTGCTCGGGGCCACGCCCCGTTCGGCGGACTTCGTGCGGATCCGCTCCCTGCTCTTCGCCCTGGAGTCCATGAAGTCCGGGGTGACCACCCTGGTCGACGACGTCCTGGAAACCCCGTCCCAGAGCTTCGAGCAACTGGACGCCATCGTCGAGGCCTACGAGCGGATCGGTGTCCGGGCCAACGTGTCCGGGCACGTGATCAACGTGCCCTTCGTCGACACTCTGCCCTTCGTCGCCGACCGCCTGGACCCGTCGTTGCTGGACCAGGTGCGCGGGGAGTCCCTGCTCACGGCGGACGAGTACCTCGACTTCAGCCGTCAGGCCACCGGCCGATACACCGGACGGGGCGATGGGCGCCTGTCCTACATGCTGGCCCCTTCCGCCCCGCAGCGCTGCACGCCGGAGCTGCTCAGCGGGGCGGTGGCCCTGGCCGGCAAGTACGACATCGAGTGCCACATCCACATGCTGGAGACCAAGACCCAAGCCGTCACCGGGCAAGAATTTTTCGGTTCAACTCTGCCGGAGTACATGGCCGAGATCGGTGCCCTGTCTCGCCACACGACCTTCGCCCACGGCATCTGGGTCACTGACTCCGACATCGACCTCCTCGCCTCGGCAGGTGTGTCCGTGTCCCACAATCCCATCTCGAACATGAAGCTAGGATCCGGCATCGCTCCCTGGCGGAAGTACCACGATGCCGGGGTCACCATGGGGTTGGGTACGGACGGATGGTCCAGCTCGGACACGCCGCGGATGATGGAGGTCATGAAGATGGCCGCCCTGCTCCACAAGGTCACTGACTCCGACCGCCGCACTTGGCCCACCGTCGACGAAGCCCTGCGTGCGGCCACGATCAACGGCGCATACTCGGCCGTCCTGGACCGGAAGATCGGGTCCCTGGAAGTCGGGAAGAAGGCCGACCTGTTGGTCTGGGACCTCACCACTCTGAACTTCACCCCCCGCCAGAGGTTGGACCACCAGCTCGTGTACTCCGAGAACGGCACGTCCCTGGAGTACGTCATGGTCAACGGCCGGGTGACCGTCGACCACGGGCGGCTGACAACCATGGACGAGGACGCCATCCTCACCGAGTTCAACGCACTGTTGCCGGAGATCAAGTCCTGGCAGGATCGCACCGACCAGCTAAACGACGTGTTCCTTCCGGCCTTCTCGCAGATGTACGAAACCTGTCGGCACCAGCCACTGGCCATCAACAGGTGGGCCGACATGACCGACTTCTCGTCTCAGGAACTGGTCCAGCTCTGAGGCGACGTCGCATGGCAGAGGGGCCCAGCACCCCTTGATCGGATTCGACGGGTCCGATCAAGGGGTGCTGGGTTCTTCCCCGCGTGCGGCGGATGCTCCGCCAAGGCCGTCACGCTATCAGGCTCCATAGAACGGTTCGGTCATGCGTGCCTGCGCAAGATGGTGCGAGCCTCTGTCACCTTGGCCACGGGGCCGGGGTGCTGCCCAGGTTCCGCCGACCATCCGGCCGAAGCCATGCCGCTCACTATCTCTGCCTTGCTTGAAGCCAGGCAGAGCACCCTTGGACCGGCTGTGGCCGACCAGATGCTCATCGCCCTGGGGGCGGCCATGGCCGACGTGGTGACCTCGTTATTGGCTCTTCACAGATGAGGGTGTAGCTGTGGTGCGACCTGGGGCGGCGCGTCGGTGTCGGGGTGAGGGTCGAGGTCTTCCGATGATGGGAGTTCTCACACAACCCGTCCGGAAGACCTCGACGTGCCTGACGCTACCTTCACGCGCCCTGACCTGACTACCTTCACCCGCCTCGACGGCCTCGGTCTGGAGGTCACCGGCCAGCTGCTCGAGCCTGACCGGTCCGTGCTGGCGTGCCGGGTCGTGGAGCCGGACGACTGGTGCAGGCGGTGCGGCTGCCAGGGCGTGCCCCGTGACACGGTGAGCAGGGAGTTGGCGCACGAGCCGTTCGGGTGGCGCCCTACCACGCTGGTGCTCACCGTGCGCCGCTACCGCTGCAAGGAGTGCTCGCACGTGTGGCGTCAGGACACCACCGCTGCGGCGCCGCCGCGGGCCAAGATCTCCCGCGCCGGCCTGCGGTGGGGTCTGGTCGGGATCGTCGTCGGCCACCTGTCGATGGCCCGAGTTGCCGAAGGACTGGGCGTGGCGTGGAACACCGCCAACGACGCGGTCCTGGCTGAGGGCCGGCGTCTGCTCATCGAGGACCCGACCCGCCTGGACGGTGTCAAGGTCGTCGGGGTCGATGAGCACGTGTGGCGGCACACCCGGCGCGGTGACAAGTACGTCACCGTGATCATCGACCTCACCCCGGTCCGGGACGGCACCGGGCCCTCACGCCTGCTGGACGTGGTCGAAGGTCGGTCGAAGAAGGCGTTCAAGGACTGGCTGGCCGAGCGGGACCAGGCTTGGCGCGATGGGATCGAGGTCGTGGCCATGGATGGGTTCGCGGGCTTCAAGACCGCCACCACCGAGGAGCTGCCGGACGCCGTCACGGTTATGGATCCCTTCCACGTCATCCGGTTGGCCGGGGACGCTCTCGATGAGTGCCGCCGCCGAGTCCAGCAGGAACTGCACGGACACCGCGGACGCAAGGGCGACCCGCTCTACACCGCGCGGCGGACCCTGCACACCGGGGCTGACCTGCTCACCGACCGCCAGCACGAGCGCCTTGACAAGCTCTTCGCTGGGGACCGGCACGTGCAAGTCGAGTGCACCTGGGGGATCTACCAGCGCATGATCTCCGCCTACCGTCACCCCGACCGGGCAGCCGGCCGCGTCGAGATGAGCTCCGTGATCGACGCCCTCGCCGACAGTGTGCCTGAGGCGTTGGTAGAACTGCGCAAGCTCGGCCGCACCCTGACCAGACGCGCCTGCGACGTCCTGGCCTACTTCGACCGGCCGCGCACGAGCAACGGACCTACCGAAGCCGTGAACGGTCGCCTCGAGCACCTGCGTGGCCTGGCCCTCGGCTTCCGCAACCTCACCAACTACATAGCCCGCGCACTCCTCGAAGCCGGCGGATTCAGACCACACCTACACCCCGAATTGTGAAGAGCCGGATTGACCGCCATCCACTTCCTGCCCGCCTCCGATGAGGAGACACACGAGCCGACCTGGTCCTGGATCCTCTTCGCCGGGGACTCGGCGGCGTTGTTCGCTTTGCTGGCCGGGGTGGGGCTGGCTTTCGGTTCGGGCGGGCGCACCCGTCAGCAGGGGCAGTCGATGACGGCCGCCCGAGTCGGGGTGGCGGTCCGGGCCCTGCTCATTGCCGCAGTGGGCATGTCCATCGGGTACCTGATGCCTGAAGACCCCCCGGCCGTCAACATCTTGGTCTACTACGGGGTGTTCTTCCTGCTGACCATTCCCTTCCTCCACTTGCGCCCCATGACCCTGTTCATGTGCGCGATGCTCTTCGGGGTCGTCGCACCGGTGCTGATGCAGACCTTGCGGGGTCGGTTGCCGGAGTTCACCGCCTACAACCCCACTTTCAACGACGTGGTCACCGATCCCGGGGCGACGGCGGCCCAGTTGTTGCTGACCGGCACGTACCCGGCCCTGCCGTACATGACGTATCTGCTGACCGGACTGGCCCTGGGGCGTCTGAATCTGCGCAACGGGCAGGTCCAAACCCTGCTCGTGGTGGTCGGGGCTGGGCTCGCCGCATTCGCCTACCTGAGCTCCTACGTTTTGCTTTACATTGCCGAGGGCTACCACCAGTTGTTGCCCAGCGTCCCGGAACAGAGCGAGGAAGTGGTGGATGAGATCCTCGTGTGGGGAACTGACGAGGGGTTGCCGACCAGCACCGGGTGGTGGCTGGCCGTCACCACCCCGCACGCGAACATGCCGCTGGCCATTGCTTGGAGCCTGGGGATCGGGCTGGCCGTGCTCGGGACCTTCCTTCTCCTGGCCCGCGCGGTTGGGCCGTGGCTGCTACCTCTGTCGGCGATGGGAGCGATGACCTTGACCCTCTACTCGACTCAGCTGGTGTTGCTGTCCTTCGAACTGCACTACGACCAGCCTGAGATCTGGTTCCTGGCCTATCTCCTCCTGGCTGCCCTGTTCGCGGTGGGTTGGCAGCGCGCCTTCGGGCAAGGACCCTTCGAACGACTCGTCAGCATGGCCGCCAAGGGAGCCGGCCGCGCCGCGGTAGGGAGCCGGACTCGCCCCGATCCCCACTGACCCCGACACGGAAGATGAACCCCCTCCTACGGGAGAGCCTTCCGGAGAACATGTGGGAAATCACGCACCGATGCTGTCGAAGGACTGCCAGTCTGCGAGAGTCGGATCTGAAGGCGGGGCTCAGAGTCCGGAGTAGGAGTGCAGACCCTCGAACACCGTGTTGACCACGGTGAAGTTGAAGATGACGCAGAGGTACCCGGTGATCGACAGCCAGGCCGAGCGGTTGCCGGTCCAGCCGCGAGTGGCGCGGGCGTGCATGTAGGCCGCGTAGACCACCCAGATCACGAACGTCCAGACCTCCTTGGGATCCCACCCCCAGTAGCGGCCCCAGGACTGCTCGGCCCAGATCGCGCCGGCGGCAAGAGTAAAGGTCCAGAACGCGAAGCCGACCGCGTTGAGCCGGAAGGACAGGTTCTCCAGCGCCTGGGAGGAGGGGACCATGGCCAGGAAGCCCATGCCAGGGGCTTCCCCGGCCAGGATCGCTCGTTCGCGCCGGGCCTGCAGCAGCTGCAGCACGGCCATGGCGAACGTGATGGTGAAGATCCCGGAGGCCGCTACCGCGATGGACACGTGGATCACCAGCCACCAGGACTGCAGCGCGGGAACGAGCGGACCCACCGGGGTGGGGAAGCCGATGGTGGCCGCGCACAGCATGATCACCACAAGCCCGGACACCAGGGTCCCCACGAAGCGCAGATCCCGGCGCAGGAGTGCGGCCAGGTACACCCCGGCCACGACCAGGGCCCCGGTGGTGGCAAATTCGTACATGTTGCCCCACGGCACCCGGCCGGCGGCGATCGCCCGGCTGGCGACCGCAGCGGTGTGGAGGAGGAAGGCCAGGACCATGATGGTCACCGCCGCCCGCGCCGCGGGGCGGCGTTCTCCGGTGTAGCGCATGGAGGAGTCGGCGACGTGTTCGGCCAGTACGGCTCGGGTAGGAGGCTTGTGTCCGCGGCCACGTTCATTGGCGCCCAGTCCGGGCCGAGAGTCGTCGGCCTTCTTGGTGGTTCCGGCGGTGCTGTTCACCTGAGCAGGAGCGGTCGCCGCGCCCACCAGTTGCTCGTCCCGTCTGCTGTGATGCGCGGTTCGGTGCAGGGTCCTGGAATGGGAGGCCATGTCCCAGGCGAAGGCCACGAAGGCCACCAGATAGGTCATGGCGGCCAAGAGCATGAACAGTGCGCTCCAGGTGCCCAGGGTCTCGTCGATGGTCATGGATACTGTCCTCTCAGTCGTGGGTAGGCCCGCTCCAGGCCCGATTCGTGCTCCGATGCGCGGCAGGGTCCCCCGGCGGATCCGCGGTTCCCCAATGCTCGGAGAACAGCTCGCTCAGCCGCTCGGCCTCGGTCGCGAGCCGGGGGTCCTCGCCGCGGGCCAGCAATCCGTACTCCAGCACCGTGCAGGCCCCGCCGTTCCTGTCGACGCCCTGCCCCGCGCGCACCCAGACGCGGCGGCGGGAGATGAACATAGACATCAGCAGGCCCGTGAACGCCAGGACGAAGGAGATGAAGGCCCCGATTCGGCCAGGGTCGTAGACGATGTCCAGGCCCACGTAACGCTTGACGTCCAGGAACTCGATCGCGCCCTTGCCTCCGGGCAGCTCGTGCACGGGGTTCGCGGCATCCAGGGCGATCGGTCCGCTCTGGGTGAGCATGCCGTTGAGCTCGGTGAGTTCCTCGACGTCGAGGACGTACACGTTCTGCGGGACCCCGCTGTCCAGCCCCAGGTCCCCGGAGTAGGAGGACAAAATCAGTTGTGGGTTGGCCAGACCCGGGTCCACTGATCGCGGCATCCCGTCCGGACCGGTGACCGCGGTGGGCAGCAGCAACCCGGTGAAGCCGAGCTGGTCAGGACGCGCATCCGGGACCTTCAGCACCAGCGAGGACGTGTAGACCCCATCGGAGGGAATGGTCACCACGGGGCCCTCGAAGGCCACGTCCCCGTCGCCGTCGGTCACCCGGATCACCGGGGCGTAGCCGTTACCAATTAGGAAAGACTTCACACCGTTGACGTTCACCGGTGCATTGACCTTCAGGGTCTCCGGCTGCGGCTCCGCACCCGGTTCCTGGACGGTGATCTCCGCGGTGAAGTCCAGGGGCGCCCCGTAGCTGCGCGGGTTCGTGGTGTCCCGGTTGAACACGGCCTCGAAGCGGTCGAGCCGGATCGAGAACGGGTCGAGCCAGTCGGGGTTGTAGTTGGTGCCGGGAGTGAAGGAGTCGTAGTTGATCAGGGTGTTGGCAAACGACTCGCCCTCCACGAGGATCTTCTGGCCCTTGTAGCCGAAGAGGGAGCCGACGGCCACGGAGACCAGCACGCCCAGCAGGGCCAGGTGGAAGACGATGTTGCCGACCTCCTTCCACATCCCGCGCTCGGCGGCCACCGACGGGGCGGCCGAGCCCGTGTCCCGCACCGCCACCCGGTAGCCGCGCCTGCGCAGCAG
>CAACWU010000121.1_pt1 | contig 9693 bp, 5 predicted proteins | sample 2275741 | NCBI WGS metagenome assembly CAACWU01 (sample SAMEA5312470, study PRJEB27640) | indoor metagenome | biome: indoor environment; feature: uncontrolled; material: tiles wood | place: Germany | collected 2014-07-07
GCTCGCTCTCCTGCAAGCGCCCGGCGCAACAACTCCACCATCTCCTCATGATGAGTGCGCACATCTGCGTCGTTCCAACTCCCGGTCTCCGCCCGCCGTGCCATCAGCTCGAGCTTCAGGCTCTGCCGGCGAGCATCGTGGTTGTTCGCCTTCTGCGCAGGGAGGTAGTTGCTGAACTTCGAGTTGGTGCTCACAGTGACCAGCGCCAAGTTCCCGAACCAGTCGAGAAGGTGCGGATCCTCCAGGCGGTATGCGAAGGAGGAGTGCTCGATGTCCTCGGTGCCCGGGGAGAAGTGCTCCACGGAGGTGCGGTAGCTGAAGGTGAAGTCCCATTGGTTCATCTCCTCCACCAGCAGGTAGTCCAGGTACGTGAACACGATGCGCGGGATGGCGAAGCCGAGCGCCATCCCATCCGGGCCGGTCTCCTCCTTGTCCGGGTCCGGGGTCACCGCCTCGCGCAGGCGCTCGTGGGCATGGGACTCGAGACAGTGGAGGAAGCCCTGAGCTGTGATCGGCTCATCGTGATCGGTGAGCTCGGTGACGTAGCGAAGTGCATCGGTCATCCAGTGCATCGTGCGCGGGGAGGTGTAGGTGATGCGCAGCGCCGACTGCAGCAGCAGGATCCGTCGGTGCAGGCTGCGCGGGCCGGCACCGGATTCGTCAGCGGCGAAGGTCGAGGGGTACCGGGGAGTGTCCTGCCCGTTGTTGCCGCGACGGGACGATCCTCGCGCGAGCCGGTACAACGACCAGCTGCCAGGTTCCTCGTCCGTGGTGGATTCGTGCCCGGTGGTCAGCGTCGCATCACGCTTGAGAATGAAATGATCGAACAGGTAGCGGATGCGCAGCAGGTCCGTGGTGAACTTGCGCACCCAGTCAATCCGCTCCGGCGGCGGTAGTGAATCGACGCGTGCAGAGAAGCGCTGCACTAGCAGTTTGTCGTCGAGCTGACGATCATCCTCCCGTGCGGAGCCCCTGCCTGCTCCCTCCACCGCGAGAACCTGCAGCAGCAGAGTCGGGAACGTGATCTGCGATGTGAATCGCTCGCCGCCGTCGGCATCTTCCGACTCGGTCCTGACCGTGGTCTGGGAGTAGGCAGCCACCGCATCGTCGAGGGTCAGCGCGGTGGATTCGGGTGTGTTCGAAGCGTCGTCGGCGGCGGGCGAGGCCGCTTCGGAGGTGGTGTCGATGAGTTGTGCACGCAAGCGGGAGAAATCTGCTGTCGGCATCTGGTCCCAGTCGGGGCCGAAGACTTCTGCGCGTTGGGAGGTGTTTCCGGCAGTGGCGCTCATCCCCACGTAGTGCTCCATGTCGGAGCATGCTGTCCAGACGCGGTTCAGCAGGGCGCGATCGAGGGGGTCAGACAGGTATCGGAGGAGTCGCGCCTTGACGATGTCCACGGGACTGAGCTGCGCACCGCGCGTATTCATGATCTCGAAGTACCGATTCAGATCGGTGCTCCGGTCGATCGGCATGCGGACGACGAGGACCCTGGTGAGCAGATAGTCGATCACCTGGGGAGTCTGTAAACGGTCACCGTCGGCCCCGCCGTCCAGTAGCTGTTCGATAATCATCGATGCGCGGAGGATGCCGGAGTCCTCTCGATCCTTCTCATCCTCCGCCGGCTCATCGATCGTATCGGCGACGCCGCGGAGAGCGCGGGTGGCCTTCTCCCGAGCCTCGTAGGTGAGCGGCCGAAGCGGACCGATGCGGTCCTTCAGACCCGGCCGGGAAGAGAGCTTGACCAGCAGGATATACAAGGTGGTCAGGCGCTGCTGTCCGTCGATCACGTCGAGCGGCTCATCGGCCCGTTGCGGAGGGGCGACCACGAGGTTGCCAAGGAAGTAGTCCTTGGCCTCCTCCTGCTCGGCCTCGTCGAAGACGTCGTGGATCAGGCGGTGTATCTGCTCCTCGCCCCAGGTGTAATTGCGCTGGTAGAGGGGAATCGAATAGCTGGGAGCGTCCGGGCTGAAGAGCTGCCCGACGGGGATGGCCTGGACGTCATCCTGAGCGATGGTCTGTGTCATCTCAGCGGGACTCCTTCAGCAGGGTGAGGAGCCGTGCATCCTCCGGGTTGTCAGTCCGCGCCGTGCGCGGGGCGCTCATGTTCTCCAGCTCGATCTCCCGCGGATCGAGACTGTCGCGGATGGCGGAGAACAGGTTCACCTTGTTCAGGCCGTCCATATTGGTGCTGATCCCTCGTGCGTAGTTGTCCGTGGTTCTCCAGCCCAGACGCTCGTACGCCAAGCGGAGGGAGTATGCCCAGCGGAAGAGGTGGCGTCGTACCTGCGGCATATCGGCCTCGGAGTACTTGTTCGTGTAGTACAGGACCGCGGCGACGTACAGCTCCCGGCAGTACCTGAATCGCGCCCCGTCGTGGAAGACCGTGCGATCCGCAGTCGTGAGGCCGGCTGTGTTGGCGTCGGAGAAGAGTTCCTCGTCCAGCCGCTCATACTCCTCGAGCATGAACGCGGCGTAGTCGAAGAAGGACTTACCCGCAGCGACCGGAGCATCGAGCTGGTGCTGGGCCCGCTTGAGATCTCTGCGGGTCACCGAGTCGGCATCAGGATAGGACCACTCCTGCAGGCCGGGAAGCACCGCCTTGGCAGCGCGATGGTATTCGGCCCCCGGCAGGCGGCGAGTGGATCTGCCGACTCCCTTGAAGAGGTCGAGGTCATCGGTGGTATATGCATGCGCTGGCATGTTGCGGCTCCACCAGTGGATGCGGGCCAGGTAGGTGCCGAAGAGCCGGTCCAGCTCGTTCTCGTCGGCCTTCTCCCATTGCTCGACCACGGCGCGCTGCTCGGCAGTGCTGGCATCTGCCATTTCGCGCAGGTGGAAGGCCTTGAGCAGGTCGTGCGGGCGCAGTGATTTGCCTCGGAAGTTCTGCGAGTCGAAGAACTGGAATGCCTCATCCTCGTCATCGGTGACGATCTTCAGAACTTTGGCTTCGGCGTCGAGGAATTCCCGGTACCTGTCGAGGCGCCCCGGAGAACGTTCGAGGTCGGCGACCCGTCGCGAGAGTTCCTGATGGACGTGGTGGATCGGGGTGTCCCCTGATTGGAGATGGGGGATTCTCTGGCCGCGCAGAAGCGCCCGCAGCAGATGGAGGGTCAGGATTCTCTGCTGTCCATCGACCACCTCGAAATGCGACTCCTGGGGACGCCTCAGGAGGATGACGGTGCCCATGATGTACGAATGCTCCGGCCTGCTATCGAGAGCCTCCGCGACATCCGTGAACAGCTGTGCCGCGATGCGTGGGGACCAGGAGTACGGGCGCTGGAAATCCGGTATGCGCAGGTCGGGACCTTGAGTGCCGAGCAGTTCGTCGACGGAGACGAACTGCAGCATCTCGGTGTTGATCGTCATGGTGTCGACGGTAATCGATAGGTAGGACGCTGTACCAGGGGTCGGGATCCGAAATTGCATCGTGCAGTCAGTGCTGGAGTGCATGCAGGAGCATGGTGTGCGGGCAACAACGACAAAACGGTCAAGATCGCAACTGCGATAACACTCCAGAGCTGGATCACTGAGCCCCCTTAGGTTAGACCGGAACTCGACTACACATTGAACCTAAATTCCACCACGTTCCGTAGCCGAATAACGTCTCAACCAATGCCTAGCTGCACCGCTGATCACGGGTTGCACGTAGGCTCTAAGTGTGAACTCACCTGGGAACGAGCACCATCCGACCGCCGACCAACCTAAGCCCTCGCTTGGCTGGCGAGACGATCCGATCACAACAGCCGACCAGGACACTCTCCAGCGTGCACAGGTAGCCCAACGCATAGCGCGACTGATCGACGAGAACCACTCCCCGGAATCCAGCGTTGTCTATGGACTTGAGGGCCCTTGGGGCTGTGGCAAGTCCTCAGTCATCGCCTTGATCACCACCTTCCTCACGAAATTCGACGAAAACCGATGGCATGTCGTCTCGTTTACGCCTTGGGCGACATCCGGAACTGAGGGATTGCTTTCCGAGTTCTTTTCCGCTCTTGCAACCGTTGCGCCAAAATCGAGTAACAGTAAGGACCTGCGTGGCCTGATCAGTACCTACGCCGACATCGCGCGGCCTTTTGCGGCCTTGATCCCGGTCGCGGGATCGGCAGTTGCCGAGGCGACGCGAAGTCTTGAGACCCGCTTATCGAAACCGTGGAATGTAGCCTTCGAAGAGATCGCGACAGAACTGCGGACCCTCGGAACACCAGTGCTGGTCGTCGTCGACGATATTGACCGTCTCCAACCCGGCGAATTATTCGACCTCCTTAAGGTGGTGCGTCTGCTTGGCCGCTTCCCCGGTGTCGACTTCCTCTTGGCCTACGATGAACAAACCCTCATCGAGACCTTGCAGAATCCAGACCAGTCCAACGCATCGAAGGCTAGGGCTCGGGCGTTCATGGAGAAGATAGTTCAGTATCCACTGAGTATCCCGCCCCTTCTCACGAGCCAGATCGTAAAAATACTGGACGCCGGGCTGACGGAGATTTTGACCCCGGAACGTGTCGAGACAAGCTTCGACAGGAACCGGTTCGGTGACATCATCCTGTCCACCATGCCCTCCCAACTCACTACACCGCGCGCAATTGAGCGATTCCTGGCGCAAGTTCGCGAGCAGTTCAGGAGCCACGATCTCAGTGAGATGAATGATGTGGACCTCATCTTGACCGTTTTCCTCAAGGTTCAGTTTCCCGACGTCTTCGCCCGACTGCAGTCGTGGAAGAGTGAACTAACTCGCTCGTCTCCTTCGATAGCGAGCTTCGGCAGACGTGAGGTAGAGCAGCCGGATTGGGATCAACTCTTTGAAGTCCTCGATCGCAACGAGGATCGTCGAGATGCACGCGCGGTTCTAGCTGTTCTCTTTCCTGCTACTCGCGCCCCAAGCCCTTCCCGCGCTGCGCCCAGACGGTTCGCGCATCCCGACTACTTCGATCGGTACCTCGCGCAAGCTATCCCTGAACACGACGTACCCGACGCCATCGTCAGCCGAGCGATTGAGAAGGCGGCCGTCGGCAACGGCGCCGATCTACATTCGCTACTCTCCGCCGACGACGAATCACGGGTGACCTTGACGCTGAGCAAGATCCGCTCGCTATATCCAGATATCAGAGAGCTGCCGCACCACGAAGGTCCCTCCGGTCCAGTCACACTGGAGTTGTTAACCGTCGGCATGACCCTTGTCAATGACGCCGAAGACAGACTGAGCTCTTTGACTTCCAACTTGGTCCACTTAACACACTGGGCTGCGACGCTGCTCCGTCGCCTTGTCGACGCAAATCCTAAGAGCGAAATTGATTGCGCGTTGATGGCATGCTCCGATATTCACCGTCGCACCCATGTAATTACGACAGCGAACCGCGACGTGGATGCGCTCAATGATGAAACTGCGCAGACTCTGCGTGAAGCGCTGCATCGAGAGGCCGATAGATTGTCGTCGATTTTGCTGAATGATCTCCGCCAGGGTGACGAGTCGAAGGCACAAGCAGGTAACAGTTTCCTCTATGACGTCATCGCCGAGTCGCCGACCCTGGAGAGCTTTCGGGCCGACATTGCGAATGGCTTAGAATCTGACGATTTCTCTCTTGAAGACATTGCAGCGAGGCTCGTCAGTTTCTCTTACATAATCGGAGGCTCCGGACGACCCTCATATGCGTCATTCTCGGGGGCCCTCTTCACGAAGATCACCGGGATAGAAGCACGGTCGGTCGAGAGTAAGGATGTGAGCGATTGTCCTGATACTGGCTGGCTATACCGTCGACAGTTCACCAAGCCGCTAATCTCGCCGCGAGGGGCGGACGCCAAAGAAGCCAGCGGAAGCGACTCGTGACAAGCGGCGTCGTCTGATCCCATGGCTTTCCCCTCCGAGTGCGAGGGGAAAGTTTAGACGGCAAAACGAAAACTGACCGCATTCCGTAGCCGACAACCATCAGGATGCCCCACCCCACGACACTCGTTCACCCCACCCGATCGTCCGGCCCGGAGTCGCGAGTCCTGTGCGGGTTACCGGCATCGGGTGACATCGGCACAAGCAAGGTTGACCCCTCCCCGCGAGGCGCGGCCCGTGAGCATGCCGGGGCCCGACCGACGGACCGTCGACGGCACGCGTACTCCGACACGCTCCGAAGCGACTCCTGGGCCAACCCGTCTACCGCGGAGCGTAGAATCATGGGCGTATCGAATCAACAGCCACGAGACCAAGAAGGGGATTATGCGAGACGCAGACGTTCGTGTATCGCTCCACGCGTGGCTCCACGATAGGCATCAGAACGAGCTGGATACTACCCGCATTCTCGATGAAATGGACATTGCGGGACAGGTGCGTGTAGACACCGTGGTCCTTAATGGGTCGTTCGCAGGCTTTGAGATCAAGAGCGCAAGCGACACATTGCGTCGCCTGCCCCGTCAGGTGGAAATCTACTCGCAGGTCCTGGACTACGCCACATTAGTCGTCGCCAGTAATCACTCCCCCAAAGCCAAGGCACTCCTCCCGCAGTGGTGGGGCGTTATTGAGGCAACATCAACACCCGACGGCGTTAAATTGCGCACAATCAGGAAGCCTAAACGGAACGCGACCGTCGATCCGATGACACTGTGCACGCTCCTGTGGAAGAACGAAACGCTAGCCGAACTCGAACGACTCGACATTGCATTAGGCATCCGAAGTAAGCCAAACCGCGTTCTGTGGGAGCGTCTTGCGCAAACGGTTAGCCCTGACGAGCTTAGAGATATCGTTCGCGAACGCTTGAAGCTTAGGCCAGGGTGGAGAGCTGAAACACCGCCACTTCAAGATGCCTCACGGTAGCCCATTCTCTCCACTTTTGCGGAGCGCCGGGGCTGTCTGCGCCCGTGATCACGTCATTGATCCAGTCATCAGCAATTGAGCGAACCGGTGTTGCGTAATCTGGATGACGGACGAGCGTAGCGAGGGGATCAACAAGAGCAGCTCCGCCCTGGCCGCTCGTTCCGCGACCTTTGAACAAATTCCCCTTTGCCACCAACCACTTGTCGGCTACCGCATATCTGAAAGATGCACTAATCGAGAGATAGCGAGGGTTAACCCCTAGTTCGATTAGCTCTGGATTCTGTACGGCGTGGTCAAGAAAGTCTGGCGTCGGAGATTTCTGGTGTCGAAGTCTCTGCTGAACTGCCACATACGTACCCCACTCTTTACGAGGATACTCAGTAGTTCCTTTCGGCACCCCGGACAGGTCGGGAAAAGCATTGCCTCCGACTGTCACCGAGCGGAAGCTACCAATAGAACGCAACGAGGCCAGTTCGGCAACGACAGCGATCTCGGTCACTGGACCATCAGCATCCTCGAAGTCAATGAACACATCGATGTCACCCGGCGCTAGAGCGAGTTTAGCCATCAACCCGGTAAGCGCCCCGGCGTTGATAGTTGTCCAGTCCGCCTGGGGAAGTTGGATCGCCACGCCGCGAGACAAAGAAGAATGGACTGCAACAGCCGCTGCTAGGTGACCGGCCGTGCTCGCAGAGTTCACGAGCGGAGTTAAAGCGAGCGTGCGAGAACTCGCCTCATCGATAATGTACTGAAGCGGGTGTCTTCCGTGCACGGGATCATCTGCATCCAAGAGGGATAAGTCGACATAGCCAAGGCCATGCGGCCATGCTGTCGCCAGCTTTTCAGGCACACCGGAAATGTGGTCCTCGTGACTCTTGGAGTATCGGCTATTCTCATAATCCCAGGATCGCTCGGGAATGCGAAACACCGGCGAGCATGATGGTCCCAACCTCGCATTCAGTCGACGCAATCCCGCGAGCTCACCAGCGCGAGCAAGTAAGAACGGACGATAATGCTTCGCCATCAGAGTCTCTTTCCCGGCTTCGGTGAAGGCTCCGATGCCATCACGCAGTTGAGACGTAGCTTACGGGAGCTAGGCCTTCGTTACCAGGCTTGCAACCTTGGCACTGCGGTACAGCCCACGAAACACGGACTCCGTCGGGAGGCGAAGCCCGTGCTAGGCTTCGAGACGGAAGCTGGCCGCGTTCCGTAGCCGAATAACCTTTGAAGTAGACTAGCCCCATGAGTACTGAGTCTCGGCGGGCTGCCATCTACCTGCGGGTCTCCCAAGACCGCGAGAACACTCGCCTGGGGGTAGACCGCCACAGGGAGGATGCCGAGGCACTCATCAAGGCTAGGGGATGGACCCCGGCAGGGGTCTACGAGGACAACGACATTTCCGGTGTCGGCAAACAGAAGCGTCCCGCCTTCGAGCGCCTACTCACCGACATCGAGCGAGGGCTGATCAACGTCGTCGTCGCGCAGGAATGGCCCCGCCTGGAGCGGAACCGTGCGGACGGGGTGCGCATCATCGAGGCGGCGCAGCGTCACGAGATACTCCTGACCTTCGCCAAGGGGTCCGACATCGACTGTACAACCGCGGCGGGACGCCTCAGCGCAGACCTCTTCTCGGCGATCGCGCGCAACGAGATCGAGGTCAAGGCCGAAAGACAGAGTCGCGCCCAACGGCAGCGTGCAGAGCAGGGGCGCCCTGCGAAGGGTGTACGCCCACTTGGCTATACCCTCAAGGGAGAGGTCATCGCCCATGAGGCGCGGGCAGTGGAGGCGATCTACCAGTCGTTCACCGCTGGTGCTTCGTTGCGAGCCATCGCGGCCGCGCTGTCCGGGAAGAGCGGCCCCGACATCCCCCACCTGCCAACACTCCCCCGACACTCGCGGACCCTCGCTCTGGAGCGCAACGAGAAGAGGGCGGCGGATGGTCTACCCGCCCGACCCATTCCAGACGATGGCCCTTGGGCTCCGTCGACTGTTCTCGGCATCCTCCGGAACCCGCGATACGCCGGTTACTCAACGTACTCCCCACCCACGGTGCAACCAGACGGCGGGAAGCGACGGTCGTGGCGCGCCACAATCCTGCGCGCCGACTCCGGCGAGCCTATCCGCAGCCAGTGGGACCCGCTGGTCCCAGAGGCCACCTGGTGGGCGGTCCAAGATCGCCTCGACGATCCGAACCGTGTGACGAATCGAGTGGGCACCGACCGCCGACACCTCGGCTCCGGACTGTACCTCTGCGGATGGCGAGACCCCGACACTGGCGAGGTATGCGGCAAACCGGTGCGCGCTCACGGTATGCGGTATCGCTGCGAAGGGCATGTGATGCGGCTGCGCGAGCACATCGACACGTATGTGGTCGAGACGATCCGCGCTCGTCTTGCTCGCCCGGACCTCAAGAACATCGTTCCCGCGCCGGATCAGCCGCGCCTTCGAGCCATCTCCGACGAGATCACAATGCATCGTGGACGGATCGCCAGGGCGCAGGCCGACTACGACGACGAGATCATCGAGGGCCGCGACCTCAAGCGCATTCGCGACAAGGCCGAGGTGTCCATCGCTGCACTAGGCTCTGAACGGTCTCGTCTGTCAACGGGCACCGGGCCTCACTCCGTCTTGGACGCAGACGATCCAGTCGCCGCGTTCGATGATGCCGACCTCGCGACGCAGCGATCAGTGATTCGGGCTCTCTGCACGGTGCACATCCACCCTCATCCCCGAGGACGCAAGGGGTTCGACTCCAGCACAGTAACGATTACACCGACAGCGAGAGTCCTGGACTGACTCCTCGGTGCCTCACCCCACCTCCGCCTGGGACACGCAACGGCGCGTGTCCCAGAATTTTTTTTGCGCATCGCCAACGCAGAAACTTCCCTGGTGAGTTC
>CAACWU010000319.1_pt1 | contig 9687 bp, 9 predicted proteins | sample 2275741 | NCBI WGS metagenome assembly CAACWU01 (sample SAMEA5312470, study PRJEB27640) | indoor metagenome | biome: indoor environment; feature: uncontrolled; material: tiles wood | place: Germany | collected 2014-07-07
CCCACCGAAAATTCGGTGGGCACCCGCCGTCGGCGATGCGTGGGACGAGAGTCTTACTCGACGGTCACGGACTTGGCGAGGTTACGCGGCTGGTCCACGTCGTAGCCCTTGGCCGTGGAAAGCTCCGCAGCGAAAATCTGCAACGGCACGGTGGCCAGCAACGGCTGGAGCAGCGTGGGTGCCTCGGGCACGTAGAAGATGTGATTGGCGAAGTCCTTGACGGCCTCGTCACCTTCTTCCGCAATCACGATCGTCACGGCACCGCGAGCGCGGATCTCCTGAATGTTGGAGACCACCTTGGCGTGCAGCGAATCGCGGCCCTTGGGAGAGGGAACGATCACGAACACGGGCTGGCCCTCATCGATCAGAGCGATGGGGCCGTGCTTGAGTTCACCGGCGGCAAAGCCCTCGGCGTGAATGTACGCAATCTCCTTGAGCTTGAGCGCACCCTCCATGGCCACGGGGAATCCCACGTGACGGCCCAGGAACAGCACGGACGACGCGTCCTTCATGGCCTGTGCCAGATCCTTGACGTCGCCCTCGATCTCGTCGAGCACACGCTGGATCTTGGCGGGCATGGCCTCCAGCTCGGTGAGCATGGTGGCGATCTCGTCCTTGAACTTGTTGCCGCGCAGCTGTGCCAGGTACAGCCCTAACAAGTAGGCCGCGGTGATCTGCGCAAGGAACGCCTTGGTGGAGGCCACTGCGATCTCGGGACCGGCGTGCGTGTAGAGCACGGCGTCCGCTTCGCGGGGAATCGTGGAACCGTTGGTGTTGCAAATGGCAACCACCTTGGCGCCCTGTTCCTGCGCGTGCCGCACGGCCATGAGGGTATCCATGGTCTCTCCGGACTGGGACACGGCCACGACCAGGGTCTTCTCATTGACAATGGGGTCGCGGTAACGGAACTCGTGGGCCAATTCCACTTCGGTGGGAATCCGGCACCAGTGCTCAATGGCGTAACGAGCGACCTGACCGGCGTAGGACGCCGTGCCGCAGGCGATCACCACGATCTTGTCGATCGAGCGCAGAACGGTTTCGTCAATCTTGATTTCGTCCAGGGTCAAGCGACCGGACTCGTCCAGGCGGCCCAACAGGGTCTGCTCCACGGCGGAAGGCTGATCGTGGATCTCCTTCTCCATGAAGGACGGGTAGCCGTCCTTCTCCGCTGCGGCGGCATCCCATTTGATGTCAAAGGGCTTACCCTCCGCCGGGTTGCCGTTGAAGTCCACGATCTTGTAGTCATCGGCGGTGATGGTGACGATTTGGTCCTGCCCCATCTCCACAGCCTTCTTGGTGTAGTCGATGAAACCGGAGACGTCAGAGCCCAGGAAGTTCTCGCCCTCGCCCAGGCCGATGACCAACGGGGAGTTACGGCGGGATGCCACCACGCGGTCCGGGTGATCGGCATGCACAGCCAGCAGGGTGAACGCGCCTTCCAGACGACGGCTCGTGTCCTGCATGGCCACGGTCAGGTCCTTGGAGTCGGCGGGCTGCGCGTTGTAGGTGCGAGCCAACAGCACCGCGGCGACCTCGGTGTCGGTCTCGGACACGAAAGTCTCGCCCTCGGCGGCCAGCTCACGCTTGATTTCATTGAAGTTCTCGATGATGCCGTTGTGGATCATGGCGAGCTTGCCGCCGTCCACCACGTGCGGGTGCGCGTTGACGTCCGACGGTCCACCGTGGGTGGCCCACCGGGTATGACCGATGCCGATCTGGGAATCCGGCAGCGGATCGGCCTCCAGCTCGGCCAGAAGGTTGGTCAGCTTGCCAGCCTTCTTGCGGTAATCCACTTTGCCGTCCGCGATGACAGCGACGCCGGCGGAGTCATATCCACGGTATTCGAGGCGACGCAAACCCTCGAGAATCACGTCCAACGCGTTGTGTCCACCGGCTTTGACGTCCGGGGATCCTACATAGCCCACAATTCCACACATGCGGAGAACTCTACCGGAAACCACCCGCGTCACTGCTGTTACCTGCCACACCACCGGCCATAGACTGGTCTGAACATGAGCACACAGTCACTGACTCATCGCGCATCCCCGTTTGTGGAGCTGGACCGACAGACGTGGTCGCGCTTGTCGCACGAAATAGACGTGCCCCTTACCGCGCAGGAAATCGAGAACCTGCGCGGTCTTGGTGACCGCCTGGATGTGGATGAGGTGCGTGAGGTCTACCTCCCCCTTTCCCGTTTGCTCACGCTCTATGACGCCTCCGCGAATCACCTCAACTCGGAGACCAACGCCTTCCTGGGTGAGGATCACGCACGAACCCCTTTCGTCATTGGCATCGCGGGTTCCGTGGCGGCCGGTAAATCGACGACTGCGCGCTTGTTGCGTGAAATGCTCTCGCGCTGGCCGTCCACCCCCAACGTCCAATTGGTTACCACGGACGGGTTCCTCTACCCGAATGCGGAGCTGGTCCGTCGCGGGCTCATGGATCGCAAGGGGTTCCCGGAGTCCTACGATCGCCGTGCGCTGTTGCGTTTCATGTCCGAGATCAAATCCGGCGCACCCGAGGTGCGGGCGCCCAAATACTCACACACCACCTACGACATCCTCCCGGACGAGGAGATCGTGGTGACCAAACCCGACGTCGTGATCGTGGAAGGCCTGAACGTGCTCGCGCCCGCCAAGCTGAGCCCGGGAAACCGTGCGGCCTTGGCACTGAGCGACTTCTTCGACTTCAGTATTTACGTGGACGCACGCACCAGTGACATCGAGCACTGGTACGTTGAGCGATTCCAGGCGTTGCGCAGCTCAGCGTTCGCGAATCCTCAGTCCTACTTCCACCGCTACGCCAACCTCACGGACGCCGAGGCCGTAGAAGTGGCCACGGATATCTGGCGACGCATCAACGAACCCAACTTGGAACAGAATGTTCGCCCTACCCGGGGACGGGCGCGACTCATACTTTCCAAGGACCAAGATCACAAGACCAGACGCGTGCTACTTCGAAAGAATTGATACCTTTCGATGACTAATTCATGACTTGTCACTAGTGCGTATACCAATAATGCGGGAATTAGCAAGGTAGCTTTCTAATTTAAGTGTGATGTTGGATAACTTTGCTCTTTTTTGTTTCCTGTTGGCCAGCGGTCTGGGTAATCTATCGCCATGCTTAATGGTTTCAAAGGATTCATCATGAAGGGCAATGTCCTCGACCTTGCCGTCGCCGTCATCATCGGCGCTGCCTTCGGCCAGATCGTCAACGCTCTGGTTGAATCCGTCCTCATGCCCGCCATCTCCGGCATTGTGGGCTCTCCCAACTTCGACAATTTCGCGCTGGTCACCTTCAACGGCAACGACATCAAGTTCGGTGTCCTGCTGACCGCCATCGTCAACTTCCTGCTGATCGCAGCCGCTGTCTACTTCGCCATCGTCCTGCCGATGAACAAGATGATCGAGGCTCGCAACCGTCGCCTCGGCATCGACCCGGCCGCCGAGGAAGCCGATCCCAACACCCTGCTGCTCACTGAAATCCGCGACGCACTGGTCGCCGGTAAGGGCGGCACCGTGGACGGCCCCGGTTCCAAGACCCTGTAATTCTTTCCAACTATCCCGACTACTACTGAGGCCCCGCTTCCAGAAGGAAGCGGGGCCTCAGTAGTAAAGAAGCGAACCGGAACCGGATCAGCTCAGGCGAAGGTGCTGCTCCACGATCTTCACTAGTGCCTCGGCTTCATGTCGGGCCTGCTCGTGACTGGCGGCCTCGACCATGACGCGCACCACCGGTTCGGTACCGGACGGGCGCAATAGGACACGCCCTTCTCCGCCAAGGCGCTCCTCGGTCTCCGCCACTGCGGCGAGCACCTCGGGGTGAGTCTTGGCAGCGGCCTTGTCCACGTTGGCCACATTGATCATCGTCTGTGGCATGCGGGTCATGACGGAAGCCAATTCGGACAGCGGCATTCCGGTCTGCGCAACGCGTGAAGCCAACATCAGGCCGGTCAGCAGACCGTCACCGGTCGTGGCGTAATCGGCCATGATCACGTGACCCGACTGCTCGCCACCCAGGTTGTAACCGTTGGCGACCATGGATTCCAGGACGTACCGGTCACCCACCGCTGCTCGTTCCAGGCGGATGCCCTGCTCTTCGAGTGCCAGCTGCAGACCCAGGTTGCTCATGACCGTGGCCACCAGGGTGTCCTGGTTGAGCTTGCCTGCGTCCTTCATGGCCATTGCAAGGATGCACATGATCTGGTCGCCGTCCACCTCGGTACCGGTGTGGTCCACGGCCAGGCAGCGATCGGCGTCGCCGTCGTGGGCGATGCCGAGATCCGCGCCGTACTTGATGACCGCTTCCTTGAGTGGCCCCAGGTGGGTGGAGCCCACGCCGTCATTGATGTTGAGGCCGTCCGGCTGGGCGCCGATCACGTGAATATTGGCACCGGCGTCGCGGAAGGCATCCGGCGAGGAACCGGATGCCGCGCCGTGGGCACAGTCCAGAACCACCGTGAGACCGTCGAGACGCTGCGGAATCGCGCCGACCAGGTGCAGGATGTAGCGGTCCTCGGCGTCCGAGAGCCGGTTGATGCGGCCGACTTGAGCACCCGTGGGGCGCAGGAACTCGCGCTTCTCGTAGACTTCCTGGATTTTGTCCTCGATGGAGTCCGGCAGTTTCTTACCCCCGTGGGCAAGGAACTTGATGCCGTTGTCCGGAGCGGGGTTGTGGGATGCGGAGATCATGACACCGAAATCGGCGTCGATGTCCGCCACGAGGTACGCCGTGGCCGGAGTGGGAATCACCCCGGCGTCGTAGACGTCCACGCCGGAGCTCGCCAGACCGGCGGTGACCGCCGCCCCGATGAACTCGCCGCTCGCGCGACCGTCCCGTGCGACCACGGCTCGAGGTCGGACGCCGGGCTTGGCGTGCCCGTGGCCCAACACGATCGCGGCTGCTTGAGACAGCTCCATTGCAAGGTCAGCTGTGAGGAGGCCGTTCGCGAGTCCGCGAATGCCGTCCGTTCCAAAAATTCTAGACATCGCCTGTCATCCTACGACGTGCCACGCGAGAACCGCGAAGCGCATCGACTAGTCGTTGCCGGGTCGGACTACCGGAAACCCGTCCGGGTTGACTCCGTTGTCGTCCATGACGTCGTTGGAACCGCCCACGATCTTGGGGTCGGGCGTGCCCACTACGGAGTGGTCCTTATTCGGGTAGTCGAACTGGGACAGGACGTGGCGCATGGCTTCCAGGCGGGCGCGCTTCTTGTCGTTGGACTTGATCACGGTCCAGGGAGCGTCTCCGGTATCCGTGTAGAAGAACATGGCTTCCTTGGCCTCCGTGTAGTCATCCCACTTGTCCAGGGATGCCACGTCGGTCGGTGACAGCTTCCACTGACGCACGGGATCCGTACGACGAGCCTGGAAACGAGCCAACTGCTCGGCACGGGTCACCGAGAACCAGAACTTGATCAGGTGGGTGTCTGAGTTCACCAGCATGCGCTCGAACTCGGGGGCCTGACGCATGAATTCGTAATACTGCTGCGACGTGCAGTAACCCATCACGCGCTCCACGCCGGCACGGTTGTACCACGAACGGTCCATCAGCACGATTTCGCCACCGGAGGGCAGGTGCTTGATGTAACGCTGGAAGTACCACTGGGTCTGCTCGATGTCGGTGGGCTTCTCGAGCGCCACCACGCGAGCACCACGTGGGTTGAGGTGCTCGGTGAAGCGCTTGATCGAACCACCCTTGCCCGCGGCATCGCGGCCTTCAAAAATGATCAGCAGCTTCTGACCTGTTTCCTTGATCCAGAGCTGAAGTTTGAGGAGCTCGATCTGCAGAGCACGCTTGGTCTTCTCGTACTCCTTGCGGCTCATCTTCTCGTCGTACGGGTAGCCGCGCTTCCACGCATCGGAGCGGGACAGTCCGGCATCGTCGTGGAGCTTGCGGCCGAGTTCCGCAATCTCGTCCAGCTCAGCCGCGTAATCCTCGACCACGGAGATGCGGTGGTGCTCTTCCTGGTCGATCTCGCTCGTCACGACATCCTTTTCCTGGGCGAGTTCCTCAGCGACGGCCTTCTTGTCCTGGTCCTTCTTCGCCGAAGTCTTGCTCTGGTTCTGGTCCGCTTGCGTGCTCATCCGGGCCCTCTCGTGGATTCGGGTGCGGAGCCACTGTGCTCCGCGTCCCATTTTACGCCCCATTTGCTTCTTGTTCGGGTCGCGTTGGCCGGTTGCGCGGGCACGAGTCGCCGACGCCGCTCCCCCACCACGTACGCGCTAGGCCACTTGAGACGCGAAACCGCCATATGTGCCATTAGAACCTTGCCGCGCACATTGTGCGCCGTTAGAACCCTTCTACAGTTGCGCAAGGGCTCTACCGAAACATGAGATGCCTGCAAGGGCTGTAGCGACACTTAAAACGAAGCGGGCCCCGCGCTTCGGTAAAAGCCGAAATGCGGGACCCGGTTCGTAAACGCTGGATTAGCGCTTGGAGTACTGCGGAGCCTTGCGGGCCTTCTTGAGGCCTGCCTTCTTGCGCTCGATGACGCGGGCGTCACGAGTCAGGAAGCCGGCCTTCTTGAGTGCCGGGCGGTTGTGCTCCAAGTCGATCTCGTTCAGTGCACGGGCGATGCCGAGACGCATGGCACCGGCCTGGCCCGAGGGGCCACCACCGGAGATGCGAGCGGTCACGTCGTAAGCGCCTTCGAGGTCCAGCAGACGGAATGGATCGTTCACTTCCTGCTGGTGGAGCTTGTTCGGGAAGTACTCGGCCAGTTCGCGGCCGTTGACGATCCACTTGCCGGACCCGGGGACCAGGCGCACGCGGGCGATGGCCTGCTTGCGACGGCCGACAGCCTGACCGGAAACGGTGAGGGGTGCGCGCTCGGAAGCGGGGGCACCACCTTCGACGGGGCCGGTGGATTCCGAGGTGTAGCTGCTCAGCTCCTCGGTGCCGTCAGCACCTTCGACAATCTCGGTAACTTCTACTTCTTCAGTATTCTGAGCCACGATTCTCCTTGTTGTGCTCTCGTTGGCCCGAATTACTGGGCGACCTGGGTGAATTCGTAGGGCTTGGGCTGCTGTGCCGAGTGCGGGTGCTCGGGGCCTGCGTAGACCTTCAGCTTGGAAAGCTGCTGAGCGGCCAGCTTGTTCTTGGGCAGCATGCCCTTGATGGCCTTTTCCACTGCACGGGTGGGGTTCTTTTCCAGCAACTCTGCGTAGTTGGTGGACTTGAGACCGCCCGGGTAACCGGAGTGGCGGTAGGCACGCTTCTGTTCCAGCTTGGCGCCGGTCAGTGCGACCTTTTCTGCGTTGATGATGATGACGAAATCGCCCATGTCCACGTGGGGAGCGAAGGTCGGCTTGTGCTTCCCGCGCAGCAGTGTTGCGGTCTGGCTGGCAAGACGACCCAGGACTACGTCGGTGGCGTCGATGACGTGCCACTGACGCTGGACGTCACCGGGCTTCGGAGTGTACGTACGCACGTTGATCTGCCTTCGTTTGTCTACTGATGACACGAGAGACCGTGTCGGGTTGTTTCGCTGTGCTTCGGGGCCAGGGTGAGAGCCTGGCGGCATCCGCGCTCCCGCAACCCGGTGCACCAATCGGTCTTGCGCTCTGCAACATGAGCAACCGCTTTGGGTACACGTGACCGAGGCGGGCACGCACAACAGCAATCAATGTTACCGGAAGCTTCAAATCCGCGCCAATTAACGGATCCTCCGCGTTTCCACACACACGACGTCCGCCGACGGCGCGCTCCCACCTATCGCGGTCAGAATCCCGTGAGGGTCATCCAGAGCCGCAAAGATGAGTGCTCTTCTACCGAGACTACGCGTTCAACCAGTCGGTAACCAGGGGTTCAGTCCTCCGGACGCTTGGCCCGAGTCTGTTCCGCACGGGCGGCCAGTTCGTGATCCGCGGGGTACTCGACGGATTCCAGAACCAACCCGTGCGGGGGTGCGAGCAACACGCGAGCGTCGCGCACGCGCGCCTCCAACCGCTCCCCCAACCAGTCCTGTTCGTAGCGCCCCTGGCCCACCCGTGCTGCGGCGCCCACCACGGAGCGGACCATGTGGTGGCAGAATGCGTCCGCCTGCAGCCGCACCGTCACAAGACCCGAAGCATCCCGTTCCACCGACGCGGATTGCAGTTCGCGAATCGTCGTTGCGCCCTCCCGCGGCTTGCAGAAACTCAGGAAGTCGTTCAGCCCCAGTAGATCGGTCACTGCGGCATTCATGGCAGGGACGTCGAGCTCCTCATTGACCCACCACGCAAAACCACGCGTGAGCGGATCGTGGCCGCTGGCGGCGTCGGAGATGCGATAGGCATAGCTACGCGACAACGCCGAGAACCTAGCGTCGAAACCGGCGGGTGCCAGAGCGGCGTCGTGAATCACCACGGCACCGAGGGCTGGTTGAAGACCCAGAACCGACCGGTCCTTACCGAGCACTCGATTGAGCGCACCGTTCAACCTGCGCACCAGAGCCGCCCCGGGGGCAACCTCCGCGCCACGCGTCACCGTATCCCACGCATCGACCGGAACATCCACGTGAACGGTCTGACGGCGAGCATGCACACCCGTATCCGTGCGACCGGCCACCACGGTGCGCAACGGATGGCGCAGCACCAGCTCGAGCGCGGCCTCCACCGCTCCCTGCACCGTGGGCAGGGAAGGCTGCGCCGCCCACCCGCTGAACGGAGCGCCGTCGTAGGCCAAATCGATCCGCAGACGAACCAACTCACCCGACATGTTCATAACCTCCCGAAAAACGACGACGCCGCCGCAGGTTACCTGCGGCGGCGTCGATCAAGCAGCTACGTGCTTACTCAGAGATCTTCTGAGCGGCAGCGCCACCGGCCGGCTGGAAACCAGCGGCCTCTGCGTTGGCCGGGGAATCGAACCAGATCTCGGCGGTGGTACCGGAGTACCAGCGGGAGCCGGGAACGTGGTACTTCATGGAGTTCTTGTTGCCCTTGATGGAGAAGCCCACGGGGGCTTCGCCGGACTCCAACGGTGCGTGCGAACCGGCGAACTCAGCATCCTGGTTCTCGGCTGCGACCTCAGCTGCCTCTTCAAGGGTCTCGGGAGCCTGCTCTTCAGCGGGGATCTCCTGAGCCTTGACCTCTTCGGCAGTAGTGTCGGCCGGGGTGTCGACCGGAGCAGCCGGGGCTGCAGCAGCCTTCTCGGTGGCCTTCACGGCCTCGGCAACGGTGGACTTGGAAGCAACGGGCTCCATGACCAGCTCGATGACGGCCATGGGGGCGTTGTCGCCCTTGCGGTTACCGATCTTGGTGATACGGGTGTAACCACCGTCGCGGCCGTCCATGGCCGGAGCAATGGCGGTGAACAGCTCGTGCACGACGGACTTGTCGTTGAGCTGACGCATCACACGGCGGCGAGAAGCCAGGTCACCGCGCTTGGCGAAGGTGATCAGACGCTCGGCCACCGGGCGAAGGCGCTTGGCCTTGGTCACCGTGGTGGTGATGCGCTTGTGCTCGAACAGCTGCTGAGACATGTTCGAGAGCATCATGCGCTCGTGGGTAGGCCCGCCGCCGAGACGGGGTCCCTTGGTAGGGGTAGGCATAGTAGGTCTCCTGGTGGTCGGTCTCTCGCGTGGCTAGCAGGCTGCCTCGTGAGAAACGGGAAAGTTGTAAGACTTCAGTCGAGGTCGACGTCGAACGGGTTGTTGTTCTCGTCCTCGTCCTCCAACGAAGCTGCGTGCGCGGCGAGGTC
>CAACWU010000027.1_pt1 | contig 9564 bp, 8 predicted proteins | sample 2275741 | NCBI WGS metagenome assembly CAACWU01 (sample SAMEA5312470, study PRJEB27640) | indoor metagenome | biome: indoor environment; feature: uncontrolled; material: tiles wood | place: Germany | collected 2014-07-07
AAGTTTGATGACGAAACGCGCGCGGCGCTGATTCGCGATACCGCCGACCAAATTGTGTCCGGCGGCGTCGAATCGGTATCGCTTCGCCCCTTGGCAGCCAAGCATGGCTGTTCCACCACCGCGATTTACACCATGTTCGGGAGTCGCGATGCCTTGGTAGAGGCCGTCGTTTACGAATCCGTCGGTAGTTTCACCCGATCGCAAGAGAGCGTCCCGGTCACCGGGGACTCTTTGTCTGATCTCTTAGAACTCGGCAGGGCTTACCGGCGTTGGGCTCTCAAATACCCTGCGCTTTACGTGATCATGATCGGCCGCGGTGGAAAGCGCCCGGACATCAACCCGGAGGATTTCACGGAGGACTCCCCCAGGATGATCGCAGCGAAGAAGGCGATCGAAACGCTTTTCAGGCGAGTGGCTGACTGCGCCGCGAACGGAATTCTCGGGGATTACCCCATTGAAGAAATGGGCAATTCCATCTGGGCTGGTGTGCACGGCTGGGTTTCCATCGAGGCAGCCCGTCCCGTGATGATCGGTCAAGACGCGGACGCCGCGTACGAGCGCTATATGCAATCGCTCGTACGCGCGTGGGCACCTGTTACTTAGGACGTATGAAGCCGAATCAGTTCATCGGTGGTGGGGGTACTGGAGCACCCTGTGGAGGAGGAATTTTTCTGTAGCTCCTGCCTGAGCTGGCTGGACTCGCTGGTTTCTCGGGCGTGGTTTTCTGAGTGGCCCGAGACGGAGCAGGGTCCCAATGACCATCAACGGCCTTCTTCTGGAACAGGATGGCCAGCGCAAGAACGGTTAAGCCGATAAGTAAGACCACGAAGATTCCGCCAACCGCGCCCAATTTGGCTGCCGAGCCGACCAGGATCCCAAACCAGCCAAAATCTGCGTCGCCAAATGTGGTGTTCTCTGAGCCGAATGTTCCAAGAACGGACAGAAGGAAGGCTGGCAGGAATGTAATGATCAGACCGTTGACCAGACCACCTGCCATCGCACCCCGACGCCCACCAGTGGCGTTGCCGTAAACGCCAGCCGCTCCCCCGGTGAAGAAGTGGGGGACCAGGCCAGGCAGGATGAGAGCGATACCGAATGCCGGATTGAGCCAAACACTGAGTACGGCGAGACCGAGAAGACCTCCAATAAAACTGAAGATGAAGCCCAAGAGGACGGCGTTCTGCGCGTACGGAAAAACTATGGGTGCGTCCAAGGCCGGAATGGCACCCGGCACGACTTTGGAGGCGATGCCTTGGAATGCGGGCACGAGTTCACCCAAGATGGTTCGCACACCAAAAAGAATCACGGCTACTGCCACACCGAACTGCAGCCCTTGTGTGACCGACTGCATAATGTAGTTGCCCACGCTGGTCGCACCGCCCTCAAATGCAGTGAACGCTTCCTCCGTGCCGGTGCGCACCATGAACAGGATGGCCATGACGACGTACATGAGAGCCATTGACAGCGCTGTGGCGACCATTGAATCTCGCAGGAACCGTAAGCCTTCGGGGAGCTTCAGGCCCTCGGAGGAGGGGCTGTTCTTACCCACCGCGCGTCCGGCGGCACCCGCTGCGATATAACCAGCGGTCCCGAAGTGGCCAATGGCCACGCTGTCATCTCCCGTGATTTTTCGAGTCCAGGGGTGAGCGAAAGCGGGCATGGAGACCATCAGGATTCCCAGCAGGAGTGCCCCGAGTAGGACTGTCACCGTTCCGTTGTAGCCCGCGGTAGCAAGAATGATCGTCAGCATGGTAGCCATGAAGAGCACATGGTGACCGGTCAGGAAGACGTACCGGAGTGGTGTAAAACGCGCCAGAATCAGGCTGACGACAAAGCCCAGGATCATCAACCAGGCGACCTGGGCGCCGTACTGTTCTTGGGCGATTCCGGCGATGGCTTCGTTCGTAGGTATGACACCTTGGGCGCCGGTAGCTCCCAGGATCATGTTCCCCAGGGGGTCCAAGGACGCCACCACCAACGTTGCGCCGGCGCCGATGAGCAAAAAGCCAAGCGTGGCCTTGATGGCGCCGCCCACCACCTGGCCGGAGGATTTCCGCAGGGCAATGAGACCGATGGCCGTGATGATGCCGATGAGGAATGCGGGCACGGCCAAAATTTCGTTGACCAGGAATTCTGCGATGCTGACTAGCCAGTCCATGGGGAATCTACTTTCGCACTAGACGTCGTAAGAATCGCGCAGGACAGCGTCGAGCTCTGCCGTGCTGGTGAAGTTTTCAATGACTTTGACCGGAATTCCGAGGTCACCCAGGGTTCGTGCGATTTCTCCCGACGTGAGAATCAGATCAGCCTCTTTGGCTTTGCCTTTGGCGGAGATCGTGTCGGTCGCTTCCACCGTGATGTAAGAACCCCATCCCCAGTGGTCGAGTACCTGTTCGAGAGTGTTTTTGAGGAACAGGCTGGTCCCCAAGCCATTGCCACATACCGTGAGGATCTTGTTTGTGGTGGTTTGGGTCTGCTGGTCCGCCGCTGCGCCTGAACGTGCAGTTGATTCGTCCTGGCTGTTCGGATGACTGGCTTGACGGCCCGCAGGGGCGCCATCGAGTATGGCGAGGACTTCTTCGGGAGTTGCGGCCTGATCTAAAGCGGCGCGCTTCTTGGGTGCCCCGAGAACCTTGGCCAGTTGCTGCATCGCTTTAGTGTGGGCGGAATCGTCGTGTGCCGCTAGTGCCACAACCAGCGACACGGGGTCATTCTTGGCGTGACCGAACTCGACCGGAGTTTTCAGACGCACCCATGACATTGCAGTGCGATGGACGGCCTCTGACGGGCGAGCGTGGGCGAAAGCGAATCCGGGGGCCACGACAATGTAGGGGCCGTTCTTTTCGACACTGTTGATCATCGATTGTGTGTACTGCTCGGTGCACGCGTCCGACTTCTCAATAAGGGAGCCGGCGAACCGAATGGCTTCGCGCCAATCGTCGGCTTCGTGATCCAACGCAATTGCGGAGCTGTCCAGTAACTCAACGATTTCCGACATGGTGTCAGGCTAGCCACGGCGGCCTTACCGCGGAAGGATTCTGCGCCTGATGGGGCCGTCGGGATGACCCCGCGGCGCCGTGAAATACTCGTCTGCATGAGTGCACAGGGTGAGTTCAGATTCCGCTTGGCCGATCGCTTGGACGGAGTGGATTCCTCGCCCGTGCGGGACCTGCTGGACGCCGTCTCCAAGGAGGGCGTGATCTCCTTTGCCGGCGGTGTGCCGGACCCCGCTTATTTCGAGGTGGAGGACATCCGCGCCGCCTACGACTGGGTCTTCGAGAATGACGCCCAACGCGCGCTGCAGTACGCATCGAGCGAGGGTGAATTCGAGCTGCGGGAGCAAGCCGCTTTCCGGATCAGCCGCTACTTGGAAACCACTCCCGAACAGATTCAGGTCACCACGGGCTCGCAGGAGGGCTTGTTCGCCGTCGCGCAGGCACTGGTGAACCCCGGAGACGTGGTGCTCGTCGAACGCCCCACCTATCTGGCGGCAGTCCAAGCCTTTGAACTCAACGGAGCGCGATTGATCGGCGTGCCCACCGACGACAACGGCGTGATTCCACACGAACTCGAGAAGCTCATCGCGGAGCACTCACCCAAGTTCGTCTATCTGATCCCGTCGTTCCAGAATCCCTCGGGCGTGTGCATGTCGGTCGAGCGTCGGGCGGCCGTGGCGGATGTTCTGCTGCGTACTGGTACCGCGCTTGTGGAGGACGATCCATACGGCGAGCTGTGTTTCGAGGGTGAGCCACTGCCTCCCATCGCGTCGGAACCGGGAATGTCCGCGCAGACCATCCTCCTGAACTCGGTCTCCAAGGTCATTGCCCCGGGTGTGCGGATCGGGTGGATGCGCTCGGAAGGACCCATTCAGTTCACCCTCACCGTGGCCAAGCAGGCGATCGGGCTGCAGTCCCCGGTCCCGGACCAGCTCGCAGTCGCGCGATACCTGGCCACCGCCGACGTCGAGGCCCACCTCGACAAGGTTCGTCCCGTCTACGCCATGCGCGCTAAAGCCATGTACCAGAGCCTCCAGCGCATCCTTCCCGACGGCGCCGAGGTCACCCAACCCGACGGCGGAATGTTCCTGTGGGTCCGCCTGGGCCACGGAATCGATACCACTCGATTGTTGGAGATCGCACTCGACGAAGGCGTGGCCTTCGTGCCCGGTGCATCGTTCTTCGCCCACGATCCGGATCGCTCGACCATGCGCTTGTCGTTCGTGACCCACTCGCCCGAGGTGATCGACGAGGGGCTGGATCGTCTGGGGCGCGCGTTGGCCAAGTACTAGGGCTTGACCCTCACGCGACGTCAGGGCGAACAGTAGGGGTTGTGAGAGATGCTGAAGCCATGACGCAAGAACACGAGGCAAGCGAGAACCCAGCGGGAGACGAGCTGCTGACGGTGGGAACGGCGTCGTCGTTAATCGGCGTGAGCGTGCGGACACTGCATCACTGGGACCATATCGGCCTGGTGAGCCCCAGCGGCCGCACGAGCACGGGATATCGCCAATATTCGGCGGACGACGTCGCTCGGATCCACCGCGTGCTCGTCTACCGGGAGCTGGGATTTTCACTGACCGAGGTGGGCGAGATTTTGGACGACCCGTCCGTGAACGAGTCCGCGCACCTCGAGAGGCAGCGTGAATTGCTGGCGGAACGCATCGATCACCTGCAGCAGATGGTCTGCGCAGTAGATCAGATGATGGAGGCGCAAGCCATGAACAAGAAACTCACTCCACAGGAACAGAGTGAGATCTTCGGCCAGGACTGGAACCCCGAGTACCAGCGCGAGGCCGAGGAACGCTGGGGCGATACCGACCAGTGGGAACAGTCGCAACAGCGAGCCGCCAAGATGTCCCAGGAGGACTGGCAGCGGATCAAGGCGGAGGGCGATCAGCTCAACCAGGACCTGGCCCAAGCCGCACGAAATGGCGTGGAACCGGGATCGGAACGAGCCAACCAACTGGCCGAACGACACCGCGAGTCGATTGCTCAGTTCTACGACTGCACTCACTCGATGCAGGTGTGCCTGGCGACCATGTACACCCAGGATCCGCGGTTCACGGAGTACTACGACAAGCTTGAACCCGGGTTGGCGGACTGGCTGTACCGTGCCGTGGCCGAGAACGCTCGGGTTCACGGCGTGGACCCCGACAACGCCGCGTGGGAGTAAACGAATCGCCCCGTGGATAGCGCGTGTGATGGATGACGCGCTGTCCACGGGGTGATTTCTCAGTCGACGTTTAAGGGTTCTCCGGCAAGATGGAGGGTGAATCCGCACCAGCGAATGGCGCGCTCATGCGCCCCGGTGAACCGTGTCGAGAGGACCCAGCATGTCCGTGAAGTCCCTGCCCGTTCCCGAATTGGATGCAACCCTCGATCGATTCTTGGCCACAGCCCGTCCACTCGTGGACGACGCCACGTACGAGGAGACTGCCCAGGCCACTCGGGAGTTCCGGGAGCAGCACGGTAATGACGTGCAGGCCGGCCTCGAAGAATTCGCCCGCGACGAGAATGCGGCCGGCAACAGCTGGCTGTCCGAGGACTGGCTCAGCGGTTACCTGATGACCCGCACCTCCTTGCCGCTCACGAGCAACGTGGGCTTCCAGATCACGGGCGACTTTGGTGCCCCGGGCCTGGGCCGGGCGGCGGAATTGGTGTACCGAGCGGCGTCGGTGCATTTGCAGCAGGTGCGCGGCGAAACGGCTGAAGAAGTGGATCCTCGCGGCAACCACATCAGCATGGAGCAGTGGCGCTGCCTGGAGGGCGGCCTGCGGCACCCGGCCGAGGAGATCGACGAAATCATTCGCCCGGAACTCTCCGCTGCGGATCGCGAGATCGGCGTGATTCACCGCGGCCGGCTCTACGCCGTGGCCGTGAGCGACGGCGAAGGCCAGCCGCTGTCGCTGCGCACCCTGGCCGAATCACTGCGTTCGGTCATCGACGGCGCCGAGGCCGCCACCGAGCCAGAGCTCCCGTTCGGCGCACTGTCCTACCTGGGCAGTGAGAAGGCCGCACCGCTGCTGGCAGAGCTGATCGAGAACCCCCACAACGCGGAGATCTACGACCGGATTACCCGCATGATCTTCATGGTCAACGTGCTGGACACCCAGGCCGAAGTCATTGAGCACCTCGAGCATTCGGCCTTCGAGGTGGGCCACGCGTGGGCCTACAAGCCGTTGACCTACGAGGTGTGCCTGGCCGACGACTGGCTGGCCATCCACGTGGAGCACAGCACGGTGGACGGCGCCACCATCCTTGCCGCGGTGGCACGCATGCAGGAGCTGGCCATTCCGGAGGAGCCGGTCGCCTCGGAACGGCCGGAGCCGGAGCTGCTGACCTGGGCGCTGAGTGACTCCCTGCGCTCGACACTGCTGACCGAGCTCGCCGCCTACCGCCGCGAGGCCGCCCTGCACGGCGTGCACCGGGTGTTCGTGCCGCGGCCGCACAAGGCCGAACTTCCGTTCCGCATCAGCGACGACGCCGCTCAGCAACTGATCATGCTTTACGCCCAGTTGGCCACGTACAACCGGGTGCGCAGCGTGTACGAGGCCGTGGACATGCGCGAATATCAGGCCGGCCGCACGGAATGCCTGCGCCCGGTGACCTCTGAGGCCGTGGAATTCATTGCGGCGCTGCAGGCAGGGGAGGCCACCCTGGAACGGTTCCAGGCCGCCCTCGACGCTCACCGGGACTGGATCAAGACATGTAAATCCGCGCACGGCATCGACCGTCACTTACTGGGTCTGCAGTACGTGTCCGAGCGCAACGGTGTGGACACTGACTTTTTTACCAACCCCGGGCTGGCCACCATGCGCCGGGATTTCCTGTCCACCACGTCCATCGGCGGCCCGGAGCAGATCGTGCGCTACGCCTTTGCCCCCACCACACCCGAGGGCTTCGGCATGACCTACACGCGCCTGTCGGGCGGGTACGAGTACTGCATCAACTACCGCCGGGACACTTCCGAAGATCTGGAAGGGTTTGCCCGCAACCTCACCGTGGGTGCGGAGAAACTGTGGGAGTTCGTGCTGACGCCGCATCCGTGACGCGGGCGCGGGTCACGGGTACGGCGCTCGTTGCCCACCTTAGTTGGGCGTGTCCGGGTCGCGGCCCTGGGAATCGGTCATGGCACCGATCCCGCCGTCCGCGGGCTGGTGTTGTGCGTCACCGTCCCGCAGGAACTCCTGTTCCTGCTCCGGGGTCATTCCCACGGTTCGTTCCTCGGTCGACTGCTCCGAGTCCCGGCCCGCCTCGTCCTCGCGGCCCACGTCTCAGCCCTCGCGTTGGGCGAGGATGTCGTCCAGCGTTTCGCGCACGGCCTGACGGGCCGCCACGCGAGAACTTGCAGCGCGCTGCTGTTCGTTGTTGTCGGCATCCTCAACGCGTTGCATTTCTTCCTCCTCGCGTTCCTTGGCCTTGTCACGTGCGGTTTCCAGGGCATCCCAGATGCTGTTTTCACTCATGCCCACATTTGACCACTTGGAACGGGACGTGACAACCGTCCGGGGGAAACTGATTGTTCCGCCTCGTTCGTGACTTTCCATGGTGCTGCGACCAGGAATGAAAGGTGTGCCCCCGATGGATGTGATCGTATGAGAGGCTGGTCACATAAGAAGGACTATTGGTTCGGGGCCACGTGTCAACACAACCGGACCCGGCCAACACGTTCTGACCCGGAGGTTCTCATGTCCAGCACTGCCGGTGGCCCCGTGGACCACACTGCGCACCGCCCGGCGGCCCGAGTCCATGACCCCAAGAAGGCCCGCCGCGCCCTGATGGGTGCCTACGTGGGGACGTCCCTCGAGTGGTACGACTTCTTCCTGTTCGGCACCACGTCCGCCATTGTGTTCGCCCCGCTGTTCTTCGGCGGCGACGACCCGGCGCTGGCCACCATCAGCTCGTTCCTGCTCTTCGGTGTTGGTTTCATTGCCCGCCCCGTGGGTGCGTTGCTCGCCGGTCACTTCGGTGACCGCATTGGCCGTCGGACCATTCTGATGATCACCATCGTGGCCATGGGAGTGGCCTCCACCCTGATTGGCCTGCTGCCCACCTATGAGAACGCGGGACTGGTTGCGCCCATCCTGCTCGGGGTGTTGCGTTTCGTGCAGGGCATGGCCGCCGGTGGTGAATGGGGCGGTGCCACGCTGCTGGCCGTGGAGAACGCGCCTGAGAACAAGCGTGGGTTCTACGGATCCGTGGTGCAGCTGGGTTCACCCACCGGCACCATTCTCTCCAGTGTGATCGTGGCCGCCGTGGTGGCCGCATCCGGTGAGCAGTTCCTTGAGGGTGCCTGGCGTATCCCGTACCTGATCTCCATCCTGCTGGTCGCCGTGGGCGTGTGGATCCGGTTGAAGGTCGACGAGACCGATGACTTCAAGGAAGCCGAAGCGGCCAGGGCCGCCTCGCCCGCCGAGAAGGAAAGCGCACCCGTCGTCGAAATCATCCGGACCGTCCCGGGTCGCCTGCTCGTGGGCATCGGCACTTACCTGTTCGGCAATGCCGGTTTCTTCATGCTCACCACGTTCATGATCAGCTACGTGGTCATGGAATTGGATTTGCCGTCCACGGTGATCCTGAACGCCATCACCTGGGGTGCCGTGGCGCAGATCGTGTGCATGTTCGTGGCCGGCAAGGTCGCGGACAAGACCAGCCCCTCCGCCGTGGTGGTGGTCGGCTATGTGATTGCCGCCCTCGTGGCCTTCCCGATCTTCTGGCTCGTGGATACCCGTTCCGCCGCCATGATCACGATGGCGCTGATCCTGGGCCTGGGCTTCGCCTCGATCGCCTACGCCACCGTGGGCACCGTGTTGACCCAGCTGTTCCCGGTCAAGATCCGTTATTCAGCGATCGCGCTCTCGGCCAACCTCGCGGGCATCGTGGCCGGCTTCATGCCGGCCCTGGCCCAAACCATCCTCTCCGCCACGGGTGGCGGGTCGCTCGGTCCCGCGATCCTGTTGTTCACGATCGCCGTGATCTCCCTGGTGTCCTCCATCAGCGCGAGGATCCTCATTCGGCGAGACGATGCCCAGGGCATCGACCACATCGGCGGGGAACTGCTCAACCGCACGTAACCTCCGGAGGAGACACATTTGGAGCGTCCCACCCGCAACCTCACCGTCATCAACGCCGTGGTGTACGACCCCGGCAGCGCGTACGAAACCGCACCGCGCGGCGTCGTCGTGCGCGATGGGGTGATCACCTTTGTGGGCAGCTCGGAGCAAGCGCGCGAGCGCAGCGCCCCTGGCGCCCCGGTGATCGATGCGGGTGGGCGTTTTCTCATGCCGGGGCTCATTGAATCGCATGGCCATCCAGGAATGTATGCCAGGAGCCTGCTGCAGGTGGATTGTCGCCCAGCCGTCACGCCCACGGTCGAAACCATCGTGTCCGCCATCTCTCACGAGGCCGAACGCGCTGAGCCCGGCGAGTGGCTCGCGGGCTGGGGCTATGACGAACACCGCATGGAAGGCCCCGGCCCCACGCTGCAGGATCTGGATCGCGCGGCGCCCGAGAATCCCGTGTTTCTGCGCCGCACGTGCGCTCACATGGCGCTGGTGAACACCGC
>CAACWU010000047.1_pt1 | contig 9243 bp, 7 predicted proteins | sample 2275741 | NCBI WGS metagenome assembly CAACWU01 (sample SAMEA5312470, study PRJEB27640) | indoor metagenome | biome: indoor environment; feature: uncontrolled; material: tiles wood | place: Germany | collected 2014-07-07
GTGTTACCCAACTAGGAGCGATGCCTCAATACGTTTGCATGAGGCCGCCGGGACCGCGGACGTGACTGCTAGCATGAAGTGGACCTTATGTGATCCAAGTCACTTAGAAGCACATGCGTAGCTCATCAGGAGGATGATCCGTCATGGCCGACAATCGAGCCGTTGCTTACGAAGGTCCAGGGAAAGTTCAAGTCATCGACACTCCTTATCCGGAGTTCGAACTCAAGGACGGTCCGGGTGTGAATCCGGCCAACGTGGGACGAAAAGTTCCCCACGGGGTGATTCTGAAAACCATCGCCACCAACATTTGTGGTTCCGATCAGCACATGGTGCGCGGTCGAACCACGGCGCCTCAGGATTTGGTCCTGGGCCACGAAATCACCGGTGAAGTCATTGAAGTGGGGCCGGACGTCGAATTCATCAAAGTCGGCGACATCTGCTCCGTCCCGTTCAACATTTCCTGCGGTCGGTGCCGCAACTGTAAGGAACGCAAAACCGGCATCTGCCTCAATGTGAATCCGGATCGCCCCGGTTCCGCCTACGGGTATGTCGACATGGGTGGCTGGGTGGGTGGTCAAGCGCAGTTCGTGCTGGTGCCCTATGCGGACTGGAATCTGTTGAAGTTCCCGGACCCGGAGCAAGCCCTTGAGAAAATCCTGGACCTGACCATGCTCTCGGACATTCTGCCCACCGGGTTTCACGGTGCCGTGACCTCCGGAGTGACGGTTGGTTCCACGGTCTACATCGCCGGCGCGGGACCCGTGGGACTGGCCGCGGCGGCGTCGGCGTTGCTGCTCGGTGCGGCCGTGGTCATCGTGGCTGACATGAACGATGACCGCCTGGCGCAGGCGCGCAGCTTCGGGTGCGAAACGATCAATCTCACGGAAGGCGACCCGCAGGATCAGATCGAGCAGATCCTGGGCGTGCCCGAGGTGGACTGTGCCATTGACGCTGTCGGTTTCGAGGCGAAGGGCCACGGCAAGGATGCTGAAGAGGCGCCCGCAACCGTGCTCAACTCCCTCATGGAGATCACCCGGGCCGGTGGTGAACTCGGTATCCCGGGGCTCTACGTCACCGGCGATCCGGGCGGTATCGACGAAGCCGCGCAGAAGGGCTCCCTGTCACTGTCGTTGGGCACCGGGTGGGCGAAGTCCCTGGCCTTCACCACTGGTCAGTGTCCGGTCATGAAGTACAACCGTCAGCTGATGATGGCCATCCTGTACGACCGCATCCACATCGCCAAGGCGGTCAACGCCAAGGCGATTCCGCTAGAGGACGCGCCCAAGGGCTACGCCGAGTTCGACCACGGCGCGGCCACCAAGTTCGTTCTGGATCCCAACGGATACCTGGGGGCGTCTGCGGCATAGGGAGCCGCCAGAACCTCGCGGTCGCACGCTGATCGACGTTACGACCCTTGCGTGCGCCACCTCGCAATCTGATCGACCTTGGGACCCGGATTTCCGGGTTTCAAGGCGTTAACGTCAATTAGTTTGTAGACGGTCCCGGGGCGTGGGCCGTACCGTCGACCCGCCTACCGACGGTGTCGGGGCAACCAGAGCACGCGGTCCTAGCGTCGACCAGGCTGCGCCCCGGGCCCGGCTTCAGATCCGCAGGTGCACCAGGCTCGGCCCGGAGATGCTCAGCGCCTGTTCCACGGTGGAGGCCAGGCTGTCCATGGTCGCGGACAACCCGGTCGCGCCGAAGGATTCCGCGAGCTGCACCCAGTCCGGCTGCTTGAGGTCCACGGCCAGCGGGTCGATGTCACGGTCGACCATGCCCTGTCGGATTTCGCCGTACCCGCCGTTGTCCACGCAGATGATCGGCAGGTCCAGCTCGAGTTCCACGGCGGTCATGAGTTCTTGGATGCTGAACATCAGGGCGCCGTCGCCCAGTAGACACACCACCGGGCGGTCCGGTGCGGCTAACTTGGCGCCGATCGCCGCGGGCAAGCCGTAGCCCAGCGTCGCGTACGTGCCCATGTAAAGCAGCGAGTGCGGGGTGGGTGCGCGGAAGAACGTGGTGGATCCCATGTACGTCACCTGGGACGAGTCGCCGGCCATGATCGTGTTGTCCGGGACCACGTCCATGATGGTTTCGTTGAGCGCGGCCAGGTCGGGCGCCCACTGGCGCCCCTCGTTGTCCATGGCGTCGAAGACTTCGCGTAGGTCCGGTGCCTCTCGATCGCCGACGTCGCTCCCATCGTCCGCACGCAAGGCCTCCAGTAGCTGCGCCACCACGGCGGCCGAGTTGCCCGGTACCTCGATGTCCGGCGTGAGGTTGCACAGCATTTGGTCGCGCATGATGTCCACGCGGATGATCGGCCCCTGGGGTGTGATGTCGCCGCCCCACAGCTCGGCCTCGCCCACCTTGGAGCCGATGACCAAGAGCGCGTCGGCGGTGCGCAGGAATGAATGTGCCGTGGTCAACCTCAGATCCGCGCCCAGGGACAACCGGTGCTTCTCCGGAATCGCGCCCTTGCCGTTGGTCGTGGTGATGACGGGAGCTTCGAGTAGCTCGGCCAGTTCCAACAACTGAGAACCCGCGGCCAACGAGCCACCACCGGCCAGGACGACCGGACGAGAAGCTGCGGCGAGAGCAGCAGCCGCCGCGGCGACATCGGACGCCGGTGCAGGCTGGGGCGCTCCCAGGGGACGCGGGGCCGTCGCGGACGCAGGCACGTCCGCCGGGCCCTCGAGGATGTCCAGCGGAATCTCGATGTGGATGGGCCGGGGGCGGGAATGGGCGAAGTCGCGCATGGCGTCGTGAATCATGGTCACGGCCTCGGTCCCGGACGTCACACGGCGGGACTGACCCACGATCGCGTTGACCGCGGCGGACGGGTTCTTGGTCTCGTGCAGCGAACCGATGTCCCGGAAGTCCTGACCCACCGGGCGGCCCGGTGACAGCAGGATCATGGGGCGCGATTCGGCGTACGCGGTGGCCGCGCCGGACAGCGAGTTCAGCAGCCCCGGCCCGGAGGTCGTGATGACCACGCCGGGCAACCCGCGCACCTGCGACCAGCCGTCCGCGCCGTAAGATGCGCCCTGCTCGTGCCGCGTGGTGATCGCTCGGATTCCCAGCTCGCGCAGCGGCCGGTAGAACTCAAGAGAATGGGTGCCGGGAATGCCGAACACGGTGTCGATCCCGTAGCCGCGCAGGGTCTCGAGGACCGCTCGGGCCACGGTGCGTTGGGGGTACGACGTCGCCTGGTTGCCTGGGTTTTCGCTCAAGACTTGGCCTCCTTGATCCGTTCCGACCACTCCGTGGAAATCTCGGCCGAGGTGCGCTTGGTCAGCAGCGACACCACCACGTACACGAGCGCGGAGGACAACAGGCCCAGGTAGATGGGGGCGTTGGCGAGCACGCCGAAGACCGCCATCGACACCAGGGTGACCAGAGAGCCCACGGCCATGGAGAGCGCGGCACCGATGGCGGTGCCGCGCTTCCAGATCAGACCGCCCAGGATGGCGACCAACAGGCCACCGACCAGCACGTTGTACGCAATGGTCAGGGCCACCACGGTGGATGGGACGAGCATGGAGATGAACGTGACCAGCAGTCCCACGACCACCACGTAGACGCGGTCCTTGAAGACGGAGGCGTCCTCGGAGCGGGCGCGAGCGACGTCGTCATGAGAAGCTCCGAACAGGCCCTTGAGGGTGGGGATCACGTCAACGCGAGCCACTGTGGAGGCCGCGATCATTGCGCCGGAGGCCGTGGACATCATGGCCGCCACGCCGGCAGCGAGCACCACACCGCCCAGGCCGGCGGGGACGTGCATCTGTGCCATGGCGGCGAACGCCTCTTCCGGAACGGACAGGTTGGGCAGTACGGCCGCCGCGGCGGTGCCGATCAGCGCACCCGCCACGCCGTACAGCGCAACGTAGGCGGCCGCGCCCAGGCCGGCCCAGCGCGCGACCTGCGGGGAGCGGGCGGTGAACACGCGCTGCCAGATGTCCTGGCCGATCAGCATGCCAAATCCGTAGACCACGAATTGCGTGATGATCGCCTGGAAGCCCATGGAACCCCAGTCGAAGTAGGTGGCGTCCAGGCGTTCGGTCAGCCCGTTGATGCCGCCGGCGGCGGAGAGTGAGAACGGCAGCAGGATCAGGAACATGCCGATGGTCATGAACACGAACTGCATCAGGTCGGTCAGGGTGATCGACCACATGCCGCCCAGCACGGAGTAGGCGATCACCACGGCACCGCCCAGCAGGATGGCCCAGGGGCGGGAAATGGGGAAGAGCACCGAGAAGATTGAGGCGTACGCGGCCGTGGACGTCACGGAAATCATGAGCGTGTACGCGAGCATCACGAATGACGAGGCGCTCGCACCGCCGCGGTCGCCGTAGCGCAACTGCAGCATCTGCGAGACCGTGAAGACCTTGAGCGACTGGATGCGTCCCGCGAAGAAGAGACTCAGCGCCGCCAAGCCTGTGGCGATCGCGACCACGAGCCACATGCCCGAAATGCCGTACTGGTAGCCCAGACCCACGCCGCCCACGGTGGACGCGCCACCCAGAACGACCGCCGCCATGGTGGAGGTGTACAGACCGGGGCCGAGTCGACGGCCGGCCACGCGATAGTCCGTGGCCGTCTTGGCTCGGCGTGCCGCCCACAGGCCGATGACCACCATGGCCACCAGGTACAGCACGATGACAAGCACATTCATGAAGGGGTTCTCCTCGAGAGATGGCGGGGGCAGCTGTTGCGTGAGGGGTTGATCTCGCGAAACGGGTACAGGGCATAGGGTTTATGCACTAGGTCACAAAAAATATCACTGCCGGGTCTCCGAGCCGACCACATCCTGGTTGCCCCCGGAGCGTGTGGTGTCCCGAGCGATCCTCGGGAAGAAGGGAGAATCCGTGGAACCGGAACGCATCGTGGAAACCACGGCTGACGGGCAAAAACGCGTGGGGCCGGTCAATGCGGCGCTCACTCCGCGGTGGGTGGGGCCTGCCACGTTCGCCCGACTACCGCGCACGGACCAGGTCGATCACACGGACATTGCCGTGGTGGGAATCCCGTTCGATTCCGGAGTGTCGTACCGTTCCGGCGCGCGCTTTGGGCCGAATCACGTGCGCGAATCCTCGCGGCTGCTGCGCCCCTACAATCCGGCTCAGAACCACTCGCCGTTCGCGCGCCTGCAGGTCGCGGATGCCGGCGACCTGGTCGGCAACCCGTTCGACATCAAGGACGCCATTTCGGCCATTGAAACCGGCGCGCTCGAGTTGATGGGTTCGGACACCAAGATCGTGGCCATCGGCGGCGATCACACCATTGCGCTACCCCTGATGCGTGCCGCGCATTCGCGGCACGGCAAGATCGCGCTGTTGCACTTCGACGCGCACCTGGACACGTGGGACACCTACTTCGGTGCAGAGTTCACGCACGGCACGCCGTTCCGCCGCGCGTTCGAAGAGGGCATTATCGACACGGACGCCGTCATGCACGTGGGAACCCGCGGTCCCCTTTACGGCACCAAGGACTTGGAGGATGATTCGTCCTTCGGTTTCGAGATCGTCTCCTCCGCGGACGTCATGCGCTCCGGTGTGGACGCCGTGGTCCAGGCCCTGCGCGAGCGCGTGGGCGACCGCCCGCTCTACGTGTCCTTGGACATCGACGTCCTGGATCCCGCCCACGCACCTGGCACCGGTACTCCCGAGGCGGGTGGCATGACCAGCCGCGAGGTCCTCGAGATCCTGCGTGGCTTGCGCGGTCTGGACGTGGTCGCGTGCGACGTCGTGGAGGTCGCCCCCGCGTACGATCACGCCGAGATCACCGGCATCGCCGCTGCTCACGTGGTCTACGAGTTGATCACGCTCATCAGCCTGGGTCCCGACGCCGCTCCGGACGGCCCCGCGTACGGCATCTCCGGCGCACGCTACGGCGAGGGGGAGTGACCATGGAATTCGCATCACGCGCGGCGGAGTTCCGGCCTTCGCCGGTGCGCGCCGTCTTTGAAACCGCTATGGACCCGTCCGTGGTCTCACTGGCAGGCGGCAATCCCGATCTGTCCGTGTTGCCGGGCGGGGACATCGGCGCGCTGGCTTCCTCCCTGTTGGCCGAACGGGCCGGGGAAATTCTGCAGTACGGTTCCGGCGCGGGGACGACGCCGCTGCGAGACCTGGTCGTGCACCTCATGTCCCGGGGTGGTTCGGACATCACCGCCGCTGACGTGCTTCCGACCACGGGATCGCAGGCCGGGCTGGATCTGGTGACCAAGCTGTTCTGCAATCCCGGTGACGTGATCCTCGCGGAAGGTCCCACCTATGTGGGCGCGCTGGGAGTCTTCGGCGCGTACGAGGTGGACGTCCGGCATGTGGAGCTCGACGACCACGGACTGGATCCCGAGCACGTGGCCACCGCGTTGGACGAGCTGGCTGCGGAGGGCGAACGGGTTCCGTTCGTGTACGTGATCCCGAGCTTCCAGAACCCGACCGGCGTGACCATGCCGACCGAGCGACGTCGTGAATTGGTGCGTGTCTGCGCCGAACGCGACGTGATGATCGTGGAGGACGATCCCTACGCCCTGTTGTCCTTCGACCGCTCCGGACCGCTGCCATCGATGCACGGCATGGACCCGGAACACGTAATTCACCTGGGCAGCTTCTCGAAGATCTTTGCCCCGGGGCTGCGCGTGGGATGGCTCGTGGCACCCCCGGAAGTCAGGGGGCGGCTGCAGATCGCCGCCGAATCCGTGGTGATCCACCCGTCCAATCTGGCGCAGTCGCTGGTCACCGCGTGGGTCGGGTCGGAGCAGTGGGAACCAGCACTGGGCCGGGCCGTGGAGTTCTACCGGGAGAGGTGGGAGGCCATGAAAACAGCGCTGGAGGAGTTCATGCCCGAGCGTGCCGACTGGACCGAGCCGACCGGTGGCTTCTTCACGTGGGTCAAGGTGCCCGGGTTGGCGGAGAAGGACGATCTGCTGCGGGACGCGATCGAGCAGGGAGTCGTTCTGGTGCCGGGTTCCGCGTGCTACTCGGACGGACGTCCCTCCGACGCCGTGCGGCTCGCGTTCTCCGGTGTCTCGCCCGTGCGCATCCGGGAAGGTGTGAAGCGGCTGGCGCAGATTTTGTAAGTCAGACCGCCACCTCCACCGCGATTCACCGGACCCTTGAGTCTGGTGTGAGGGAACTGCAGGCAGTAAGGCTTAGGGGAGGGAAATGCTGGAATCTTCGTCGATTTCAACACTTCCCTCCCACGAGATTTCCTGCTTGCACTTTCCTCACTCAGCGCTTCTTGGATCGCATGGCCGCTTTAACCGTGACCGGTTCACCCGCGGTGGCGGCGCTGTCCGGCGAGACGGTGATGAAGGTGTCGAAATAGCATGTGCTGTGCGAGGTCATGGCCACAATCTAGACCGCACGAGCCCCTTGGGAACTTGCTACTTTCCGCAGAATAAGTTAGCTTAACTAACTATGGATAAGACTCCCGATGTTGAGAGCCAGTCCCTGGGCCGTGCGCCCCTTGAAAGCGCTGAGAAGCTTAGAACGGCACTGCGTCACGGGGTGTTTTTCCTCCGGCGCATGGACAACACGCGGGAGCTCACCAGTCAGCAGATCAGCCTCATGTCCATGTTGACAGGTGGCGGGGTGCGCATGACGACTATTGCAGCGAACCTCGGTGTTCGTACCCCCACGGCTACTCAGAGCGTGGACCGTCTCGTGAATTCAGGCCTCGTGGAGCGTAAGCCGGACCCCGCCGATGCTCGAGCAGTGTTGGTTAAGCTCACCCGCCGGGGTCGTAACGTGATCGCCGCCGAAGACCGCCACCGCAACGAGGTCGTAGCCAGGGTGCTCGCCCGTTTGAATGACGAAGAGCTGGCCGCGCTCGACGCCGCCATGCCCGTTCTCGAGAAGCTCGCCAGCCCGCTCGGCGGCATGACGGGGGAGCATCAGCCCCGGCCCGGAGTCCGCAGGGACTAGTCGCCAGCGAACACAAAACGAGCCGAACCCGCTTCAATGGCAGGTCCGGCTCGTTTCACGGGCGGGCTGAGATCAAATGGTCTCGGTAACGTCCTCGGCGTCGAAGCGCGGGTTACGCGCGTATTCCGGCTCGACCGGGGTGCCCAGGTTGACGACCACGATGGAGTGCTTGCCGGTGCCCTCGAAGAACTCCTCGTCCACACCGGCCGGGTCGAAACCGGTCATGGGGCCGGCGGCCAGACCTGCGGTGCGGGCCGCAATGATGAAGTAGCCCACCTGGATGTGGGAGTTGGCCTTGCCGCTCGTGATGCGCATGTCGTCGTTCTCGTCATACATGCCCTTCATGTGCGGGGCGGCCGGCAGGAACTCGGGGAAGTGCTCGTGCCAGTTCTCGTCGTAGGAGAGGATGGCGGTCAGCGGCGCGTTGCGGGTCTTCTCCTGGTTGCCGCGGCTCATGTGCTTGACCAGGCGCTCGCGGGCCTCCGGGGATTCGACCCAGGTGATGCGCATGGGCTGGGAATTGAACGCGGTGGGGCCCATCTTGGTGAGTTCGTAGATGGCGCGCTTCTGCTCATCGGTCACGGGGGCGTCCGTGAAGTGGCTCGCGGTGCGGGCATCGCAGAACAAGCGGTCCACGGCGTCCTGGTCGATGGACACGGTCAGGTCGGCGGTTGCGGTCTCAGTCATCTATCGTCCTCTCGTCGTTCTCCCGTTCGGGCACCCACGCCGACGACGCACGCGCACCTTCCGAGAAATTGTTTCGTCGGAAAGTATAACTGCGCAGACTGCCGATGTGGTGCGGATGTAAGGAAGGTAACGTCACTGATTGGTCTGATGGCCATTCAGCCGTTTGTGACGATGCGCGCCGCGGTGGGTTTTCGGTGGTCACGGGCAGGGTCTAGTTTGGTCGAGTGACTTCCGTCTTCATCCCCGGCATGCTGACCGGGCTGGCCCTCATCGTGGCGATTGGTGCCCAGAACGCGTTCGTTCTGCGGCAGGGCATCCGACGTCAGCACGTGTGGGCCGTGGTGCTCATCTGCATCGCCTCGGACGTGTTCCTGATCTCCGTGGGAACTGCCGGGATCGGGTTCCTGATTGAACGCGTGCCGTGGTTGCTCGAGATCTTCCGCTGGGGTGGCGTGATCTATCTGGTGGGCTTCGCGATTCAATCGTTCCGCTCGGCCATGAAACCGCAGGGTCTGCAGGCAGCTGAGGAAGGTGGCGGCTCCCTCAAATCCGTGGTGCTCACAACGCTGGCCCTGACCTGGCTGAACCCCCACGTGTACCTGGACACCGTGATCATGCTGGGCAACCT
>CAACWU010000071.1_pt1 | contig 9217 bp, 8 predicted proteins | sample 2275741 | NCBI WGS metagenome assembly CAACWU01 (sample SAMEA5312470, study PRJEB27640) | indoor metagenome | biome: indoor environment; feature: uncontrolled; material: tiles wood | place: Germany | collected 2014-07-07
TGCTCAACAACCGCCACAAGCAGACCGGCGAGGTCTTCGAGGAAGCCATCGCCACCATGACCCAGCTCAATCGGGATGCTTCGCAGGCGGCTGTGGCCGCGGGCCTGAAGGCGGCCACGGATGTCACCGGTTTCGGGCTGCTCGGTCACCTGTACAAAATGGCCCGCGCGTCCGGAGTGGGGGCGGTGATCGACCGCAGCGCGGTGCCTATGGTTTCCGGTGCGGCAGAAGCACTGCGGGACGGATTCGTCTCAGGGGGAACTCGTCGCAATCTGGACTGGGTCCGCCCGCACCTGACCGCCGACTCCGGCATCTCCGAAGAGGATCTGCTGTTCCTCGCAGACGCCCAAACCTCGGGCGGGCTCCTCGTAATTGGCGAGCTACCCGGTTATCCCGTGATCGGCGAGACCGTGGCTCTCCCCGCATCCGACGAAGAGTTGGTCCGCGTCCGCTGAGATCTCCGGCCCTACGGCCACGGTCGAGACGACTCGGAGTTCAGATGTCTGTGGGCTGACACCGTACGGTGTCAGCCCACAGCCATAATTTGGTCCAGCTCGACAGGTCAGCCGGCCGTGGTGATCGAGTCGTCGGTTATGCCCGCGGCACGGCGCTTCGCCAGTCGGTTTCGCTGCGGTTCCACGGTGTACTTCGGATCCTTGACAGAGTCCTTGCCCGCCTGGAACACACCGAAGCGGGTGAGAGCCGAGGAGGCAACCAAGGCGGCGCCCGAGAGCGCAGCGACCCAGTGACGTCGTCCGCCGAGGATCGTGCCCGCGGCACCGGCGATCGCCAGCCGTTCACTCCACATAAGCCACGTACCGGGGCGGCCCTGCTCAAGAGGTTCGACGGACACGGGGTCCATGCGCTCCTTCATGAGGTGCATGGCCACGAGCTCACCGGCCACGCCCGCGAGCGCGAAGGTCCGAGCCGGCGCGGTCTCTGAAATCGGCGTGGTCAGCATCGCGAGTCCGCCCGCGGCCAGGGAAGCTGAGCTCACGAACACGAACGGAAGATCCTTGTGCATCGCGTTCCATGTGGGAACAGCGGTGTCACCGAGCAGCACTGCGGTGTAGGCGGCCAACGGTGCGCCCAACACTGCGGCACCCGCGGCGGCAGGGCGATCGACGAAACGCAGGACGGGACGGAACGGGCCCAAGGGAAGTTGCGAGCGCGTCATGCGATCCACCTCGGCGGCTGCGGCGACGCCCGCGTGAGTCGCGTAATAGGCGAGCAACCACGAACCCAGGCTCATGGGAGAAGTGGGCTTGATGGTGCGCATCATGTTGAGGAACCGCTCGGGACGGCCCAGGTCCGTCACCAGCGCCACCGTGCCCAAGCTCGCGGCGGTGATGGCGGAGAGCCGCATGTTGCGTCGCAGGAGCGGCCGGTCGGTGAGCTCGGCACCGAAGGCCAGGATCGACGAGCCTCCCGCCAACCCGCCCAGGAACAGGTACGCGCCGATTTCTTTCTCCCACGGCGGTGCCTTGACGATGGGTCGCCCGTAGTACGACGTGAACTCGGGCTCCGGGACCATGGGCATTTCGCGCGAACCATCACCTCCGCGACGGAAAGCAGATCCGGACGCACGACGGTGCCCCTTTCCCTTGCGCTTACGGCGCGGCTCTTCCGGTGGCCGGTAGTTGTCCAACTCTGAAACACTCATCGGCGACCACCCGAGACGAAAGCGACGGCGCCCACGGCCAACATGCCGGCGACGGCCATACCGGCACGCTTGAACATGTACGGAAGATCAGCCGTGGGGACTCGCGGATCCGGCGGCAGACCATAGGTTTCCGGTTCGTCCAGGAGGAGGAACACGGAACCGGTTCCACCCACGCCGTCCTTGGGGTTAGCACCGTAGAGGCGGGCCTCGGTCTTCCCCTGCTCATGCATCTGCGCGACCCGTTCGCGAGCGGTTGCCACCATGGAATCGCGGTCACCGTACTTGATCGACGTGGTGGGGCACGCCTGTGCGCACGCCGGGGTCTGGTCGTTCTTCATCCGGTCGTAGCAGAGCGTGCACTTCTGGGCCAAGCCGTGTTCCGGCACCTTGACGGTGTCCGGCATGGGCGGCGAATCGCGTTGATTCTTGGGTTCGAAGACACCATCGCTGCGCCGTTCGATCACGCCGAACGGGCAGCCAGCCACGCACGTGCCACAGCCGTTGCAGATGTCGTCCTGGACCACCACGGTGCCGTACTCGGTGCGGAACAGTGCGCCGGTGGGGCACACGTCCAAGCAACCCGCGTTGGTGCAGTGCTTGCACACGTCCGAGGACATGAGCCAACGGAAATCGGGGGTGTCCGGGTGAACGGAAGATCCGTCCGAAGAACTCGCCAGGCTACTGTCCGCGGAATCGGTCACGGGAGCGTCGGTGGCCGAACCACCGCAACCGCAAGCACCCGAAGCGCAACCGGCCGGGGCGGCCTGCGTCACCGGAATGGTGCCCTGCGGCGTCGTCGTTGGTGATACCGAGCCCTGCGGCGGGCCGACCTTGGGCATACCCAGGTTCACGAGGGCGCGACCGGACTCACGAGCGCGTTCGATCTGGTCCGCGCCCTGCTCGATGAAGGCCACGTGGCGCCAGGTGTTGGCACCCAGTGCACCCGTGTTGTCGTAGGAGGATCCCAGCAACTCGTAGTCCGAGTCGACCGGGTTACGGTTCCACTCCTTGCAGGCGACCTCACACGCTTTGCAGCCGATGCAAATAGAGGTGTCCGTGAAGAACCCCTTGCGCGGGTGCGGATGGTCGTAGTGGGCGTCCGCTGTCGGATTGGCTGCTGCTTCTCCGGTCATGGGGATCCGTCCTCTATCTGTTCGGCGGTGAGTTCTCGCTGCGGGTCGGTGACCATGGTGTTACTCGTGGCCGGTGTGAGCCCCGCGCGTTCCTGATATTCCGAGACCAGTTCCAGCACCTCGGGTCCGCGGGGTCTGCGCCCGGGCTTGATATCGCACGAACCCACCTTGCCGTTCTGAATGTGCACGTTGGGGTCCAGGGCGATGCCCAGCAAGTCGTTGGCCGCGTCACCGGTCACCACGGCGTCCTGGCCGACCCCCCAGTGATAGGGCAAGCCGATCTGGTGCACGGTGTGCCCTCGCACGGTCAATGGCTTCATCCGGTCGGTCACCAACACCCTGGCCTCGATCGCGGAGCGAGGCGAAATGATGGTGGCCCAGCCGTACGGCTCCAGACCCTTTTCTTCCGCGAGCTCGGGTGAGACCTCACAGAACATCTCCGGCTGTAGCTCGGACAGGTACGGCAACCAACGGCTCATGCCACCCGCCGTATGTTGCTCCGTCAAGCGGTAGGTGGTGAACACGTAGGGGTACACCTCCGTGCCCGGCTTGCCCGCACTCTGGGCGAACAGGTTGTCCCAGCGCGGGAACGTCATGCGCGTGGGGTTCTGCTGCTGCGCGTAAAGCGGGTTGGCCACGGGAGATTCCTGTGGCTCGTAGTGCGCGGGCATCGGCCCGTCCACCAGACCCTTGGGTGCGTACAACCAACCCTTACCGTCAGCCTGCATGACGAACGGGTCGTCACCAGCCAAGGCGTCGCCGCCCCGCTTGTCCTTACCCGGAGTGCTGCCCGGTGCGCGATCGATCGGGAAATCAGGGTTGTCCTTGCCAACCCAACGTTCCTGGTCCTCGTCCCACCAGATCAGTTTCTTCCGCTCGCTCCACGGCCTACCCTGCGGGTCCGCCGAGGCACGGTTGTAAATGATGCGGCGGTTGGCGGGCCAAGCCCAACCCCACTGGGAAGCAATCTCGTCCTGCTCACTGCCGGGCACACGATCGGAGGCGTGGTTGATGCCGTCCGCGTAGACACCCGTGTAGATCCAACAACCACCGGAGGTTGAACCGTCCGAGCGCATCTCCGTGTAGGCCGACAACGGTTTACCGGCGTTCTCGCCGGTCAGATGGCGCCCGTTGATCTCCGCCAGCACTGCCTCGGCATCGGGGTCGCCGTGCTCGTCCGTGGGGTAATCCCAGGTGAGGTCCAGCAGCGGACGATCACGGGGGTCATCCGAATCTGCGAGACGTTCCCGGATGCGCTGACCCAACTTGTAGAAGAACTCCAACTCACTCTGGCTGTCCCCCGGCGGGTTCACCGCCTGGTGACGCCATTGCAGCAAGCGTTGCGTCTGGGTGAACGTTCCGGACTTCTCCACGTGGGTGGCCGCGGGCATGAAGAACACTTCGGTGTCGATGTCTTCGGTGCGCAGCTCACCCGACTGGATTTCCGGGCCGTCCTTCCACCACGTGGCGGACTCGATCATGTTCAGATCCCGCACGACCAGCCACTTCAGGTGAGACATGCCCATGCGCTGCAAGCGGCCGTGCGCCGATCCCACCGCGGGGTTCTGGCCCAGGAGGAAGTAGCCTTCGACCTGATCGGCCAGCATGTTCATGAGGGTTTGGTACGTGCCGTGAGGCCCGTTGAGCCGGGGGATGTAGTCGTAGGCCCAGTTGTTCTCCGCCTGCGCGGCGTCTCCCCACCATGCCTTCAGGAGACTGACCGCGTACGCATCCGCGTAAGCCCAGTACCCCTTCTGATCGCGAGCGGAAATCGTGTCCAGGTAATCGGTGAACGTTTCCGTTCGGACCGAAGGCATGGGCAAGTAGCCCGGTAGCAGGTTGAACAGGGTGGGGATGTCCGTTGATCCCTGAATACTTGCGTGACCGCGCAGCGCCATGATGCCGCCGCCGGGACGACCCATGTTGCCCAGCAGCAACTGCAAGATCGATGCCGTGCGGATGAATTGTGCCCCCAGAGTGTGCTGGGTCCACCCCACCGCATAAGCAAAACACGTGGTGCGTTCACGGCCCGAGTTCTCGATAATCGCCCGCGCCATGTACTCGAAGTCCTCGATCGAGATACCGCACGCGTCCTGCACCATGTCCGGCGTGTACCGGGCGTAGTGGCGCTTAAGAATCTGGAACACGGTCTGCGGGTCCTGGAGAGTGTCGTCCCGGAGCGGAACTCCGGGGCCCACGGGAGCGCCGCCGCTACCGTACTTGTCGCCGCCGGCCTGCTCGCGTTCGTCGTCACCCTCTTCGTGCTCCTCGGGTGCGGTCTCGTCCGAGCGGTCCTGGGGTTCCCCGTGGTGCTCGTCCCAGGAGGTGCCGTAGCCGTGGTAGGCGGAGTGAGTGGACAGGGCCGATTCGTCAGGCTCCGCGGCGTCGTCGGAATCCTGATCGTGCTGTTCGGTGGTCTGGTAGGACCACGACTCCATGTCGTACGCGTTGTCCTTGACGCTGTACCCGGAGAACAGTCCGTCCAGGTCTTCGGTGTCCTGGAAGTCCTCGTTCACCAGGTTCGCCGCGTTGGTGTAGGCGCGCACGTACTCGTCGAACCACAAGTCGTTGCTCAGCACATAGTTGATGAGTGCGCCGAGCAGCACGATGTCGGTACCCGTACGAATCGGAATGTGTTTGTCCGCCACCGCCGAGGTGCGCGTGAAACGCGGATCGACGTGAATGACCTTGGCGCCGCGCGCCTTGGCCTCCGTCACCCATTGGAATCCCACGGGATGGCACTCGGCCATGTTGGAACCCTGAATGATGATGCAATCGGCGTTCGCCATGTCCTGCAGTGACTGAGTAGCGCCACCGCGGCCAAATGTGGTTCCCAAACTGGGAACCGTGGAGGAGTGTCAAATACGGGCTTGATTCTCAATCTGTACGGCCCCGGCAGCAGTGAAGAGCTTCTTGATCAGATAATTCTCTTCGTTGTCCAGGGTCGCACCGCCCAGTGAGGCGATGCCCATGGTGCGACGCAGCGGACGGCCGTGGTCGTCCGTGTCCTGCCACCCGCGGCGTCGGGCCTCGATGAATCGATCGGCGATCATGTCCGTCGCGGTATCGACGTCCAACTCTTGCCAATCGGTGGCGCGGGGTGCGCGGTACAGCACGCGGGTCTGTCGACCAGGAGAGTTGACGAGCTGTTCGCTCGCAGACCCCTTGGGGCACAAACGACCACGGGAGATCGGGGAATCCGGATCGCCCTCGATCTGGATGACCTTGTCGTCCTTGACGTACACCTTCTGCCCACAGCCGACGGCGCAGTACGGGCAGATGCTCTGCACCACCCGGTCGGCCGTTTCGGTGCGCGAGGTGATGTCCCGGGTGCGCTGAGACACCACGGCAGAACTACGGCCGGCGGAGTCCGCTGTGCGGAATTGTCGGAAGACCGGCCATTGCAAGGGGCTGAATCGCGACATGGTGTCAGGCTAGTCCAAGTCAGGATCGGTGGGCAGCTCTTGATCCGCCGTGTCGATCCGATTCTCTACCTGCAGTTCGTCCACGTCCTTGAGCGGGTCCTCATCGGCCCCCCACTGGGCATCGTCCTCTTCCCACGCGGAATCCTCATCACCGGTGGTGCCGATGAACTCGTCCTCGCGCAGGGGTTCACTGGCGGTGTCCGGGTTGTCGATGGGGTTGGGGTCGGGAATGGGTTGAGACATGATGGCTTCCTTTCTCGCTGCGTGGTCGGTTAACTCGACCGACCCGTAGGACGATCATTGTACTTACTATCACTCGTCAGCCGGTGCATCGAAGGACCACATCACACCGAAGCGATCGAAGACCGTGCCGTACCACCCGCCCCATGGCGCCTTTTCGAAAGGCATGCCCACCGAGCCACCACCGTTGGTCAGCTTCTGGATGAGGTCGCGAGCGTCGTCGGGGGTCTCGACCGAGTAGAGCAGCGAGTAGGCGGTTCCGCGCAGTGGATAGTCATTACCGTCCTCCATGGCGTCCCCACCGGCAACCCGGCCACCCGGAGTGGTCAGGACCGCGTGGGCCACGTGTTGAGGGTTCGGTTCGAAGGGCATCCCCTCCAGCTGCATGTCTCCGTAGCGCATGAGATCCAGGTCTCCGCCGAAGACTTCGTGCCAGTGTTCAAAGGCCTCGGCGGCGTTGCCGGGTAGAGCGATGTAGGTAGCGAGGGTGGTGCTCATGAGATGCTCCTGAGTTCAGAACGTCACGGCAGTTTTGTGTCGCGTGCTGGCCAGAATAGGCCTCCCCGGCTCGTGGAACCAGACCTCCCGAGGGGAACTTCGCGTTAACTCACGCGCGTCACCCGCTACCTAGGGGGGAGCCCTTGTGCGTCGTCATAGACACCCGTTCAGATCAGCGGCCACGGGAACCTCATCCCCGTGGGATCCGCCGGGAGCCTGCCCAAGAGCCCCAGGACTCTCACGCGTTCCTGAATGGCCTGGACTTCCCCGGCAGTCAGCAGGTCCGCCACACCGGCCGGGACCTGATGTTCGAGCGGCGCGATGTCCTCCTGCAAGGACTCCGCTATGGGTTCTCGCGCGAAGTCCCAGATAACCGTTCGAAGTTTGTACGGCTCGGCGAAGCACAGGCCGTGGTCAATGCCCCAGATCCGGCCGTCCAGGCCTCGTAGAACGTGGCCGGCCTTGCGGTCGGTGTTGTTGGTGACCACGTCGAAAACCGCCATGCGTTTGAGGTCTTCGTGCGTCTCCGGGCAATCCGTGTAGAGAGTGAAATAGTGGTGTTCCAGGTCCGTCTCCACGAACCGCTGCAGGGACCCGATGCCGTACGGTCCGTCCTCCCGAATAATGGTCAGCGGCACGATGCCCCAGCCCAGCGCCTCACTCAGCAGGTACGCTGCGCGCTCCCGTCGGTAGAGCCCCGGCTCGAAGTCGTACAGGGGCCGCTCCCCCAGTTCTGGTTTGTAGATGGCCCAACACTGGCAGTCCCCGTGGGTCAGTTCGACCAGAAAGGTCTCGTTGCTGCTCTCCACGAGCTGCCCGAGGATCTCAATCTCGCCGAGTTCCAGGAGTTCACGCGTGCGCCGGTCGTCCACCATGGTTCCTCACTGCGCCGTGAGCATGGCCAGGGAATCCTGCGTGGAATTGACCGTGAGCACCAGGGGGTCGTGGTCGTTCGAATAGGCAATCGCGGATACCGAGCACGGCCCCACACTGAGCCGCTGGAACTTGTCCAGCGGTGTCCCCATCTCGTGGGCCAGCACCGCCCGAATCGGGTCCGCGTGGGAGAAGCACACCACCGTGCCACCAGGGTGAGCGGTCCGGATGCGAGTCAGCGCGTCGACCATCCGCTCCAGCATCTCCTGGAAACTCTCGCCACCCGGGAACGTGAAGCTCGAGGGTTCGTGCTGCACGGTCTGCCATTCGGGCGAGCGCGCCAGGTCTGCCAGTTTCTCGCCGGTCCAGTCACCGACCTCTAGTTCCAAGAGCCCAGGGTCCTCGATCACCGGCAAACCTGTTGCGTCCGCGGTGGCCTGCGCGGTCTCCCGCGTGCGCTCCAGCGGAGACGCATACAGCGCGGTCAGCCGCAGTTCGCTCAGCCGCTTGGCGACGCGAGCCGCCTGTTCCCGCCCGGCATCGGACAGGTGCAATCCCGGGGTTCGGCCGGGCAGAAGTTGCCCGGTAGTGGGTGTCTGACCGTGTCTGACCAGAAGCAGCGTGGTGGTTTCGGGGCTCACACCGTCCAGCGTAGGCCCACGGTTCTGCCTCGTCACGGTTCTTGCGGGAGCCACGGGTCACGCGGCGTCATCATCATTTGGAAGGGGTCGACGCCGCTGGCCCCCGCGCGTAGCGTGGCTTGCGTGAGCGTTCAGCCTGAGATTCGTACCGTGGGTGACCTGCGATCAGCCGGTCACGTCCAGAAAACCCTGCGTGAAGAGATTCGCGACAACCTGCTGGCTGCCCTGGCGGCCGGGGATAATCCGTGGCCCGGTCTGCACGGGTTCGACCGCACGGTCATCCCCCAGCTCGAACGCGCCTTGATCGCTGGACACGACATCGTGTTGTTGGGTGAACGAGGCCAAGGTAAAACACGTCTGTTGCGGACCCTGTCCGGGTTGCTGGATGAATGGAGCCCGGTGATCGAGGGGTCCGAACTCAATGAGCACCCCTATGACCCCATCACCGCGGAATCCGTCGCCCGGGCAGCACTCGAAGGTGACGCTCTGCCCATCGCCTGGCGGCACCGCACGGATCGATACGTGGAAAAGCTGTCCACTCCGGACACCTCCGTGGCCGACCTCATTGGCGACGTGGACCCCATGCGCGTGGCCGAAGGTCGCCGGCTGGGGGACCCCGAAACCATCCACTTCGGCCTGGTCCCCCGCGCCAACCGGGGCATCGTGGCGCTCAACGAACTTCCCGATCTGGCCGAACGCATCCAGGTGGCACTGCTCAACGTCATGGAGGAGCGCGACATCCAG
>CAACWU010000066.1_pt1 | contig 9213 bp, 7 predicted proteins | sample 2275741 | NCBI WGS metagenome assembly CAACWU01 (sample SAMEA5312470, study PRJEB27640) | indoor metagenome | biome: indoor environment; feature: uncontrolled; material: tiles wood | place: Germany | collected 2014-07-07
ACCTACGGCCTGATCGTGTATCAGGAGCAGGTGATGGCGATCGCTCAGAAGGTGGCCGGCTACTCGTTGGGCCAGGCGGACATTCTGCGCCGCGCCATGGGTAAGAAGAAGAAGTCGGAGCTGGACAAGCAGTACAAGGGCTTCCACCAGGGCATGATCGACCGCGGGTACTCCGAGGCGGCCATCAAGTCGCTGTGGGACATCCTGCTCCCGTTCTCCGACTACGCGTTCAACAAAGCGCACTCCGCTGCTTACGGTCTGGTGTCCTACTGGACCGCCTACCTCAAGGCGCACTACCCGGCCGAATACATGGCGGCACTGCTCACCTCTGTGGGCGACGACAAGGACAAGCTGGCCCTCTACCTCACCGAGTGCCGCCACATGGGCATCACGGTGCTCCCGCCGGACGTCAACGAGTCCGAGCTGAACTTCACTCCTGTGGGCACGGACATCCGGTTCGGCATGGGAGCCGTGCGCAACGTGGGTGCCAACGTGGTCCAGGCGATGGTCAACGCCCGCAACGAGAAGGAACGCTTCACGTCCTTCAACGACTTCCTGGCCAAGGTGCCCGCGGTGGTCTGCAATAAGCGCACCATCGAGTCCATGATCAAGGCTGGCGCGTTCGATCAACTCGGACACACCCGCCGCGGCCTGGTCATGTGTCACGAGCAGGCCGTGGAAGACGTGGTCGCCCAGAAGAAGAAGGAAGACAACGGCGAATTCACCTTCGATCTCTTCGCGATGGGCGGTTCCGACGATCCCGAGAGCGACACGTTCTCGGTCGAGGTTCCCGACGTCCCCGAGTGGGAGCGCAAGGACATGCTCGCCTTCGAGCGCGAGATGCTGGGCTTGTACGTCTCGGACCACCCATTGCGCGGGCTCGACGACGCCCTGAGCCAGTACACGGACACGGCCATCCAGCCGCTGTTGTCCGATGACAACAACCGGCCCGACGGTGCCATTGTCACCGTGGGTGGCATGATCACCTCTCTCTCGCGACGCATTGCCAAGACCTCGGGTAACGCGTACGCCCGGATCGAGCTCGAGGACCGCTCGGGTTCCATCGAGATCATGTTCTTCGGCAAGGCCTACGCTCCGATTGCCGGGGTGCTCGCGGAGGACCTGATCTGTGTGATCAAGGGCCGTATGCAGCGCCGCGACGACGGGTCCACCTCGATCTCCGCGCAGGAACTCACGGTTCCGGAACTCAGTATGGATGGCTCGGCCGGCCCGGTGTGCGTGGCATTGCCGGAGCACCGCGCCACGGAAGCCACCATCCGCCAGATCGGGGAGGTGCTGCGCAATCACCGCGGCGAGTCTGAAGTGCGCATTCACCTGGACACCCACCGGTCACTGCAAGTGCTTCGGCTGGGCCCTGATTATCGGGTGAATCCCACTCCGGCGTTGTTCGGGGATCTCAAGGTGCTGTTGGGACCGGCCTGCCTGGAGGCGTAACCGGGCATCTGGAGGTCAGGCGCGTGCGATTGGTGCCTCGAGTATCCAGGGCCGGGGATACCCGGGGCTGTGGCCGCGCGCTTGTAGAATGGAAGGGTGACTGAACAAACCCTGGATTCTGCAACCGCAACCACTCCCTCCGGCTTCCTGCGGGTCATTGACCTGCGCGGACAGCACCTGAGCTGGAACGAGCTGCGTCATGCGGTACCCCGGCAGACGGCGTCGTCCGTGGCGGAGGCCGAAGCCAGCGTGCGATCGATCATTGAGAACGTTCAGACCAACGGCGCTGCCGCCATCCGCGGGTATGCCCAGAAGTTCGACGGCGTGGACCAGGGCCGGATCAAGGTTGATCCGGCAGAGATCCAGAAGGCCGTTGCCGAGCTGGATCCCGCCGTGCGCAAGGGCCTGGAAACCGCCATCGACCGGACACGTCGCTTCGCCAAGGCCCAACGCCCGGCGGACGTCGAGGTGGAGATCGCGCCCGGTGCCGTCCTGAACCACCGTTGGACCCCGGTCAAGCGTGCGGGCCTCTACATTCCCGGCGGGCTGGCCGTGTACCCCTCGTCCGTGATCATGAACGTCGTGCCCGCGCAGGCGGCCGGCGTGGAGTCCGTGGTGCTGTGCACCCCGCCGCAAAAGGATTTCGGTGGTCTCCCGCACCCCGTCATTCTGGCCGCAGCCGGACTGCTCGAAGTGGACGAGGTGTGGGCGATCGGCGGTGCGCAGTCGTTGGCCGCCATGGCCTACGGACTGACCGACGGCGAGGACGAGCTGGAACCCGTCAACACCGTGACCGGCCCCGGCAACATCTTTGTGGCCATGGCCAAGCGTCAGCTGCGCTCCATCGTGGGCGTGGATGCCGAGGCCGGAACCACCGAAATCGCCATCATTGCCGATAACAGCGCCGACGCTCGATTTGTCGCCGCGGACCTGATTTCCCAGGCCGAACACGATCCGGACGCTGGCTCGGTACTGATCACGGATTCCGCCGAATTTGCCCAACAGGTCGAGGCCGAGTTGGCCACTCAGGTGGCTGAGGCCAAGCACCAGGAACGCATCGGGATTGCCCTGCGCGGCCCCCAGTCCGGTGTGGTGCTCACGGACAACCTGGAACGCTCCATCGAGGTGGCCGATGCCTACGCCGCCGAGCACCTCGAAATCCACACCGAGAACGCTCGGGAAGTGGCCGGCCGAGTACGCAATGCCGGGGCCATCTTCATCGGCTCCTACAGCCCCGTCCCGCTGGGTGACTACGCGGCCGGGTCCAACCACGTGCTGCCCACCGGCGGCACGGCGGTCTTCAACTCTGGTCTCCACGCGGCGTCGTTCATGAAGGCCGTGCAGGTCATCGAGTACAGCCGGGACGCATTGGCCGAGCTCGAGGACGATATCGTGGCACTGGCCACGAGCGAAGATCTGCCCGCCCACGGCCGGGCCGTGACCATCCGTTCCGAAGCATCCGGCCGGGAAGGCTGATCCGTGCACTGCCCGTTCTGCCGACACAATGACTCCAAGGTGGTCGATTCCCGCACCACCGATGACGGCACCGCCATTCGACGGCGCCGTCAGTGCACGGAGTGCGGGCGACGATTCTCCACGTTGGAAACCACCTCGATCTCGGTGATCAAACGCTCCGGCGTCACCGAGCCGTTCGACCGCCAGAACATCGTGAACGGCGTGCGCAAGGCGTGCCAGGGTCGTCCGGTGAGCGAGGACGACCTGGCGATGCTCGCTCAAGAGGTCGAAGAATCGGTGCGCGCATCCGGTTCAGCCGAGATCGACGCCCACGATGTGGGCCTGGCGATCCTCACCCCGCTGCGGCGCCTGGACGTGGTGGCCTACTTGCGGTTCGCCTCGGTGTACCAGGCCTTCGAGGGTCTCGAGGACTTCGAGCGCGCCATCGACGTGCTGCGCGAGCAGCAAGCGGAATTGGCCGGCCAGCAGACCCTGGTGCCGGACACGTCCCGTCGGACCACCGCACCGGCCGCCGCACGACGCCGCCCGGCGCGCAAGCCATCGCAAGGAACCGCAGCGGCGTCGTCGCCGGCAACGGCGAATGAGGCGGGGGAGAGCGAACCCAAGCCGCGTCGAAAGCGCGCCGCCAAGAAGCAACAGGAGGCGGCAACGCAGCCGCGTTTGCTCTAGCCTCGTCAACCTTCGCCTAGTCTGGGCAACAGAAGTCCCAGTTGAACCCCCGGTGCCGAAGGGAACGTGCGTGGCCAAGAATCCGGAACACCTTCCGCCATACAAGAAGTGGGACTGGCTCTGGCGGTCGACCTTCGAGCTGGAGTACCGGGGCTCATTACTGGTTGCGGACGTGGACTTCTTCGATTTCTCGGAGAAGATCCGGTTGTACCGGGACGGCAAGTTTGTGGCAGTAGACAGCTCGCCCGCCCGATTGCGCGTGGACGATTACGCGACCGTGGAAGCGGCTTTGTCCCTGTACGGGATGCAATACGTGCGGCTGGTTTATCTGGACGGCCGTCGCGCCGAATCATTCCGGCCAAGCGCGGGGACGGGCGAGGACCGGCGTGCGAAATTCTCGGCCAATCACCCGACGGCTGACAGGATCATTTCCGCTTGTTCCTGGATTGTGTTGGTCCTGGCTCTGGTGACCCAGATTCCGGAACTCCTGAATTTTCTGGGACGGCTGCTCGACTTCACCGTTCCCACGTTCGACCTGCCGGGCTGGCTGAACACTGCCCTGCAGATCGGCGGCATCCTGGCCGGGTTGGACCGCGCGCTACGCATGAAATTCAATCGCTGGATCGACGACACACACCTCTAGGCGCCGTTCGGGGAATTCGCAGCCTGACCGGTAAGAATACGGCGCACACTAATTCAAGGAGAGTCTCGTTATGCGCGGTGTCATGATTCACGCCCCCGGTGATATCCGAGTCGAAGATCGCCCGGACCCGGTCATCGAAGAACCCACGGATGCCATCATTCGAATGGCGGCCACCTGCATTTGTGGTTCCGATCTGTGGCCCTACCGCGGCTACGGCGATATCTCCGAACCCGCACCCATGGGGCATGAGTACGTGGGCGTGGTCGAGCACATCGGTGCCGACGTCAAGAACCTGAAGGTCGGGGATTTCGTGATCGGCTCTTTCTTCGCCTCGGACAACACGTGCGAAATCTGCCAGGACGGTTACCAGAGCCGCTGCGTCAACAACGTGGGCATGGGCGGAATCGGCACGCAGTCCGAATACGCACGCATTCCCCTGGCCGACGGCACTTTGGTCGCCACCCCGTCCCAGCCGACCGACGAGCAGATTCCGCACTTGCTGGCTGCATCCGACGTCCTGGGCACGGGCTGGTTCGCCGCCGTGGCCGCCGAGGTTGGGCCGGGCAAGACGGTAGCGGTGGTCGGCGACGGCGCCGTGGGCCTTTCCGGGGTTCTCGCCGCCAAGCAGCTGGGCGCCGAGCGCATCATTGCCATGAGCCGACACAAGAATCGCCAAGCCCTGGCCACCAAGTTTGGCGCCACCGACATCGTCGAGGAACGCGGCGACGACGGCGTCGAGAAAATCAAAGAACTGATCGGGGGACTGGGCGCGCACTGCGTCATCGAGGCTGTGGGAACGCAAGAAGCCATGCAACAGGCCATCAAGTCCACGCGTCCGGGTGGGCACGTGGGATTCGTGGGCGTCTCACACGGTGTGTCCATCGACGGTGGACAGTTGTTCATGTCCGAGGTGCACCTGCACGGAGGCCCCGCTCCGGTGCGACGGTTCCTGCCAGAACTGATCGACCTGATCATGAAGGGTCAGATCACCCCGGGTGACGTCTTCGACCTGACACTGCCGTTGGAACTGGCCGCGGAGGGCTACACGGCCATGGACGAACGCCGAGCCACCAAGGTGTTGCTAACCGTTTGAGCGGTCAGCGGACGGGATCCGCTGCCGCACCGTCGGTCGCGGGGTCCTCGAACGGCGCCCCGCCCAGGGCCTGCTCCTGCCAGTGCGTCACCAGCCAGCGGTCTTCGGAGCCCTCGATCACCACGGCACCGGTGTTGGACAGTGCGTTGTGCGCCACGAAATCCACGCCGATGTTCTCGCACCGGGCCGCAGTCCAGGCACGGATGATGGCACCGTGGGACACGAGGATGGGGACGTTTCCCTCTGCTGCGCTGTCGATGGCTTCCGACACGACGGCGTCGAATCGCCGGATCACGTCGTGGCCGTTCTCTTCGGAGCCCGGGATGCGAGCGTTCCAGTTACCCGCGGACCAACCCACGGCGGTGCGGACGTAGGTCTGTATCGATTCCTCGTCGTTGGCCATTTCCAGGTCACCCGCAGAGATCTCTCGGAGACCTTCACGGACGATCGGCTCGAGCCTGAAATGTCGTGCCAGGGGAGCGGCGGTCTGCTGCGTTCTCACGAGGTTGGACACGAACATCGCTCGGACTGGTTCGCTCCCTAATGTGTCCACGAGCGCTTCGGCCTGTTCTCGTCCGAGCTCCGTCAGATCTGCACCGGGTTCCGCGGTGTCCAAGCAATGACCGACATTGGAGCTGGTCTGACCGTGTCGAACGAGAATGAGCCGCAAGAGTGAAATCACCTTTCGATGGTGGGAGCGTGAACCGAGACTGCGCGGCCCAACGCGTATTCCACCATTCTGACCGGTGTTATGTGCCAGGCGAAACCGAGGTCAAGTTCACCCGGCGAGGGAAACTCTGGTGGCGCCGTCACCACAGGTCTACTGTCAAAGGCATCAACCGTCGGTTGCCTTGCCGTGCGTGGGACAGCCCACTTGAGCGGAGAACGCCATGAATGAGAATGGCACCAACGATCCGGTCCGGGTCATGCAACGAATGTTCGAGGAAGGTTTCGCCACCGGTGACGGGGCAGTGGCGGATGAGTTATGTTCCCCGGACATGATCGATCACCAATTCGGCTTGGCGGGCACCGGCGCGGAAGCTATTGAGCATGTGAAAGCTGCCATGGCGGATGTGCACGGAGCTTTCCCGGACATCAAGTTCACCATTGAAGATTCAACAACGACTCCTGGCCCACAAGGTGACACAGTCTGGGTCCGTGCTCACGGGGACGGCACTAATACAGGTCCATTTTTCGGACCACCCACCGGTTGTGAAGTGGACTTCACCGTGATCGACGTTGCACGGGTGGTGGACGGACAGATCATCGAGCACTGGGGAGTGCCGGACCGATTCGCTCTGCTGGCCCAAACGGGTGTCCTGGGCCGACTGACATCCCAGTCCTGATCAAAGCACCAAGGGGGTGCCCATGAGTAAGAGCCGGCACTGAGGGAGCTATGCCGATTACCCGTAGTTAAGGTCAGATAACGGCATACGACCCGGAAATGCAGAAGAGACCACCCCTCGGTGGTCTCTTCTGCATTCATTCGGTGGGCCCTACCGGGATCGAACCGATGACATCTACGGTGTAAACGTAGCGCTCTACCAGCTGAGCTAAAGGCCCTTTTATAATCGGGTGGACATAACTGATACAGCTGCCAGCACCCGATTGGGGTATAGCTTACCTGCACGTAGGTAACTTCTGACAACTGCAACCGAACGTTCGGTTATGTGTCGTTGATCACGCATTTACTCACTGCTGATCTGCTGCGACAACGGTTTCCAGACGAGTTTCCGGTGAGCGATGGACTCGGTGCCCGAGAGCTTCGAATGAGTCAGCGTGACCAGCGTTCGACCGTCGGGTTTGCGCGTGATTTCCACTGCCGCGCGGGAACCGTCGGAGAGATCCCTGCGCCAGCGCCACCACTTCTCCGTCACGGACGTTCGGGGCTCGCCCACCAGCCGGGGTTCGTAACAGCCTCGGGCATGTTCTGGAGTGACACCTCTGCCAGTTGCGCGTGAGATAGGGATGCCCCTCCGGCGCCGGTCAACAATGAGGCCCAGTCCGCCCATTGGAGTGACGTTGCGCGGGCAATAGCTTCGGCTTTCGCTGGAATTCTCACGGGCGGCAGCTTATCCGCGTGCACTTTGTGAGTCGGGTAACACCCCTTGGAGTGGCACAAAAGGGCAACCATGCGTTAACGTTGTAGTCACGAACGCGCCGAGAGGTGCTTTCGAACCAGGGGACGCTGGTGCGCTAGATCGCCTTCGGGCGTGACAGATACGGCGGTTCGATTCCGTCGGTCTCCACCACTGAAACCCCGGACCCAAACGGTCCGGGGTTTTCTCATGCCCAATTGTGAGCGTGGGAACAAAGGGCAATCCCTGCTCAGACCCCCGCACGGTGCGTAGGCTTGTGCCATGGCTGAAGATAAGAAAGCTCAGATTGGTGTCACCGGCCTCGCGGTGATGGGCGCGAACCTTGCCCGCAATTTTGCTCGCCACGGCTACACCGTGGCCCTCCACAACCGTTCCGTGGGTAAGACGGACGCTCTCATCAAGGAACATGGTTCCGAGGGCGATTTCATCCGTACGGAAACCATGCAGGAACTCGTGGATTCCCTGGAGCGACCCCGTCGCATCCTGGTGATGGTCAAGGCCGGCGAGCCCGTGGATTCCGTGATCGAACAGCTCACCCCGCTGCTCGACGAAGGCGACATCATCATTGATGGCGGCAACTCCTACTTCCAGGACACGCGCCGTCGTGAGCGTGAATGCGCGGAGAACGGCCTGCACTTCGTGGGGATTGGCGTCTCCGGCGGTGAAGAGGGTGCCCTGAACGGCCCGTCCATCATGCCCGGTGGTTCCGAGGAGTCCTACAAGACCCTGGGCCCCATGCTCGAGGACATTTCCGCCAAGGCCAACGATGGCAAGCCGTGCTGCGCGTGGATCGACACGGACGGTGCCGGACACTTCGTCAAGATGGTCCACAACGGCATCGAGTACGCGGATATGCAGGTCATCGGCGAGGCCCACGAGTTGTTGCGTTCGGTGGCCGGCCTGGAACCCGCTGAGCAGGCGGTCGTGTTCGATGAATGGAACAAGACCGAGCTTTCCTCCTACCTCATCGAGATCACCGCTCACGTGCTGCGCCAGGTGGATTCCAAGACGGGCAAGCCGTTCATCGACATCATTGCGGACGCCGCCGGCCAGAAAGGCACCGGTCGCTGGACCGTGCAAGAGGCTCTCGAGTTGGGCTCCCCGGTCACGGCCATTGCCGAGTCAGTGTTCGCCCGCGCGCTCTCATCCTCCGAGCCGGAGATGCGCCGCGAAGCTCAGGAAACCCTGCCCGCAGGAATCGGTGACACCACCGAGGACGTGGTCAAGGATCCCGAGTTCGTGGAAGACGTCCGCAAGGCGCTCTACGCATCCAAGCTGGTCTCCTACGCCCAGGGCCTGGACATGCTGACCATGGCCGGCCGCGAGTACGGCTGGGACCTGAACCTCGCGACCATCGCGAGTCTGTGGCGCGAAGGCTGCATCATTCGCGCCGAGTTGCTCAACGTGATCATGGAGGCCTACGCGGGGGACAAGGATCCGCTGAACCTGCTGTTCGCTCCCGAGTTCGTCGCAGCCATGGAAGACTGCCTGCCCGCATGGCGCCGCGTGGTCGCTCGCGCGGTCGAGCGCGGCATCCCGGCCCCGGTCTTCTCCTCGGCGCTGGCCTATTACGACGCGCTGCGCCGCCCGCGCCTCAACGCCGCCCTCACCCAGGGCCTGCGCGATTACTTCGGCGCGCACACCTACAAGCGCGTGGACGATCCCGAGAGCTCGTTCCACGTCCTGTGGAGCGGCGATCGTTCAGAGGTCGTCTCCTGATTCGTACGCAGTAGAACCAACGACGACGCCGCGGGCCACCTTTCGTACGAAAGGTGGCC
>CAACWU010000097.1_pt1 | contig 9198 bp, 7 predicted proteins | sample 2275741 | NCBI WGS metagenome assembly CAACWU01 (sample SAMEA5312470, study PRJEB27640) | indoor metagenome | biome: indoor environment; feature: uncontrolled; material: tiles wood | place: Germany | collected 2014-07-07
CCGATGAGCATGCTGGGCTTGGGCCGCAATTAAAGACGGGATGCCCGTCTGACCGGGAAGAATGGGACTTGTTCAGGGTTCCGTTCCACCGCGATGAGAGGGCATCTCGCAGATGCAAGTTTCCCACACGCCTGCTGCCGTGTCAGTTTCCTTCGACGAGCCGAACCTCATCGGGTCCGCCGGGCTGGTGCCGGTGATGGAACTGGCCGCCGAGGCCGGCCTGCACCAGCTGGCCGGAGGTCGGTTGAGCGTGCCGACCGACAAGGGCGCCAACGCCGGGGCGAAGGTCGCGGCCCTGGTGGCCGGCATGTGCACGGGGGCGGACTCGATCGATGACATGGCCGTGCTGCGCCACGGGGCGATGAAACGGGTGTTCGGCGGCTGCTATGCGCCCTCGACCCTGGGCTCGTTCCTGCGTGAGTTCACCTTCGGGCACGTGCGCCAACTCGACGCGGTCGCCTCCCGGTTCCTGGTGAACCTGGCCGGCCGGGCCCCGCTGCTGGGACGCACCGGCGCTGCCGGTGCGGATCCGGGGTTCGTTTATGTTGATGTGGACGACACGATCATCGAGGTCCACGGCTACCAGAAGCAGGGTTCCGGGTACGGGTACTCCGGGGTCCGTGGGCTCAACGCCCTGTTGGCCACCGCCAGCACCGAGACCGCGGCCCCGGTGATCCTGGGTCAGCGGCTGCGCCGCGGTTCGGTCGGCTCCCCGCGCGGGGCCTCGAGGCTGGTCGGGGATTCGCTGGCCATCCTCAAGCGATTGGTGCCGGCGGCCGGCGCCCGGGTGCTGGTCCGGGCCGACTCCGCTTTCTATGGGCATGCCACCGTGGCCGCCGCGCTCACCGCCGGGGCGGAGGTGTCGGTGACCGTGAAGATGGACAAGGCCGTCAAGGCCGCTATCGCCGGCATCGACGAGAAAGCGTGGACCGGCATCAGGTACCCGCAGGCGATCTTCGACGAGGACACCGGCACGTGGATCTCCAAGGCGGAGGTGGCCGAGGTCCCCTTCACCGCGTTCACCTCAAGGAAGAAAACCGAACGGGTCCCCGGTCGACTGGTGGTGCGCCGAATCCCCGAGCTGAACCCCCAGGACACGGACCAGCCGACACTGTTCGACACCCACCGGTTCCACGCCTTCTTCACCACCACCGACCCGGAGGTGCTGGACACGGTGACCGCGGACCAGACCCACCGGGGCCATGCGCTCATCGAGCAGGTCAACGCCGATTTGAAGGACAGCGCCCTGGCCCACCTGCCCTCCGGACATTTCGGGGCCAACGGCGCCTGGCTGGTCTGCGCGGTGATGGCCTACAACCTCACCCGCACCGCCGGGATCCTCGCTGCCGGAGAGTTCGCCCGGGCCCGGACCGGGACCATCCGGGCCAGGCTCGTGAATCTGCCAGCCCGGATCGCTTCCAGCGCCCGCAGGATCCGCATCCGCCTGCCCCAGGCATGGCCCTGGCAACAGGGATTCGAGCGGCTCTTCACCGCCGTCCACCCGCCACCGCAACCGGCATAACCACCCGACCACCCGCCGGGCATCGGCACAACCGAAAGAACATCAATGGAACACCACCGGTAGCGAGGCCGGCCACCACGTCACGCCAAAAAACGGCTCAGTGCCGATCCGGGATATCGGCCGCCGGCCCTAACCTGAGTCGGTGGATCGAGGCTTAGTGACGCCAGAGAGCAATATGGGGTTTCCACGAGGGTGGGAGTCATTGGATCTATGGCAATAGATCAACCTGGGTCGCCCTCGCTCACATCCATGAACGTGCGTCTCCCCCGATCGCGAAGCGACCATTCTCTTTCTGCCGCGGGAACACGACCGAGAGCGATAACTCCAGAGGTATGACCACAGCCCTTCAAGCATCCAGAAGCGTATTTCTCGGAGTTATTGTGTGCCTCCTGGCGGCTGGAGCTTCGTGGGCACTGGCCGAGCTTCTTCCCGGCCTAAGTGCCCTCTTGATCGCCATTTTGCTGGGCGCACTCTGGCGCAACCTCCTGCCGCTTCCGGAAACTTTGAATCCTGGTGTGGATTTTTCCTCCGTGAAGCTGCTGCGCACGGGGATCATCCTGCTGGGCTTCCAATTGTCGCTGTCCGCAATTCTCGACCTGGGGCCGGGCGTGCTGCTCGTTGTGCTGTTGTCCGTGACCATGACGTTTGGGGCGACCCTGTGGATCGGCCACCTGATGGGCATCAGCTTGGCTCAGCGGTTGCTCATCGCTTCGGGATTCTCAATCTGCGGCGCAGCTGCCGTGGCGGCCACGGAAGATACGGCCTGCGCCAGTAAAGAGGAAACGGCCACAGCCCTGGCCTTGGTGGTCTTCTTCGGAACCCTCATGATTCCCCTCGTTCCCTTCTTGGGACACCTACTGGGTTTGCCGGAGGAATCCTTGGGCATGTGGATCGGTGGCTCCACGCACGAGGTGGCCCAGGTCGTGGCGGCGGGCGGCGCCGTCGGCGGAGGTGCGCTAGCTGTGGCGGTGACCGTGAAACTGGCCCGTGTGCTCATGCTGGCTCCGGTCATCGCGGGCATCACCGTGTACATGAATCGTCACGGCCAAGCACGAGCCGGCAAGCGGCCCCCTCTGGTGCCGCTGTTCGTGGTGGGATTCGTGATCGCCATGCTGATCCGCACGGCAGGGGTGCTTCCGGAGAGCGTCCTCGCGGTTGTGCAGGTGGTGCAGACGCTCCTGTTGGCCGCGGCGATGTTCGCGCTGGGATTGGGCGTGCATTTCAAGACTCTGCTGCGGGTCGGCGGCCGGCCGGTGGTCCTGGGACTGTTGTCCACGCTGGTGATCATGGCGGTGTCGCTGGGCGGGACTTGGGTGTTTCCCCCGGGGTAAAACGCAGCGGCGAGACCGAATCCCTTTGCTTCTCATGAATCGAATTATGACCGGTTCGACATGAATCACCCCGCATAGTGTTGCGCATCACACAATGACGGTAAGAATGAACAACGCCGGTTTTCGAGACCGCGCGACGCACTTTTGATCCTCGCGCGTCTGCCGAGCGACACCTCTCCAACTGTGATTCATGGAGGCAACATGCCACGTCCCATCAGTCGACGCTCATTGCTCATGGGCATGTCGTCGGTGTCCGCATTGGCGATGCTTTCGGGCTGTTCATCCGGCCCTCGTGCAACCGACCGTACCCAGCAACTTGTGTGGTCCACCTACAGCGTGGGCACGGGCACCTACAACGACCTCGCAGCTGTGGCCAACACCCTGACCGGACGCACGGGACGTCAGATCCGTCTGATGACCTCGGACACCGGCATCGGCCGTTTGGCACCGCTCATCAACGGCACCGCGCAGTACTCCCGCGCAGGCGACGAGTACTACTACGCCTTTGAAGGCAACGATGAGTTCACCTCCGAGAACTGGGGTCCTCAGCCCATCCGCTTGGTCTGGACTCCCCCGGGCAACTACGGCGTGCTGGTCCGAAAGGACAGCGGTATCGAGAAGGTCGAGGACCTCAAGGGCAAGAAGTATCCCCGCCTGGTCGCCAGTACCTCCATGAACCGCAAGCTTGAAGGCATCCTCAACTACGGCGGCCTTACAGGCTCTGATGTCGAGCTCGTGGACATCTCCTACGGCGGCCAGATCGAAGGCCTGAAAACGGGACAGATCGACGCGCTGTACCAGAACGTCGTCGGCGCGAATATCGAGGAACTGGCTTCGCAGTACCCGGTGCACTGGCTGGATCTGGGCGGCAACGATGAATCGAAGTACGAGACCTGGGAAGAACTCGCGCCCATGGTGCGACCGGGCCAGTTCAGCAATGGAGCCGGCCAGGCTGACGGCGAATCGGCCGTCAACATGCAGTACACAATCCCCCTGACCACGCTGGCCGAACGCCCCAATGACGAGGTCACCCGTCTGGTCACGGCGCTCGACGAGAACTTTGAGTACTACAAGGACGCGACCCCGGACGCCAAGAGCTTCGGCTTCGAGCGCATCCTGCTGGAACCCCTGGTGGTGCCGTTCCACGACGCCATGGTCGAGTTCCTCAAAGAGAAGAATCGCTGGACTCCCGGGTTGCAGAGACGCAACGACGCCCTCCTCGAACGCGAGCGCCTCATGATGGATGAATGGCCCGGGTTCTGGGAGGAGAACGGCAAGAACGACAATGTCCGCTCCATGTGGGTCGATTGGAAACGCGACAATCTCCCCACGCTTCCACCCATCAATGATGTTCCTGAACAGTCAGAAAACGGAGGTGCGGCATGAGCACTGTCCAGCAACCGGCCGAGCAGGCTCCCCGGACCTCGCAGACCACGAACCCCGCCGACGATGAGTTCATGCACGCCGGTGACGCGGTGCTCCACGACCACAACCCCCGCCTCACCCCATTCTGGCGCGCAGTCATCATCGCGCTCACTTTGGCAGGCATCCTGCTGACCATGAACCAGGTGTTCTTCTGGAACCTGGGTGATTTGGCCGTGCTCACCAACTCGTTCCTGTACCTGCTGATCGCGTGCTTCGTCCCGATCGTGTTCATCGTTAATCCCCTGCGCAAGAAGTCCGCGCCGGAGGGTGGCATTGACGTCACGGAATCGCGCGAAACCTCTGGTTCCACGGCTGCTCGGCTCAGCGAGCACGACGGCGCTCGCGGCGTCCCGTGGTACGACGTCCTTCTGATCCTGGTCACCATCGGCACGTGCCTCTATTTCTCTGTGAACGGTGTGCGCATCCAGGAGTACGGCTGGCAGTTCATTGCCCCGACCCTGGCTACGGTCCTCAGCTTCGTGTTCTGGCTGATCATCCTGGAGGGGCTGCGTCGCGGTTCCGGATGGATCGTGACCGTGATTGCCTTTCTATTCTCGGTCTACCCGTTGTTCGCGGGCCAGATTCCCTTGTCCTTCCTGCAGGGCATCTCGTACGACCTGCCCACACTCGCCCAGGTGCACACCATGGGCGCGGACAGTGTGCTGGGCCTGCCCCTGCAGACCGCCGGCACCATCCTGGTGGGCTTCCTGTTGTTCGGTACCGTGCTGCAGCACACCGGCGGCGCAGACTTCTTCCACAATCTCTCCATGGCGATGTTCGGCCGCTACCGCGGTGGTTCGGCCAAGGTGTCCGTGGCCAGCTCGGCGGCCATGGGCATGATGAGCGGTTCGGCCGTATCCAACGTGCTGACCACGGGCCCCATGACCATTCCGGCCATGAAGAAGTCCGGCTTCAGCGCCAAGGTGGCCGGTGCCGTTGAGGCCACCGCATCCTCGGGTGGCTCCATCACCCCGCCCATCATGGGCACCGCAGCGTTCCTCATGGTGTCCTTCGTGGGCGTGCCCTACACATCCATCCTGATCGCCGCGATCATTCCGGCGGTCCTCTACTACCTGGGCATCTTCTTGCAGATTGACGGCTACGCGGCCCAGCGCGGTCTGCGCGGAACGCCCCGCAACCTGCTGCCCCGCGCCGGTGCGGCCCTGGTCGAGGGCTGGCCCTACCTCGGTGCGTTGGCCCTGCTGACCGTGCTGTTGTTCACCGGTGATTCCGAGTCCCAGGTGCCCTACTGGGTGGTCGGTGTGCTCCTGCTGATTGCTCTGGTGAAGCCAAGCCTGAAGTTCGGTCCCGAACAGTGGGTCGAGATGGGCATCGACGTCGGAAAGACCCTGGGCCAGATCGTGGCCATCATCGCCGGTGTGGGCCTGATTCTCGGCGGCCTGAGCGCCACCGGCGTGGCACTGTCCCTGTCCCGCGACCTCGTGGCCTTGGTCGGAGAGAACGTGGTGCTCCTGCTCATCGCCGGTGCGGCCGTGTGTTTCGTGCTCGGTATGGGCCTGACCATTTCCGCGGCGTACGTGTTCCTGGCCATCGTGATGGCCCCGGCCGTAATCGCGCTGGGTGTGGATCCCATTGCCGCCCACTTGTTCGTCATCTACTGGGCTTCGGTTTCCTACATCACCCCGCCCGTTGGTCTAGCCGCATTTGCCGCGGCGGGCATCTCCAAGGCCTCACCCATGGCCACGTGTTTCTCGGCCATGAAGCTCGGTGCGGTGAAATACGTGGTGCCCTTCGGCTTCGCCCTGAACCCCGCGTTGGTGGCGCAGGATTCACTGGGCAAGGTCATCCTGGCCTTCGTGTTCAGCATCATCGCCGTGTACGCACTGGCGGGTGCCATTGGTGGCTGGCTGACGTTCGTGGAGCGCCAGGTTCCCATTCCCTTCCGCGTATTGCTGGCCGTGGGTGGCTTCATGATGTTCCTCCCGGGCCTGCTGGTCACGTTGATCGGCCTGGCCATTGTGGTGGCCACAGCCCTGCTCATCAGGGTGATGAAGCCCGCGCCGGTGATCGACCCGGACACCGGTGAAATTTCCCGAGTTCCCCAAGCCGAAGAAAAGGAGCCCGCTCAGTGACTTCCGCTGACACCACCGTGACGGTGGACATCCAGGACGACATTGCCGTGATCACGATCGACCGCCCCGAGGTGCGTAACGCGATCAACGCCTCGGTTCTCGGTCAGATCTCCCAGGCCTTGGACGAGCTCGCCGACAACGACGACGCTCAGATCGTGATCTTCACAGGCGCCGGTGACAAGGCCTTCGTGGCAGGTGCGGACATCAACGAGTTGGCCGTCCGAAAGCCGAAGGACGGGCTCCGCGCCGCAATGCAGGGCGTCTACGAAAAGGTCGAGCAGTTCCACAAGCCGACCATCGCCGCCGTCAACGGCTATGCCTTTGGCGGCGGGCACGAACTGGCTCTGGCGTGCGACATCAGGATCGCCTCCACGAACGCCCAGTTCGCTCTGCCCGAGACCAGCCTGGGCATCATGCCGGCCGCGGGTGGCACTCAGCGCCTGGCGCGGTTGGTGGGAGTGGGTAGAGCCACCGAAATGATCCTGACCAGCAGGCGCGTCAAAGCCCAAGAGGCCCTGACCATGGGACTGGTGACCGACGTCGTCGAACCCCAAGAACTCATGCCCAAGGCCAAGGAAACCGCCCAGACGATCCTGTCCAAGGGACCGCTGGCAACCCAGTTGGCCAAGACCGTGGTGCGCCACGGATTCGACGCAGACCACAGCACCGGAATCCTGCTGGAGCGGCTGGCGCAGTCGGTGCTGTACAGCAGCGCCGAGAAGGTCGAGGGAACCAACGCCTTCTTAGAGAAGCGAACCCCGGATTACCGAGCTGCCCAGCGAAAGGACGATGAAGCGTGAGCGACAGCAACAATCCCCTGGCCAACATCAAGCACGTCACGGTGATCGGTGCCGGCGCCATGGGTTCCCAGATCGCCATGGTGTCCGCGCTGGCCGGATACACCACCGCCCTCGTGGACATCGCCGAGGAATACGTGGATCGCGCCAAGTCGCAACTCGAATCCCGGATGAATCGTGACGTCGAGAAGGGCCGCCGTTCCCAGGAGGACGTTTCGGCCGCGTTCGATCGACTCACGTTCACCACCGACCGCGACGGGAGTGCCGCCCAGACGGACTTCGTGATCGAAGCCGCTGTGGAGGACCTGGGTATCAAACGGGAGCTCTTCTCGGAGCTGGACCAGATCTGCCCGCCACACGCGATCCTGGCCACGAACTCGTCCAACATCGTGTCTTCCCGAGTGGCCGATGCGACCGAACGCCCGGATAAAGTCTGCAACTTCCACTTCTTCAACCCGGCCCTGGTCATGGAGTGCGTGGAAGTGGTCCCCAACGAGCAGACCTCCGAGGAGACGGTCGAGACCGCCGTCGCGTTGGCCAAGTCGTTCGGCAAGAAACCCGTGAAGCTCAAGCAAGAGACGCCCGGTTTCGTGGCGAACCGCCTGCTGGGCGCGCTCCGTACCGAAGCCCTCAAGCTCTACGAGGAGGGCATCGCGGACTTCGAGGACATCGACGTCGCCGCCAAGACCGCGCTCCGCCACCCCATGGGTCCGTTCGAATTGATGGACCTGGTGGGCGTGGACGTGGTCTACCTGATCCGCATGGCCGAATACGAGCAGACCGGAAATCCGGAGAGCCTCCCCCGGCCCGCGATCAAGGAACTCTACGAGGCCGGCCGCTTCGGGCGGAAGTCCGGCCAGGGGTGGTACAGCTACGACTGAGCGTTCTGCTCACTGGTGCGGTGGGCATCGGCAAACATTCTCCGTGCGATCTGGATGACGGATCGCAGGGCGGGATTGTGATCCGATGCCCGCCACACCAGTCTGACCTCCAGCGGACGCTGTTCCTCGGCCAGCGGCAGGAACACCACGCCGTCCGAGGAGACGTTATCCCGCACCGAATCCAGGCTCACGGCGCACCCGATTTCAGCGCCCACGAGCACCACGAGCGTCCAGGAGTCGGGGGCGGTCTGCACCACGCGGGGGACGAATCCCGCACTCATGGCCAAGGAATTCAAGCGGTTCGAAAGCGCCGAGACCGCTCCACCCGGCAGGGTAACCCACGATTCTTCCGACAGGCTGGCCATGCTCACACGCAGCTGGTTGGCCATCGGATGGTTCTTGGGCAACACGACCATGACTTCTTCCTGCGCCAGGATGCAGGAATTGAGTTCGGCGGGGATGAAATCCCAGCGCCCAATGACCAAATCGAGTGAGTCGTCCAGGAGCCGTTCCAAGCCCAAGTGCGAGAACTGCGAACTGTGCAGTTCGAGCATGACCCCCGGCCGTTTGGCCTTCACTTGCCGCGCCAGCTCACCCACCTTGTGGTTGATGGACGCACCGGCAAAGCCCAACCGGACGCGCCCGGTTTCACCGCTCACGGCATCCCGCACGGCTTGTTTGGCGTCCTCGGAGGTGGACACCAGCCTGGTGGCCGGTTCGATCAATGCTTTGCCCGCCGGAGTGAGTGACACGTGACGAGTGCTGCGCTCGAAGAGTTCGGCACCCAGACTCTTTTCGAGTTGCTTGATGAGCCTGCTCAGGGGCGGCTGAGCCACCCGCAATCTGGTGGCGGCCCGCCCGAAATGCAGCTCTTCCGCGACCGCGAGGAACGCCTTGGCCTGGTGGACATCCATCAATTGCCGCCTTTATTGCGTTTCGAGCATCACCGGGGGACGCAATTTATATTAGACAGAGCCTAATACCGGTGGTTATGTGGTTCAAGACACATTCGTTCCCACCCATCGAGGTCACTTTCATGACGCTGCCAACCACCGAGGCTCCCCGGGGCCCTCTCAGCGGAGTGGTCATTGCTGATTTCACCCGCATTCTCGCGGGACCGTACTGCACCATGCTCTTGGCCGACATGGG
>CAACWU010000182.1_pt1 | contig 9049 bp, 14 predicted proteins | sample 2275741 | NCBI WGS metagenome assembly CAACWU01 (sample SAMEA5312470, study PRJEB27640) | indoor metagenome | biome: indoor environment; feature: uncontrolled; material: tiles wood | place: Germany | collected 2014-07-07
CCGCCACGGCGGGCCCTTTCAGGGCTATCTACCGGGCACGAATCCAGTACAACGCGAGCTGCAAGGCGAGTACATGGGCCCGTGTATTCCGGGTCTCGTGCGCTTTGCGGGCTGCCTCAGCACCGACAAGACAAAACCCGTGATCCGGAGAGCATCGTGAAAAAGCGCCCCGCGTCAGTCGACGCCACCACACCGCAACGCCCCGAGGACGAGTACCTGGGTGTCGGGCGATCCTTGGCCTACGGCCTGCAACACGTCCTGACCATGTACGGCGGCGTGATTGCCGTGCCGCTGATCATCGGAACCGCCGCCGGACTGGACGCGACCGAGACCGGCATCCTGGTTGCCGCCGCACTCTTCATTGGTGGCCTTGCCACCATCCTGCAGAGCATCGGTGTTCCCTTCTTAGGCGCCCAGTTGCCACTCGTGCAGGGCGTGTCTTTCGCTGGCGTGGCCACCATGCTGACCATCCTGCAGGGAACACCCGGCGAGGAAGGCCTCCGCGTCATCTTCGGAGCAGTGCTAGTTGCCTCCGCGCTCGGTTTCATCCTGGCGCCGTTCTTCGCGAAGATCATTCGGTTCTTCCCACCGGTCGTCTCCGGGGTGGTCATCACGACCATTGGCGTGACGCTGATGCCAGTGGCCGCGGGCTGGTCCCTGGGTCCCGAGGGCGATCCGGCCCACGGGTCAGTGGCCAACATCGGGCTGGCCGCCTTCACTCTCCTCATGGTCCTGTTGCTCTCCAAGGTGGGTTCGGCCGCGATCTCACGCTTGTCCATCCTGCTGGCCATCGTGATCGGCACGATCGCGGCAGCCCTGTTGGGTCGCGCCAACTTCTCCGGTGTGGGCGAAGGTCCCGTGATCGGCTTCCCCACCCCCTTCGAGTTCGGCACGCCGCTGTTCGTGGCCTCGGCCATCCTGGGCATGTTCATCGTGATCATCGTGACGATGACCGAGACCACAGCGGACATCGTGGCCGTAGGTGAAATCGCCGAAACTGGAGTGGACTCCAAGCGCATCGCCAACGGGTTGCGCGCTGACATGCTCTCCTCCACAGTGGCTCCGCTGTTCAACACGTTCACCCAGACCGCCTTCGCTCAGAACGTGGGCTTGGTGGCGATCACGGGCATTCGCAGCCGCTTCGTGGTGGCCGGGGCCGGCGTGATCATGGTGGTGCTGGGGCTGCTCCCGGTGCTCGGTCGCGTGGTCGCGGCAGTGCCCTCTCCCGTGCTGGGAGGTGCGGGCATCGTGCTGTTCGGGACCGTGGCGGCGTCGGGAATCCGAACCCTGGCGGGCGTCGATTACCGGTCGGGTCTCAACCTGATCGTCGTGGCCGTCTCGATGGCCATGGGTCTGATCCCCGTAGTCTCGCCGACCTTCTACGACCAGTTCCCGTCCTGGGTGCAGGTAGTTCTGGGGTCGGGCATCAGCGCGGCCGCGCTCACCGCCGTGCTGCTCAACATCCTGTTCAACGAGCTCAGGTTTGGATCGCGCCCCGGCTCGTCCGAGCTCGCCGCATACCCACCGCGCGTGTTCCCCAAGTCCATACTTCAGGGCCTGCAAGAAGGCGACACCTTGGTCAACGGGCGCCTGATCGGCGCGGACGGCCAGGAGATCGCCGTGGTCGATGACCATCTGGTGGACGAAGCCCGACGCCGCGTGGAGACTGGCGAGCTCACCGACACCGGCCAAATACACCGCGTGTACAAGCGCGACGGCCTCTGATTTTCCCGCCATCCTCACCCGAAACAACAGGAAGAAAACACCATGACAACCGATTCCGCGACGGCAAAGACGCCCTCCGACGCCGACGTCCAGAAGCACCTGCAAACCGCCATTGAGGCGGCCGCCCAGAACGCATCCGTGGATGGCGGCCCATTCGGAGCGGTGGTCGTCACGGCCGACGGCCAGGAGTTCGTTGCGGTCAACCGCGTCACCGCAGATCACGACCCAACGGCCCACGCAGAGGTGTCGGCCATCCGCGCAACCTGTAAGGCCCTGGGCACGCATGACCTGACCGGCGCTGTGCTCTACACCAGTTGCGAACCGTGCCCCATGTGCCTCTCGTCCTCCCTATGGGCGCGCCTGGACGCGGTCTACTTCGCGGCCGATCGGTACGACGCCGCCGACGGCGGTTTCGACGACGCCGTGTTCTACGAGTTCTTCACGGCCACCCCGGAGGAGCGAGACAAGCTGGTCCCGGTCCGCCACGTTGCCGTGGACAGCCGGAAGGCGCCCTTCGAATCCTGGGCGGCCAACGCGGAGCGCGCCGAGTACTGACCCATTTCTGTCACTGGACCGCGAGGGGTGCGTCTCCGGCGGGCGCCCGGCGGGGGTTATGCGTGTCTGAGCATGGGCGCACACTAAAGGCCCACACACCGCTCCTTTCGGAGGTTTGGTCCCATGTTCATCTTCAACACAGCCACCACGGCCAACGGCTTCCTGGCCGATCCCAACAACTCACTCGAATGGCTGTTCCAGGTCAAGAGCGAGGCACCGGATATGGAGCCCTTCACCCAGACCGTCTCCGTGTTCGTGATGGGTTCGTCAACCTATGAATGGTTGCTCAACACCGAGAACATGCTCGAGCACCCGGAGAAGTGGACCGGATTCTTCGGCGACCGGCCCAGCTACGTGTTCACGAGCCGGGACCTTCCCGTGCCGCCCGGCGTGGATGTCCGGTTCTTGAACAGCTCCGTTCCCGACGCGCTTCCCACGATCACGGAAACCGCTGGCGAGGGCGTCGTGTGGGTCATGGGCGGTGGCGACCTGGTCGGCCAGTTCCTGGATGCCGGTGCTCTCGACCACATCATCATGACGCTCGCGCCCGCGTTCCTTGCCAGCGGAAAGCCGTTACTTCCGCGCACTGTGTATCCCGACCGCTTGACCCTCAAGGGCGCGCGGACGGTCGGCCAGTTCGTGGAGATTACCTACGACGTCGTGAACCCGAGTCCCAGCGCATAGGGCATCTTTGCCGGCGGTCGTGTGCTGGTAGGCGCTGCCGACCCGTCTCTGCCGCTCGCCCTACGCGGAATCGTTCGCAATAAGCTTCTAGTCGTGTCACCCTGAAGCCATGACGCACGAACACCCGGAGCACAAGGCACCCGTCACCGCCCAAGAGTGGGATGCCCGCTACGACACCGAGCACATCTGGAGTGGCAACCCGAACGGCGCGCTGGTGGCCGAGGCTTCATCGCTCACGCCCGGATCCGCATTGGACGTCGGCTGCGGTGAGGGCGCGGATGCCGTGTGGCTCGCTCAACGGGGTTGGTCCGTCACGGGTGTGGACGTTTCCACCGTTGCCGTGGAGCGTGCCCGCACCGCTGCGGATGCCGCCGGAGTGGAGGTCAGATGGTTGGTTCAGGGTTTCCTTGACGCGCCGTTTATCGATTTTGATCTGGTGTCCGCCCAGTACCCGGCCATCCCCAAGGTCGGCGACCATGAGGTAGAACTGCACTTCGCCCAGGCCGTGAAGCCCGGCGGACTGCTCATGTTCGTCCATCACGTCATGGACGACGGCCCTCACGGATTCGACCCAGCGGACTATGTCATGCCGGGGGACATTGCCCAGTACTTTGCGCACGCTGGCTGGGATTTCCTGGTGGACGAAGTCCGCGAGCGCCGTGTCTCCGGTGGTGCCGGAGCCCACCATTCTCAGGACCGGGTGATTGTGATGCGAAGACCGATGTAATTTACGGCCGCACTCAGACCTTCACGCTATAACCGCGGTTTTGTACAAAAGCGTCAAGAATGCCTGTATTCTGAGTGCATGAGTGACATGACCGTAAGTGACGCTCGGGCCCGACTAGCCGACGTAGTGGACACCGCACGAGTTGGCCACAAACCCGTCTTCCTAACACGGCGCGGACACCGCATTGCCGCAGTTGTGGATGCTGGCGACTTAGAGAAACTTATGTCAGCAGCCGAGGACCTGGCAGACATTCAGGCTGCCCAGGCTGCCCGGAAGGAAATGGATGACGGCGAGGATGCCATCCCATGGGACCAGGTCAAATCTGATCTTGGCCTTTCATGACCTACCGGATTGAACTAGCACCGGCAGCGTTGCGCCAGATCAGGAAACTCGACAAGCCCGCACGGTTACGAATTCAGGCCGCAATTGAACTTTTGGCCGATAATCCCCGACCTCACGGCGCTAAAAAGCTCGTGGGCGGCAAAGGAGAGTGGCGGGTACGCACGGGCAATTACCGCGTTATCTACGAGATCGATGACGGAGTCTTGATGGTCCTGGTCTTGGCCGCGGGACACAGGCGAGAGATCTATCGCTAGCCTCCTACAAGATGCGCGCCCAAAAAGCCGGTCCCGCCAAGTACCAAAACGTTGGTCATGACGGGACCGTAGCAGGGCCAGCCGTTGTCAGTTCTCCGTGGCCGGGTCTTCGTCCTTGTTGTCGGTCATGGCACCAACACCCTCATCGGCGGGTTCGGCGTCGGCTTCGGTGCGGCTGCTCAGTTCTTCGCGCTCTTCTTCGGCGCTCATCTTGATCGAGTCTTCGCCGGGTTTACCGTTGTTCTGCGACTGCATGGGGTGCTCCTTCGCGTGTCCTCAAACCTCTGCGGCAACGACCGACAGATGGGGTGCCGGCCCGCAAAAGCCCTTGTCCCCCGAGCTTCCCCCGGCACTAAGTGGCCTGTCAATCACCCGCATGGGTTGATTTGAGCTAGGAGCAGCACCCCCATTGAGACAGCCGTTCAGCAGCCGTTTGCCGCCTCATTCTCAGCAACTCGCTTGATCGCGGCCAGTGTTTCCGGGATGCCCCGACGAGCGGCTTCGCGACGCTTATCGGGCGCATCCTCGCCCCTGTTCTTTCGCAACCATTCACGCCCCGTAGGGAGTACGTGCCAGGTCTCGGTCAGACGGGAGCCGTTATCGGTGGGTTCAATGATGTAGCTCCACCGAGCCACACCACCGAGGTCAGGCGCCACAAGCCAAGCGAATTCACGCGGGTGATCGGCCACGAGAACTTCGGAGATCGTGGTCCATTCGACGTCACCGACCACGTTGCGACCGGTGAACACATCTCCCACTTTGCCGGTACCGCTGTTTTTCCACTCCCCGCCGCGACAAATGGGTGACCACTCCCCAATTCGCTTGGGGTTGGCCACCATGTCGTAGAGCACCTCTGGCTCCACGACAATGTCGATGGAATCGCTGTGTTGCCACTGCTTCTCGGGATCCTCGGCCATGAGCCGATGCTATCCGAGCCCGTCGATCTCCTCACCTCAGACTTAGCCGCTTGTCGGAGACTCCCCGGGTACGGACTGCAGTGATCACGCTCCACAACGTGACGGCCCAGATCACGACCACCAACGCGGGGTCCGCCCACGAGGAACGTGACCAGGCGGCGTCGTCGAGAATGACTGGATCCACAATGTCCATGGTGAGGACAGCGGCGGTGAGGAACGCGGCGAAGACGAAGGTCGCTACGAGGTTCACGACTCGCATGGCCGTGGTCGATTTCCGCGCTCGAAGTTTCCATACTTCTGCAGCGGCGAAGACCACGAGGAAGCCGTAGTACACCGGTAGCCAGACGTTCCAGAGGTCAGGGTTGACGAAGCTGCCGCCGTCATTGAGCTGACCCGCGTAAACGAAAGACGTGGGTATCACCGGGATGAGCGCGAGGAACACGATGAAAACCAATGACCCGACAGTCTCGGTGAGTCCGGGATGCGTGGTGTGTAGAAATACACCACGACTGTGGTCACCTCGAACCTTGGACGACTCCGCTGGCACGATCCGGGCCAGTTGCTCCGGCGATAGCACTCGCTCAAGAAGCGCGAACAGTGCTGCCAAGATCGCCACGGTGAGTAGGGTCGCCATGATGGCCTTCGCCGCCGCGACCGCGATCAATTCGCCGATCACGGGTGTGGGCTCAACGGCCAGGTACACCGCGGCGTTCACCACCGCCGCAACAACCAGCGCCATGGGAAGCATCCAACGCGCGAGTCTGACGAAGGCGGGATACAGCTGAGGACCAATGAGATATTGCGGTGAATCGGAAAGTGAACTCATCACGGATCATCCCTAACGGATGCGCGGGGTCGGCCCTTTCTGAACGGAACTGACCGCTTGGTCAAATTTTAGACCTTACGGTCGAATTCGACAATGGGTGGTTCTGCTGAGCGACCGAAACAACGCCGCGAGCACCTTCATCACTCAGTGTCGAAGCAACTCACTGAACCCCGTAAACCAGCGCAATGGTTCCCAGATCGGTCTGGGCCACGGACTTCAGTTCAAGGTTTTTGGGCATTGGGAGCTCGCCGAACAGGCGCTTGCCGGCTCCCAGCAGGAGGGGATGGATGAAGAGGCGCAGCTCGTCGACCAGGTTCTCGGCCAACAACTGACGACAGAGATTCCCGCTCCCCAACACAGCGATCTCTCCGGCTTCCGTTTCCTTGAGTTCCCGTACGGCAGCGCTGAAATCGGACGACAGAACGGTTGTACCGGCCCACGCAACGTCATGAAGGGTGCGGGAGGCCACATACTTGGGCGTCGCGTTCAGGTGAGCGGCCATCGGATTGTCGTCCGGTTGGAACGGCCAGAAGGCAGCCATTTTCTCGTAGGTCTTACGACCGAACAGATAGCTGGACGTATTGCCCAAGCCTGAGGGTGCCACGACCTGATGGATGCTCTCGGCGAACGGAGCACCCCATCCCCCGTGGGTGAAGCCACCCTCCGTGTCTTCCTGCGGAGAGCCGAGGCCTTGCATGACCCCGTCGACCGTTAGAAACTCAATTAACATCAGATTGCCCATGACAGCATCCTTTCGTCGTTGTACTTCCACGGTAGGAACGCGCCTCCCCCGTGGTATTGCATAAATCGGCACGGAAAGTAGGCGGGCATGAACGTGGACCAACCCACGATCGTCCGACATCAGGTTCCGCCCTCACTTCGCGGGGTGATTGTGGGCATCGTGGGACACGACGACGTAGCTCCCCCTGGCGGGCGTGCACGGATACAACCAGCCAGTAGCTTGTTGATTCTCGAAATCTCGCTCACTTCGCCACTGCATATCCGCCCATTGCACGCGGGTTTAGATGCCGACGTCGCTCACCGCACGTTTTTGGCGGGGCTCAGCACTGCCCCGGTGCAGACGGTATTTTTTGGCCGCCACACGTCAATTCAGATCTACCTGTCTCCGATGGGTGCTTATCAGCTGCTAGGCATTCCGGGCACCGAAACAGCGAGGATCGTGGCGTCTGCTGATGAACTGGTTCCGCAGTGGGCCCACGACTTGGCCGATAAAATGACAGACTTTACTAACTGGCCACAACGGTTCGCGGCGGTAGATCGTGAACTCGTCCGCCACGCTGGGATCGAGTTCGCTGCCGCCCCGTTGGTGACGTGGGCCTGGAATGAACTCCAGCTCTCTGGCGGGCAGGTTCGAGTGGGCGAACTTGCGCAACGCTCGGGCTGGAGCGTGCGCCATCTCGGTCAGTTATTCAAAGCAGTAACCGGTGTTTCTCTCAAGGAGGTAGCACGGTTGATCCGCTTCGAACACATTCACGCGGAGCTTGGCGCCTGGCAACTCAGTGACGTCGCACAGCGTCACGGACTATCGGATCAAAGTCATTTGTGCCGCGAGGTATTGCAATTTTCAGGGGAAACGCCACTGTCGTTGTCCACGTCTCGGCGCCCCACGGCCTTCACCGCCCTCGGGGTGCAACCCGGTGACTTCGGATATGCGCTTAGAAACCATAGGTGAGCAGCACGATCTCCGAATCCGGCAACCGTCGAGCGTCCATCAGGTGCGCGTCGGTTTCGGGAACGCCCTCAAGAATGCGGTGGTCTCCGGCTACGATCTTGGGACCGACCATCAAGTACAGGACGTCCACGAACCCCTGCGCCATGAGTTCCGTCCACAAGGTTCGGCTGCCGAAGACGAGCGCCTCACCCTCTTGCTGCCGCAGCTCAGCAACCCGCTGAGCGAGACCCGACCGAGGAACAATGGTCGTCTGCTCGCGATAAGGCTCGGTCTCTTCCGGAGTCAGCGAATCGGAAACAACCGTGATCGGAATGCCGTCCGCATATCGTCGGGCAATGAACCGGTCGTCTTCGCCTGCGTCGGGATTGTTGACCTGATGAGGCCAGTAACTGACCATGCCATGGAAGGTGGTGGCTCCGAACAGGAGCGAGCTGGCCGCGGCCATCCGCTCGGCGTTCTGGTTGCCGAAGGCCATGTCCATGGGCATGGCCATTACGTCTCCGCCGGGTCCTTCGGTGTACCCGTCCAAGCTGACGAGGCTGCTGACGACGATCTTTCCCATGACGATTCCTTGTGGTTCTTGTGGCTGAGGCGGAGGGCCCGGGCAATCCGGACTTGGCGAATACGTTCCGCGGTGATCAGCCGCTCACGGTGATCCATGAGGGCGAGGTCGGTGGTGACGGGTGACATCATGATGTTCTCCTCAGAACAATGGATGCCCGCTCACGCGAGCATCAGCAGGATTCCGGCCCCGAGGGTCAGATCCAGAGCAGCGCACCATTCGGCCAGGGACCGCGATACGACCGCGTGGCGCCGCCAATGGACCACATCCCAGATGGCGTGGCCGATCAGCCCGACACCCACGAGTACGCGACCGCCAACAGGGTCAAGCCACAGCGCAATCAATCCCACGGCAAGAAATCCGACGGCGGCAAACGGCTGCCAGCGGTAGGCCCCCGACCGTTTCCACAGGCCTCGGATCAACCCCGCAATGATGGAGCCAACAATCACCAAGGCGAACACCCCCATTTCGAGGGCCAAGTTGTCGGACAGCAATCGAAGAGCGACGACAACAACCACGAGAACTCCCAGGACCGACCAGGACCAACTGGGCTTGTCGAGGGCCGCGATGACCACATAGGCCGTGGTCGGGTCTGTCCGTTAAACGGTGTGTGGGGTCCGGCGGTTCTCATTAGTGAGTGGTTCTTTCGAACCGTCCGGCGAAGGTGATCGCGAACGCGTTCAGCGCGGGCTTCCACCTCATCATCCAGCGTGCCCTCCCGCCGCCGGTGGGGTCAAGCGAGCGTGTCACCAGGTACAAGCACT
>CAACWU010000055.1_pt1 | contig 9041 bp, 10 predicted proteins | sample 2275741 | NCBI WGS metagenome assembly CAACWU01 (sample SAMEA5312470, study PRJEB27640) | indoor metagenome | biome: indoor environment; feature: uncontrolled; material: tiles wood | place: Germany | collected 2014-07-07
CGGTTTCCGCCACCACGGTGAACGAGCGTGGCCCGCGTTCCACCGTCAGGACGTGGACGTCGGTCAGGTCGAAGAGCGCGCACGCGGGTGCGCAGATAGCATGAGACACGTCGAGGCCTTCAAGGATCAGGTTGCTTGGTCGCTACCCATCCTGGAGGCCTCGACCTCTACCCAGGCCTCACAACACGCGCTCCGGAACGTCCCCGCGCACCCCGCTACCCATGCTCATTTGTGAAGGGCCATGAAAGGCCTACAGCTGACGTCACAGATTCAGGTATCCCACTTCTATCCATTTCGGCAGCCCACAATCGTAAGCAAGCAAGTATCGAGTTCCTAGAGTGGATCTACCAGACAAATTTAAAGAACGAGCACTGTGGAATTGGCTCCACCGAGCATGAGGCACGGCAACGGGCAAGAGTTCGCGCCTTAGAAACGCTCATGTCGACACTTCTGAAAACAAATCTCCGGCCCCACCGGCCCGGTCAACACGGAAAAGTGAAAACGAAGGAACTAGAAAACGTTAATGGTCGCATAACGACCACAACTTATCACAGTAATACCACATATGAAACCGTATTAGCTGAGCTAGTGTTATCCATGCCACCTTTTTATCTAGCCGGAGTTGGCTGTGGTCCAAATTCGGAAGAACGAGCAGTCTCTAGTGTATTCACGAAATTAAACACATTCTTTGTACGTCGAACGTACATGGCGCCATGGATTAGCGCTGCATTGGAACCGCATAAAGACGGTCATCATCATGAAGAATCCGGATTCATTTCAGGGACTAAACTCGAATAACCTCAGATTCGAATATTGAACGACTTGCAGACCGTTAAAGTTGCCTCAGCGAGATTCTCGAACACAAAACTATTAGACGATTTGGGTCTCCTTAGCCCCGTAGACGCCGCTAGACTCGGCTTACGGACGCCAACGCACCTTTCGTTAGCTCATGGGAAAAATGAGGTCACTCTTTCACGCATATTCCACGAAAACTCTAAGTTGCACGCAACGAACCGGCAACTACCTCTCATAGACCGAGATAACATCAGCCAAAGCGTGCATAATACTCTGTCGTCGGCAACGCGGGATTATCGTTTTACACGAGTCCAAGTTGAGCTGACACTTCGTTCTCCGGAAAGACCCCAGACTGTCGAGCGAATACTATCCAAGCGGCGTTCGTCTGCACCATTCGCCAACGAACCACCGGACCTTCGAGACCTTGCATATATTCTTCTCGCAGCATACGGAGTCACCGGAAGGGTCAGACCAGGCGCCGCTAGACCCGAGAACCACGTGCCGCCTCGATTCATGGGCCTCCGCGCCACACCATCGGCTGGTGGGTTGAACTCAAATGATGTCTTCCTCTTGGTTGACGGGGTAATGGGAATCACACCTGGGCTGTACTACTTCAACCCAGACCTAAGGTGTCTACAGCTAGTCAACACACGGGCACGAATGTCAGACCTAGCCGACGCGACGGGCTACTCGAAGCGTATTCAATCGTCCTCCGCAGCGATAATTCTCGCGGGGGCGTTCAGCCGAATTCAATGGAAGTACTGGGAACGCGGATACCGAATGGCTCTTCTCGACTGCGGACATCTCGCTCAGAGTCTCGTGATAGCCGCGACCGAAATCAATATCGTTGCGCATCCAATTGGTGGGTTCATCGACGATCAGATAAATTCTCTTATCGGGTTCGACGGCATTAATGACTCCGTACTCCATCTATTGATTCTCGGAAAACGAAAGAAACAGCAATGAATTCTAATGAATTTCCTAAAATCAAGAATGACGTAATTATGAATGTCTTCAAAGGGTCGAAGGCGTTTCTCGAAACGCCAACCCTATTACACAGGGTTGAGGGAGATCATCTCGACATAGTCAAAGCGAAGTTGCTACCGAAGTTGGACGGGGCCACCCGAGTCGAACAGATGATTGAGGAACTCAGTGGACATATGGATTCAGAAACTGTACTGGCGATTCTTAATGAGCTCGACCGTTCCAATCTTCTCCAAGTAGAGGGGTGTGATTCAGAGCAGAATTCTAGAATGTCAGTGGGCATCTGTGGCGACGATGACTTAGGACAGCTTATGGCACCGCTACTTATGTCAAAAAAGACAATTCATCTTACGAAAGACCTAGATAAAGCGGACCTCAACCTACTTGCCACGCGGTCGTTACTGGATCCGTCCGCAGCCGCCGCGCAGAAGCAGTTGCTGAAATCACCAACTCCACACATCGTTTTCGGCTTAGACTTCGATGGTAACGGATTTGTCGGCCCCTATCGTGACAATGCCTTTCTTGGCGCCTGCTTAGTGTGTATACGAACCCGGCTGTTGACAAACGCTGCTGACAGTGAAACGCGGTCAGAGTATGCACAACTCATCGAAGAGGCTTACGCAAGACCATTGCTACATTCCCCCACAGAGGCACTCGCTGCGGCAATTACATCATGGGTATTTCAACGAATGAACGCTGTACTTCAACGGCGGTCCAAGGAGTCAACGGCTCTCACACTGATTGCTTGCGACACGCTCGAGGCCACTCATCATCCGCTGCTTCCTGTACCCACTTGTCCCCAATGTGAGGTATATCAATCTGAAACGAGCAAGGCTCAGTTCCTTGATCTCGACGGGGCGGTTGACGACAAAGTGGGAATAGTCCATTCTGTCGATGCCAGGCCCTCGCGGTCCGGGCCTACCATCCATTTAAGCGGTACCACATCAGCAGATCTACGTATAATCCGTCCTTCAATGAGAGCCGCTAATAATGGCGGAGCAGGATTCACTAAACGCGATGCACTAAATGCCGGTATCGGAGAATCGGTAGAGCGCTACTGCGCCGGCGTATACAAGTCAAATACTCTGATTCTCTCGACATGGAACGATTTAGATGCGGAAGCCGTACATCCAACACAATTCGCCAGGCTCAGCGAAGCCCAGCTCGCCGAATCCGGACGAGGATTTGAGGCCTTTACCGAGGATACGCCTATTCGCTGGACATCATCGATCCGGCTGCGCGACGGGGCCACCGTTTTTGTTCCCGCAAGCCAGGTGTACCTTCCCTATAGACGTGTGCGAGGCGAAACACCAATTGGACAATCCATTTCGACTGGACAAGCGGCCGGTCCGAGCAAGCCCGCAGCCATACTGGGTGGCCTCAGAGAAGTCATTGAACGCGATGCACTGGCTATTTCATGGATGCACCGGCTCCCTCCACGACAGCTAGACCCCAATGTCATGGAGGAGTCTCCCACTCTTCGGCGTCACCTAGATCAGCGATCCGATTGGGACGTGCGATTTTTCGATCTAAGTCTTGATGATGCCAGCAGCTCAGTGGTTGCAGTTATGGAACAGGGTAACGGCAAGGACCGAGTATTGACCTTTGGAAGTGCCTGCCGCGATCACCCGTCATCTGCACTCGAGAAGGCCTTCCTCGAAGCAGCGCAAGGAATTTCCTTTGTCAGGCGTCTACTTCAGAACTACGTGATGTGGAATCCCGGGGAAAGATTTGAAAATGTAACGGGATTCAATGAGCATGCCATTCTTTACTCCAAATTCCCTGAGCTGCGCTCCAAAGTCAACTACCTCCTGACTAGAAACGGAGTCCCAAGCACGCTCCGTCCATGTAGGCCTACTTCGTCGACCCATCAGCTGGATGACGGTGAACAGCTCGACTGCCTCATTGAGCATTTGTATCGCAGTGGGTACGAAACCTATGTCGTTGACTTGACCACACCTGACGCCGCCATGCTTGGTGTACATGTTGTCAAGGTTCTTGTTCCGGGGTACGTCCATGTTGCTGGCTCCCATACCGATCGCCTATTAGGGTCCCACCGTTTGACATCGGTTCCGAACGAACTCGGCTTTTCGTCTACACCAGACAATCCCTTTCCCCATCCACTTCCCTGAAAGGTCAAAATGTCATCGGACTTCAGCGTACGTAAAACAATGCGCGTGCTCACCAATGCAGATTTTCTTGGGGCTGGCGAGGTTTCACGTGCCACCCGTCAAAAGTTATCGAGTAGGATCTTTCCCGACCCAAGTATGATCATTAGTTCAACGTCAGCCACTAAGATAAACTGTGGCGTGCGAATATCTCACACCAGCATTCTCAAGGATTTAACTGAGAGCCGTGCAATAAGTCATAGATTCCACTTCATTGATCGCATGGAAACGAGGGAGCGATTCCACATTGCCACCCCAGCGCACCCTTCGGTCACAACTGAACTTTTAGTGATGTTCGAAGATGGCCAATCTCGCGATTATTTCAGCATTTCTACTTATGACAGTGACGGCATGATCGCAGCAACCGAAACACTAGTCTATAACAATGACGGAAAAATCGTATCCTACCCGTTCACGGACAACCTTGTCTCACCGTTCACGGTTAGTAACGCATACCTTGAGGAAGTTTTCACTCCTGATGGCACCAGAACGCTCAAGTTTGCCTTATCTTTCGAAGGTCTGCATCGCAATATGGACATCTCGTTATTATGGGAATCAATAGGAAGTATCGAGCGACACATCATAAGTTGCGGGCCGGATAATATGCATGCCGCAATTTACATGCCGCTCGAAGGCAATAATACGGTGTATCCATGTGACTGGGTTGCAATCGCAGTTGACGAAAATGAGAGGGTTTTGGCTCAGGCTCATTTTGCCCTGAATGCCATCCAAGATTCATAAAGGAACTCATATGGACATTCCCATAATATTCGTCTCCAAGGACACCTTCCGGGAACATGCAGCAGTAGGAATACATGTTAACTTCGGAAGCGCGGACGAGAATACTTCACAATGGGGACTAGCACACCTGCTCGAACATGTACTTGTTCGGACTCACTTCCCAAAGTTACTCCATCTGAAGGCTACAACCGGTCGGGAACGCACAAGCTTTCAGCTGATCGTAAAGAATAATCAAGTCAATCGCGTTATTGAACAACTCGCTACACTAATCTATCGACGTGTAGAAATCACCGCAAAAGTTCTTGGGGAGGAAAAGGGAATTGTGGCGCGCGAAATTGCTGAACGGCACCAAAATAAATCCTGGCGTGTACGTGAAGCAACATTCAGTGCCCTATGGGGAGGGACTCCCTATTCTCGCGATCCATTAGGAAGCGTAGTTGTTTGGGGAAGCATAGACACGTCGCCCCTCATGCGAATACTAGAGCAGCAGTACATTGTCGAGAATGCGATTTTGATAATAGCTGGACATCCGAGTCTGGAAGATCAACTGGTATCGACCAACCGACCTCTTCCTTTGTCTCGCGTTACACCTATGGCCATACTCCCGCAAAATCCAAGACGCCTTCGTCTCAACTGGGGGCGAGAGGAACTGGGGGAAGTCATTGCATGGAAGGATACCGAAGCGGGATCCCGAGTCCGTCTAGTAAACAAATTTGGCAAGGCAAGGTTTCAGCAATTGTCTCTCAGACAAGGCTGGCTCACCTGGGTATGGGTGCCGCCAGACGCAAATCCGCTTTCGACCATCGAAGATCAACTAACTGCTGTGCGTTCAGCTCTTGCAGGACCAGAGAATGAGCTTATGTGCGAGTACAAACTCGCCGAGATGAAACGGACTGACCAAGTCGAAGCGGCCGCCAAAGACGCCTTAGACTTTCTGTGGACTGACCTGCCCTTGACATCGCCGCATTCTCTGGCTGAAGACCTAGACCTCTGGTCGACTCTCGTCCACGAATCGAGGGCGTAGCGATGCAAGCAACGCGTTTCGCAGATCCCTCGAACAACGTATGGGTCCTGGCCGAGCACGGATCTGATGTTACATCAGTCATACTGGCAATCCCTACCACCCAATGGTCTCGGGAACACTATGCAGCATACGATCTAATAGCGGAGGCTTGGGCGTACCAAGTTCGTAAAAAGCTCTTCGAACTAAACCGTGTTCTTCCCGTTAATGCTTATAGCAGCCCTGACGTGGTAGGCGTCATCGTCGAAACGGGGCCCACCGATAGATGCTGGCTAATCGACACGCTTCAGCAGTTGTCATCCCCCAGTCTCTCCCGATTTGCGGTGCCAGATGAAACTAGACGCGCTGCGGTCAAACGACTATATCGATCCAGGTCAGAAATCTCATCTCTCACCAGCTGGTCTCAGGCAAGCCACAACTACTCTATATCCTTGGAGGAACGAGTCGACGCAATTTGGAAAAGTGACCTTTCCGACAGCCTGTCAGTTATTGATCAGCATAAAAAGATTCTTGTAGCTGTTGGTCAGAGCCTTGAGCCGCCCGAATGCGTTTATCCGATCGCCACTCTCAGCCATCGTAGAGCAGAGGATGCAATCGAGTCTCCATCGAAAGACGCGATCAGTTTCGTACATTCGCGTGCGGCCGAGCTTGCTCAAGTTGCCATTGTGACCCCGGGGGTCTTCATGAATTCAACTCGTAAAGCTGATCTCCACGTTTTCTGGACTTTGATGCGAGAAAGGGAAGGCGTGTTCTATCGTCTAACGCGATCTCGGGGCGGGCTGATATACTCAATCGCTGCTTTCAATCGTGAGTATCACGAAGGCGGATTTGGGCTCTGTGTTGTAAGTTGCGCCCCGTCCCAGGTAATGAAAGTAGTTCGCTGTGCGCGAGAGGCCGCGGGAAGTATAGCATCTGGGAATGTCCAGTCCGCAGTAATGGATAGCGCAATTGACTTCGTTGCGATGGCTCGATCGCTCGCCATGCGGAACCCATTAGCAGTTGCTAAGGCACTCCTCGCGTCGGAGTTGTCAATGGTGCCACTAGAAGATTATTCCTCCCAAATCCATTCTGTTACCCACAACTCGGTAGCAGCGACTGCGCAAAGGACTGTGCATAATCCCGGATGGCGGATTCGTGTGACTGTCCCCGGAGACCCTGAATAGACCACTAGGGGTATCGGTAGGGTTTCACGCTCAAGTGTTTTCTAGGCTAAGAGTGACTGAAGTAACCAGGCTTCAGCGACGAGAGAGGAACAAGAATATGTTCACGATCATCGAAGAGCAGGCCGTTGACTTGGAAGCAATCGCGGTTGAGGAAGGCACATGCTCGAGCTCGAGTTCGTCGAGCTCCCTGGATATCGCAGACGTGGAATTTGACGATTAATTCCAGCTGTGTCAATACTAAGGTGGCTGTATCGCCTTAGCGATACAGCCACCTTAGTCAGAAATACTAAATCCCTAGTGATGAAGCTCTTTCTATTACCTCTAGCCTGTTTCGCGCTCCGAGTTTCTGCAATAAATTCTTCATGTGATACTCGACCGTGTTCTCTGTGATGTGAAATATTTCCGCAATTTCTCGATTCATGAGCCCTTGCCTTAACCGCTCCAGGACATCAAACTCACGAGGAGTAAGTTCGGGCACGCCTGCTGACCGGCGAACAGCCTGCAGCCGCTGAAATACATTGCCGATAATGGTTAAATCATGCGTTTGTGCATGCATAAGAGCAGAAGCTATTCGTGAAAAGGTACTGCCAGCGTCAAGGTAGACTTGGCACCCTCGGCGCAACCAAACCTCACACCGCCGCCAGTCCTCCGGTTCGCCAAGGACTGCGAGTCGCACACTTGGATGTACAGCTCGAACCCCGCTTACCGTTCGCCCCATCTCTTGATCCCCCAGGCCAAGCCCGCAGATCATCCATTGAACTTGATGTTTCACAGCAAGGACACGTGCTGAGCCCTGCTCATCACAATAGTGGACATCTAGACACCCGGGTGGCTGGGTCGCTACGTCGATCATTAATCCGTCCCATGAGCCAACCACCAGCAACGACGTGAGACTGGGAGTTCTTGTCAACGGTTTCTCAGACAACGACGAAGTTGATGCCATTAGCCTCTTCCGTTCTTTAAATGGGGTGTCACATGTTGACCTAGAATCCATGCTGCCCCACCTCTTAGGCCAGGTCACACCCTTCCTACATACAAGTTATGTTGTATGAATAGCTCGGAAGTGTCAACACTCACCCAGGTTTGTTCGGCTGGGACTAGTTGTTGCGGGGCATGAGGTTCTTGGCACGGGTGCGTCGGTGAGATGAGGAACGGGCTCCTTGTCACAGGAGGGAAATTCCTACACCCTTCGCCTGTACGAGAGAGCCCGTTCATGACCCACATTAACGCACCCCTGGACCCGACCAGCCGTCTGCGCATGGTCCGCCGTCACCTCGAGGACGGGATCCCCAAGGCCCACGTGGCCGCCGAGTTCAGGGTCAGCCGAGCTACAGTGGCCACCTGGATGGCCCGCTACCTCGAGTTCGGCGAGGCGGGACTGGCCGATCACCCCTCGACGCCGCGGCGCAGCCCTCAGCGCACCCCTGCGGCGGTCGTCGAGTCGATCAAGTCCTTGCGCCGGGAACGGAAGTGGTCGGCAAAGGCCCATCCACCGCCACCTGCGCGGTCTCGGACACCGTCTGCACCTGCCCACCGTGGGACGGTGGTTGGCCCACCTGGGACTCTCCCGCCTGCGCGACCTCACCCCGGACGGGGACGGCCTGCGTCGCCCGCCTCGGCGGATCCGTGCAGCTTGGCCCGGAGACATGATCAACCTCGATGTGAAGAAGGTCGGGCACATCCCCGACGGTGGCGGGTGGCCGGCTCACGGCCATTGCAGCGCTGCAGCCAAGCAGTCCAAGCGTGGGCCCGGGGCGAAGGTCGGCTACACCTACCTGCACTGCGCCGCGGACGGCTTCTCGCGGCTGGCCTATACCGAGGCCCTCCCCGATGAGAAGGCAGTGGCCACGATCGGGTTCTTCTGCCGGGCCCGGGCGTTCTTCGCCGCCTACGGCATCACCCGGCTGCACCAGGTCGGTGCCAACTACAAGGCTCGGGATTTCACCCAGTGCGTGGAAGCCCTCGCCAGCCGGCACCAACGAATCCGCCCCTACTCGCCGCGCCACAACGGCAAAGTGGAGCGGTTCAATCGGCTGTTGGCCGACGAGGTCCTCTACGTCCGCCCCTACGCCAGCCAACAGGCCCGCCGGGAAGCGATCGAGATGTGGGTCAACGACTTCAAGTATCATCGGCCGCATACCGCCTGTGGTGATCAGCCCCCGGCCTCAC
>CAACWU010000003.1_pt1 | contig 8971 bp, 9 predicted proteins | sample 2275741 | NCBI WGS metagenome assembly CAACWU01 (sample SAMEA5312470, study PRJEB27640) | indoor metagenome | biome: indoor environment; feature: uncontrolled; material: tiles wood | place: Germany | collected 2014-07-07
GAGTACAGCGGACGAGGCAGTTTCACCGTAGAGATCCTCCCCTGTTTCGACTGGGCCAACACACAACCATGCCCTCTAAACTACCCGTATGGGCAGCCGCCGGTGGTCAAGCGAATCCCCAAACACACCCGTGTTCGCTCCGGCTGGCAGCGGAGAAAGTGACTGGTGATATGACGCGCGGCAACAGTACCCGCACCGGGTCCACGGTGCACCGGGCCACCGAGAGCCTGAGTGCGGCGGCGGAGCGAATCATCGAGAAGAAGCCCGCGTGGCGCGGTTGGATCCACGCCGGATTCGCCCCGGTAGCGCTGGCCCTCGGCCTGATCTCGGTGTTCCTGGCACCCACCACGGATTTGCGCATCGCGTGCGTGGTGTACTCGATCACCGCCGTGATGCTCTTTGGCACCTCTGCCGTGTACCACCGCTTCTACTGGGGCCCTCGCATGAACGCGGTGCTACGCCGGTTGGACCACTCCAACATCGCCCTGGTCATCGCGGGCACCTACACGCCCCTGGCCGTGGCGTTATTATCCCCGAGCGCGGCCCAGGTGTTGCTGATCATCATCTGGTCCCTGGGCGCGGCCCTCGTGATCTTCCGCGTCTTCTGGATGCACGCCCCGCGCTGGCTCTACACCCCGCTCTACATCATCATGGGTTGCCTGTCGCTGGTGTATCTCCCGGCATATTTTGCCGCGAACGTCCCGGCCACCCTCCTGGTGATCGCCGGCGGCGTCTTCTACATCGGTGGGGCCGTCTGCTACGCGCTCAAACGCCCGCACTTGCTGCCCACGGTCTTCAGTTTCCACGAGGTGTTCCACGCCTGCACGATCCTGGGCTTTGTCTGTCACTACATCGCGATCATGCTGGCCATGTTCATGGGCTAACGCGCCCTTCCTCATCAACACGCCCGACGACGCCGCTACGCCCGGTCCAGGAGCTCACCCACCTTCTCCGGCGAGCGCACCGGCAGTTCGCACTGACCGTTGCGACACAGCCACACCGCGAACTCATCGCTTGATGCTTCGGGTACACCGTAGGGTGCGTGGTCCTCACCCAGCACCAGGACATCCGTGACACGACGTTTTCCGGCGCTGGTCTGCACCTGCTCCCAATCCGCGTTGCTCGCGTGCACCACCTCGAGCAGCGCGGGCGGCTGGGCACGCAGCAACCACGCGTGCAGGGTGCCCCCGGCCGCGGTCGCCGCACGAGTGGCCAACCCCTGGGCCGGTTTCACCAGCAGATCCACCAGCTCGTCGCTCGAGCGCCCGGCGACTTTGGGCTGGCCGAGCAGCACGAGCCACCGGGCCAGACACGACTGGGCCGACGCCGCGACGTCGTCGAACGGGTCCGCCTGGCCCGTGGCACCCGCGGCGACCAGAACGGCATCCGGTTCCGCCGAATCCATGGGGGTGTCCCCGCGCATGAACTTCTCGACCGTCGCCCGCGCCAACTCCAAGCTGCGGGCGTACCACTGCTCGAGTCCAGTGGCCCGATAGAGGGCCAGAAACGCCAAGCCCGCCCGCACATAATCCTCGAGCTGTCCATCGTGTGGATCCACGGTTCCTTGGCGGGACGTGCGCGCCAAGGTCGTGGTCTCCGCGTTCCAGTGCCGCGTCCAGACGAACTCAGCGGCCCATTCGGCGGTCTCCAACCACTCGGGGCGATCCAGCAGCACGGCAGCCTCAGCGAGCGCTTCGATGGTCATGCCGTTCCACGCGGTCACCACCTTGTCATCGCGTTCCGGAGGTGTGCGCTGCTCGCGTTGCTCCCACAGCTCTTCTCGCACGTTCTGATCCAGGATTCCCGTGACGGACCCGGATTCGCCCCAGCCGGCCACGGCTGGCTGCGGTTCGCCGACGTCGCCGCGAGAGAACGTGTAAAACGCACCTTCGCGCTCCGCTCCAGGAGTGACGGGGTCGCTGTCCGCGTCCAAGGAGGCGGCGATCGCGCCCTGTTCCGTGATCATCTCGCGGGCCAGCCAGGTCACGATGCCCTCGGCCGCGTTCCGGTACCTCGCGGCTCGAACGGGATCGGTGCCGCGCTTTTCGAGGTACCTGGCGGTGTGGGCCAGTACTCGTAGCAACTGGGCGTTGTCGTAGAGCATCTTCTCGTAATGCGGGAGTGACCAGTCGGGGGTCACCGAGTAGCGGAAGAATCCCCCGCCCACGTGATCGTGGAGCGCTCCGGTGACCATGGCGTCCAGAGTGGCCGTGAGCAGTTCGGCCGCGCGAGCGGATAAGTCACCATCGCGGGATGCCAGCAGCACCAGCGCTTCGAGCATCGGGGACGGTGGGAATTTGGGGCCGTTGCCGAAACCTTCGTGCGTGGAATCGCGGGCCACCTCGAGGGCGTCCATCCATGGGCCAATCAGCTGCGATTCCTGGTGGGTGATGTCCCCTGAGGGATCCGGAGCATCGATCTGCACCGGCCCCGCCGTGTGCCGATCCGTTCCAAGCATGGAGGCGACCGCCTCCGGATGGCGTTGCAGCGCATCCGTGACCGATTGCGCGCCCTGAAGCACTTGCTCACGGCGTTCGGTCCACGCGTCATTCACCGCGTGGAGTACCTGTGTGAACGAGGGTCTGCCCTGCATGGGACGCGGCGGGTAATAGGTACCCGCATGAAAAGCCTGGCCTTCCGGCGTGAGGAACACGGTCATGGGCCAGCCACCCTGCTGAGTCAGCAGCTGGGTTGCGGACATGTACAGCGCATCGACATCGGGGCGTTGCTCGCGGTCCACCTTGATGGCCACAAAGTGCTCGTTGATGTACTCCCCCACGGCGGGGTCCTCGAAAGATTCATGCGCCATCACGTGACACCAGTGGCACGCGGCGTAGCCCACGGACAACAACACGGGCACGTCACGGGTGCGAGCCTCGGCGAAGGCAGCCGGCCCGAACTCCCACCAGTCCACGGGGTTCTGGGCGTGCTGCAGCAGATACGGGCTGGTGGAGTCGGCGAGCCTGTTGGTCATGACTCAACGATGTCACGAGCCCCTCACACGCATAAGGGGATCGGCCAGAAAAAAGGGGCCCGCCCGAGCCGAGAATCAAGTTCTCAGCATCGGAGCGGACCCCTTCTGGTCTGGTTCAGCGATCAGTCACGACGAGCGGAGCTTCCGCCGTTCTCCCCGCGGTCCGCATCCGGTGCCGTGCGAGGCTTGGGTGCGCGAGCGGCGGCGTCGGCGTCGGAATCTGCTGACGCAACCTGACCGTCGCGGCCGTGCGCGTACCCGCCCACGCCCTCTTCCGCGGCGCGCTGCTCGGCGTACTGGGCACGGTACCGCAACCGGCGATTGCGACGGTTGAAGTCAATGATCAGGAGAATCACCACGGCGACCAGGAAGAACGTCGCGATGAAGCCCGCGATCCCCGGCGAAACCTGGCTCGGTTCCAGACCGGGCTTGAGGTCACCCGCGGGATTTTCCGTGGCCGCTTGGAGCAGCACGGTGGTCAACATGTTCACGGCTGGTTACGCCTTTCGAGGGGAAGAAATCTGGGCGTCAGGATCGATACCGGCGAACAGGTCGGTCTCCGGAATGGAGGTCTCCACGCGCGAATCCGCCAGCGAGTAGTCCTCCCACGGCCAGACCTCGGCCTGCATGTCCGAGGACACGGCGAAGAACGGGCCGTCCGGGTCCACCTGCGTGCGGTGACAGCGCAGGGCTGTGTCACGAGCGGAGAAGGTGTCCGGGCACTCGATCTTGGTGGTGGTTTCGTGGCGAGGCACCGGCGGACGGTGACCCTCGGGATCGGTCTCCTGCAATGCGGCGATGCGCTCGGCGTACGGGGACTGGAATCCGCGCTCCTCCAGCGCTTCGTGCAGCGCGATGAAGCGCTCCACGTTGAAGGCGCGGTCGTAGTAGACCTTGAGCGGGGTCCAGGGTTCGCCGGTGCCCGGGTAGGCGTCGGGATCGCCGGCCTTGCGGTAGGCCTCCATGGACACGTTGTGCGTCTGGATGTGGTCCGGGTGCGGGTAGCCGCCATTCTCGTCATACGTGAGGATCACGTGCGGACGGAATTCGCGCACCAGCTGGACGAGCGGTGCCGCGGCGCGTTCGAGCGGCTGCAGGGCGAAGCAGCCCTCGGGCAGCGGAGGTAGCGGATCGCCCTCGGGCAGCCCGGAATCCGCGAACCCGATCCAGCGGTGCTCGATGTTCAGGGCCTCGGCCGCCTGAGCCATTTCCTCGCGGCGCAGACCCGGCAGGTCACGCTCGGCCCAGGGAACGCCCTCCATCTGCGCGTTCAGGATGGAGCCCTGCTCGCCACCGGTGCACGTAGCCACCATGACGCGAGCACCCAGGCCCACGTAATGAGCCATGGTTGCCGCGCCCTTGCTGGACTCGTCATCCGGATGGGCGTGGATGGCCAAGAGCCGGAGTTTCGAATAATCCGTCACGGAACGGGAGCCTCCCGGGTGGGGTTCGGACAAAACACAATCCCCGGTATCTTACGCCCGTGCACCGGATAATGCTGTCGGCTCCGTCACCCGCACCACGCATTCTCAGGGGATCCCAACCCGTACTGGATACAGTGGTGTCATGAGTTCTTCCACCCCCGCGTCAGGATCCGCCTCGGGCGATGTCCTGGCGCAGCGTTATGGCTCCGGGCACCGGACGTTGTCTCCGCGCGGCCGCCGCGGCCCCTCCTTCCGGGGGTGGGTGGTCATTGCCGCAATCGCCACGTTGTTGTCTGCGCTGTTCGTGGTGTGGATCGTGCAGGGGCAATCCAGTGCACCGGTCGCCAAGGACGTCAGCTTCCAGGTGCAGGATGCCGGCAACACCTACGCGGACTTCGATCTCACCAAGGACCCGGACCAAACGGTCACGTGTGCGGTGCGCGCGCTCAACGAGCAGTACGCGATTGTCGGATGGAACGAAGTCACCATTGGTGAGGTGGCACCCAAAGAACTCAACGGCCGCACCAGCACTCACCGAGTGCCCGTGCGCACCACCAACGAGGCCAACTCGGTAGGCGTGGATTCCTGCTGGAAGGTCGACTGACACCCCTCCAGACGGGCGTCGCGGCTGAGTCGCTTTGAGACCAGCCCGTGGCCTCACTTACACTGGTGTACTAGAAACTTTGTACGATCCCCGACCCGGATGGGCAGCGAGCCACCACGGCTCACCACCGGGGCGGGGTTTTTCACACGTGCTCACCACCCCGGTGGGCACCCGAGAACGGAGATAGCGTGTCTACTAACGAGGGCGCCTGGCTGACCCAGGAAGCATACGATCGACTCAAGAAAGAGCTCGACCACCTTTCCGGGCCGTACCGCCAGGAAATCGTTGATCGTATCGAACAGGCCCGCTCCGAGGGTGACCTCAAGGAGAACGGCGGTTACCACGCTGCCCGCGAAGAGCAGGGCAAGAACGAAGGTCGCATCAATCAGCTGACCCAGCTGCTCGAAAACGCCCAGGTGGGCGAGGCTCCCGCCGACGACGGCGTGATCGAAGCCGGCATGGTCGTCACCGCGGACATCGCCGGTGACGAGATGACCTTCCTGATGGGTTCCCGCGAGGTCGCTGAGGACCTCACCGGCGGCGAGGACATCGAGGTGTTCTCCGAGCGCTCCCCCATGGGCGCCGCCATCAGGGGCCACAAGGTGGGCGACGAGCTGACCTACAAGGCTCCCAACGGCAAGAACATCAAGGTCAAGATCCTGGACGCCAAGCCGTTCCACAACTGATCGTCACGTCATCTGACGCAATGTTCCGGGGCCGTTCTCAATGACTGAGGGCGGCCCCGGGTCGTTCCCCCCGCATTTCCTACTCGAGGAGTATTCGTGGTTACCCATTGGAACCGCTCGCCCACCAAATGGACCGTCCCGCTGATCGCGTTGACCGCGCTGTTGGCCATCTCCGCGATCGTCGTGCACTTCCTGGGTCAGTCCAACCCCGAGCTCAACACGACCGGCGGCCTGCGCAACATCCTGTGGTTCTCCACGTTCGTTGCCGCGTTCATCACGTACTTCACCGCCCGGGGCCGACGTCGCCGCTGACGCACGGTTCGCTAGTGCACCACCACGGGCCGGAAACCCTGGGCCTCCAGGGCATCGATGACCTTGTCGCAGTGCGCGTGCCCCTTGGTCTCCATGTCGATGGTGATGGACACATCACCCATCGACAGTGAACCGCCGATGCGCGTGTGATCCACGCCGGTCACGTTGGCGTCCATGTCCGCGATGATGCGCGAGATCAAGGCCAGCTCGCCGGGGCGGTCGGTCAGCATCATCTTGATGGTCATGTACCGCCCCGCCGCGGAGAGACCGCGTTGGATCACTTTGAGCATGAGCATGGGGTCGATGTTGCCCCCGGACAGCAACACCACCGTGTTGCCCAGATCCCCGTAGGACTCCTTGAGCTTGCCCTCCAGGATGGCCGCCACGCCCACGGCACCGGCGGGTTCCACGACCATCTTGTTGCGTTCCAGCATGAAGATGAGCGCCTGCGCCAAGGAATCCTCGCTGACCGTGGTGACGTCGTCCGCGAGTTCTTTGATGATTTGGAACGGCAATTGTCCTGGGCGGCCCACGGCAATGCCGTCCGCAATGGTCGAGACCTTGTTGAGGGTCACGAGCGCGTCACCGGCCAACGAGGGCGGGTACGCCGCGGCGTTCTCCGCCTGCACGCCGATCAGGCGAATGTCCCGGCCCAGTTCCTCCGCCTTGGCCTTCACCGCCACGGACAGACCGGCCAACAAGCCACCGCCACCCACGCCGGCAATGATGGTGTCCACGTCCGGTACCTGATCCACGATCTCCAGCCCGAGTGTGCCCTGACCGGCAATGATGGCCGGGTGGTCGAAGGGGTGCACGAACACGGCACCGGTTTCCTCCGCGTACCGCTGCGCCTCGGCCAGCGCCTGGTCCACGGTGGTGCCGAACAACACGACCTCTGCCCCGTGGTCGCGAGTCGCGGCGACCTTGGGCAGCGCCGCCCCCAACGGCATGTAGATGCGCGCCTTGATACCCAGTTTGTTGGCCGCAAGCGCCACGCCCTGCGCGTGATTACCCGCCGACGCCGCCACGACACCGCTGGCCTTCTCCTTCTCCGAGAGCTCCGCCATACGAATGTAGGCACCGCGGATCTTGAACGAGCCTGCGCGCTGCAGGTTCTCGCACTTGATGTGAACCTCGGAACCGAGCAGACGGGACAGCGCCCGGGAGTGGGCCACGGGCGTTCGCTCAATCACGTCTTCCAACATGTGCGAGGCGTGTTCGATGTCCGCCGCAGTCACCGGCATTTCGTTGAGGCCCACTTCAAACTTCTTTCACTCTGCAACGTGCGCCGCCCGTGGGCGGTCACCGTGTCGGTCGGTCAGCCACGGTCTTGCACTGCCGTACGAAAACGCGGCGCCCTCGTTCAAGGGCGCCGCGTTCCATGGTATTACGCGATCAGACGCTGGTTCATTGTGCGACTACGCGCGGTTGGTGCTGTCCTGCTCAATGCTGGCGTCGTGTTCGGTGTCCTTCTTGTGCTTTTCTTCGCGCTTCTTCTCTTCCAGCTCGCGATCCTTGTGCCGCTTGAGACGGAAGCGCTGTAGCTGCTCCATGACCTGCTCACGGGTCAGATCCTGCTTCTTGGCTTCCTTCTTGATCTCCCAGGGATACAGGAACGGTGACCACGCGATCTGGTCGTCCTGCTCCCAGGAGCGCGACGAAAGGTAGCGGACGATCGTGTTCAGAATGGCCAGCAGCGGCACGGCGAACAGCGCGCCCACAATGCCGTACAGCACGGCACCGGCAGCCACGGCCAGGAACACAGCGACCGGGTGCAGGGACACGGCCTTGCCCATGACCAGCGGTTGCAGCACGTTGGACTCGAGCTGCTGGACCAACAGCACCACGCCCAACATGGCCAAGGCGATACCGGGTCCGTTGGCCACCAGGGCGACCAACACGGCAATGATGCCGGTGGCCACCGCACCGACGATCGGGATGAAGGAGGCCAGGAAGACCAACACACCGATCGGCAGCGCGAGCGGCACGCCCAGGAGGAAGGCACCCAGGCCGATGCCCACGGCGTCGACGAATGCGACGAACACCTGAATCCGCACGTACTGGGCGAGCGAGAGCCAACCCTTGCGACCGGCGCCATTAACGGCGGTGCGCGCACGGTGCGGGAACAACTTGACCAGGAACAGCCAGATCGATTCACCCTGCATCAGGAAGAACAGCAGCACGAACAGCATGATGATGATGCCGGTCAGAATGTTGCCCGCGGTGGAGCCGAAGGTCACAGCACCGGAGAGAATCGCTTGGGAGTTCTCCTGCAGGGTATTGCCGAGCTCGCCGATCCACTGGTTGATGTTTTCGGTCGAGACGTTGAGGGGGCTGTCCTCGAGCATGCCGGTGAGTTTCTGGAAACCACCCACCGCGCTGCTCGAAAGCTGAGCGAAGCCGGAGATCATCTGCTGGCCGGCCAAGGTCAACAACCCCAGCACCAGAACGATGAGACCGATCTCCACGATGGCCGCAGCCAGGCCCCCGGGCACGCGCTTGGAACGCAGCCACTTGACGGCCGGGGTCAGCAGGCCTGCCAACAGCGCAGCGATGGCGACCGGGATGAGCACTGTGGAAACCTTGGACAGCAACCAGCCCACCAGGCCGATCGCGGCCACCACCAGGATGACGCGCCAGGACCATGCTGCCGCAATGCGCACCGGGGCGGACACCATTTCGCGACCGTGACGATCAGGGTTCGAGACCGGCCCGGAATCGTGTTCGGGGCGGTCCGGCTGAGAATGCGTCTGCGATATCGACACGGTTGAAGACATGCGTACATCATGGCACGCCCGCCCGGAAATTCTTATTTCACAGGTCACTGTCCAAACGGTGCAAAAATAGGGGGTATGTCCGCTACTTTGCTCCGTGTCCTGGCCCAGCGCCGCCCAGCAAGTGTTTTGACACAGGAGGCTCCGAAACGCCCCGAGTTGGAAACCGTCCTCCGCGCCGTGGCGGGTGCTCGTTT
>CAACWU010000081.1_pt1 | contig 8949 bp, 4 predicted proteins | sample 2275741 | NCBI WGS metagenome assembly CAACWU01 (sample SAMEA5312470, study PRJEB27640) | indoor metagenome | biome: indoor environment; feature: uncontrolled; material: tiles wood | place: Germany | collected 2014-07-07
GATTTCCGACTCATCATCAGCGCGCTCATGGGCGTGGACCGTGAGCTCTTCGAACGAGTGGGCGGATTCGACGAAACACTGACCGGCTACGGGGGAGAGGACTGGGACCTCGCCTACCGGTGCTGGCAAGCGGGCGCGCGCTTCGCTCACGTTGCGGGGGCAGTCGCGTGGCACGATGGCCCTGACTTGGGTGAGCGGCCTGACACCCGGGATATCAAGGACGCCGAGACCATGGCACTGGCTCAGCGCATCCCGCTTGCGTCCACCCGCGGGCGGGGTCTGGTCGTCGGGCAATCGGCCGTGGTGGTTCGGGTGCGCGGTCACGAGAATGACGGTGAGGCGTTCCTGACGGCGATCCAGTTGCTCCGGGACACGGACGCCGGCGTCTGGTTCGTGGACCGCGACTCGGTACCGGTTGTCCTTGCACAGGATCCCAGGATCAGGGTGGGTGAGCCGAGATCGAAGATCGTTGATCGATCCCGCTACGTGGTGGATGTCCTGGCCCCGCTCACCCTGGACGAAGCGCTGGGTGCGTTGTGTGAACGCGGTGAACAAAGCGCCCCCGGGCTACTGGAGCTGCGGGAGACACGTAGGGTGAACCGTGGGGAATCGGACGCATCAGACGCGTGCCACGCGGCTCGTCCGGCAGACACGCACCAACGCATCGAAGGACGGGTGGCACATGGCTGAGGCATTGGGATTCGATCCGCACGACCCCGGTCGCCGAGCGCACTACGGTGAGTTCTACGGGCTCACCGAACTACCGGATGCCCCGATCTTCATGGTGCACGGCAATTGCCAGGCCGAGTCACTGCGCGTGCTCCTGCACGGGGCGGGGGAGGGTCGCTGGCACGGTGTGCGGGTTCCACCGGTTCACGAGTTGCTGGCCGAAGACCTACCGCATCTCACGCGATTACTGAACCGTTGCAGCTTTGTGGCGACCCAACCCGTCGCTTCCGGGTATCGCGGATTGCCCCTGGGATCGGATGAAATTCTCGCTCTGACCCCTGCGGATGCTAGCGCCGTGAAGTACCCCGTGATGCGGTGGACTGCGCTCATGCCCACGCTGGCGATCGTGCGGGCAGCCGGCGTCACGGACCCGCCCATCGCGCCCTACCACGACCTCCGAGTGCTGGTCGCAGCCGCTCAAGGACAGAAATCCGTGCGCCTGGAGCCTGTGTCCCCGGAGGCTGTTCGCGCTTCCCGGGACGAATCACTGCGCCAGTTGCGAACCCGGCAGGAGGCACACGGGACGGTGGACGCGGCGTCGTTGTTCGAAGCCGCTGGCCCCAACGCCGCGTACGTGATCAACCACCCGAGCAATCAGGTGCTGATGGGTGTGGCCCGGGCGATTCTCGACGACCTGGGCCGAGCGGGCGAGGTCAAGGACCCGGGGCGCGTATTGCTCGGCGGCATCCGCGCACCGATTTACGAGTCCACACTGGATGCGCTGGGGTATCGCCCCGAGGAGCTCGAGGGCGGTTCGCGCGAGCACTGGATCATCGGCGGCGAAAAGGTTTCAGAGGCCGACGTCGCCGCGGAGCACCTCGGCTGGTACGCGCGCTTCCCGCAGGTGGTTGCCGCTGGCATGAAACGCCACGAGCGGCTCATCCGCACCATGCAGCTGGTCGACTAGCGCGGAGGACATCCCCACATGATGAGCGAGAGCGGTACTGAACCGGGCGCAGCAATACCCAGAAGTCCCGAAACTGCCGAGACCACCGAGACGCCGGATCTCCGAGACCGGGCCGCCGCATCCATCCGTGATCTGCTGCGCCAACGCAACGGCAAAACGATCTGCCCTTCCGAGACCGCACGTGCGATCGGCGGGGACGACTGGCGGGACCTGATGCCGTTGGTGCGCGACGTTGCCGCGGGGCTCGTGGACCAGGGGCAGGTGATCGTGCAGCAAAAGGGCGAAGCGGTAGACATCGCTGCTGCTCGCGGCCCCATTCGCTTGGCGCCGGGTCCCACGCTGAACGGGACCACGTCGAACGACTGACCACAATGTGACACAAACGCCACGCATAGCCTGCGTTCTCGTGGGAATGTTGTAGCCGTCTGAGTAATGACTGAAGCCCCGAGCGATCGAATCGCTCGGGGCTTCAGTCATTGTCGCCGGTTCATGGTCTACCGGTGGAAGCGGCTATCGCATCAGTGCCGGGGACCGACCTGACCGTTGGGCACCAGCTTGCGACCCGCGGCGCGGGAGGCCTTGGTGACGAACCGTTCCAGGGGGCCTGAACCCAACGCGTGCTGCCATGCCGTGGCCACCAGCGCGGCCACCGCGATCTGGACGATCAACCAGAACATCGGGGTTTCGCTGATGGGTACGAAGGCCAGAAACACCAGGTGCGCACTGTAGATGGTCAGGGTCATGGATCCCATGGCACCCAGGGGAGCCAAGAAACGACCGATCCACCGGCAGATCAACAGGAAGATTCCCAAGGCCACCATGGCCAATCCCGCGCTCACCGCGATGGCGAAGGGCGTGTTGGTGTGCGGACCGGAGATCAGCAACCAGCTCATCGTAGTGGTCGGAAGCTCGGGGTCTGGACCGTAATTCTGAATGGTCATGACCTCCTTGTTGGTCAGCCACGGGGTGGCCGCGACCAATGCTTCGCGTACATCGAAGCGAAGCAGCATCAACATGGACAGGCCCTTCGCCACGGCCGCGATCACCGCTCCGAAGATCACCATCAGAATCTGGGTCCGATCACGGGTCAGGGGCAACCGCCCCAGCGCCATGCCCAGGCAGATGAATGCCATCCACGGCAATGCGGGATAAGTTCCGGTGAGGAATAGCTCGGCCAGGACCGTCCCGGGCTCCGACACCAAGTCCACGAGGTTGGCGTTGTCGTGCACGTGTCCGGGCAGGACCGTCAGGGAGAACTGCATGAGCATCGGGGCGAAGATCATGAAGAGCGCGGCGCTCGTCAGTAGCCAGCGCACGGACATGATGGTGAAGGGAATGGCCAGCAGGAACATCAGGCCGTAGTAGATCAGGATGTTGTACGCCGGAAAGTCCAAGGTGTTGAGGAGTAACCCGAGGGCGAACAACATCAGTGCGCGCACAGCGATGCCCACGCGAGCGCGACGCGCGTCGATGCCCTTACGTGGGTTCCTGCCACCCGTGAGGAATGCCAGGCTCACGCCCGCCAAGACGGCGAACAAGGCGGCGGAATGGCCGCCGAACAGCACCCACGTCAACGAAGGCTGATCGGTGGTGCCCACGGAGGCGGGCAAGGTGTGGACCGCGATCATGCCGAGAAGCGCAAAGCCTCGAGCGACGTCGACCCCCATGATGCGTCGCTTGGTGCGTCGCCCGTCCGCGCTGGCCACGTTGCGTGTCGCCGCGGCTTGCCGAGGCGAGGGTGCGGTGGCGCGCGGCGGGGCAGTGACCACCGGAGCATTTTCGCGCCAGTGCTGGGCCTCGGTCGTGGACGTGCGGCCGTTGTCGGAGCCACCGGTCCACACCTCCCGCTGCGGGCGCTGTCCGGGGCGGGGCCGCTCGCCGGGAGCCAGGTACCCTTCGGGTATTTCCTCCACTGCTTGTTCGTTCATCGGGTGGCCTCCTCGGGGGCAGCCGCCGAGACGGCCTGTGGTGTCGTGATGGGTGCAGTGGACAGGATGGGAAGATCATGTCCCGCAACCGGCGGTCCGGGAACAACCTGGGCACTGATGGCCTGGTCCCCGGGTTCGAGATGTCGGATGGGGTTTCCGCCCCAGTTGCCGTCGGCGGGTACGGTTTCCTGGCGCATGACCAGCGAACCGGGACCAACCGTGGAGCGTTCCTCGATCGTGGCACCCGGCAGCACAAAGCTGTTGGGGCCCAACGTGGAACCGCGGCGCATTGAGACCGGCTCCAAGCGCATGATGCGGTCGTGGAACAAGTGGGTCTGCAACACGGTGCCGCGGTTGACGGACACACCCTCTTCCAGGGTGACCAGGTCGAACTCGGGCAGCCACCAGGTCTCGCACCAGACGCCGCGTTCCACACGAGCACCCATGAGGCGGGTCCAGGCATTGAACAACGGGGAGCCCACGCTGAGGCGGATCAGGGACGGCACGGCCAGGGACTCGGAGAACACGTCCGCCAACTCGTTACGCCACACGAACGAGCTGAACAGCGGGCGCTCGCCGGTGCGGAAGCGACCCATGAGGGCCCACTTGACGATCACGGGGACCAAGCACGCCAACGTGCTGGCGGCCAACAGGACCGCGCCGGACCACAGTGCGGTGTAGAGCAGACCCTGCATGCCCATGCCGTGGGCCATGTAGATGCTGGTCAGCGCGTACACGATCATCAGGTCGATCCACGCGGACACCATGGCCGGGACCATGCGGAACGCCTCCACGAATCCACGTGCCGCCTGAAGACGGCGGGGCGGACGGAAGGTTGCCGACTCGTCGGCTTCCGTGTGGGCGCGGGCAATGGGTTGAGCACGGCGGCCAAGCCACGACGAACCCACGGGGGCCTTGTGGGGAGCGGAACTCAACACAGCCACCAAGGCGTCTGCGGGAAGGTCACGGTCCGGTCCCACGATCGCTGAGTTACCCACGAACGTGCGTTCCCCGATCACGGAAGTACCCAGGTGCACCCAGCCGAATCCTGCCCGGTGCGAGGCAACGAGCGAGTGGTCGGCCAGGAAGGAACCGTCCTTGAGGGACGTGAGGTGCGGAATGGTCTCTGCTGTGGAGATTTCGACCGAGCGTCCCACGCGTGCGCCCAGCAAGCGCAGGAACAAGGGGGTGATGCAGGACGCGTAAATCGGGTAGGTCGAGATCAGCGTGCGCTGCATGAGGGTTTCGGTGAGCCAGGTGGCCCAGCCCACGGGACCGTTCTGTGGGAAGTAACCGGGGGTGATCATGCCCGCGACCAGGCGCACGCAACCCACCACGAGCAACAGCCACACTGCAGCGGTGATAATGACGAAGACCGGCACCCACAGCGCGAGGACCGGGAAAACCAGTTCATAGAACTCGATTCCGATCACCTGCGGCAGGATCAGGAGTGCGCCCGGGATGATTGCCAAGAACGGCAACAGGCCAATGATGGCCGCGCCCCCGGAGTAGGCCAGGTGAGACTTGACCCTGCCCCAGGTGGGAAGGCCAGATACGGCCTCCGGAGCGACGTCGGGCCAGGTCTGCGAGGCGGCACCGCGATGGTACATGGGGGAGCCGCCCCACAGTTCGTCGTTCGGAACCGTGCCGGTCACGTGCGAGCCCGGCAGTACCTCTGCTCCTTCGCCCACACGGGATCCGGGGTCCACGACCGTGCGGGTACCCACTCGCGAATTCGCGCCGATCTCAATGGCGCCGACATGCAAGGTGTCGCCGTCGAGCCAATAGCCGGCCAGGTCCGCCTCGAATTCCACGGTGGCGTTGTCTCCGATGGAGACAAGACCGGTGACGGGCGGCATGTGGTGCAGGTGTGCACCGCGGCCCACCTTGTTGCCGAAGAGACGGTGGAGAGTCCGGGCCATGGGCGTGCCCAGAAGAACCTCGTACTTGTTGAACACCACGAGACGTTCGGCGGCCCAGACCCGCAAATGAGTCCACTTACCACGCGGATAATGACCGGGTTTGAGCCCTGCAGTCAGCAGTCTCACGGCGGCGGAGCCCAGCAACACGCGACCTGGCAGGGAGAACATCACGAGCCAGCCAATGACCAGCGGCAGCAACGGAGGAGTGGGTACCCAACCGGCACCGACAACCACCGCGAGGATCCACACGACGATGAGTGAACCCACCACGTAGCGCAAACCATTGACGATGTTCAGACCCACGAGGAAACCGCCCTGGACCCAGCCGGTCCAAGAGGGCAATGGTGCGGGTTCACGCTTGGAGTCCTGGGATGCTTCCAGGGTGTCCAGATAGTCCGCCATCCCCCGCAGCGTGGGGTCGGCGTAGATGCGGGCAATTTCGGTGTCCGGGTGGCTCTGTCGCAGAGCCGATACCAGCCGGGCCACGCCTACCGAACTACCACCCATGGCAAAGAAATCACTGTCCGCGGTGAAGGGGAGGGGGCCGAGTTGATCGGCCCATAGTTCCGCGAGCCATGCGAGATCGGGATCGAGCGAGGGCCTGTCATCGTGACCCTCGGTGGGCATCGGCCACGGCAGGGCCTTGCGGTCCACCTTGCCCGACGTCTTCAGGGGCAGCTCGTCCATGAGGCACAATGCCGGAACCATTTGGTCCGGCAGACGTTCTGAGAGCCACGCCCGCACGGCCACGAGGTCCACTGATCCCTCGAAATCGGGGACCAAATAGCCGGCAATGATGTTGTCGCCGCCGGGTGTGGGGTGGACCGCGCAGGCACCGACCCGGACGCCGGGGACAGAGCTCATGTAGTCGTCGATCTCACCCAATTCCATACGGCGGCCGGAGATCTTCACCTGATCATCGACTCGGCCCGCGAAGACGAGGCCTTCTTTGTCCGCTTTGACCATGTCACCAGTGCGATAGGCGCGTTCCCAGCCCAATGAGGGCAACGGCGCGTACTTCTCCGCATCCTTGGCGGGGTCCAGGTAGCGGCCCAGGCCGACGCCGCCGATGATCAGTTCGCCGGTCTCGCCCCAGGCCACGGGCTGGCCTTCGGTATCAACCACGGCCAACTGCCAGCCGGGCACGGGCAGCCCGATGCGAATTGGTGCGTCACCGGTCAGGATGGCACCCGAACCGATCACGGTGGCCTCGGTCGGGCCGTAGGTGTTCCAGACTTCACGTCCCGGGCGGACCAAGCGCTGAGTGAGTTCCAGCGGACATGCTTCACCGCCGAAGATCAACAGACGTACGGTGTCCAGGGCCTCACTCGGCCACAGTGATGCCAGGGTGGGCACCGTGGAGACCGCAGTGATGCGGTGGTTGATGATCCAGCGGCCAAGATCGGGACCGGACCGAACGACGTCGCGCGGGGCCGGTACCAGCGTGGCGCCGTAACGCCAGGCCAGCCACATTTCCTCGCAGGATGCGTCGAAAGCCACGGACAGGCCCGCCATGACACGGTCGCCCGGGCCCATGGGTCGCTTCTGCAGGTAAATTTTCGCTTCAGCGTCCACAAGGGCCGCGGCGGAGCGGTGGGTGATCGCTACGCCCTTGGGCTTACCGGTGGAGCCGGAGGTGAAGATGATCCAGGCGTCGTCCTGGGTGCGAGGCTGCTCGGTATCACCCGTGGTTTCGATGCTCTCCATGCGGGTGAGTTCCAGGTTGCGACCGAAGATCGCGGCCACGCCGGCTTCTTCCCAGACGGTGTTGGCGCGCTCGTCCGGGTCGTCCCAATCGACCGGGACGTAAGCGGCCCCCGCGAACAGCGTGGCAAGGATGGCGACATAGAGGTCTGCGCCACCAGAAGGGACACGAATGCCCACGCGGTCGCCGCGTCCCACGCCGATATCCCACAGGCGCTGGACGTGCGTTTCGATGCGGGCTTCCAGCTCGCCGTAGGGCACGCGCTCGTGCTCGTCTTCGAGAGCAATGGCATCCGGGTATTGGGCAACGGTGTCCAGCACGATGTCCACGAGTGTGCGTGGTTCCGGCGGTGTCTCGACAGGGTAAACAGCCCGGTCAGACGCTATTTCTACTATTTTTTCAGGTGTTTGTGACGAATCTTTTTTTAGAAGACGGTCCATCGAAAAGCTCCCCCATTTGCGAACCATGTAACGCAGGGGGCGCAAAACTGCGCACTGGAAAAGGCGGCAGTCTGGTGTCATGAAATTGCCCGATCAGGTCCCCCGACCGTACGGGCAGCGCGTCATGCTGTCGCGCGAATTAGTGGATCTCCAGCGTCCCCCTGCTGGTTCATTTGTGTCTTAAACGTAACGGCCCTAATCGATGATTTGCAATCGGAATACCTAACGATTTGATTAAGGCCGGAGTGACAGTTGGGGAGTATTTCTGTCTCCGCTAGTCAGGCGGGAAATGACTAACGAGTAGACATGCCGATGAGCGAGTATGAGCCTGCTCACTACGTAACGGACCCGGCCCGGACGGTTACGCGGTGGTCACGAAGTGCCCCGAATGTCTGGCCATCAGGGACCGCGTTGTCCCCAACGTTGTGTGAAGTTCATCTGGGCGATGCACTCGATTCCTAGACTGCAGCAGATTGTCTACGCGTGGATGAGTGAGGGATTGCTGCATGGGCTCAAGGAGTCATCGACCATCCGAGGATGCCGCCATGTCCTTGAAGGAAGGGCGAGCGCTAGGTGAGGACGGGGAATCGGGCGAGCTTGCTGGCGGCGTCGAAAATCCTGGCTCAGGAGACGGCGTCGAAGCGCATGACTTGTCGACGAGTGAAGTACTTCGTGCCGACGAGGAAGACCCCTCGGAACTGCAACCACCCGATGAAACACCAGCGCCCGTCAACGCACCCGTCAATTCAGTGCACGTGCCACGGTTCCTGGCCATCACGGTGGGGATTGCCGGGCTGCTGATCTTGTTGGCCGGGCTGCAGGGTGCGCAGGACATCGTTGCACCGATCTTCCTGGGGCTGAATCTCCTGATAGTGGTGTACCCGCTGCAGCGATGGCTCTCGGCGAGGATGCCGCGCATCGCTGCGGCCGCAATGGCCCTCATGGTGGTGCTCGGGTTGCTCACCCTATTCACGGCGATGGGTGCGTGGTCCGTTGCTGAACTGGTCAACGAGCTGCCGCACTATCAGGACGAATTTGCCCGATTGATCGATGAGTCCATCGGTGCTTTGGCCTCCCTGGGCATTTCTACGGAGATGGTGGAATCCAGCCTTCAGGGTGTGACCGCCGGGAACATCATGAGTCTGATAACCCCGATTCTCAGTAACGTCTCCGCCATCATGGGGCTGCTGGCCACGCTGGTCATGGGCGTGTTCTTCTTGAGCATGGATTCCGCGACCACGGGGCGCCGGCTGACCCGGTTGGCCGAGGATCGACCGCACGTTGCCGGCGCCATGGTTGACTTCGCTCAAGGGGTGCG
>CAACWU010000100.1_pt1 | contig 8928 bp, 5 predicted proteins | sample 2275741 | NCBI WGS metagenome assembly CAACWU01 (sample SAMEA5312470, study PRJEB27640) | indoor metagenome | biome: indoor environment; feature: uncontrolled; material: tiles wood | place: Germany | collected 2014-07-07
GACCTCGACCAGCACATCGCTGAGCTCACCGCCCTGCGGGCCTCCGCGGCCGAGCACTACCAGGCCGCCTCCCAAGGCGACCCCACCCAGTGCGATCCCGCCCAAATCTGCAGCTACCTCTGAGCCCACAGCCGCACCACGGCCGCCAAATACCTCTGTCAGAACACCGCCATTCACCGTCGACAGTCACAACTTGCGCGCGCAAACTCTTCGTACGAGACGTCTTGCAACCCATGAGTTGAGAGACGGTCACCCCGTGCTTATCCTGTCAAGAATTGGACGACTGCAGTGCCGAACGTGTAACGAACGGTGAAGCGCATGAACGTTCCCGACCCAGCCCGCTCACGAACACCTACGGTGTGACCAAGTCAAACCATGGGACACGTCGAGGCCTTACGGGGCCCGGGGCATCCCCCGCCTGCCACCCAGGGTGTTCACCGTCAGCGGCACGCTCAACCCGAAAGCACTACATCCATGCCAAAGCACGAAGAGCCCCCATTGCGCCTAAGTCTGCGATCAACACCCTAAATGGTTGAACGACGCAGACCAGCTCCATCTCCTATATCGTGCATGTATGGCCGACATCATCTCCACCGCTAATTCAGACCGGCGCCACGCCACCGACCTTCTGCTTAAAGAATTCGTTGAAAAGGCAAAAACTGCTAGCATTGAAGCTCTTTATGAATCTTACGATGATGACGAAGGGAATGGAGAAGAAGAAGAGCCAGGCATTGTTCATTTAGAGCTACCGAATGGCCGCAAAACCCGCAAAATTTACATTGATGGCCGAGATGCTCAAATTTTGCTGCAGTATGACCTTTCCTCAATACGAGGTGCCGGTGACTATATGGGGGTGGTCAATACGCAAGAAGACATGATTGAAGTGTTTCTTACCAGCACTCAGTCAGGGATTTTTACTGCACACGCGCCCGTATGGACATTGCCAGGGGCGGAGTCAATGGATAAAGAGATTGAGGGCGATCTAGACTTAAAGGATGATGATGAAATAAGAATCTCCCGAAAACCGTCCAAATGGCGTTTACGCGTAGAGAGCGAGTCACGCGTAATGGAAATTTCACCACCCTCTAAGCTGGCTAGAGCAATTTGCGGGCCTAGAAACCCCACAATTAAACTCAAAGGATTCAATGTTAGTCGCCATGATGACGCAATCACGGCGTTAGAAACGGTCGGGGGCGCGTTCCTATTTGACTTGGATGTCAAGTATGGAATGACCCTTCGATTTGTACGCCGCCGGAACCGCATCCGGTCCAATGAACAAGATCCCGTGAAGCACCCTCCTGAATTTCCACGCAATGAGTATTCCCAAGAGGCACTTTCACTCTATCAATACGCGCGTGGTGCAAGCGCGCTCCCGCTACTACAATTTCTGGCTTTTTATCAATCTATCGAATATTTTTTCCCTGTATTTGCAAGAGAAGAAACGGTAAGATCTCTCCGCGCAGCCTTGCTTAATCCTCGATTTAATCCGACCGACGACGCTAAAGTGAATCAACTTATAAACCTCGCGGCGCCTGCAGTTAGGGCCGGGGTAAGTGAGCGTGACCAGCTTCGAGCGGCAGTTCGAGCTTCAGTAGATCAAGACGCCTTACAAGCTCTAATTGAATCATCAGAAAGTTATAAGGAGCATTTTTGTTCTAATAAGCAAAAAATCCACGGAGCCAACCCAATTAAATTAAGAGGAGATCAGATAGATCTCCGAGACCAAGTTGCTGACCGCCTATATAAGATTCGTTGCCGGGTTGTCCACACGAAGCAAGATGGTACAGGCCAAGGAGAAGAGTTGCTCCTTCCATCAAGTCCGGAAGCAGATGCACTTGGGCCAGACATCGACCTTTTAAGGCTGATCGCCCAGCAAGCTCTGGTAGCACGCGCACAGCGTACCTCTTGAATGCAACTAAAGAGGGGAATGATGCACCGACAGGGGACATATCTAATCGTGCATCAGACCCTCCGGTGATCACCTCCAAGGACAGAAGCATGGTCCCCTTGGCCGCTGGCTCTCCAGCGCCGTGACCTTGGACCACCTAGCCCATCAGCATCAAATGCTTTGCGGAGACCAGTGCGGCATCCCAGGTGCCCCCAGTCACACGGCGATTTCAGTAGTCGGCCACCCCCCATGGCAGTCCTGACCTACGGATGCGGAGCGCTTGCGGGACAGGTATTGTCCCCTAAAGATGCATCCGCCTTCAGTTTTGACTGCCACGATGCAGCGCAACTGAATAAGACGAACCCCCACCCTGATTGCAGCCGCTTGGATCGACGAGACCCATGATGTAGCGCTCAAATCGCTGAGAACTACACACGATTCAGTACCAAGAACCTTAGACGTCCACATACATCAGCAGTCGTTGGCAGTGATCGGCTCAATCAAGACCATCCCCCTGTAATTTTTGAATGAATGGACTGAAATTGACTTTTGCACTGGCTGAACACGGGCACCTCTCACAGCAGCAACTTGAATCGACTCTTTGGGCGGCCGCGAACGCATTACGGGGGCCGGTTGACCCAGGAGACTTTAAGGCTTACGTATTTCCGGTCATGTTCTTCAAATGGATCTCCGATTCTTGGGACCATGAACATGCCCAGGCGGTGGCCGACTTTGGGGATACACTTACCGAAGAGATCGAAGCGGATTACCACACCTTCGCCGTCCCGGACGGTTGCCATTGGACCGATGTGTACGAGACAGTTCACCACACTGGGGCAAAGCTGGATAACGCATTGCAGCGAATCCAGCAGGCAAATCCGGACTCCCTCGCCGGCGTCTTTGGGGATGTGAACTGGGCCAACCAGGAGCGGCTACCCCAGACGGCGCTGGCTGCCTTGCTTGCCTCTTTTCATTCAGTGCGTCTAGATCCTGACTCCGTCAACGGTGACATGCTCGGCTCCGCCTATGAGTACCTGCTGCGCGAGTTTGCTGAAGCCTCGGGCAAGAAGGCCGGTGAGTTTTTCACACCTCGGCATGTCATCCACCTACTGGTGAAGATTCTCGACCCCAAGCCGGGTGATTCAATCGCCGACCCTGCCTGTGGATCCGGTGGCATGCTCGTTGAGACGGTCGCAGCTGTCCGAGCGACCGGTGGGGACCCGCGCACGCTGCGTCTCAATGGCCAGGAAATCAACCTGACCACCAGCGCCATTGCCAAGATGAACCTCTACCTGCATGGGCTCAAGGACTTCCGCATCACCCGCGGTGATACTTTCCGCGAGCCGAAGCTGCTCGACGGCGATGCACTCCAGAAGTTTGATTGCGTCATTGCGAATCCACCATTCAGCCTGCAGAACTGGGGCGCGGACACTTGGGCAACCGATCCGCACGGCCGCGGTACTTACGGGGTCCCTCCGGCCAAGAATGGCGACTTCGCCTGGATCCAGCACATGATCACCACCATGAAGGACGACACCGGCCGCGTCGGCGTCGTCATGCCTCACGGTGTACTCACGAGAGGCGATTCTGAAGCCAGAATTAGGCGCGCCCTCTTGGAGGAAGACCTCTTGGAGGCCATCGTTGACTTGCCGAGTAAGTTGTTTTACTCCACGACTCTTCCAGTCTGTCTGATGATTTTCCGGGCAAAAAAATCGGCCGAGCGTGCTGGCAAGGTCCTGTTTGTTGATGGCAGTCGCCACTTCGTTACGGGCAAGAACCAGAACTCCATGAGCGACGCTCACATTGAAGCGGTGTCCGCTGCATTCCACGCGACGGACCCTCACGTGGAATCTGTTGAGGGAGTCAATCGCCGCTCCGTTTCGTTGCGTGAAATTTCCGCCAACGGTTGGCAACTGAACGTGGGAGCGTTCATCTCGAATGGTCCGGCGGAGGCTCCGGAGGTCGAAATAACTAGCTCTCGGCTACTTGAGTGTATGGGTGCCGCGTCGTTGAGATTGGCGGCTCAAGCCAAAGCGGTCGACAGTTTATTTTCCAAGTTATCTCGCACGAAGGGCTTGGCAACAGGAAATAAGTTCCCCAGCACCCAGCTCGGAAACCTGCTTACTCGTTCGGGCGAAACTGTTCCAGTTGAAGACGGCGCAATTTATCCGTGTGTGGGTCTCCTCAGGGACGGGATGGGCGTTTTGGACCGGGAACCTTTCGTCGGGGGAGAAACAACGTACAAAAAACTGTCCGTTGTCCGAAAAGGCCAAGTCGTTTACAGGACGATTACCGCCTTCGAAGCACCGATTGCGGTGGTTCCTGCATCTCACGACGAATATCATGTCTCTGGCGTATTCCCCGTGTTCGATATTGACGATTCTCAAGTGAATCCGGATTTTCTGCGTTGGATTACTAGGTGGAAGCCTCTCCATGCTCAGATGGCTGACCGTTGCAAGGGAACGGTGCTACGCCGCAAAACTCTCGCTGTAAATGACTTTCTAGAAATCGAAATACCTCTGCCTCAAATTAACACTCAGAAAGTGATTGCAGAGTTCCTCGACACGGTTTCGGTGGCGATGGCAGCTGTCAACGGCGACCAAGCTTTGCTTCAGGAAGTCATGAATGTTGTGCTCACACACGAGATGGATTCCGTAGGAGCGCTGTAACCGATGCCAGCCCACTTCAACGAGTCAAATACTGTCCAACAGCCGATTCTGGGAATCCTGGTCAAGGCCGGGTGGAAGCACGTGCCCGGCGGCCAGCTGAATCGCCACACTGAGGACGTGCTGATTGAGTCAGAGCTGGCCGCTGCCTTGACCCGTATGAATCCCGCCATTGCCGAAGACCCGGACCGTGGCGGCGAGGTGTTCGGTCCGCTCCGCGCCCTGCTGCTCTCCGCCCGTGACGACGGGTTGGTGCCGACAAACCAACATTTCCTACAGTGGCTCCGCGGGCAAAAGACCCACCGGTTCGAAGGGCGTGAGCGCAACGAGCCGGTGACGCTCATCGACTTCACTCATCCTGCCGCCAATAACTTGATCGTCTCAGACGAGGTCACGATGGGGACACCTGGTAAGGTTGCCCGTTTCGATTTGGTGCTGTGGGTGAATGGCATCCCGCTGGTCGTCATCGAAACAAAGACCAGGCTTAACACCAAAATCACGTGGCTACACGCCGCCCACGAAATCCACACCATCTACGAGCCAGGTTGGCCCGAGTTCTTCGTTCCCAATGCCTTCTCAGTCGCAACTGACGGCAAAGAGCTTCATTTTGGCGCAGTCGGGCAGGACATCGAATCCTGGAGTGTTTGGGGATCCACCGAGGATGATCCGAAATCCAATGGCTGGCCACGAGTGCAGCGAAGCGTAGAGCTCCTGCTGTCACCGGAAACGGTGCTGTCAATCGTGGCCGAGTACACCGCATTCGAGCTGAAAGGCAAGCACTCAGGTAAGCCCCGTCTGCGCAAGATTGTCCCGCGCTACCCGCAGGTGGAGGCGGTCCGGGCCATCCACGACCGCGCACTGCATGGCATCAAACGGCAGGGCCTGATCCACCACACCCAGGGCTCGGGCAAAACGCTGGCGATGCTCTTCGCCGCGGTCAAGCTGGTAAACGAACCGAAGCTGAAGAACCCATCGATTGTCCTCATTGCGGACCGCATCCAGTTGGTTTCCCAGATGTACCGGCAGTTCGTCCGCGCAGGGATGCCCTCCCTACAAGCCCCGGAGTCTGCCGCAGAGTTGCGGCGGATCCTTTCCCAGGATCAGCGTGGCATCATCTTCACCACGGTGCACAAGTTTAAGAACGCCGGCGTCTTGAACAACCGAGACAACATCGTCGTCTTGGTTGACGAGGCCCATCGCACCCAAGAGGGCCAGCTCGGAAAGCACCTGCGGGCAGCCTTTCCCAATGCCAGGTTCTTTGGGTTTACCGGCACCCCGATCGCGGACGAAGAACGCAACACGTACGAGCTCTTCGGTGACCCTGACGATCCGAACCATGCGATGAACACCTACGACTCGGACCGCTCCATCGCCGACGGGACCACGGTGCCAATGCATGTCTCACCACGGCTGGTGGACTTCCACATTCGTAAGGATGCGTTGGACCAGGCGTTCAACGAACTGGCCGCAGAAGAAAGCCTGAGCGAGGAGGAACAAGACTTCATCGCTGCCAAAGCGACGGACGCGAGGACCTTTTTTGCCAACCCTGAGCGCCTCGAGAAAGTCTGCGCCGACATCATCGAGCACTTCTACTCGACTGTCGATCCGCTCGGCTTGAAGGCACAGGTGGTCGTCTATGACCGGGGCCTGTGCGTCGCCTACCACGAGGAATTGAACAGACAGCTGGCCACTCGCACCCAAGCCAGACCAGCCGCGGATGAGGCCGCGGTAGTCATGTCCGTCGGGTCCAAGGACAATGCCTCATGGCAGCCGTTGAAGCTTAGCGATGCCCAGGAAGAGATTCTTCTAGGTCGGTTCCGCACTCACGGCGACCCTCTGAAGTTCCTGATTGTTACTTCTAAGCTCGGCACCGGATTCGACGCCCCTATTGAGGGCGTTATGTACCTGGACAAGCCGATGAAGCTGCACACCCTGTACCAAACGATTACTCGGACCAACCGGGTGTGGAAAAACCCGGTCACCGGCCAGGAGAAGCTCTACGGACTGATCGTGGACTACGTGGGTCTCGGTGACGGCTTCGCTCGGGCAATGGCACCATCCAACCCGGAGCACGCGCGCAAGCGGATCGACATCGATTCGCTTCTGGAACAATTCGACGTCGAGATCGCCAACACCTTGGACCGTTTCGCAGGGATCGACCGAAAAAACACTGGGTTCGAGTCCCTGCAGGTCGCGCATGACAGGCTTCCGGATGAAAATGCCATGGAACGCTTCGCTGCTCAGTTTGGCATGCTGCAAGGTATCTGGGAAGCCGCCTATCCCGATGTGCGGCTCGAATTACACCGGGACGACTACAAATGGCTGTCCAAGGTCTATGCCTCCGTTAGCCCGACCGACACAACCCGCGATCTTCTCTGGCGCCGACTCGGAGCCAAAACCCTCGAGCTTGTACACAGGCACATTGGAGAGGTGACGGTCAAGGATACTGGCGTCGACGTTGTCATCGCCGATGAGGGCACCATCCGACGTCTCATCGAAGCTGGAGTGATCGACCCTGACGAAGGTTCTGGCGAGAGCCAGACGATGACTGCATCAGAGGTCGTCGACAATATTGCCGCCAGGCTGCGAAAACGGCTAGAGGGTGAGAACCGAGATCATGCTGCGTACCATTCCATCGCGGAACGCCTTGAGCGGCTCCGCGAACGGCAACTCGCCAAAGCCCAGGAATCCGTGGACTTCCTCCAGGACCTGCTCGACCTTGCCCGGGATCTGGCGGCAGCAGAGAAGGCGGAGGATGAGGGCGGCACAGCCGGCCTGGATCTCCTTCCAGACCCCAACGTTGGTGCACTTACCCAGATTTTCGAAGAGTACAAGCCCGAGGGCGCCCCGGTCATCGTCGGCAAGGTTGTCAGCGACATTGACGCCATTGTGAAGCATGTCCGCTGGGACGGCTGGAGCGGCACGCGCGAAGGCGACAGGGAGGTCCGGAAAGCCATCCGCAAGATACTCGCCCATTATGGCCTACCCGCCGAGGGTGAGCTGTTCAACCGAGCCTACGGCTACGTGGCGGAAAACTACTGAGACGGGACCGCCCCGAGATTCGTTGACTCTCGCCACAGTCCTGAAAGACGAATGGCACGTCTGCTGCAGTCGTTCCCTCGATGAAAAATGCAGTGAGAAAATTACCGGTAGGGTAACCGGTGTGCAAGAGCGTGCACGAGAGAATCCGTTACTCCGACGTCCCAAAACATGCAGAAGATTGGGTCGGTTCCGATGTTTCGAACTTGGGCGCGTTTCGGTAATAGTAATAACGACATCAAAAGAAAAGTGCTGTGATGGCCCAGAGCGTGCAGATCATTCTGGAGGACGACCTCGAGGGTGGTCCTGCTGATGAGACCGTCCAGTTCGGTGTGGACGGCCAGCAGTACGAGATCGACCTCTCCACTGCTAATGCGGAGAAGCTGCGGGGGGCCCTGCGCCCCTACGCTGCCGCTGGCCGGCGGGCCCAGGGCAAGCCCGCCCGGACCACCGGGACCCGTTCCTCCTCGGGTGGTAACCCGGAGACGGCGAAGATCCGGGCCTGGGCGAAGGAGAACGGCTACGAGGTCTCCGACCGCGGCCGCATCCACCAGTCCGTCAAGGACGCCTACTACGCCGCCCAGTAGACCCCCACTCCCCCACCCGGACACGCCCTCGGGCCTGTCCGGGTGATCCGCGACAGCAGGATCTAATGCCGGCGGCCACGGCCATGGCCTCGCAGTGGAACGTCTCGGGGCACGGCTCGAGCCCGAGGGCCCTCACCGCGGCCCCTTCCGCACGATCAGCAGCCGGTGACGGGCTGAGGACCCGTTCCCGGCCACGGTGCCCCCGGGACGCCCCGCGTCCAGCCTGGACAGCGCTGGTCGTCCCTTTGGCGCCCGGGAACGGATCCTGCTGGGGGTTGGCCCTGGCTTCTTGCGGAAGGTGCGCGGGCACCCTCCGTCGTTCGACGACCCACGGAATCACCCACTCCATCCCGCCGCCTGTCCAAAGAAGGAGAGAACCCGGCCCACCAGCAACGGTGAGCCGGGTTCCTTCCTCGCCGACCATGGGAAAGCCGCCCGTGACCGGCCCCCTTCCCTACCGGGGTCCAGGTTCTATCGGTTGAGCTGTTGGGCGTAGGCGCGCACGGCGTTTTCGATCACCGCGCGTGCGGTGCCGTCGTGCTCGGTGAGCTCCTCGATCAGATCGGAGACGTCCTGAGCCACTCGCACCCCGAGCTGGATGGTGGGTTCCCGGCGCGGCCGGCCGCGGCCGCGCTTGGGTGTGGCCACCGAGGGCTGCGCCGCCGGTGCTTGCACCGGCGGGGACGTCACCACCGGTGTCGCGGGCTGGGGTGAGGTAGCGCGTGGGGGTGTGTAGTCGACCGGGTCG